>Ga0209992_10002068_pt1 | contig 19202 bp, 25 predicted proteins | sample 2SBtaG_2_FD_182564 | JGI IMG/M metagenome (GOLD analysis project Ga0209992, IMG submission 182564) | Deep subsurface microbial communities from Kolumbo volcano to uncover new lineages of life (NeLLi) - 2SBTROV12_ACTIVE470 metaG (SPAdes)... | ecosystem: Environmental > Aquatic > Marine >... | reverse complement strand
GCTGCACATGGCTCAAATATACTCGATCTCAAGATCATCAAAGTTGATTGATGAATATTCATCTGAGACAGGAACTGAATATGATATAGTATTTAGATTTCGTTTTGACAACTTCATGGAATTGAAAGATAGAGAATATAGAACAAAGATGATCCATGATATGGTTAAGATAATGAGGCACGCAGAGGACAGAAGCTCTAGAGCAACAAAGTTCCAAAGAGACTATTTGTTCGCTGCTTGGATAACTGTTATTGGAGAAAATGGCTTTGCAAGAAATTGTATATGGATAGGAGATAAGATATTTGCTTGTTCTCAAGAAAAGTTTAGACTGTTTAGTCATTACTTCTCATTCCACCTTTCAAGAATTTTTGGTTACAATATTGAAAAACCTTTATTTTGGGGATCGTGCAAAAAAATAAATCATGAGTCTCCATATTTTATGCCTGAACATACATTGTATGAGCTATGTATGGAGCATGACCTATTTGTTCATAGTCATGGCTATCTAAACTCTTTAGGCTTAGTCTCGTACAGAGATTATCATACCGAAGTTCCACAAGACTTTGATTCCTTAAAAACGAAATATACAGAAACAGAAAAAATGAACCACGATTCGGTTGATGGTATAATTCTAGGGCTATGATGGTTAAAAAAATATATATAGGTGGAACATTTGACTTATTTCATTATGGTCATGTGAATGTATTTAAGAATTTAAAATACCAAATTAATAAGTCTAGCCTACAAGAGATAGGGGCTACTTCAAAAGTTATTGTTGCTGTTAATAGTGATAGCTTCTCCAAATCGTACAAAAGAAGCCCAGTGATGGATCAGTATGAAAGGCTTGCTGTGGTAAACTCATGTAAATATGTAGACTACGCATTTATTATGGACACCTATGAGAACCAACCCTTCTTTATTGAGGAAAATAATCCCGATTATATTGTAATGGGGAGTGACTGGCAATCCAAAGACTACTTTAGTCAACTTTGTATAGATCAAAGGTTTCTGGACAGAATAGGAGCTGAAATGCTATTTGTACCATATACAGATAGTATTTCTACAACAAAAATAATAGATAGGATAAAAAAATATTAAAGTTTTTCTTGCAATTTGACGATAACTATGGTATAATGTCTTATATCGGTTTGGCTTTTTAAGAGGACACTGGAGTTTTTATGGTAGATAAAGTTAAATTAAAACGTGGTCAAAAACAATGCAAGTCTTGTGGAGCCATATGTGCTTCCAGAAGTTCTTTCTGTAAGGTCTGTAAAAAGCCTTTTGTATTAAAAAATACTCCTATTAAAAATGAGATAAAAGACTGGAAGTCTCTGTGCAAGGGAGATACTATAAAGGTGATTCAAGGAACTGGCCCGTACTTTATCTGCTCAAAAGACTCCGAAGAAGGAGAAAGAGGGGAAAAAATATATATGGGAGCGCGAGGGGTGTATAGAGTAGTAGAAGTTCACCCTACTGGAATACTGGCTTATGGCATTGGGAAAAAGAATAGCGGGTGTGATTTCATTTATATGGGCGAAGGAGAAGCCATGTGTAAGTCTACTGGAATTGTAAGAAAGGCTCATCGCATAGTAAGAACTCCAAACAAAAAGAAAAGAAAAAAGGTATAATACTATATATAACTATGAGTTTACAAAGGGTTTAAAATGTCAGTAACAACTACAGCTACAATAAAGGCTGATATAGTTTTCGATCAACAGCAGAGCTTTTCGCAGTCTACTAGCAATCTAGTGCTTCAAGGTTCAACAGACTACACTGTAAGTCTTATAAATGGATCTGGTGCAGGGGTTAGAGAGATAGACTCTATCTACAATCTAGGTGGGAGTATAATTGCAAGTGGAGGAACAGCCACTTATGATTTGAGAGCTTTAGAGCAGCCTTCTTTTGGAACTAATTATACGATCTCGCTTACGGGCTTGAAAGGTTTGATAATTAGAAACCACAACACAGGTATAACAGAAACACTATCTCTAAAAGCTACAGGAACAAACGCCTTCACAAATTTATTTAATGGAGGAAGTGGAAATATCAATATTCCTGCAGGTGGATCATACTTCTACAGTGATCCTTATTATGGAACTGCCGTAACAGCATCAAATAAGATATTGACTCTGACTAGCACAGGATCAGGCACTGGAGTTCTTGTTAGTCTTATTGTTGCTGGAACTTCTGGATTGGGTTAATTATGATATACATACTTCAAACTATTAGTAAGCAAGAGGCTTTGATAACAAAAGAAAGTATTGAAAAATACAATCCAAAGTCGTCTGTGACAATATTAAAAGATCCTTATTCTCTTACTGGTTCTGCGGGAATAATAGCAGTTCCAACAATCAATCAGTGTGAAAAAAGTTGTTTTATATTTACCGATAAAATACTTTGTAAAGGAAATATAGAGAAGTTCCTGTCAAAAAACAACCCTACACTTAGCTTTAATTGCGGAATGGATCTTAACGCTTGTTATTATAAATATGATGCAGCTGACAGCCTAGATGTTTGTGGTCTCTTTAATCCTAGGAATCTATCATATTATGGAAGAAATCAACACTTCGTATTTGACCACTTAAATAACAACGTTGATTTTAGCAAAATATTTAAGCATAAAACTAGCGCGACTAAGACTGAAAAAATAAAACCAACAAAAATCAAAAATAAGAAAAGGAAATGGTGGTTTGGAAAATGAGTGAGGATAGAACCTTTGTATCAAAAGGATGGGGATATGAAGACTGGATTGTAAATAAGAAGGAATATTGTGGTAAGCTACTCTTTATCAAAAAAGGAAAGAGATGTAGTTGGCATTATCACAAACTAAAAGACGAGACTTTTTATATTCAGTCAGGAAAATTAGAGGTAACGTATGGGTGGGACGACAGAAGGACATCTCATTTCACCCAGAAGGTAGTTCTGGAAGAAGGAGATTCCTTCCATGTTCCCATAGGGATGAGGCATCAAATGCTAGGACTAACAGATGTCACAATGTTCGAGTTCTCGACAGAACATTTTGATACGGATTCGATAAGAGTTATGAAGGGCGATTAATGAAAGTATTATGGGTTTCAGACTACACCTTAAAACATAGTCAAGGTGGAGCACAAAGAAGCAATAATCTTATAATAGAAGAAGGCAAAAAAAGAGGCCATCAGATATTAGAATTTAGTGTCGATAGTCCAGATAATCTTCTAACTCCGGATTATGATTTGATGGTTTCCTCAAATCTTGAAGCTCTTTCTAAGAAAGATAGATTTGTAGAGTGGCTAACTACCTTCCCTAAGCATGTCAGGGTAGAGCATGATTCTAATAGATATTTAGACGATGATTCTAGAAGGTCTCTTTTCAAAAGCTGCATAAAAGCTTTCTTTCTTTCAAACTTTCATCTACAACAGTTTATTGATTCGTATGGTGACTATTTTCAGAACGCAGAAATTATTCCTGACCCGATAGATCCAGACACTTTTTTTGACAAGGGACAAGAGCGAGAAAACAAGATATTATACGTCGGGTTTATGCATCAATTAAAAGGCACTAATGAATTATTTTCTTATGCTGTTGAGAATAGCGACTCTGAATTTGTGGTTGCTGGGTGGACGAACGAATATCATTTTGTCCAGACTTGTGAGAACATGCCGAACATAGAGTTCTTAGGCACAGTGCCTTTTTCTGAGATGCCCAATCTGTATAATAAATACAAGACTATGTTTTACAAGCCAACTTTTTATGAACCTTACTGCAGAGCTGTAGCTGAAGCAATTTCGTGTGGCATGGACGTAATAGGTAATGATCTCATAGGATGCTTACATCATATGAACGAAGTAGGAAAAGAAGAGATGGTTTCGCAATGTGCTAGAGCACCTGAGATTTTTTGGGAGAGCGTAGAATGTCTATAACGGTAATATTAAACGGATACAGAAGACCCAAGAACCTTCCTCTTCAAATAGAAGCTATAAAAAACCAAACCGTTCAACCAGATCAAATATGGTTATGGGTCAATCATCATGAGGATTTCTATGAAGAGCCATTTGATTATGATGTTGATCGCATTGTTAAAAATGATTACAACTGGAAATATTTTGGTAGATTTTCTTTGGCTATGTTAGCACAAACCGAGTTTGTTGCTTTATTTGATGACGATACGATCCCCGGAAACAGATGGTTTGAAAACTGCCTTGAAACATATAATGAAAAAAAATGCATTATAGGAGGTGTTGGGCTTCAGTTAAACAGTAAGGAATATTATATGGATCATGAAAGATTTGGCTGGCCTTCTCATAATGAAGAAGCAAAAGAGGTAGATCTTGTAGGGCATGCTTGGTTCATAAACAAATCACATCTAAAGTTTGTATGGGAAGAAGAGCCATACACTTGGGAAACAGGAGAAGATATACATCTCTCGGCTATGGCGCAGCTCTATGGAGCTATCCCAACCGTTGTACCTCCACATCCTCCTCTCGAAAGGGAGAAATCAAGCTCGTTATATGGCTATGAGCTTGGAGTTGACGACAAGACAACCTCCGTAACAAATCAACAAGAATTTTTTACATTGAGGGATCAATGTATCCAACATTATATTTCCAGAGGATGGAGATTAGTAAGGGTTTAGTCTTCCTATGGAAAAGCCGCCTATTGAGGAGCAGGACTATTACAGAAACGCTCTAAACAATAAAAGATACAATTCTTCTGTAGCATCTATATTTTGGACATCTGGACTTTTTAGCTCCACAAGATCAAATTTCTTTAAAAAAACAAAGCTAATAAATCCCCAGACTTTTATAATAAAAGGCTTGGAGAGGTCTGGAACAGGATTTATAACAAATGTTTTATCTAAAAACTTTTTTAACCTAACACTTGTTGATACCAAGAAACATCTTTTCTTAAATGGTACGAATGGAGTCCCTAGTCTAGCGTGGGAAAGCAGCAGTGAGTATTCTAATGATACGATTGCACTTTGCGTAAAGAACCCTTATTCGTGGTATGTATCTTATTTTGAATACTGGAATAGAGATAAAGAAACCAGAAGGACGCTAGAAAAACATAAACATTTTTGTCAGAGAAGTCACGCCTGTGGAATGATAAAGATGTGGAATGCGTTCTATAGGTCATATCTAGAACAATCAAATAGCGTGCTTGTTATTAAGTATGAAGATTTATTGCTACATCCTAAGAAAGTTATAAATTCTATTTCTGAAAAGTTCTGTATGACAAATACAAAAAATTTTTATAACATAGAAAGATACATAAATAACTATTCTGGAAGAGAAACAAATAAAGACGGATCTTTTTCAAGAAAAGAGTATTTCTTATCAAAAAAATATCTCGAAAAGATCGGTCTTGAGGCTATAAATGATATAGAGGAAAGTTTAGATAAAGAACTATTAGACCTTTTAGGATATTCTAAGGAGCGTTGATATGTTACTAATTTCTTTTGGAACTCGTCCAGAGTGGATTAAGATAAAGCCAGTTGTAGATGCGATTGAAGGAAAGATTCCTTTCAAAATATTATTTACAGGACAACATACTTCTTTAGTAGAAGAATATCTTAAAGATACCTTTGTAGTAAATGAGATCGGATCTGGAGACAACAGGCTAGACTCTATTGTTTGTTCTCTTCTTAATAAAGACAATTTATTCGAGGGAGTATCTCATGTTATGGTTCATGGAGATACCACTTCAGCTTTTGCAGTAGGACTTGCCGCATTCCATAGGAATATACCTGTTATACATTTGGAAGCAGGGCTAAGAACCTTCGATAGACAAAACCCATACCCAGAAGAATTCAATAGAACTGCTATTTCATCTCTAGCATCTATACATCTATGTCCTACACAAAGCGCCGCTGAGAATGTAATATCTATGGTCGGCGCAGACAGTCAAATATTTGTTACAGGCAATACCGTTCTTGATAATCTCATAGGTCTTTCTCCTGAAATAGAAAATAAAGTTCTTGTAACTATGCATAGAAGAGAGAATCATAAGAGAATAAAAGAATGGTTCAGAATTATAAATGATCTAGCTATAGAAAATCCAGAGCTAGAGTTCGTACTTCCTCTCCATCCTAATCCTAATGTTTCTAAGTATAGATTTCAGCTTAAAAATGTTACTGTTGTAGATCCTCTTTCATATGATGACTGCCTAGACTTCATCAGGACTTGCAAGGTCATAATAACAGACAGTGGTGGAATACAGGAAGAATCTTCATTTCTAAAGAAAAAGTGCATTGTCTGTAGAAAAACAAGTGAAAGAGCCGAAGGTGTAGGAACTTTTGCATTCATGTGTCCACATCCAAATATGCTAAAGCCCGCCTTTGATGGTATAATTGAAAGCGGAGAGTTTATAGTCAATGAGGACTGCCCATATGGTGATGGAAAAGCCTCACAAAGAATAGTTAAGGTTCTTGATAATGAAATTTGTAGTAACAGGCGGTAGGGGTTTTATAGGCAGTCACTTCGTAGAGAAAGTCCTTTCTTTAGGACATAGCGTTTATGATATTGATAAGATGGGCTACGCTTCTTACGAACTTCTTCCCGCTGACAAAGATCCAAATTATAAGCTACAAATAGCGGACATAAGCACTTTAATTCATATCCCTACTTGCGATATGATTGTCAATTTCGCCGCAGAAAGCCATGTAGATAATTCTATAAGGGATTCTAAACCTTTTGTAGATAGCAGTCTGGTTGGGGTCTGGAACCTATTAGAACTTGTTAGAGGAAAGCCCTCATACGAAAGACCCCTTTTCTTTCATATTAGTACAGACGAAGTTTATGGAGATAGGGAAGAAGGGGTGTTTTTAGAAGAAGATGCTCTATCTCCTAGCAACCCATACTCTGCTACTAAGGCTGGAGCTGAGATGTTAGTTAAAGCATACGCTAGGACATATGGTATTGATTATATTATAACTCGCAGCAGTAATAACTATGGTCAAAGACAGTACGAAGAAAAGCTGATTCCCAAATGTATTAGTTCTCTTATGCAAGGCAAGAAGATCCCCGTTCATGGAGATGGATCATATATCAGAGACTGGACATATGTAGAAGATAATGTGTCTGGAATAATGACTATAATAGAAAGCGGAATAAAAAACGAAACATTCAATATCGCTTCAGAAAACTACATGGTAAACTTAGATGTTGTAAAAACAGTTATATCTTGGATGGGTAAGGATGAAAGCTCTATCCAGTTTGTCCCTAACAGATGGGGTCAGGATGTTAGGTATGCAGTCTCATCTAAGAAGCTAAGAGGTCTTGGTTGGACTCCAAAATATGAGGAAGGGCTGCACAAATGGTTTTAAAGAAAGGTTTTGAAATAAGATTTGAACCGTCAATAGGTTCTACATACTATATGTACAGGAGAAAGTCTGGAGATGATTTTGTTTCTATCATTAGTAATGAAGAGTGGGATTATAAAAAATATAATCTAAGATTCTTAGGTTATATTAAATTTCTTGACGATGATAACTGGGAGATTTTTGTATGAAAAATTTTAAAGAAGAGTTTTTCAAGATACTAGTTCTAGTTGAATCTAAAAAACCTTTTGCTTTTGCTAGATTCTCAGATGGCGAAGTTTCTGTTTTAAAAAATAAGCATTTAGTATTGGCAGAAGATTATTTCATACAAGAAGATGTGTATGGTAAGAATGCCGTGCGCGCTCCTATTCCATATATGGAAGAAGAAAGAAAAGAGTTTGACCCAGAGAAACATTCTTTTTATCATGAAAAATTAGTAGAGGCATTTACCTTTAGAAAGCAAAACTATTTTAAGGGTATTCCGGGAACAAACGAATGGGGAAGAGAGGCGTTTGACTACTGCATAGATCTTTACGGAGAAGAAGATCATGAACATCTTAGCTTTTCAAATGCTATGATTAATGGAAACTATTCTTTGTTTATGGACATGATGGTTCCTTTGTTCAAATATAGAGATATCATTCTTGTTTGTAATGAAAATGCAGAGCTAGATAATTTACCTTTTGATGTAAAGAAGGACTTTAGAATCGGCTCAAACTGTATGATAAACAACTATGATCTTATTGAAGAAATTAAAGAGTATGTACGGGCTAATGATATAAAAAATCACCTTTTCCTATTCTCAGCTGCTACGCTTAGTAATTTTCTAATCTACGAACTTTATAAAGAGTTCGACCAAAATCAATACATAGATATAGGATCTTCTCTGTCTCCGTTGCTGGGTTTGCAAGGATGGCGAGGCACGCGAGTTTATCTTAGGTGCTATTGGGATGGAGAGCAGAATGCTATTATAAATCAGGAGGACTCATGGGGCTAGAATTAATAAGATGTGAAAGAAAGTATTGGGACTTTGTTCTTGAGCTTAGAAATTCTTTACGAGAAGGTTTCATAGAGCAAGAAATTATAAAGATAAAAGACCACTACAAATATATGCAGAGTTATTGCAAAGACTACTACATAGCTCTAGAGGATGGAGAACCTGTAGGATGGGTGGGAGAGATAAACAAAGACATAAGAGTAGCAACGCACCCAAGCCATCAGAAAAAAGGCATAGCTAAATTTATGATAAATGAGCTTATGAAAATTAGACCAAACTCATTTGCCAAAGTAAAATTAGATAATGAAGCAAGTATAAGACTTTTTGAGTCTTGCGGATTTAAGAAGAAATATTATTTATTGGAAAGAGAAGATGCTTAGGAATCCCTTTGAAATTGTAAAATGGTTCGAAGAAGAAATAGCGCACTACACGGGAGCACCATACGCTGTTGCAACCAATAGCTGCACCAACGCAATCTTCTTGGCCTGTAAACATCTTAACGTAAAAGGACAGTCCGTAACAATACCAAAGAGAACATATCTTTCAGTACCTCAATCTATCATGCAAGCTGGGGGAAAGCTTGGTTTTGAAGATGTGGATTGGAAAGGTATATATCAACTGAAGCCTTTTCCGATATATGATTCGGCTAAGAGGCTAACTTCTAATATGTATATTCCCGGATCTCTTATGTGTCTTTCGTTTCATTTTAAGAAGCCTTTAAAAATAGGAAAGGGTGGAATGATTCTTACAGATAGCAAGGAAGCTGTTGAGCATATTAAAAGCATGAGGTATGAGGGTCGTAGTGAGGGTGTGTGCTACCACGAAGACTTGATAAGTGAGCAGGGCTGGAATATGTATATGACTCCAGAGCAAGCCGCTAGGGGAATTATTCTGCTTAGTAACTATCCAGAGCACGCAGAAGATCAAATAGAAAACCCTCCTTACAGAGATCTTACTGAGTTCGATCTATTCAAACAACCACTTTAGTCTAGAGCCTAAAAAAATTTTTTATGAATTCCCTAGCATTAGTTATAAATTCTCACTCGTCTAATCAGGACTGTCTAAGGCTTTTCTTTATTCAGTTAGAGAAATACTTTGAAGAACAGACCTTTTCCAATGTCTATCTGTTCGTTGACAAGATAGCAGAAGATTTTAATCTGCCAACTTATGTAACCATTGTTCCATATGAAGACGAAGACTCTTTTACAGACCAAATGATACAATGTCTTTCTGCGATTGATGAAAATGTTATTCTTTATTGTAATGAAGACTATCTATTTTACGACTCTCCTGATAATAACTCCATAAAAAACTTAGCCTCCGATTTAGAACATACCTTAGATCTTTCTTATATAAGGTTTGTATATGCAGATATAGAAAGTTTTGCTACCTACACTGAGCTACATGGAAAGAGCTTACTATATATCCCTTCAACATCTCAGTGTTGCTTCTCTCAAACGCTAAGCCTTTGGAAGACCTCGGATTATCTTAAGATACACGAACACGGCCCAAAGGCATCTATAGGCTCTAAAGGAGAGGCTCAGGGTCATTTTGAGATTTTGGCAAGGAGTACCTGTAGAGATCTTAATATACAAGGATGTGTAATTAACGACAATAAAAATAAAAGAGGACTTTTTCATTATGATTCTAACATAGTTCCGCATGTAGCATCTGCCCTTGTGAAAGGAAGGTGGAATCTCTCTGAGTACCCAGAGCTAGTGGATATATTGTCAGAAAATAAAATAGATTATAATTTAAGGGGTTCTGTGTAGTGCTAGTATTAAAAGATCTTTCTATAGAAATTCCCGGAACCAACATGCATTATGTTGATATTGACAAATATAGTTCTCCAAGCGATGATATTGTTTTACTTTATGGTTATAATAACTTACATTCCAACCAGCTTTTCGATAAAATCAAAGACTTTAAAAGAAAAATATACTTTAATGTGACAATGCCTACCGAGTTTTGCAGCGACCAGAACATATACCTAGACAATAAGTTCGATGAGGTTTATACAATATGCCCCTACAGTGTTGACTGGCTAAATCAACTGAAAGGTTCCACTCAGTATAAGTTTATCTGGTATCCTATGGACGAATCATACATACCATCTCGCCAGCAAAAAAAGTATGATGTATGCTATCACGGAGGAATACATGGCGATAAGTATACAGAAATGTTAAACAGTCTTCTTTTTTTCAATTATAGATATATGACAATGACTCATGGTATAAATGGACTTACCCAACAGTGTATACCGTTTGCGACCGACTTAGATTTATCCAATGAGGATAAGCTAGAAAGAATCGCTCAGTGTAAAATTTCTGTTTGCATGAATAGTTTTACAGTTAGGGGCTCTTCTGATTTAAGTAACATAAAATCTCAGCCAAACTATATGAACAACGAAGCATTTACTAGAGCTGAGGAATATGGTTTATGCCCTCAAATCAAATCTCGTATGAATGAGGCTGCGGCTTGCAGAACATTAAATCTAGTCGAGGAAGATCATTGGAACATTGCAGAGAAGTTTTATGAACCTCAAAAACATTTTGTTTACTACAACAAAGAAAATCTTTCCGATAAGATTCTAGAAATACTAGATAATTGGAGAGAGTATGAGGTTGTTGCCGAAGCAGCACATGAGCATTTTATCAATAACTATACAACAGAAAAATTATATAACAGGATAAAGAATAATGAGAACGATAGTAATTGGATCTAATTCCTTTTCTGGACAAGATTTTGTTAGACATGCCTTAGAGCATTGTGGGGATGAAGTTATAGGCATTAGCCGTTCGGAACAAAAGGATCAATACAATCTTTCATATGACAAGAACCACCCGAACTTTGAATTCCTTCAGCTAGACTTAAATAAAGATACACAAAAAATAGTCGATACGGCTAAGCAGTTTGAGCCTGATTACATTGTAAACTTTGCAGCTCAGAGCATTGTAGAGCCGAGTTGGGATTCTCCCGAAGATTGGTATGAAACTAACGTAACATCTTTAGCAAAACTTATTCCTGAGCTTTGCAAGATTGAATCTATAAAAAAATATCTTCACACATCAACACCGGAAGTTTATGGCTCATGTGAGGCTAGATTAGAAGAATCATCTATCTATAATCCAAGCACTCCTTACGCATCCTCTAAGGCTGCGGGAGATTTACTGCTTAATGTTTATAAGAAACAGTTCGGCTTCCCCGTTTGTTTGGTACGCTCAGCAAATGTATACGGAGCACGACAGCAGCTCTTCAAGATAATTCCAAAGACAGTTGTCTCATTAATGAGAGGTGAAAAGCTACCCCTACACGGAGGTGGAGAGTCAACTAGATCCTTCATACATATTTCAGATGTCTCTCAGGCTGAGAGAATCGTGCTAGAAAGAGGAGACATAGGGGGTATTTACCATATCTCTCACGACCGAGAAGTCTCCATTAGAGGCCTAGTAGAAACAATCTGCCAAAATATGGGGAAACAGTTTGACGAATGCGTGGACATAGTAGGCGAAAGAGTTGGCAAGGACAGCGCTTATACCTTATCTAGTAAAAAAATGAATAACTTAGATTGGTTTCCGAAGGTAGAATTAGAAGAAGGAATTCAAGAAGTTATAGACTGGGCTAAAACAAATGATATACACAAAAAATCAACTGGACTCGAATACATTCACAAGCGATAAGTTTTTTTATCCTAAGCAAATAAGAAATCAGATACCATTAGATAAAAGCGTAGGTCTTTGTCATGGGGTATTTGATGTCTTGCATGTTGGACATATACAGCATCTAAGACAAGCTAAAGAAAATTGCGAAGTATTAGTTGTTAGTCTAACTTCTGATGATTATGTCAACAAGGGCCCAGACAGGCCATTCTTTAGTATTGAACATAGAATCAATGTAATCTCATCTCTTGAGTTTGTCGATTTTGTTACAGTTAGTGAGCATCCTTCTTCAGAGCATGTAATAAAATGTGTAAAGCCTACATATTATATCAAAGGGATAGAATACAAAGACAAAGAAGACATAACTAATAAAATTGATACTGAAAAAGATACAGTTGAAGATAATGGCGGCGAGATGCTCTTCATATCAAACGAAGATGTATTCTCATCATCTAAACTTCTGAATCAATCCCTGATGAGTGATGAATTTTTAGACTTTACTAAATCTCTAAAGCAAGAATATTCAGTAGAGGAAATTCTTAATCTTATTGATAGCTTATCAGACAAGTCTGTTAGTCTAGTCGGTGAGATTATCATAGATGAATATATATATGGGGACTGCTTGGGAAAGTCATCAAAATATCCTGCTGTGGTTTTTAATAAAGAAAAAACTGAAAAGTTTTTAGGAGGCGTAGGAGCTGTAGCGAACCAGCTTTCTGCACTTGTCAAAGATGTAGAACTATTTACATATCTTGGAGAATTTGATTTAGAGGAAAATCTAAAGTTCGTTAAAGAAAATCTATCAGACAATGTCTCACTTACCTTTGTAGTAAAAGAAGACTCTCCTACAATAAAGAAAACAAGGTTTATAGACTCTTATTGGAAGAGTAGACTTTTTGAAACTTATGAAATGAATGATAGACCTTTATATGAAGATGAGAAGTGGATGAAGGACGACCGGATCTCAAAGCTACAAAACAGTTTTGCCATAGATTATGGGCACGGCTTCTTAGAAGGTAACGAAAATGTTTTTTCAGTTAATGTCCAATCTAATAGCGGTAACAGAGGGTATAATTTCATTAGCAAGTATAGAAATTCCGAACTATATATAATAGACGAAGAAGAGCTAAGGCTTGAGATGAGAGATAAGCACTCAGATTCCGTTTTTCTAGCTAAAGAGCTCCAACAAATTGTAGGTGGAATTTTAGTTGTGACAAGAGGATCTAACGGATGCGTTGTTATTTCTCCCGAATGGAACGGAACTGTGCCCGCTATATCTGGAAACATAAAAGACACGGTTGGTGCTGGAGATGCCTTTTTCGGCATATTCTCAACCCTCTTTTCCGAGGGAGTGCCACTAAAGGTTTCAGCGTTCCTAGCAAATGTAGCAGGATATATGGAGGCTAACGTCATTGGACACAAGCATAATTATAGCAAACTTGATTTTAAACAAACCACAATAGCTCTTTTAAAGTAGGTTATATATGAGAGAAACAGTATTAGTTACAGGTGGCGCAGGCTATGTAGGAACTCTACTAGTTCCCGAATTAATAAAAGACGGCTATCAAGTGAGAGTTTTAGACACCTTTTGGTTCTGGGATTCTGTAAGAACATTTCAAGAGGAAACCGGACTTGTTGGGAACCCTCATCTAGAGATATCGCTAGGAGACATAAGAGACAAGCAAAGAGTAAAGTCCTCTATGAGAAATGTAGATTATGTAATCAACCTAGCTTGTATATCTAATGATCCTTGTTCTGATCTTTATTACGATTTAACCCATAGCGTAAGCTACGATGGCGTTATGAATGTAATAAATTTCGCAAAAGACGCTGGAGTGAAGCATTTCGTTCATGCCTCTAGCAATAGCGTTTATGGAATTAAAGAAGAAGAGAAAGTCACGGAAGATCTAGTACCCGAACCTCTAACCCAATACTCTAAACTAAAGGTAGAGCTTGAACACTATCTTGAGTATATCTACAAAGAACAAAACTTTCCAATGACTATACTAAGACCCTCTACTATATGTGGATATTCTCCTCGTCAAAGATTAGACTTGACATTAAATATGTTTGTAGATCAAGCCCTTAACAATGGGTTGATAACTATCTTTGGAGGAGATCAATATAGACCAACCCTACATGTTAAAGACATGGTAAGAATTTATCAACATGTCCTTAATAATCAAGATTCTCTGGGGCAAACTTATAACTGCGGCTATGAGAACGGTACAGTAAGATCATTTGCTGAACGAGTAAAAGAGTTTCTCCCAGAAACAGAACTTAAAGTAATAGATAATCCTGATCATAGATCATACAGGACTTGCTCAGACAGGCTTGAAGATGAGCTTGGTTTCGAGTATCTATACACTAGTGCAGACGCTATTAGAGATGTAATAGATGCTTTCAAGAGCGAGAAGCTAGTTAGAAGTGACTACTATAGCAACATCTCTGTCATGAAAAGACTTATTGCGAATAAGGAGATTGAATAGCTATGGAAATTGACCTTTTAGAAAAATACCCACGAACAAAACGAGACCCAAGCAAAAGAGCTGATGCTAAAACAGAAGAGCATAGAAGAATTGCTAGGCTTTTTGAAAAGGACTTCTTTGATGGAGATAGATCTGTTGGATATGGCGGCTACTCCTATAGGCCTGACTTTTGGTCAGGTGTTGTGAAAACTTTTGCAGAACATTATGACTTGAAGTCTGGAAGTAAAGTCTTAGATGTTGGCTGTGCTAAAGGATATATGCTTTATGATTTGATGCAGGAAGTTCCGGGAGTAGAAGCGTATGGAATAGATGTTTCTAACTGGGCTATACAAAACGCTCACCCAGCAGTTAGTGATCGTGTATCGGTTAGAGATGCAAGAGATCTGGAAGTTTTTGAGGATGATGAGTTTGATCTTGTTATCTCAATAAATACTGTGCATAATTTAGTAGAAGAAGAGTGCGCAAGCTGTGTCAACGAACTGGATAGGATTTCAAAAAATTGTTTTCTGACAGTAGACGCTTGGCTAGACGAAGAAGGCGAAAAGAGTATGAACGACTGGAATCTTACTGCGCAAACAATGATGAGTGTAGATGACTGGAAGGTCTTTTTTGCGGAAGCTGGTTATACGGGCGATTATTATTGGTTTTTTCCATAGGATTTTACGATGCCAGAAACTAATTTGAGAGAACTTTCTCAAGCTATCTTGTTTGATACAGACAAGCTGGAAAGATTTAAAAATATAGTAAGAGAACATAAGAAAATTATTATAATTGGGAATGGTGGTAGCAACGCTATTGCTGGACACATTGCTCAAGACTATACTAAGTTCCTGCATAAGCAAGCTCTTAGCTTTTCTGATTCTCCACGACTAACTTGCTACATGAACGATATTGGCGTAGAAAACGCATATGCTCAGTTCATTAAGGACTTTGCCGAAGATGATACTTTGGTTATATTGATTTCTTCTTCCGGTAACTCTCCTAATATAATTAAGGCTGCAGAGTTCTGCATTCATAGAGGATTGAGGTTGGTAACTTTATCAGGTTTTGATAGGCATAATAAGCTAAATTCTTTTGATTCTCACTCTGCGCTTTCTGTTCATGTAGGCTCTAACAGCTACGGTGTTGTAGAGATAGCCCATCTTTCCTTTTTGCATACGCTAGTATAATGAAATTCAAAGCAGCAGTTCTCGTCGAAACAAATAAGCCTTTAGAAATAATGGATCTGCAGGTTCCTAAGTTAAAGTCCGGTCAGGTTCTGGTCGATATGCTCTATTCGTCCATGTGTGGAACCCAGATAAATGAAATCAATGGTAATAAAGGAGAAGATAAATATCTACCTCATACACTAGGGCATGAAGGTTATGGAAGAGTAGCTGATATAGCTCATGATATAACTAAAGTAAAGCGCGGAGACTATGTGGTGGTGACTTGGATTAAGGGCACTGGACTTGAATCAGCCAATATTAGATACGGCGATGTGAACTCAGGCAAAGCATGCACCCTCTCAGAGTACTCTGTAGTATCAGAGAATAGACTTGTTCCAGTCAAAGTATTAGATCATCTTGAGGAGTATGCTCCTTTTCTTGGGTGCTGTATTCCCACAGGAGCCGGAGTCGTCGAACATCAGATTCCAAGAGAGGCGAAACTATTAGTCGTTGGCCTTGGAGGAGTAGGGGCTTCTAGCTGTATATGGGCAAAAAAGAAATATCTAAGAGCAACTTATGGCTATGATATTTCTAAAACAAGAAAAAAGATCTTAGAATTGGCCGACATAGAAGAGTATAATTCTAATGAAGTCAATTACGTTATTGATGCTACTGGCAATATTAATGGATTCAAATACGGGTGGGATTGTCTTTCTCCTGACGGGAGTATGATTATAGTTGGAAACCCACCGAAAGGCACTGAGCTCTGCATCGACCCATTTGACTTAATATTTGGAAAGTCGCTACACGGTAGCGCTGGAGGAAGAACTAATCCCGATATTGACATTCCTAATTATGCTTGCTATCTTGAGTCTTTTAAAGACATTAAAGGAAATATGTATAATCTAGAGGATATTAACTTAGCAATATCTAGATGGGGAAAAGAAGGCAAACCTATATTTAGGATGTAGAAATGGACATAAAAGAAGAACTCAAAAAGACTATGGAGTGGTTGGCCGAGCAACCAGACTCTATTTTTGTTGGACAAAACATTGTTTATCCAGAAAATCAGATGTATAGGAACTTGATTGATATTCCTGATGATAAGAAATTTGAAATGCCCGTAGCAGAAGAGATGCAGATGGGAGTCTCTATTGGTTTGGCACTAGAAGGCTATATCCCAATTTCTATCTATCCTAGATTTGATTTTCTGATCTTAGCAACCAATCAGATCGTAAATCATCTAGACAAGCTAAGATATTTATATAGAGATAGCGATAAAGCTAAGGTAGTCATAAGGACTGCGGTTGGAGGAACCAAACCCTTAGATGCAGGACCACAACATACTAAGAATCATACAGAGGCATTTAGACTTATGTGTCCGTCTATAAATGTCGTAGAGATTACAAAACCTGAAGACATCCTTCCTACTTATCAGGAAGCTTATGGGGCAACTGATAGCTATCTAATCGTGGAGAACTGGAATGATAACTAAACAAGAGCTTATAGATTTTGAAACAGATATAAAGGACGAGTTCTTACAGGCAAAAATACTTGCTCCTATTCACCTTTCAGATGGGAATGAAGACTATCTTATAGAAATATTTGAACATATTGATCGTAATGATTGGGTATTTTCCACTTGGAGAAACCATTACCATGCGTTGCTTCACGGTATATCTCCTGAGTGGCTCAAAGAACAGATCATGCTAGGCCGAAGCATGTCAATCAATTCGTCGTCTCCAAAGTTCTTCAGCTCTGCAATAGTTGGAGCTACACCTTCTATTGCCGCAGGCGCTGCGTTGGCCCTTAAAAGAAAAGGATCTTCGGAAAGGGTTTGGTGCTTCGTTGGAGATATGGGTTCTCAAACTGGGATTTACCACGAGGCACTCAAGTTTTGCAAGAATCATGAACTGCCAATAACATTTGTTATAGAAGACAATGGCTACAGTGTTGGCGCACCGACACAGTCCGCATGGGGCTCCTCTGATAATTTCATGAATATCCCTCCTATAAGAATCAGCGATTATGAAATAAAGTATAGCTACATAAAATCTAGATATCCACATGTAGGGGCAGGCGAATGGGTAACCTTTTAAGTATAATTATTTCCAACAAAGATCATGCTAACTTCTTGCCTCGCCAATTAGAATCTATAGCGTCACAAACAGTGCCATTTGACGAAGTAATATTAATTGATGATGGCTCTTCCGACAACAGCAAGGAGGTGATGACAAATTTTAAAATTGACAACCCTGAAATTAATGTTATACTTTTCCTTCACAAAGAGAATGTCGGAGCAGTAAAAAGATATGGCGAAGGGCTGATGGCCAGCACAAGCAAGTTTGTATACTTTGCGGCATCCGATGATTATCTTATGCCTGATTTTGCAAGCGAATACAAAAAGGTTATCAGCTCAGCTAACTCAAGAGTAAAGCTAATTGCATCAGCAAACTATCCGAGGGGCGACTTTTTTACTCCTGAGCAATTCACTCGTGGGGATGCCGGTTACTTTATACCCGGACATGGCTCAGCAATAGATCGCAAGACACTAATAGAATTCGGAGGACACAATGCAAAATTGGAGTTTCATCATGATTGGTTTTTTTCGCTTGCAATCGCACTCACTCATGGCTTTTTAGCCATACCAAGAGAACTTTCTTTTGAAGGGTACTCAGGAGAAGATTCGTATGGGCGTACCCAATATAGCGAAGATAAAAATTTGGAAATTTACTCTGAAATGATCCGAGTGATAGCGGAAGAAGAGGCGTATGCCAACTGTAAAGATAGAATGGTTTACTGGTGCAATAAACGGTTTGATGGTAAGTATAAAGCAGCATTAGGAGAGGTAGGTCAATGGCTAATATTTTAAGTATTATAATCTCAACGAAAGATGACGAGTCTTGCCTGTCTAGACAGCTCGAATCCATAGCAGCCCAAACAGTTTGGCCAGATGAATTGTTTTTGATTGACGATGGATCTACAGATGGCAGCAAGGATGTTGTAAATAACTTTTATGAGAAATATAAAGACGAAGTCTCATGCAATATCAGAACTGTTCTTTGCGATGATAATAAAGGCTTTAATGCTAGAGTCAATCAAGCTGGACTAGATAGCAAGTGCAAGTTCCTATATTTTGCTTCGTCCAATGACTATCTTCTACCCAATTTTGTAGAGATGCATAAAAAGGCGATAAAGACTTATAAAGATCTACATTTGTCATGCTCTTATCATTTTGGTTTCGAGGGATTCAAGACTGCTGAAGATGTTGACGAAAGATATATTCCGGGGCATTGCTCGGTTATAAGCAAAAAAGCTTTTATTGAGTTTGGCATGCATAGACAAAGTCTAGAGTGGCACGCAGATTTATTCTTATTTAATGTTGCCGCTTATAAATATGGATTCTACAGTACAGGGGAAGAGCTTTCTGTAAAAACAAGCGATGTGAATTCATATGCTAATAAAGGTGTGCATACTGCTTTACAACTAGCTGTCTTAATGGAAATGGTTAGGATATTAGAAGAGGAAGAACCTTTCAAAAATATTAAACATAAAATGCTTGATAGAATTTGTGACTTGACTCAGGGGGATGTATTGAAGAGATCCGTTCCT
>Ga0209992_10002064_pt1 | contig 19237 bp, 17 predicted proteins | sample 2SBtaG_2_FD_182564 | JGI IMG/M metagenome (GOLD analysis project Ga0209992, IMG submission 182564) | Deep subsurface microbial communities from Kolumbo volcano to uncover new lineages of life (NeLLi) - 2SBTROV12_ACTIVE470 metaG (SPAdes)... | ecosystem: Environmental > Aquatic > Marine >... | reverse complement strand
CGCGACGGTTATGGCAGGTTGCAGGTTTTGCCACATTGATGCAGATCAAAAAATCCGGCACCGGCTTTTTGAGTTGTGAACAGGACAAAAGCCGGTGCCGGGTCCCTAAAACATGGAGTGAATGTTTAGGGGTGCCTGCTAGTTCTCTCCTCCGCCCAACTGGTGAACATATGCTGTAACCTGGCGAATTTGTGCTTCGGTCAAACGATTGTTCCAGTTCGGCATAACGCCAAAGCGGCTGTTGGTGACAGTTGCAGTCAGGGAGTCTGCATCGCCGCCAAACAGCCAAATGGCATCGGTAAGATCAGGGGCGCCCTGATCGCGGTCGCCGGTGCCGTTGTCAGCATGGCAAGAGGCACAATTGTCCGCGAAAATCTCCGCTCCGGCTACCACCAACCCTTCGTTGTGCGTAGCGCCGGAAAGTTTTCGAACGTACTGCACTGCCTGTGCAATTTCGCTTTCTTCCAGAAATTCACCAAACTTTGGCATTTCCGAATACCGGGTATCGTCATCGGTATTCACACGAATGCCGTGGCTGATGGTCTGATAAATGGCATTGATATCGCCACCCCACAGCCAATCGTCATCCAGCAGGTTTGGATAGCCGACAGAGCCCTGCGCACCCGCGCCGTGACATTGCAGACAGTTTGTCCGAAACACCGCGGCCCCGCCTGAAACTGCATAGTGGTTTAGGGCGGCGTCAGTTTCTATCTGGTCCAGCGATACCTCTACCAGTTTTCTGTCCAGTGCGGCGTTGGCGGCTTTCACCTTGGCGATGTCAAGCGCGACTTCAGTGCGAGAGGCGTAGCCAAGCAATCCCGGCGTGGCCCCGTTTATCAGGGGCCATGCAGGATAGGCAATCAGATAGCCAACGCCCCACAGGATCGTCAGATAAAACGTAATCACCCACCAGCGCGGCATGGGTTTGTCATATTCGCGTATGCCGTCCCATTCGTGGCCGGTTGTGGGATAGTCCTCGTCGTTCAGGTTTTTTCGGCTCATGATCGGTTACCCTTTTTATCAACTGGTTCAGAGGCATCGTTGCCGGGCAGGGTCACATCATTGCGCAAAGGTATTTGCGCGATATCATTGTGCAGGGCATTTGACCCCGGTCGGAGGGTAAAAATGATGACACCGACGAATATCACGAACATGGCCAGCAGGCCCCAACTGTCGGCGATTTCCCGAAATAGAGAATAAATATCCATTGCGTTGCCCCCTATCGACTGGCGTCAGGTTGAAAAGTAGAGAAATCGACCAGCGTGCCCAGCATTTGCAAATAGGCAACCAATGCGTCCAATTCGGTAATGTCGGGCTGACCGTCAAAATTGCGCACTTGCGCCTTGGGATACCGCGCCAGCAGACCATCGGTGTCCGCATCGGGATCGGCCTGATTGGTGAAGTCCTCCTGTGCCAGTTCTATCATCTGGTCCGTGTAGGGCACGCCCACCCGCCGGTTGGCGATCAGGACGTCTTCGATGAACTGACCGTCTATTTTTCTGCGGGCCAAAAAACCGTATCCGGGCATCACGCTTTCCGGCACCACTGAGCGGGGGTCGATCAAATGATCCACGTGCCATTCGTCGGAATACCGCCCGCCAACCCGCGCCAGATCCGGCCCCGTGCGCTTGGAACCCCACTGAAAAGGATGGTCGTACATGCTTTCGGCGGCCAGCGAATAGTGTCCGTAGCGTTCCACCTCGTCGCGCAGGGGCCGGATCATCTGGCTGTGGCAGGTATAACAGCCCTCGCGGACGTAAATATTTCGCCCGGCCAGTTCCAGCGGCGAATAGGGCCGCACGCCGCTGACCTTTTCGATGGTGTTCTCCAGATAAAACAACGGCGCGATTTCCACGATGCCGCCGATTGATACCACCAGAAGGCTGAGAACCAGCAACAAGGTTCCGTTGGTTTCGATGAACTTGTGCTTGGATAGAATGCCCATTGTCACCCCTCCTTATTCTGCGGGAACAGCGCCGGTTGCCCGGGATATTTCCCCGGCACCGGTGGCCGTTTTCCAAAGGTTGACAGTCATGATGATGGCACCGGTCAGGTACAAGACACCGCCCAATCCACGCACCACATACAGCGGGAACTTGGCCGCAACCGTATCGGCGAACGAGTTTACAAGGAAACCCTGAGCGTCCACTTCGCGCCACATCAGGCCTTCCATGATACCGGTGACCCACATGGCCGAGGCGTACAGAACAATGCCGATGGTGGCCAACCAGAAATGCCAGCTGACCATACGCAGGCTGTAAAGCGCCTTGCGGCCCCAAAGGCGCGGCACAAGGAAGTAGAGCGCCCCAAAGGTGATCATGCCGTTCCAGCCCAGCGCACCGGAATGCACGTGGCCGATTGTCCAGTCGGTATAATGCGACAGCGCGTTGACCGCCTTGATCGACATGACCGGACCTTCGAACGTGGCCATGCCGTAAAAGCCCACGGACACCACCATCATCCGCAACACCGGATCGGTGCGCAGTTTATCCCATGCGCCCGAAAGGGTCATCAGACCGTTGATCATGCCGCCCCAGCTGGGCATCCAAAGGATTATCGAAAATACCATGCCCAGCGTCTGTGCCCAATCGGGAAGCGCGGTGTAATGCAGGTGGTGCGGACCGGCCCAGATATACAGGAATATGATGGCCCAGAAGTGGACGATCGACAGTTTGTAAGAATAAACCGGGCGCTCTGCCTGTTTGGGCACAAAATAATACATCATCCCTAAAAAACCGGCGGTCAGAAAGAACCCAACTGCGTTATGGCCGTACCACCACTGGGTCAGCGCGTCTTGCACGCCGGCAAACAATTGTACTGATTTGGAACCGAATATGGATACTGGCAGCGAAAGATTGTTGACGATATGCAGCATGGCAATGGTGACGATGAAGGCCAGATAAAACCAGTTGGCCACGTAGATGTGCGGCTCTTTACGCTTGAATATCGTACCCATGAATACCGCCAGATAGGCCACCCAGACGATGGTCAGCCAGATGTCCACGTACCATTCAGGTTCCGCATATTCTTTGGATTGGGTCGCGCCCATCAAATAGCCTGTGGCAGCCAAAACGATGAAAAGCTGGTAGCCCCAGAAAACGAACCATGCCAGATCACCACCCCACAGCCGCGTGGCCCCGGTGCGCTGCACCACATAAAACGATGTGGCGATCAGGGCATTGCCGCCAAAGGCAAAAATTACCGCAGAAGTGTGCAGCGGCCGCAGACGGCCAAAGGTGGTGAATGACAGATCCAGATTAAGTTCCGGGAACGCCAACTGGAAGGCGATATATGTGCCAACAGCAAATCCGGCCAGCCCCCAGAAAACCGTGGCGATAACCCCGGCCCTGACCACACCGTCCATATAGCCGGTGTCGACTTGTGGTTTGGCTGGCTTCATCGTGCGCAGGGTGTACACAAATACCCCCGCCGCCACGGCGGCGATCATAATCGCGTGCACCTGGTAGGCCAGATCGTGGGCAAAATTTGCCGCCATCAGCGCAAACATCGCAATCACAGCCAAAACAATAAGTTTGAAACTCTCAAACATCTGGTGGTCACCTCCAATAAACACCCGCGCCAAAAAAAGCAGATGGCGGGGAATCGTCCTGTTCTGCGTTCTCAGTGACGTGTCAGGCCGACGGGTTCTTTGATCTATGTCAATTTTCGAAAAAATCGCGCGATGGCATCAACATTTGATGCAAATCAATGTGGAAAACTGGCCAGTGGCTAGATTCATGCGGAAATTTGGAAAGGAACCGACGATGGCGTATAAATCAATTCTGATGGTCTGGGACGGACGTGATGATAGCCTGCCCGCACTAAACGCGGCGATTGACCTGACCGCGAAAAACAACGGGCATCTGGATGTGCTTTGCGTGGGAATAAACTATCTGCAGCCGGGCATGTATTATTCCGAAGCCTCAACCTATGTTTCAAATGACGACTTCAAGAATACCTGCGCGGCGGCGGACAGTTTCAAGACCAGCGCCGAAAAAGTTCTGAAGAAATCTGACGTCAACTGGTCCTGCCAAACCGCCGTAACCGCAATGAACGGTCTTTCGACCGTCATTAAAAACGCCGCCTGGTTCAGCGATTTGGTCATTTTGCCCCAGCCTTACGGGCACAGCGGCAAGGAAAAATCTGTCAACACTTTTGAGGCCGCGCTGTTTCAGGGAAACTCACCTGTTCTGGTCTACCCGCTGCAAGAGACCCAGGACATGGGCAAAAAAATTGTGGTTGCGTGGAACGAAACTGCTGAATCCTTGAACGCCGCGCGGGCGGCGCTGCCCTATCTGCAAGAGGCAGAAGTTGTCGACATCGCAATTATCGATCCGGACACCCACGATCCCGACCACGCTGATCCGGGCACAGACCTCTCAAAGCTTTTGGCCCGCCACGACGTGAACGTGAAAGTTTCCATCCTGCCGCGCTCGGTACCCAGGGTTTCGGATGTATTACGCCAGCGCGCCACAGAGATCGGCGCCGGGCTGATTGTCATGGGCGCTTACGGGCACTCGCGACTGCGCGAGTCCATTCTTGGCGGGGCCACGCGCAATATGCTGGAAAACGTGAAAGTCCCGGTGTTGATGGCGCACTAAAGCCCTTTTGGGCGGGTTTTTTCGCGCGCAATGGGCTGACTGAGATAAAACGCGGTTTGTAAAATTTTCAGATCAGTATGCCGCCGTCGGCATCGTCACCGGATTCGTTTAACAACCGGGCCAGATCGGGCACTTTGATGTTACGTTTGCCCTGCAGCGCAATAACGCCTTCGCGTTTCAGGGCCGACATTTGGCGGCTGGCGGTTTCAATCGTCAGCCCCAGATATTCCGCCATCGCTTCGCGGGTCAAGGGCAGTTCAAACTCTGCCGAGTTTGAGGTTGTTGACAGTTTCAGATGTTTGTCGCGATGGGCAAATATTGACAACAGACTGGCGATTTTTTCCCGGGCGGTTTTGCGTCCCAGCAGCAGCATCCATTCCCGCGCCGCATCCAGTTCGTCCATCGTCATTTCCAAAAGGCGCGGACCGACAGATGGCGATGTGTCTATCAGTTGCTCAAATTGGTTTTTTTGAAACCGGCAAAGGACGACTTCGGTGATCGCCGCGATATCGTATGGCGCAACCAGCCGCCCCGGTCTGCCCACAAAATCACTGGGCAGCAGCAGACCCACCATCTGGCGGCGCCCGTCCTCCATTGTTTTGGAAATACTGGCAACGCCTGTTACAACCGAACCTATGAATTTCATATCATCGCCTGCCCAAACGATTGTTTGTCCGGCTTCGTAAGTCCTGTAGGACTTCATCTTCTCGATCTGCTCCAGCTCTGTGTCGCTGCTGCGCGAACACACCGCACGCTTGCGGATCGGGCAGGAACCGCAATCAACTTTGACAAACTTTTTGGTCTGGCCTGACATTGAATTCCGTGAATTGATCTAAATCAAGGCGGTGAGGTTTCCCCTCCTACACGGTGGTTCAATGAATCAACAGGTACAATTTGCCAGGCTGGGGTTATTTGACGCAAAAGTCCCAAGATACACGTCCTATCCGACGGCACCGCATTTCAGCACATCCGTTCAATCCAAACTTCACCGCCAATGGCTGGGCGAAATTACACCCGGCAGCTCTGTTTCGATGTATCTGCATATCCCGTTTTGCAAACGTCTGTGCTGGTTCTGTGCCTGCCGAACCCAGGGGGTTCAGTCTGACAAGCCGGTCAAATCGTATCTTGACACTTTGCAGGATGAAATCCGGCTGGTCGCCGATACGCTGCCAAAAGATGTGACGCTTTCGCGGTTGCACTGGGGTGGTGGCACGCCAACCATTTTGTTGCCCGCAGACATCATCGCGTTGGCCGAAACAATTGAAAAGTATCTACCATTAACTGAAACCGCCGAGTTTTCCGTCGAAATTGATCCCAGTGAAGTGGACGAGGCGCGGCTTGACGCTTTTGCCGCCGTCGGAATGAACCGCGCCAGCATCGGGGTGCAGGATTTTGATCCGAAGATTCAAAAATCAATCGGCCGGATGCAAAGCTACGATACTACCCTGAAAACGGCTGAAATGTTACGGGCACGCGGCATTCACAGTTTGAATATGGATGTGCTTTACGGCCTGCCATATCAGGATACCGAAAGCGTGACCAACACCACCAATCAGGTTATCGCTGTTGGCCCGGACCGTGTGGCGCTTTACGGCTATGCCCATGTTCCCTGGATGGCGCGCAGACAGACGATGATTCCCGAAGATCATTTGCCGGACGGACCGGCGCGGCTTGAATTGAGCGCCTGCGCACGCGGATTGTTTGAAAATGCCGGGTACGAGGCGGTTGGAATAGATCATTTTGCCAGACCGGAAGACGGGTTGGCACAGGCATTAAAAAGCGGGACGCTAAGGCGCAATTTTCAAGGCTACACCGAAGACACGTCAGAGGTGTTGATCGGCGTTGGCGCCTCTGCAATCTCTAGGTTTCCGCAGGGCTATGTGCAAAACATCGCTGCCACGGCAGCGTATCTGCGACAGATCAGAGAGGGCAGTCTGGCCACTGCGCGGGGCCATGGGTTTTTAAGCTGCGATCCCATGCGCGGGCGGGTAATTGAAGAATTGATGTGTCAATTCACGGTCGATCTGGATACGTTGAAGCAGGAAATCGGCGCGCGGGTTTACGATCTTAAACCGGAGTTTCAGCGCACGCATAAGAAATTCTTGGAATTTACAACTCTGGACGGCAACACATTAACCATATTGCAGCAGGGCCGGCCTTTGACGCGGCTGATCGCCCGGGAGTTTGACGCTTATTCCATCGACGCCGCCGGTCACAGCATGGCGATTTGACAGGGTGATAATATCTGAACCGGCGATCCTTTTTGCAGCGTGAATGTAGATTTCAAAATGTGAGCCCGGGTGAGTAGAAATCTTGGGTAAACCAAAAATACTTACGTGACCGGTTGTTAAAAACATTTATTCATCCGGTCGGTTAAATCATTGAACCAACTTATTGGATTATTGGCGCAATCCATTGGTCGCGCGACCTGCCGGTTCTATGGGCCTGCGGTCAAAACCTCTCAGGCTGTTTGATTTGACCCCGTATGCAATCCGAACGTCCCCGTCCGAGCCACACCTTACGTCGGCAACATGTCCACGCCTTCAATAACGGCATCCTTTAACAGCTCGTCCACAAGGCGTTTAGCCCCAACTGCCCATGCGGATTTTTCCAATGTCTCGCGAATGCTTGCGCTGACTGCCTCATACGGCAACTGTCTGCCTTTAGCTTTTACATCCATGCGGACGATGTGATATCCAAACCTTGTTTCCACAAGTTCCGCACAAATTTCACCCGTGGCAAGCCGTTGCAATGCCGCTTCAAATTCCGCAACGGTGTCACCCCTGCCCAGCTGTCCAAGCTGCCCGCCGTTTTGGCCCGAAGAACAGTCGGAATGTGTTTTTGCAAGTCTGGCAAATTCTGCCGGCTTTTCTGTCAACGTCTGCAACACCTCGTTTGCGGCAAGATTGGCCGCCTTGCGGGCTGCTGCATCGGAGGGGTTGGCCGCCAGCAAAATATGCGATGCCTGATACAGATCAGGTGCGCAAAACCTTTTCGGATCGGCATCATACACCATGCGGCATTCACCCTCGGAAATCTGTTCGGGGTTCAGGTTTTCTTCGAGATACACCCTGATTTTTGCCTCATCGCCGGTTTCCTGCAGGTCTTTGGTTAGCATAGCCGGTTTCGGTTCCAACCCCGCCGCGTCTGCCGCGTTCAACAGCAAACGGCGCACCACTAAGGCCCGCGCGGCGGCACGCCACGCCAACCCGGGTTTGCCCTTTGGTGCGGCGTGGTTCTGCGCTTCAGCGGCGATGTCCGCGGCAGCGATGGTCTGGCCGTCAACGATGACGTCCGGAAACAGCGGCTTGTTTTGCACTCCCATGGTTCAGGACTTCTTGCGCGTGCGCACAACCTGATAGCCGGGTCGCCACAAAAACCGCACCGGGGCTGACAGCATGTGTACCAGTCGGGTGAACGGGAACAACAGAAAGATCGTCAGACCAAGGAAAATGTGCAGCTTAAAGAGAATATGCGTTTGTGCAATGTAGCTGGCAGACGCCGGATCAAAGGTGAAGATACCGTTGGCCCAGGCCATCAGCGTGGCCATTTCATGCCCGTCCAGATGTTGAAAGCTGACATAGACCGTAGCCAGACCAAGGATCAGCTGTGCATTCAGCAACAACAGAATGCCAATATCGGCAAACGAAGACGAGGCGCGAACGCGGGGGTCCGCAATACGCCGATGGGCCAGCATCAGCCCGCCGATCAGGGCAAAAACACCGGCGATACCACCGCCGACCGCTGCCAGCAGTTGCTTGAAACCGTGCGGGACGCTGAAGAAATCGTAAACCTCGATCGGGATCAGAAGGCCAAACAGATGTCCGGCAAAAATGATCAATACGCCAAGGTGAAAAAGCACCGACCCCATGATCAGCTGCTTGCGGCGCAACAACTGGCTGGAGCTTGATTTCCACGTGGCGGGATCACGTTCGTATCTGGCGATTGTGCCGATCAACAAGACCGTAAGGGCGATATAGGGGTAGGTTCCAAACAGGAATTCATGCATGGGGTCGCCTCCTTATTCTGTCGCCCGGGCCGCTTCAGGCCGGGCCTTGGGGGGAATGGGGTCCATTTTGGCAAGTATGTCGCGGGTGACCGGGCAGTCGCCACTTGGGTCCGGTCCGAAGGTGACTTCGGCTTCTTCCCAAACGCTGTCCAGCGCTTCAAGATCGGTCGGATCATCGTCCTTGACGCTAAGCAGCTCTTTCACCAGCTTGCTGGAGGTTTTGACGCCCGCCAATTCCGCCAACCCGGCCAAAACCGCCGCATAAGTGCTGTTTCGCCGATGCAACCGTTCGGCAAGTGCCGCCAGAATATGACCGGTTTCACCAAGCATTTCTTTGGCCTCTGCCACCTGTCTGGTGGACAGAAATTCCAGAACCGTTGGCAGATGATCGGGCAGTTCTGTACTGACCAGATCAAATCCGCCGTCACGGTAGGTTTCCAGCAGGTCAACCATGGCCGCACCCCGTTCACGGCTTTCACCATGCACATGTTCAAACAGGTTCAGCGACAGGGTGCGCGAGCGATCAAACAGCAGAACATATCGTTCCTGAAGATCGTACAGATCGGCCGTTTCCATGTCATTGATCAACGGCTCGATCGCGGCAATCGCTGTCTTTGACAGGATTGCTTCGGCCTTCAACAGATCGCGAATTTCACCTGCGGCGGCCTTTAGGTCGTCACTGGGGTAGCACAGCAATGCTGACAGAGCCTTGAGCGACTTAATCATGATTGTGCCTCCGTTGGCATGACAAATTTGCGTGAGCCAAACAGCTTGCCGCCGCTTGATCCGGTGGAACAGCCGTTGCCGTCGGTAAAGCCACAACCGCTGCGCAGATCCAGTGCGTCCTGCACCTGCTCGCGGTGGGCTGTGGGCACTTTGAAGCGTTCCTCATAATCGGCAATCGCCATGATCTTGTACATTTCCTCGATTTGCAGGGGGGAGAGGCCTACTTTTTTGGCCACCCCCAGATTGATCACACCGTCCACGGTTTTCGAGCGCATATAGGCCCGCATGGCCAGCATCCGTTCCAGCGCTGAAGTCACTGGGGCTTCGTCGCCCGCTGTCAGAAGATTGGCCAGATAGCGTACCGGAATACGCAACGATTTGACGTCGGGCATATCCTGTTCGATGCCGATTTTGCCGGCTTCGGCAGCGTTTTGAATGGGCGACAGCGGCGGGATGTACCAGACCATCGGCAGGGTGCGGTATTCCGGGTGCAGCGGAAAGGCGATCTTCCATTCCATCGCCATTTTCCAGATCGGGCTGTCCTGAGCGGATGTGATCCAGTCTTCGGGCACGCCATTTTCGCGTGCCGCCTTGATCACTTCGGGATCATTGGGATCAAGAAACACATCCAGCTGGGCATCGTATAATTCCTGTTCGCCCGCAACCGATGCCGCCGCTTTGATTTTATCCGCATCATACAGCACCACACCCAGATATCGGATGCGCCCGACGCAGGTTTCAGAACACACCGTCGGCAGGCCGCTTTCAATACGCGGATAGCAGAACGTGCATTTTTCGGACTTGCCGCTTTCCCAATTGTAATAGATTTTCTTGTACGGACAGCCGGAAACGCACATGCGCCAGCCCCGGCATTTTTCCTGATCGATCAGGACGATGCCGTCTTCCTCGCGCTTGTAGATCGCGCCTGACGGGCAGGATGCGGAGCAGGCGGGGTTCAGGCAATGCTCGCAAAGACGCGGCAAATACATCATGAAGGTGTTTTCGTATTCGCCGTATATTTCCTTTTGAATGCCCTCGAAATTATAGTCTTTGGAGCGTTTTTCGAATTCGCCGCCCAGAATTTCCTCCCAGTTCGGACCCCACTCGATTTTCTCCATCCGCTGGCCGGTAATCTTTGATCGCGGGCGGGCGGTTGGAAATGTTTCCATCTCGGGTGCAGATTTCAGATGATCATAGTCAAAATCAAACGGCTCGTAGAAATCGTCAATTTCCGGCAGGTCGGGATTGCCAAAGATGTTGGCCAGTATCCGCCATTTAGACCCCTGTTTTGGGTGCAACTTGCCGGATTTCGTCCGGGTCCAGCCGCCGTTCCAGCGTTTTTGGTTCTCCCAGTCCTTGGGATAGCCGATGCCGGGTTTGGTCTCCACGTTGTTGAACCACGCGTATTCAACCCCGTCGCGGCTGGTCCAGACGTTCTTGCAGGTGACCGAACAGGTGTGGCAACCAATACATTTATCAAGGTTCAGAACCTTGCCGATTTGTGCACGAACTTTCATTGGGCTGCCTCCAGTTTTGCCGGCTTGTCCATCCAGTCCACGTTGGTCATTTTGCGAACAATCACGAATTCATCGCGGTTGGACCCAACCGTTCCGTAGTAGTTGAAACCATAAGATTGCTGCGCATAGCCGCCGATCATATGGGTTGGCTTGATCGTTGCGCGGGTGACGGAATTGTGGATGCCACCGCGCAGACCGGTTTGTTCAGACCCCGGCGTGTTGATGATTTTTTCCTGCGCGTGGTACATGAAAAGGTTGCCCTGTTTCATGCGCTGGGACACAACCGCCCGCGCTGTAAGCGCACCGTTGACGTTGTAAACCTCTACCCAGTCGTTATCGACGATCCCGGCCTTTTTGGCGTCCTTTTCCGACAGCCAGACACAAGGCCCGCCGCGGTTCAGCGTCAGCATCAGCAGATTGTCCGAATAGGTGCTGTGAATGCCCCATTTCTGGTGCGGAGTGATAAAGTTCAGCGTCACGTATGGCTCGTTGTTTTTCGCAGACGCGTTGACCGATTTGGTTATGGTTTTCAGATCAACAGGCGGGCGGTAGGTACAAAACCCCTCGCCAAACACCCGCATCCACAAATGGTCCTGATACAGTTGCTGGCGTCCGGTCAGGGTGCGCCACGGGATCAATTCGTGCACGTTGGTATAGCCGGCGTTGTAACATACGTCTTCGCTTTCAATGCCCGACCATGTGGGAGAACTGATGATCTTGCGCGGTTGTGCTGCAACATCGCGAAAGCGGATTTTTTCGTCCTCTTTGGGTTTGGCCAGATGGGCGTGTTCGCGTCCGGTGGCCTTTTCAAGCTCATGCCAAGCCTTGACGGCAACGCCGCCGTTGGTTTCCGGCGCCAGCATCAGGATCATCTCGCAGGCATCAATGGCGGTATCCAGTTTTGCCATGCCCTTGGTGACGCCGTCCTCTGTGACAACACCGTTCAGGTCTTTCATGTGCTTCATTTCAACCTTGGTATCCCAGGCAATCCCTTTGCCGCCGTTACCGATTTTTTCCATCAACGGACCGATGGCAGAGAAGCGTTTGTAAAGATTGGGATAATCCCTCTCCACCGGCACGAAGTTCGGCGCGGTTTTGCCGGGTATCAGATCACACTCGCCTTTTTTCCAGTCCCTGACCTGATCCTGCGCAATTTCCGCAGGCGTGTCGTGCAGGATGGGCAGGGAAACGATATCTGTTTCCTCGCCCAGATAACCCGGCACGATCTCGCTGAATTTCCTGGCGATGGATTTGAAGATATCCCAGTCTGAACGGCTTTCGTAAGCCGGATCAACCGCCGCCTGCAGCGGGTGGATGAACGGGTGCATGTCCGATGTGTTCAGGTCATCTTTTTCGTACCAAGACGCGGTGGGCAGCACGATGTCGGAATAAACTGCCGTGGTGGACATTCTGAAATCAATGGTCACCAGCAGGTCAAGTTTGCCCTTTGGCGCGTCTTTGTGCCATTTGGCTTCCACCGGTTTTTGACCGCCTTCTGCACCAAGGTCCTTGCCCAGAACACCGTGATCGGTGCCCAGCAGGTGTTTCAGGAAATACTCGTGGCCCTTGCCCGATGACCCCAGCAGGTTTGAGCGCCACACAAACAGATTGCGCGGCCAGTTTTCCGGCGCGTCCGGGTCTTCTGCCGACATTTCCAGTTTGCCGGATTTCAGCTGCATGGCCACATAATCCGGGATTTTCTTCCTGGCCTTCTTGGCCGCTTTGGCCAGTTCCAGCGGATTGGTTTTCAGGCTGGGTGCGGACGGCAGCCAACCCATGCGTTCCGCGCGGATGTTGTAATCAATCAGGCTGGCGTCCTTCCAATCCCCGTCCGGTGCGGTTGGGGACAGAATATCGTCAGGCTTTAGCGTCTCATACCGCCACTGATCCGTGTGGGCGTACCACGCAGAGGTAGAGTTCATGTGCCGTGGTGGCCGCGCCCAATCCAGCGCGAACGCCAGAGGTTGCCATCCGGTCTGCGGACGCAGTTTTTCCTGCCCCACGTAGTGGCTCCAGCCGCCACCGGATTGACCGACACAACCGCACATCACCAGCATGTTGATAATGCCGCGATAGTTCATATCCATGTGGTACCAGTGGTTCAGCCCGGCCCCCAAAATGACCATAGATTTGCCGTTGGTTTTTTCGGCGTTCAGGGCAAACTCGCGGGCAACCGTGGTTATCTTGTCACGCGGCACGCCGGTGATTTTTTCGGCCCAGGCAGGGGTAAACGGCATGTCGTCGTCATAATTATTGGACACCCATTCGCCGCCCAGCCCACGGTCCAGTCCGTAGTTGGCGCAAAACAGATCAAACACCGTGGCCACATAGGCCTCGCCGTTTGCCAGTTTGATCTTTTTGACCGGCACGTTGCGCCCCAGCACATCCGGGTGCTCGCATTTCACGAAATGCCCGGTTGCCTCGCCGCCGAAATAGGGGAAATCCACGCCAACCACATCGTCGTGGTTTTCATCCAGCACCAGTGACAGCCGAAGATCGGCGGCTTTTGCACCGGCCTTTTCTTCAAGGTTCCATTTGCCCTGCTTGTCCCAGCGAAAGCCAACAGAACCATTGGGCACAACCGGGTTTCCGGTTTTACGGTCAAGGGCGATGGTCTTCCATTCGGGATTGTCTTTTTCGCCCAGCTTTTTGTCAAAATCATCGGCCCGCAGCAAACGCCCCGCCACCAGCCTGCCGTCTTTTTCGTCCAGACGCACAAGCATCGGCATGTCGGAATATTTGCGGCAGTATTCCTCAAAAAATTCCGCCTGACGGTCCAGATGGAATTCGCGCAAAATAACATGGCCCATTGCCATCGCCAGTGCGCTGTCTGTGCCCGCTTTGGGGGCCAGCCAGACGTCGCCAAATTTGGCGGCTTCGGAATAATCCGGGCAGATGACGGCGGATTTTGCCCCGCGATAGCGTGCTTCTGTATAAAAATGCGCATCCGGCGTGCGGGTTTGCGGCACGTTGGAACCCCACAGCAGCAGGAATCCGGCGTTGTACCAGTCAGCACTTTCCGGCACGTCGGTCTGTTCGCCCCAGGTCATGGGCGATGCCGGTGGCAGGTCGCAGTACCAGTCATAAAAGCTCATGCAGGTGCCCCCCAACAGAGACAGATAGCGGGATCCGGCCGCATAGCTGACCATCGACATCGCCGGGATCGGCGAAAAGCCGAACACCCGGTCCGGTCCGTAAGTTTTGGCAGTATAGGCGTTGGCAGCGGCGATGATTTCCGTTGATTCTTCCCAGTCAGCCCGCACAAACCCGCCCTTGCCGCGGGTAGAAGTGTATTCAGCCCTAAGGATCGGATCCTCCTGCAGCGCGGTCCAGGCCTCAATCGGCGAATTATTGGCCCGCAGGCGGCGGTAGCTTTTCAACAGGCGCGCCCGGATCAGCGGGGTTTTCACCCGGTTGGCGGAATAGAGGTACCAGCTGTAAGATGCCCCCCGGGCACAGCCGCGCGGTTCGTGATTGGGCATTCCGGCGCGGGTGCGGGGATAATCGGTTTGCTGGGTCTCCCACGTCACAATGCCGGATTTCACGTATATTTTCCAACTGCATGATCCGGTACAGTTCACACCGTGGGTCGAACGCACGACTTTGTCGTGCCGCCAGCGGTTGCGGTATACGTCTTCCCAATCTCGATTTTCCGTGGTGGTCACGCCGTGACTGTTGGAAAATGTTCCGGTTGCGTTGGATTTCAGAAAATTCAGGCGGTCGAGAAGGTGGCTCATCGATTGTCTCCATGGGGTCAGAGTTTCCGGCGTCAGCAAGCGGCGCCGGAATGATTTTTGTAAGGGCTGGATCAGGGGTTTTTAACGTACGCGTTCGGCCGAAGGTAAAACCACCAATTGATCACGATGCAAACCGCATAGAAGGCCGCAAAACCGTATAGGGCGTTTTCAGGCGTCCCGGCACCCATCTGTTCGCCAAACACTTTTGGGATGAAAAAGGCACCGTAGGCAGCAACCGCCGATGTCCATCCCAGAACCGGGCCTGCCTGTTCCTTATCAAAGACCACCGCAATCGTACGGAAGGTTGACCCGTTGCCAAGACCCGTGGCTGTGAACAGAATCAGGAAAAGGATCATGAAGGGCAAGAAATAGTCCTGCGGGGAGGCCGATTGATAGGCTTTTTGCAGGAAATAGGCGACGGCAAGTGCTGACACGACCATCACGCCTGAAACGATATGGGTCACCTTCGCGCCGCCCATCTTGTCGGCGATCATGCCGCCCACGGGGCGGATCAGAGCGCCGATAAAGGGCCCCATCCACGCATACATCAGGGCCGACGGGCCGTCGGGATTGTGCGTGCCGTGAGTCATAACCCCGTTCACCAAGAGGTGCTGGAAGCCAAACACAACCTTGATCGTAAGACCAAAGGCAGCGGAATAGCCGATGAAGCTGCCAAACGTCATCGTGTAGATGATGGTCATCGCCCAGGTATGCTTGTTCTCGAATATCTTGTACTGGTGCGACAGATTGTTCCCAACCTGACCCGGGATCAGGTACAAAAGCCCGACCGTCGTTCCGATAACCAGCGGGATCACGATCAGCTTGTCGATATTCAGTCCCGAACCGCCGACCTTGGCCGGCAACATCAGCCACAGACCGGCAGCCGCCACCGCGAACCCGATCAGCAACATGAAGGCCATGATGCCAAAGGAACCTATGGGGTTGGGGATATTGGGCGAGACGTGCTCGTCCCTGATGTTGTTCATGCCCAGCCACCCCGCGACCGCCAGCGGGATCAGCGCCAGCAGCCAGACATAGCCGGAATTCTGAATATAGGTCTCGGTGCCAGCGGGGATCTTCCCGATCAGTGTTCCCGAGGTATTCTGAAGCACCATCGGATCGCCGCCAAACAGCCCGAACGTCATCACCAGCGGGATCACGATCTGCATCGTGGTCACTCCAAAATTGCCAAGTCCCGCGTTCATCCCCAGGGCGTACCCAAGTATCTTCTTGGGATAGAAAAAGCTTATGTTGGACATGGACGAAGCAAAGTTGCCGCCGCCGATGCCCGACAGAAAGGCAAGGGCCTGGAATTTCCATAAAGGCGTGTTCGGATCCTGCAGGTAATACCCGGTGCCGATGGCGGGGATCATCAATAGGGCCGTGGTGAAGAATATTGTGTTCCGCCCACCTGCGATGCGGATGAAGAATGTCGAAGGAATTCGCAACGTTGCGCCCGTAAGACCGGCGACGGCGGCCAACGTGAATAGCTCGGCCTTTTCAAAAGGAAATCCAAGGTTCAGCATCTGGACCGTGATGATCCCCCAGTAAAGCCATACGGCAAATCCGCATAGGAGCGAAGGGATCGAAATCCACAGGTTTCTGGTGGCGATTGACTTGCCGGATTTGGCCCAGAATGCCTCATCGTCGGGGTTCCAGTTTCTGATATCTTGTCCCAAGGGGTTTCTCCTTTTTGTGGAAGTTTTCGACGGGCAGTCCGGCCGCCCGCCTAATTCAGGTGATCAAACATGCGGCACATCGGACAGATGGCGGTTCTCGCGCAGTTCGGGATGACGCCTGCGGTCCATTCTGACGATGGCCAGATGCATCCAGACTGTGCTGACAGCGACGATGGCAAACATCAGCATGAAAACTGCAGACCAGACGTGAAACGTATCAAGCAGGATGCCAAACGATATGGGCAGGATAAAACCGCCCAGCCCGCCGATCATTCCGACCAGCCCGCCAACCGCGCCCACGTTGTCAGGGAAATAAACCGGGATGTGCTTGTAAACCGCAGCCTTGCCAAGGCTCATGACAAAGCCAAGAATGACTGTCAGGAACACAAATATATAAAGCGGAATGCCGAAACTGAAGGTTATCAGCCGTTCCGAGCCGTCGGCATTAGGAATGCCCTGTACCACATAACTAGTTTGCGGATAGCTCATGACAAACAGCACGATCAGCGACACGATGAAGGTCAGATACATGACCATCCTCGCGCCCCAGACATCGGACATCCAGCCGCCCAGCGCCCGGAAAATCGAACCCGGCAGTGAATACATGCCGGCAAAAACCCCGGCCGATGTCAGCGCCACACCGTAGGCACCCACATAATAACGCGGCAGGAAGGAAGCAAAGGCGACGAACGCGCCGAAAACAAAAAAGTAGTAGGTGGCAAACCGCCAGACCTGAATATCCTTCAAAGGTTCCAGCTGTTTTGCGGCGGAAACAGGCTTTGCACCGGTTTTCTTTTGCGCGGTCAACAGGGGATCGTCTTTGGCAAAAACATAAAATGCAATGGCCATGGCAACCAAAGCCACCGCATAAATCCGCGCGGTGTCTTCCCAGCCAACCGCGATCACCAAAAACGGTGCGGCAAAGTTTGTGACCGCGGCACCCACGTTCCCGGCACCGAATATGCCCAGCGCCGTGCCCTGCCGATCCGCCTCGAACCAGCGGGACACATAGGCGATACCGATGATAAATGATCCGCCTGCCAAACCAAGGCCCAGCGCGATCATCAAAAAGACCGCATAGGTTTGAACCGAGGCCAGCAACCACACGGAAACCGCCGTAATCAGCATCTGAATGGGCAGCATCAGGCGCCCGCCAAACTGATCGGTCCACACGCCCAGAAAAATGCGGCTGAGAGAGCCGGTCAGAACCGGCGTTGCCACCAGCAGGCCAAACTGGGTTTCCGTCAGCCCCAGGTCCTGTTTGATTTTAACGCCAATGATAGAAAAAATGGTCCAGACCGCAAAACACACGGTAAAGGCAAGGGTACTTAAGCCCAACGCGCGGTATTGATCCCCTTTTGTAACGCCGTCCAGAACTTGCATTGCCGGTCCCTTTCAAATGATTCGTTGAATCCTTGCTTGAGAGACACTTGGCACAATATTCGTTGCATGTGATTTGATTTAGGTCAAACGCGCACGTATTGCCGCGGGTGTTAAGACACCGGGCAAAAATCCAATTCGACCCCGAATGTTATCGTGCTGATAGTATGCGTTGTGATGCGTGGTGGGCGACCCTGGAACCGAATTTAGCACGATTAAATTGCTGGGTTACGACCCTTAGTTTTAAAGGAAATCGTGCGTGAATCATGGGGGCTGATTTAAATATGTATCGAGAATTGAGGTAAATGTATCGAAAATGCTTTGGATTTCAACATGACCATAAAATAGCTACTGAGGGCATCTAATCGTTTGCATTGCTAATGAAAAAACCCATCACCCTTTAGCCGCTCCAAAGCTGCGGTCACAGCGGGTTCGGGAAAGCTTGCGCGTTTGTGGTCGTTCCAAGCTTCCAAGGCTACGGACATATCGGGCTGTGTTGTGATGCCTTCGGATACAGATAGAAAATGCACACTGGAAAGCAATTCCATCCCGTAAGGGCTTTCATAGCCTTCAATAAGCAATGACAGCTTTTCGATTGTGCTCGAAACATCGAAACCTGCGGACTTCAGGTGTTCATCTGCTGCCGCATAGGTGCCATGGGTTACAACAACTTTGCGATCAACACTGGTATATAGCCGCGACAAACCCGCGCTTGCTCTCGCATGTCCGCATAATCGCTCAACATTTCCACGACCGCAGACCCTTCCGGCAGCGCTTTCACTTCCTCCACCGCCCGCGCCTGAAACCCGTCATCATACTCCACCACTGGCGGACACGCCCCAACCGTCCGCTCAGAACTCCCCATCGCGCAGGCGCTCAACAAGCTCGTCACGATTACGAGGACGACGAGCCATGGCCTCAAGCATTCGGCGCTGGATTTCATTTACTTTCTCCCGATTTTCAAGCCGTCCCGCCAGCCGCCCTGCGCGCTCACCCGAGCGACGCAGGGACAGGAGGAACAGCGATATTGTGAGGGCGATGGCGGCCCATTTACCGGCAGCCAGCGCAAACCGGCTGCCGGTGAGCCATGAGATCAGCGCAACCATCACCTCCGTCCTTTCCGCCAGTCATCCCAGCGGGCATAGATGGTGGCCCCGATGCCGATAAGCGCGGCGGCAATGAACAACCAACGCAGCGTGTCGAGATAGGGGATCAGTGGCTGGAGGGCGGATTGGGTGTCGGTGACGGCCTGCTGAACCACCTCGACACCCGCCGCGCCGATGGTGGCAACGCCCGCTGCACCACCTCCTTTCATGGTTCGGCTTTCCGTCAGGGGTTCGCGCGGTCGTGGCGGCTCATCCGCAAACCGGCTGGCCCGAGGCGGAAACGGGTCACCCCACTGGCGGGCGCGGCCGGTGTCGATATGCATGAAGTTCTGCCGCGGGTAAAATCCAAAGCCGGTGAACCCGACCCCACGAGCTGCCGCCTCAAATGCCGCCGGATCATGGTTGGCCATGGAGATGTCAAAGGCCGCGCCCTGCAGGTGCATGGATTGCTTGGCCCCACCGACCCTTCGGTTATAGGCGGG
>Ga0209992_10002063_pt1 | contig 19239 bp, 14 predicted proteins | sample 2SBtaG_2_FD_182564 | JGI IMG/M metagenome (GOLD analysis project Ga0209992, IMG submission 182564) | Deep subsurface microbial communities from Kolumbo volcano to uncover new lineages of life (NeLLi) - 2SBTROV12_ACTIVE470 metaG (SPAdes)... | ecosystem: Environmental > Aquatic > Marine >... | reverse complement strand
TGGATGAGAGTTCAGTTGTAGGTCAAGTAGTTGGCGGAAGTTTTGGAGATATAGTAATTCGTCAAAAGGCAGGAACTGATTTAGAGATTGGAGACTTGATGGTCTCTGAAGAGAATGGTTCATTTTTGATTCTTCAAGTGTTTTCACTAGAGTTTGGTTCTCAGATTCAAGACAAGATGCAACAAATGATGTCAGGAGTTAATTTGGAGCAAGGAGTAGTTGATGCTAATTTTTATGAACCAGATTTTGTAAATTATGTTCTTGCAAGAATTAAACCACTTGCTCGAGTGTATAAAGAAAACAATGATGTTAAGATTCCAAAATCATTGCCTTCATTTTTTAATAAATTACGATTAATTACCAAAGATGATTTGAAATTTTTACAAAAGGAAAAAGATTCAGTCTTTGTCGGATACATTAGAAGTGGCAGTAAAGTAATTAGAGAAGCTGAAGTTTGGTTGCCAGCCGAAGATGTATTTTCACACCACATGTTAATTCCTGCCACCACTGGACGTGGAAAATCAAATCTTGTTAAAACAATTCTTTGGTCAGTCCTTGACACAAACAAAGTTGGCGCACTAGTACTTGATGCACACGATGAATACTTTGGAAGAAGTGGAATAGGACTAAAGATGCATCCCAAAGCCAAAGAGAATTTAGTGTATTATACCCCATCAAACCCTCCAGTTGGTGCTAATCGTTTAACAATTAATTTACAATCAATACGACCTGAACACTTTGAGGGAATTGTTGATTTCTCTGATCCGCAATTTCAGGCAATCAGAATGGCACACAGGCAACACAGGAGTAGATGGATAGAAGAATTGATGAAAGTCAATGTGACCCCAATTGAAATGGGAGCCAATACAAAAAGTCAAGGAGATTTTGCAGTAGCTACAATGATGGTAGTTCAAAGAAAATTACGCCTATTATTGAGCCTGGAGATAGACGAAGAACAAGTAATTGTTTCAAGACATGAGGTCTTCGATAGCACCACAAAAGGACTAACCATAGTAGATGACATTGTAAAAGATATCGAAGCAGGCAAAGTTGTAGTACTTGATACTTCACGATTAGGAGATGAGGCAGAATTACTAGTTGGGAATATTATTGCAGCAAAACTGTTACAAAAATACAAAGATGCAAAAGCTTCAGGAGAGTTGGAGCGAAAACCAGTAGCAACGATTGTAATTGAAGAAGCACCACGTGTCATTGGAGTTGATGTGTTAACTACAAGAAATGATAATATTTATTCTACAATTGCTAAAGAGGGACGTAAATTCAAAGTGGGTCTTTCTGCAATTACACAATTGAGTAGTGTCATTCCAAAAACAATTCTTGCAAACATGAACACAAAAATTATTCTAGGAAACGAAATGAAGCAAGAAAGAGAGGCAATCATCGCATCAGCATCTCAAGATTTATCTGAGGATGACAAAAACATTGCAAGTTTGGATAAAGGTGAAGCTATAGTTACCAGCATCTTTGTTCCATTTGCAATGCCAATTAAGATTCCATTGTTTGAGGATATTGTAAATGAAAAAGGGGTAACACCAGAAGCTAACAAGACTAAGGTGTTCTAGTGATTTGTTATTTGCACATTTATCTGATATTCATTTAGGTTTTCAAAAACATGAATCACTACAAAAAATAGAACAACAAGTCTTTGAGCAAGCATTAGACCAATGCATTTCTCGTAAAGTAGATTTTATTTTAATTCCAGGTGACATGTTTCATGTAAATATTCCAGAGATGCGAGTTCAAAAGTTTGCATTTGCAAAATTTCGTCAGATCCATGATGCAGGAATTCCAGTCTATGTTGTTTATGGAAGTCATGATTTTTCTCCAGTATCAAACTCTGTAATTGATTTACTTGTAGAGGTTGGTTACATCACCAAAGTGACAAAAGCCACTAGTCATGAGGATGGGCGAATTTCTCTAGAGTTTTTAGTTGATTCAAAAACTGGTGCTAAAATCACAGGACTATCAGGTCTCAAAGTTGGTAAGGATAGAGAATGGTATGAAAAACTAGATAGAGATTCCCTGGAATCAGAATCTGGCTTGAAAATATTCCTATTTCATGGCGGAATTTCAGATATGAAGGTAGATTCAGGCATGGATGGAGACCTTATGCCACTATCTCTACTCCCTAAAGGATTCTCATATTATGCAGGGGGCCACATGCACAAATTCAATCATCAGTCCTTTGATGGATACTCCAATGTAGTGTATCCTGGAACTCCATTTGCAGGATATCATGCAGATTTGGAAGATAATGCAAATGGTGAGAAGCGTGGTTTTGTTCTAGTAGAGTTTGATGATGAGATAAAATCAGTGGATTTTATTGAAATTGAAAATACGACATATGAGATAATTGAAGTTGATGCAAATAACAGAAAAGCTGAATCAATTAATCAAGAATTAACTGAAAAAACATCAAACATTGATGTTGAAAATAAAGTTGTAATTATTAAAGTCAAAGGAGAATTAACATCAGGTAAAACTGCAGACGTTGATATATCTATAGTTCGAGATAATTTGAATAGTAAAAATGCTCTAGTAGTTAATGTAAGTAAGAATCAATTAACATCTAAAGAATATTCAATTACTGAAGCCAAGGGTTCAAACAAAGAAGAAATTGAAACTAATGTGTTTTCTGAAAACATTGGACAATTACGATTTGATTACCCAGAGTTGTTAGAAAGGGATGGAATTAATTTGGCAAAAAAATTACTTTTAGAATTAGGACAACCAAAACTAGAAAATGAAAAGAAAAATGAATACATTCCAAGAATTAATCAAAATGCATTAGCACTTTTAGGACTAGACGATGATTCTTAATTCATTAATTATTGAAAACATTCGAAGTTATTCTCATGAAGAAATAGAATTTCCACGGGGAATCTCTTTGTTTGAAGGAGATATTGGAAGTGGGAAATCAACAGTACTCATGGCGATTGAATTTGCATTATTTGGATTAGGCAGTCAGAAAGCAGAAAGCTTACTTGCAAAAAAATCTGAATCAGGTTTTGTAATTTTAGAATTTTCAGTTGATAATGAAAAGTATGAAATCAAACGGGGGTTAAAAAGAAAAAGTTCTGGAGTCAATCAGGATCCAAAAAATTCCTGGATAAAGATTGAAGGAGTTGTAGAGCCACTATCCCCATCAGAGCTAAAACAACGAGTTTTACAAATATTGAAATTCAACGAGCCTTCAGACCCCAAAGCTGAGAGTAAAATCTTTCGATATGCCATATTTACTCCTCAAGAAGCCATGAAAGAAGTGTTATCTGACTCTAAAAAACGCCTTGAGACCATTCGCAAAGCATTTGGGATTGAGGATTACAGTATTGCTCAAAGTAATGCGTCTGAAGTGTTATCAGTAATCAAAACAAAATCAGCAGTATATGCTGAAAGGTTTAGTGACATTTCAGAATTAGAATCAGAAATTAATGAATCTCAAAAAATGATTACATCTTTAGAGTCTGAGAAATCACAAAAACAAAAACAAGTTCATATTTTAGAATCAGAAGAAAAAAATAAACTAGAAGAATTAAAAAAATTACAAGAAAAAAATAATGACAAAGTCAAACTAGAAGTAAAAAAAGAGAGTCTTGAGGAGAGAATAGAATCTGATAAAAATAGAGTTGCAACAATTGAGCAAGAATTTACAGAGTTTGAAGAAGAATTAAAAGAGAAGAATGAAAAATTAGAAAAACTAGTAGCAATAGAAAAACCTGAAACTGATAAATCAATTCCAGAAATAGAATTAGAGATAAAAAAATACCAAGAAATTAATGAATCTTTGATAAAATTGAATTCAGAGAGAGAAAATACATCATCAGACATTACAAGATTAAAAGAAAAGTTTGGAGAAAAAATAAAATCAGATGTCAATTCAATTAATAATACATTAAAAGGTTTAGAAAATGAAAAAGAAGATTTAATTAAATTTGCAGATGAAATTACAGAAAAACTAGACAAAGTAAAAAAACAACAAGTGCAAAAACAAACTCTTAGAGAATCATTACAAAAAGAAATTAAAAAGTTCACTGCATTAGGTAATGCATGTCCTACATGCAAACAAGAGATTACTGATACGCATCACCACAGTTTAGTCGATGAAAAACAAAAGGAAGTTGATTCACTAGGAAAAGAACTAGAAACAATTACTGATTCATTTTTTGAGTCAAATAAAAAATCTAAAGAAATTAATGAAAAATTAGAGTCATATGAGTACGAAATTAGTGAGATTTCAAAAATATTGCCAGGAATTGAAGAATACAAGACAAAATCAGATAGACTGAATCAATTGGATTTAGAAATTAAAGAATTGCAAAAACAAGATAAGAATTCAGAATATGGTGAGAGTCCACTAGTACTATTAACTGCCATAAAAGATGGCTTGGTCCGATTTGAAGGAGTTACTGAGCAAATGGCACAAATTGCAGAATCAAAAGAGAGAATCGTTAAGAAAAGTGAGAATTATCAAAGAGAAATTGAATTAATTGATTCTCAAAATACACAAAGAGTAGATGAATTAGAACAAATTAAAAATGATTTAGAATCAATTGATGTATCTAAAGAAATCAAAGTAAAAGAAGATGAAATAGAATCATCAAGAAAAGAAATTCTTTCAGTATCAAGTGTTATTGCTGCAACCAGTGAGAATCTAAAAAATCAACAAGAGAAAATTGAGGAAAATACATCAAAAATTGAAGAATCAAGAAAATGGGAAACAAAATACAAAAAGTTTGATCAATTTACACAATGGTTAGAGTTATTTTTTATTCCAACAATATCTCAAATTGAAAAACAGGTATTGTTATCAATTTTGCAGAATTTCAATGAGACATACACAAGATGGTATTCCATCTTAGTTGAAGATCCTACAAAAGAGAGTAGAATTGATGAGAACTTTACACCAATAATTAATCAAGATGGGTATGACCAGGAAATTGGATACTTGTCAGGAGGGGAGAAGACAAGTATCGCATTAGCATATAGATTAACTTTGAATTCACTAATGAGAAAAGAATCAGAATCCATGAAATCAAATTTGTTAATACTAGATGAACCTACTGATGGATTTTCTAAAAATCAATTAGGTAAAATCAGAGAGTTACTTGATGAGTTAAAATCAGAGCAAATCGTGCTTGTTTCTCATGAAAAAGAATTAGAAACTTATGTGGATAATATTTTTCAGATTTCAAAAGAAAATGGATTATCAAAAATTTCTAGAATGAATTAAGGTAATTATGGGCTTCATTTTTTATTCCTCAAACTCTTTCCAATATTTTTCCATTAATGTTCTATATTCTCTCAATGTTATTTTTTTCATTTCTGTTTTACGAACACCATACGTACCGTATGAGATAGTTCTCTTAGAACATATTTTCCCATTGTTCCAATCTTCCATAACAAAATACCATAATTCAGAATCAGGATTTTTCCAATCAATATCTTGTTCATGGCCAAAAATAAGAAAATGACATCTGCCATCTGCATTTAGCTTCTTGTGCATCTGTTCAAAAGTAATGATTTGTCCTACTGGAATATTTATCCAATTTTTTTTGAAAGTCTTGAATTCATTAACAATAAAACCTCCTCTATGTTCAATTACCCAATCTATATCAGTTCCACCAGTAGTATTCATTCCTTCTTGAGCTAATCCACCAAGAAATTCTCTCTCTTCTGCAAATTTCTCTTTATCAAAAATTGTATGCTTTGGTTTGTAATCATCCAATAAATTCATTATCAGAATTATGAACATAAGCATTTGTAATGCTCTTGTTCCTAAAATCAAATATTTTTCAGGTGTTATGATTTTAAAAAATGTGTGTATTTGAAAGGCAACCTATACTTGACGAATACAACACATTAAACACTTGTTCAATAATTTTTGCAAAAAGTATAATTTTTATGAAGTACACATCAAATACGTTAAATTATCATCTTATCGATAATGGCATCATCTAGTATTTTATCTCTGGATGAAATTTATGCAAATGCAAAAAAATTTTCAGAGAATCACAAAAATGATAAAAAAGAAAATGCAGAATCACAAACTTTTCTAAATGAGTTTTTTGACGTGTTTGGGATTGATCGTAAAACAGTAGCGGAATTTGAAAGAAACCCAGATAATGATCCTAAAAGAATGGATCTCTTTTGGCCGAAAAATATCCTAATTGAAATGAAAAGTTTAGGGGAAAATTTAGATGAAGCTATGGATCAAGCTCTAAATTATTTTAAAAAATTGAACATGGATGAATCGCCTAGATATATTCTAGCATGTGATTTTCAGACTTGGTATCTACGAGACAAAAAAGATAATTCAGAATATTGGTTCAAATTATCAGAATTAGCAAATAAACTAGGATTATTTGGATTTATTACAGGTAGGCCAAAAATAATCGAGTCAGATCCAGTAAACATTCATGCAGCTGAAATGTTAGGAAGAATTTTTGATTCATTAAAAGCTTCAGGATATGCAAGTCATCATGTTGAATATTTTTTGACTAGACTGGTTTTTTGCCTATTTGCAGACGACACAGGAATTTTTGGAGATTATGGAAAATTTCAAGTGTTTCTCAAAGAACAGACCAATAAAGATGGTTCGGATTTAGGAATAAATTTAATGAAATTATTTCAAGTATTGAATCAAAATCGTGATGAACGTTCAAAATTTTTAGATCCTAAAACAAGATCATTTCCATTCATTAATGGAAAATTATTTGAGAAAAAAATTGATTTTCCAGAATTTGATTCAAAGATGCGTAGTCTATTAATCGAAGTAGGTCAATATGATTGGTCAAAAATATCCCCCGAAATTTTTGGCACTATGTTCCAAACTGTAATGGATCAAGAAGCAAGAAGAGAAATGGGAGCTCATTATACAAGTGAAGAAAATATTCTAAAACTTATCAGACCTCTTTTTTTAGATACATTAAATGAAGAGTTTAACGAGATTAATGAAATTAAAGATGATTCAAGAGTTGAAAAATTTATTCAATTTCAAGAAAAACTTTCTAAACTGAAATTTTTAGATCCAGCATGTGGCAGTGGTAATTTTTTGATTATCACGTATCGAGAAGTTAGAAGGTTAGAACATAGAGTAATAATGAAGATTCACGGGTATGAAGGAAAAAGAATAGACACCGATGAATTATCAAAAGTAGATGTAAATCAATTTTATGGAATTGAGATAGGAGAGTTTTCTGCAAGGATTGCAGAGACATCATTATGGATGATGGATCATATAATGAATGTTGAATTAAGTAAAAGATATGGATTACCCTTTCGTAGAATTCCAATAAAGAATCATCCAAACATCAAATGGAGAGATGCATTAGAATTTGATTGGAATGAACATCTAGAATCATCTGAATGTGCATATATTTTAGGAAATCCACCATTTGGAGGAGCAAAAGTAATCAATCCAGAACAAAGAGAACAGATCAAACGCATTTCAAATTTAGGTAAAAGTGGAGGTACATTGGATTATGTTTGTAGTTGGTTTATCAAAGCTGCTCAATATGCCAACAAAAATACTTTGATCGGTTTTGTCTCTACAAATAGTATTACACAAGGTGAACAAGTAGGTCAACTATGGCCAATATTATTTGAAAAGTATGGATTAGACATTAATTTTGCATATAATGAATTCAAATGGGAATCAGATTCAAAAGGAAAAGCAACAGTCAATGTAATCATAGTAGGACTATCTAAAAAAAATGAATTAAAAAAAAGGTTATTTCATGAAGAAGATAAAACAATCATCGAAGAGAATCCAAAATACATCTCACCATATCTTATTGGGAGCGATGAAGAATTACCAATCGTCACAGAAACATCAAATGCAATAAACAAATTGCCAAAAATGATTATGGGATCACAACCCATTGATGATGGAAATTATATTTTTTCAGATGAAGAGAAAAATGAATTTCTTAAAAAAGAACCAGATGCAATATTATTTTTTAGGCCTTTTGTAAACGGTAAAGAATTTTTAAATAATAAAAGTAGATGGATTTTAGCCCTTCAAAAAACTCAACCAAAAGAATTAAAAAATAAACCTGAAACAATTAAACGAATTAATGCAGTAAAATCATTTAGAGAGAAAAGTAAAAGAGTTGGGACAAAAAAACTAGCAGAAACACCAACATTGTATCAACTAAATGTTATTCCAGATAAACCATTTTTAGTAATACCTGCAACGACATCAGAAAAACGAAAATACATTCCTATAGGATACATGAATCCACCAATAATCCCGAGTAATGCATTAATGATTGTAGAAAATGCTAATTTAGGATTATTAGGTTTGTTGATGTCGAAAATGCACATGTTATGGATTAGAACAGTAGGAGGAAAACTTGAAACGAGATTAAGATATTCTGCAGGAATGGTTTACAATACATTTCCATTACCAAATTCAGAATTAAATAATCTTGAAAAACATGTTCAAAAAATTCTAGATATTCGTGAAAAGTATAAAGATTCAACCCTGGCGGATTTATACGATCCAAACATTATGCCACCAGAGTTGATGAAATCACACATTAGTCTAGATAACGAAGTAGAAAAACTTTATAGTAAAAATTCATTTGAATCGGATAATAAAAGAATAGAATTTTTACTAACAAAATATAAAATAATGATTAAAGATGAACAAAAAAATCAGTCAATCATATGATAAAAAAATGATAAAATATCTTGTTCCAGGTTTATTCTAAAACGATCAAATAATTCAAACAATAGTATTCAAAGTATGCATACTATTGCCATATATCATAATAATAGAAAATTCCTACCTAAAATATGCAAAAACAAACAATGTACCCACGAATCATCAGAGAATTTGCCGATGAAAGAGACGAAGAGCCACTCTTTTATTCCTAAAATTTCATGATATTCGCATCTTAGGAGAAAATGAGAAATGACTCAAGAAATCACACTGTCTGAAGAACAAAAAGATATCATCAACTCCACCAAAGATACCATCGTAGTATCAAATCCTGGAACTGGAAAGACTACAACACTATCACTCAAAGTAATCAAACTACTGGAAGAAAAGATAAAACCTGAAAATATTCTCTGTATTACATTTACTGAAAAAGCCAAAAAAGAAATGTTTGATGCAATTTATGATAAAGCAAAAGGTAAATTTTCTGATTCAGATTTGATGAAAATAAATATTCACACATTTCACAGTTTTGCATACAACTATCTACTTGATGCAGGAATTATTTCAGGCGACATTGTAGGAAATAATTTAATGCGATTTTCAATTTTAAATAGTTTTGAGTCAAACCATGCACTAAATTATGGTAAAGATTACATCATATCAACCATAGTTCCAAAGACTGAAAATTCAATTCGATACATCAAAAGTTTTGGAATTACACCTGATAAAATTAATCTAGACAAAGCTACTGAAATTTTAGAGAAAATATTTGATGCAAAATCATCTAGTTATACAATTGATGAGATGAAATCATTTTTGAAATATTTCATACAAGCATATCAAGAATATGAGAAGTCAAAATGCCAAGCAGTAGACTATTCAGACATGTTGCTAATGTTTAAAGAAAAATTCAGAGGAAACAAATTCCAATATGTTCTAGTTGATGAGATGCAAGATATGAATGAGATTGAAGCAGAAATTGCAACAATGGTTGCAGAGAATTTATTTCTAGTAGGTGATGCAAAGCAAGCAATCTTTGGTTTTCAGGGAGGTTCTGTGAAAAATTTTCAGAAATTTATGAAGACCTGTGAGAAAAAAATGCTTTCAACTAATAGGCGTAGTTCTCAACAAATCTTAGATTATTCAAAGCAGTATTTTCTTAATGGTACTGCATACAAAGAAATGTTCCAAAAAGAGTTATCAATTTTTAATTCACTTGGAACTGGAGAAATCCCAAAAGTAGTCTCAACTAGTGCACATCTCTCCAAAGTTTTAGAAATAATTGAGCAAAATCAAGACAAATCAATTGGAATCATTACAAGGACAAATGGTCAAATTATCAAAATCTCAAAATTCCTTGATTCAAACAATATAGAATACTCTTCTACCTCATCTCAGGCATCAGCAAAACAAGCAAGAACTGAAATTCAGAGTTTCATCAAAGGGTTACTGTCTGACAGAATTGAGGATAAAATATCAGCCACATTTACCATATTTGCCCCATATTCACTCAAAGAGGCATTTGAGTTCTCTAAAGCATTCAAGAAAAAAGAGTTTGAGAAATTATCTGCCATAAAATCATGGGGGGTAAAACTGCAAAGAGAGGATTTGGATCAAATGTTTGGAGATTTGATTCTACCAATGTGTATTTCAAAAGGATCTGAATGGTTCTCAGCTGCAATGACTGTAAAACAAGAAATTAATGAATATCTCACATTTGAGACTCCAACTTTGGATGGACTCTTTGATTTTATTTCAATTGGAGAAGAATCATACATTGAGCAAAAAAGTGAATCAAAAATTACACTAACTACAGTTCACAAATCAAAGGGAAGAGCATTTGATGTGGTAGTGTATATTCCAAGTAACTCTAAAAAAACTAGTTTCATTGATAATATAACAAAATCAATTTTATCTTCCAGTGAGATTCAAGTTGAATCAGAATTAACTGAAGAATCACTGCGAGTAGATTTTGTTGCGTTCACCAGAGCAAAACAAAAACTAATAGTAATTGCAGATGACAAAGAATCAAAGAATTATCACTTGGAGGATTTATCTGAAATAGAAGTAGATGATAGTAAAGACGAACTTGTTGCAACAAAACTAAACAACAGACTAGCTGAAGCATATTCACTATTTATTGCAAAAAGATTTACAGATTCTGAAAAATTACTAGAAGAAAAAGATGATTGGTTGGAAGACTATATTAAAAATTATTTTGAATCAATAGACCATTTTTCATATTCAAGCATCAAAACAAACCCGTATGATTTTTTGAGCAAAAACATTATCAGTATGCCAAGAGTATTTACAGCTACTGATTTTGGCTCAGAAGTTCACGAGGCACTAGAAAATATCCTCACAGGTAAAACAACAATTCAAGACTATCAAGGTGATGTGGTGACAGCTACTCAAAACGGACTTGATTCAATTGAGGAACTCAAAAAAGACTATCCAGGATTAACCATTGATTCAACTGAAAAACACATCAAAGTTTTGCTTGGTTCTCTAACTGAATACAAGGATGACAATATACAATTTACTGGATACATTGATGCAGTATTCAAGCACGATAACGGGTATCTTATTGTAGATTACAAGACAGATAAAAAATCAAAATATGCATCAGAACACAAAAGACAGCTTGCAGTGTATAAAAAAATGCTTGCAGGACTAGAAGGAGTGCCTGAAGAGAGTATTTCCACATGTGTTGTGTTTGTAGCATTAAGGGATAACATCAACACGGGTAAATTTGGGCGTGAAATTAGCAAAGGAACACGAGATGTTTTTCCAACATTTGAGGGGCATTTGAAAAAGGTAATTGAATGGAAAAAAGATCCTCAGAAATTCATTGCAGAGTTGGTAGAGTTGAAAAATGAAGAAGAATTATTTTTAGCAGTTAAAGAAAAATTAACAAAAACCTCATAAAGGAACATCATACAATCATAGTTCTATGACACAAGACACACAAATGTTAGATATCATAAATCACCTATTATCTCAAAAAACAGGACAAAAAGAGAGATTAGAATATCTAAAACATGTCATAGAATCGCAAAGAGAATTAGAAGAAGCAGACAAGGATTTCATTTTATCACATTCAATAACAAAGCAAGAAAAAAAAGAAGAAAAACCAATCATCAAAACTAGTTCCACAAATGGTTGTACATTATGTCATAAAAAATTAGGAATGATGAATAAAAAATCCCCTGAAAAAATTTGGGAAATGGATGGGAAAATGTGTAAAGATTGTTACAAAGAAGTCAGAGCAGGTGTGAATGTATTTTATGCCACATACAAAGAAGGGGTTTCATTTTGTATTAACAAAACTAAAGGAAAATTAATTATACATAATCACAAAGCAAAAAAACAAATTTCTTTTATTTCTGAAAAACCACCTGTAAAAATTATCATGCCAAAAGAAAAAATCATAAATTCTGAAAAAATTCAGTTTGAAAAAGATTCAGTTGCAAGTAAATTCAAATCAAAAATAGGGAAAAACTCAAAATCAACTCATGTTCATATCCAGTATCAAGATACCTTAACTCAAAATCCAATTTTTGAAATCAAAGAATTAGAAAGAGCTGTAAAAGAAATAGATTATCTCAGACTAAGAAACTAGTGACCAGCATATTGTCTAGTTTGATCAAATTTTGCTTTTCTGTTTTTTAAATTAAGTTCATATTCAAGTTCATATTTTTTCCTAGATTCATTATAATAGTCAACTGCATCCATGATGTATTGTTTTATTCGTAAAGGATTTGTTTGATTTTTTAGAATTTTGTTTGTTTGTCTTTTTTTGGTCTTTTTTACTCGTAACCATTCCTGACGAGTTCCATTAAACTGATTAATATTTTTCAGGATATAATCTTCCAACCCTCTCACAGCAGGATAAAATTTCATTTCACCATTAGAAACATGTTTTGAGAAATGGGAAACTAATTCATGAATTTTTAGATCCCACTTTCTTTTTTCAATTGTAGAATTTTTGCAAAGATGCATGTGCATCCAATTTTCAACGTTTTTTTGGATTAAAACCATTATTTTAGCCTCAAATAAAATTAAAATTAATCAAACAAAACATCTTCCAATTCATCACGACGTTTTCTATATTCATCTTTTGTAATGTGCTTGTTTGCTAGTTCTTCATGTAATTTAGATAATTCATTCTTTGCCTCATCTTTAGTAATTTCATGAACATCAGAAGAATCATCTAATGAACTGTTTTGAAAAACTAAAAAACCATTAATCACAGATTTTGAAAAACTTTTACTGGTACTAGATTTTCCTTCAACAAATCTATCAAAAACTTGTTTATTGGATTCTTTATTGAATTTGGTTTTTAGTTTACAAAAGTTTACCAGAACACTGGTTTGACTTTGTATAGTTTTAGGAGATAGATTCTTTGTCGAAATGAATTGATCAATTTCAGCTAATTTGGCAGAAGAAAGATTCTCAGATTCAGATTCTAAAAATTTACTCGATGTAAACAATTTGTTATTTGTTTTTCCATCCTTAAAATCAACAGAATTAATATCATCAATTTGCATCAAACGTGGAAATAAAGATACAAACTCTTCATCAGAAATAGAGAGATGATGTTGTAATTCAGTTTGAAAAATACCTTTCCGTTTACTTCGAATCAAAATTAATGAATCAGTAATCCAATCATTCATTTTATCATTTGTAACTTCATCATTGTTTTTTACAGATGAATCCTTAGATTCTCTTAGTTTTTCCTTGTAGACTTTATTACGAGGTTTTTGTCGAAGTCTATAATTACAACAATTACAAGACACACCAACAGAATCTTTGGTTGCAGGTAAACCATCTTTTGTATGAGCCCCCCTATAATCAAGATAAATTTCACAAATTTGACAACGCATTTGTCCTGCCTCATATCGTTTCCCATCAAGAGGTCTTTTTGCTTTAAACTCTTGACAAATTTTCTTACATATTCCACTTTTTTCATCAGAAGTTCTAACCGAATCAAGGGATTTTTTCTTATTTTTTAATTCATCTAACTCATCTTTGATTTTTTTTGCTTCATCAATGAGTCTATCATTTTTTGGAGAGATTACATCATCTACATCATCATAATCACCATCTTCATCAATGTCATCATCTTCATATTCATCCAAGAATGTTGTTTCTTTTGGAGATTCTTTTTCTTGAGACCATTTATCAAAAACAGATTTTTTAAATTCTTTTTTTATTTCAGATGTTTCTTCGAATTCAACTTTTGATCGTACATCTGAAGATTGAGAAGATAATTCTTTTTTAATTCGTGAAATAATTCTAGAAATTTCATCTTCAGAATTTCGCCACCAGTTCCGACTCCAGATTCTCTCAAACTTCCAGCCCTTATCTTCTAAGAATTTCTGTCTCATCACATCTCGCTCTTTAGCACTTTTTGATGAATGAAACGTTGCACCATCACACTCTATTGCTAAAACATATCGATGAGGATCATCAGGATGCACTACTGCTAAATCAATTTTGTAATCAGATGCGCCAATTTGCGTATGAACCGTATATCCGTGCCTAGATAATGCCTTGTAAACCTGAGTTTCAAAGGGGGAATCAAATTCCAAAGTTGTTTTATCAGAGACAGTCATATTTTCATTGATTTTACTTAGAACTTCATTTACTCCTTCTTTGTTTAATTGACTTGACGCTCTAGAGTATTCTAAAAATTGACGTAATCGTCTAGGACCAAGATTTTTACTGGTTTCTTTGATTAGTCCAGGATCAACAGAACAAACAACTACCATTTCTTGACGTGCACGAGTAATTGCCACATTCAATCTATTTTGTCCTCCTGCTTTACTTAGAGTTCCAAATCTATTTCCAAATACACCATCAGGATCCTTGGCATAACCAATTGAAAATATTATAACATCTCGTTCATCACCTTGAACATTTTCTATGTTTTTAAAAAATGGTCTATCATCAATTTTTTTTCCATCAGTTGCAGATGCATAAAGTTGCTGAAACGATACATCAGTATCTAATTTTTTATCAAATTGATCTTGAATCAAATCTTTTTGATCATCATTAAACGTAATTACTCCAATAGATGGGTAGTCTCCGGTTTTAGAAAATTTCTTCCATAGTTTTGTTATTTCATCTAGTACTGCAGTAGCCTCTACATGATTTTGTCTTTTATCCCAAACACCATTGCAAGGAATCCATCGTATTGGCGGATGTGTCGGATCAGTTCTGACATTTGGTGCAACTTGTAACAATCCATCATAAAATGCATGATTTGAAAAATTTATCAAATCTTGATATCGTGAACGATAGTGCCAAGCTAATTGAATTGGGTTATTTCGAACTATAGCTAAATCAAGTAAACTTTTTTCTTCTGTAATTTCATCATCATAATCATTATCTTCATCTTCTTTTAGTTGGAATAAATCAAATGGTTGAAGTTGTTTTTCATCTCCAGCAATTACTACATTTTTTGCGCGATACAAAAAGGGCAAAGCACGCTCAACTGCTAACTGACTTGCCTCATCAACAATGACCAAATCAAAGAGATTTCTTTTTAGTGGAAATACTTTACAAACAGATTCAGGGGAAGCCAGCCAGCAAGGTGCAATTTTTAGGAAATTGGAAGTATATTTTTCAAATAATTGTCGTACAGGTTTTGTTCTTCGTTTTTTCTTTAATTCAGCACTAAAGTCTTTCCAGGCACGTTTTTCAGGCGTCTGAGCCCTACCTGAGATATCAGGAATGGTAATAGAACCTGCAATTTTTGATTGAATCTGTTTTTTAACAATATCTTTTTTGGTTTCAAGTAATCTTGCAAGACTTTCTTGATTTCTATTATATTCTTCAATAGGATTACCTTTGAGAATTGAATTTTCTCGCTCTATTGTATCAATCCACAATGCATAGATTTCTTGTTCAATAATTTTTGACCAATCTTCTTTTGCATCTAATTTATCTTTACATGCAAAAAGTAATTTTTCAATGGTAGAGTCAAATTCAGATAATTTCTTATCATAATCTTGCATTGAATCATAGTCAGATAATGATTGTTTCATCAAATCCAATTTTGAAATAAAATCTGAAGGATTTTTTAGCAAAGCGTAAAAATTTTGTTGTGTCTTTTCATGAAATAGTTTCAAAAGAAGAGGGAGTGTTTTCCAAAAATCAACTCCACGATTAATTTGTTGAGAATTATTTCTAACAAAAGTTTCATCAACATTTGAAACAGAAAGAATGTTTGAAATTCTTTTACCTGATGATTTTTGATTTCTTTTTAAGAATCCAGGATCATTTAGAAATCTATCAAAATGTAAAACTAGTTCGTCTTGATGTTCAGGACTTGATGCAAGTAATGATTCAGAAAGAATATTTTTTAATGAATCAATTGTATTAGAAATTTCAGATTTTTCTCTTAAACCAAAACTAGAGAAATCTTTTCTTCCAATCCAGGGATTTTCATATAATTCAAATTTCTTAAACAAGGGTTCGATTCCACGAATCTTTTGCAGATAATCATCTAGATCATTCCATTCAAGGGATAATTCAATCCAAGCCAAATCTAATTTGGGTTGATAATTACTCTTTGAAAGACTGTAAAGTTTCTGTGCAGTGGTTCCACCAAAATACGGTTTGTGTAATGCATTACCCAATTCAGATAGTGCTTTAATGCGTTTATCGATTTGACGAGATGCATCTTCAAGGGACATTTCACCAGATGGATAATGTCCTGGATCCTCAATAGTTCCATACAATTGCTGATACATTTTGAGCCTATCTTCATGCTCTTTATCTAAAACTACCACAAATTTTTCAAGACCAACTTTAGATAATCTCTGATAAACAACATCAAGTGCTGCTCTTTTCTGACATACAACTAGAATTTTTTTGCGATTTGTGAGTGCATCTGATATTAAATTAGTAATAACTTGAGATTTCCCGGTTCCAGGTGGTCCTCGAACTACCACAAGATTGGAACGTTTTGATTCTAAAATTACCCTGTCTTGACTAGAATCAGAATCAAGTACAGTGTTTAATTTTGAATCAGATACAGTGTCAAGTTCAATTTCTTCAAAAGTTTGATCAGATTCTACATCATCATCAGGATTGTAAACATCAATCAAATCACCCAAAGTTCCAATGTCAAGTGAAGATGAATTTTCAAGTAACTTTGCATAATCTTTGTAAATCTCATTATCTGCTTGAGGGAAATTTCCTAAAATTTTGTAATTAAGCAAATGGAATTTTTGCATTCCTAAATCTTCTATATCTTTTCTAGTTAATGATGGAATTTTTTGCAAAGTAAAATCAGTCTTGGTTTCATCTAGTGGGACAATTTCATGAATCCATTCAGTAATTTTTTTTAGAAAATATTCCTCAATGTCTAGTTTATCATATTCAATTAAATCATCAATTAAATCATCAAATGACTCTTCAATATTTTCAGGAATTTTTAATTCAGCTTTTTTCTTTATTGCTGCAATCAATGCACCATTAAAAATAGGTCGTGAATCAAGGAAATTTAAAAACCATCCACCACCTTTAGCTTGTCTTTTTTGTTCCAAACTAATTGGAAATAAAACTAAAGGGCCTCTAATGAAAAAATCAGAATTTGCATGTCCTTGTAAAAATGGGAATCCAACAAAACCAGTTTGTTGACCAGTTTCATCTTCAATTTGTTTTAAATTATTTGAAAGTTGACGTAATTTTCCTCGAATTACATCTGAATCCTCAGCATCAATTGAATCAAGAAAGAAATTCAAAGAATTTTTTCTATTTTTTAATACTTTATCAGATATTTTTGTACTAATTCCTTCATTGAATTCTTCTAAATTTGCTAGATCAAAATTATGTTTGGCAAATATTTTTTTAAACTGTACAGAACGATTACGTCTATCAACTTGAAGTAATTTTTCTTGGTAGGTTTTTAGATTTTTTTGTAATTTTTCAATTTGTTTTTCTTTTTCATCAGAATTATCAAATGCCATTTTTGACTCCTAAAATCACAAGATATTTCACATTATTAAAGACAATGAAGATACTAACATGTGAAAAAAATCCATGTGTCATATTATACACATTACAAAAGTCATTCAATTTCTAACACACCTCAATATTTTAGAAATTCCTTTAATTCCTAATCGAATAAAGTTGTCATCGACTCCAAATCGCTCAAAAATTCTTCGATAAAAGTAACTTCGAGCAAATGAAACTGTAGCATATACTGCAGTAATTACAATATTTGCAGTTAAAGGGTCTTCTTGAATCCAGCCAACAGATACTGGTAAAATCATCACACCCAAACCATATCCAATTGGATAACTACCAAAGGAATTGACAAATGCTTCAGACATACTCTTTGAATGAGCATCCTTAGAGCGGAGGGTGAAAATCAAAACCTCCATTTCTTCGTCTAACTTCTTGATCAAAATACAATAATGAACTTTGTTTTTTATCATATCCAGAAATTATACTCTTTAGAATCTCATGTTTTTCAGAAACACTATCAGAAATTCCATGATAACGCCACAGCAAATCAATACTTCTTTGAATTCCAATTACAATTTCTGAATAATGCTCAATTACATCTTTAGAAATAATTTTGTTAAACCCATCATTGTTTTTTGGAGTGGATTTTGACTTTTGGGACCATTCTATTTTTTTAATTATATTTCCATTATCATCATATATCGATTGTAAAATTAATTGAGCATCACATTCTGCAACTAAATTATACTCTTCATCAAAATATTCAGTCTTTATCATCTCATCTCCTCCTTTGTATAATTAGAAAATTTATTCATGTTTTGGTTTTGTTCATCATGTAAAGAATGATTTTGTGAAATTTCTTCACATGGAGTAATTGCAGATTGAATGATTCCAGGCAAATAATACAAAATAACCATAGCCACACTAATCAAAGGATTCACAAATCCCAAAGCAATGGTAAAAATCCAAAATAAAATTTTACTTACAGTATTCATCATTAATCTCCATCAGTAAATCGCCTTACTGCTCTATCAGCAGTACCAGCAATACTCCACATTATTGCAGTAATTCCTGCAATCACACTAATTACAAATAACAACAAACCAATTCCAAAAACTATTCCAATTCCTGAATCAATTATCATCAAAAAAATCCCAGAAATAAAGAAAATTACTATTATTGCTGTAAAATTACTCCTAGTTTTCTCTGAAACCATCAATCATACACCTCATCAAGATTAAACCCTTGATCATAATCAAAAGAATCATCAGAGTCTAAAGATTCATTTTTCTTTTTCTTTTGTTTTTTCATAATTTTCCACCTAAACGTTTCAATTCTTCACGTCCCTCAGCAACTCGTTCCTCCATAACTCGGACCATTGCTTGATGGTATTGCAATGTAGTTTCTGCACGTCTCAAGTCTTCTGCTTGATACGTCTTTGCAAGAAACTTTGGAAGTATTCTAGTTAGTTTCATGCTGAAACTCCTTTGTGTGACAAAATGTATTCGAGCATCTCAATTTGACTCCATTTCTCAGACTCTGAATCCAAATCATTTCTGAAATATCCTACT
>Ga0209992_10002062_pt1 | contig 19242 bp, 17 predicted proteins | sample 2SBtaG_2_FD_182564 | JGI IMG/M metagenome (GOLD analysis project Ga0209992, IMG submission 182564) | Deep subsurface microbial communities from Kolumbo volcano to uncover new lineages of life (NeLLi) - 2SBTROV12_ACTIVE470 metaG (SPAdes)... | ecosystem: Environmental > Aquatic > Marine >... | reverse complement strand
TTAGATAAGACTTCTATAAAGTTGAAATGGAAGGAAATACAAAGACGTGAATATTTAATTCCTCTTTCTGCAAGTTTAAATGTGACAGATGGAGAGGTTATTACTGCTGGAACAGCCCTGACAGTCGGGCCGCAAAATCCTCAAGATATATTGCGTATTTTAGGGAGAGAGGCAGTACAAAAATATCTTATTTCTCAAGTGCAAGCTGTGTATAGATCACAAGGTATCACGATTAATGATAAACATATTGAGATAATTGTTCGCCAGATGCTCAGAAAAATCCGAGTAGAACAATCCGGAGACACTGAACTTTTGCCAGGTGAAATGATAGATCGATTTGTGTTCGAAGAACAAAACAGAAAAATTGTAGAAGAGAATGGTAATCCTGCTATAGGAAGTCCTGTTTTACTTGGTGTGACAAGGGCTTCTTTAAATACTGAGAGTTTCCTTGCGGCAGCTTCTTTCCAAGAAACTACAAGAGTACTTACTGAGGCAGCGGTCAGTGGTTCAACCGACCCATTACTCGGTTTAAAAGAAAATGTAATCATTGGAAGACTAATTCCAGCTAGACTAGATATATCAGAAGAAGGTCGTGAAAGATACAATCTTCCCTACTATGATGATAGTATTTCTGTTTCAAGTTCTGATGAAGACAAAGATTTAGCACAAAGTTTATCTATTTCTGATGACATAATTTCTTCAGATCCATTTGCTACTATTAAGATGGAAGATCTTGATGGCGTAGATTTTTTATCTAGTGGTTTTCAAGTAGAAAATGAAAATAGTGATAAATCTGAAGATGATTCGTAATTCCTAAAACAAATTTGCCACAGCACATAATTTATATTTGATATAGGTAAAAACTATCGCGGTTATAGTTTTCATGGTATTGATTAATATCTAATATGGGTAGATAATACCTTTTTCTCAAAATATAATTTGTAAAGATGATGTTTTTAAGGAAGTGAGGTTAATATGTCTACTACAGAAAAATTAGCTAAATTTGTTATTGAATCGCAATTTGATAGCTATCCTGAAGAGGCTTCTAGTCAAATAAAGAAATCTATTTTAGATGGTATCGGAACATGTTTAGAAAGCACAATTCGTCCAATTGGTAGGATAATAAGTGAGTTTACTGAAGAGTTGGGTGGGAATTCTAACTCTCGATTGTTAGGAAGTGGAATAGAAACATCAGCAGTTAACGCTGCTTTTGCAAATGGTGTTTTAACCCATGGTGCCGATTATGATGACAGTGGCAAAGGTTTTGGCCACACTGCATGTGTATTGATGCCAACAGTGTTGGCTCTAGGAGAACAGTACAAACTTAGTGGCAAAGCAATTATGGATGCTTTTACAGTAGGTTTTGAAGTTGGTTCAAAAGTAGGTTTAAATATTGGCGCTGACCATTACGAGAGAGGCTGGCATAAAACTGCAACAATGGGTGCACTTGGTGGAGCAGCTGCAGCAAGCAGAATTTTAGATTTATCTGTAGATGAAACGAGAGCTGCTCTTGGATTAGCAACTTCAACTGCTTCAGGTGTACGTGCAAATTTTGGGTACATGGCCAAGCCTTATCATCCAGGTAATTCCGCACGAGGCGGTATTGTTTCAGCAATGTTAGCGAAAAAGGGTTTTAGTGCAAATCCATCTTCTATCGAAGGTCGTCATGGTTACTTTGCAGTTTTTGGAGATCAACAGGCTAATTTGGATGGTGTTACAGAAAACTTAGGAAACCCACTAGCAATTTGTAATGCGATAAGAATTAAACCCTGGCCATGTTGTGCAGGTACTCATGCTGCTTTGACATGTTTAGAAGAAATAAGTGCAGAAACAAAAATAAATCCTGAGGATATTGCAGAAGTTGAGGTTTTGATTAGCCAAGAACCATTAGAAATAGCACCCAATATGTGGGATCCTCAAACTGGTTTTAATGGTAAATTTAGTCTTTGGTATGTTATTGCTGCTTACTTATTAGATAATAAATTAGATATTAATTCATTTAGCGATAGAAAAGTATTAAGATCTAAAGCTCAAGATTTAATTGGCCGCATAAATATCAAGCAACATAATGATTTTGCACATTTACCAGCACGAGCTATAGAATCAGCAAGATTTAATGAAATAAGCATTAAGATGAATGATGGTACAGTATTATCACATAGAGTTGAAATAGGTCGTCATTTACAAGGTGAGGATGTTAAGACAAAGTTTCGTGACAACGCTAGACTTGCTGGTCTGAGTAAAGCACAAATAGAAAGACTCATAGGGTTAATTGATAATTTAGAAGATGTTGAAGATGTAACATCTATAGTGGATGCTTCTATAGCAAATGTTGCTACAGGTATCGACTAGGGTGTAACGAATACAATTCATACGTTCCTTTTAGATTTAGGATTAATTGCTATAATAGTGTAATGAAATATACAAAAGAGACTATTACAGGTTCTTTGTTGCGTGAGTTTGGAATTTCTTCAAAGACGTTAGAACACACGCGTATTATTATTGTTCGCTATATTCCTTTTCCTTCATTTACATGTCCGTCAATATTTGGAAATGCAGTTATATTTATTTCTGAAAAGAAATTGAAATTAAACAAGGAAAGACAAATAAAAGATAAAAAAAGCTTAGCTTTTATTTTGTACCAATATTGTCATGCTCATCAAGTATTAGAATGGGGTTCGTATTTTTATCTTTGGAGGCATTTTTATCATAGAGTATTTTTACGTGGAATACCTACAAGGCATTTACATGTAGAAAGAGAGTGTTATGAAAGAGTTGATAATTTGATGACTTCTCATATGGAAATAAACAATTAGGTTTTATTAATTCGTAAAGAAAATAGTGTAAATCAGAGTAGATACAAAGTATAATTCTTTCCGTAGAATAAATTAAGGATAAAGATATGATTAACATAGATCTAGATGGGAAAAAAGGAATAGTTTTTGGAGTAGCTAATCATAGAAGTATAGCTTGGGCGATATCTCAAAAACTGTTAGATGCCGGTGCTGAAGTTACAATTGCATACCAAAATGAACGTTTTAAGTCTGGGGTTGAAAAACTTACAGAAGGTTACGGTAATGCTACCATAGAAGAATGTGATGTTTCTAGCGATGATTCAATAACGAATTTATTTTCTAACCTCAAGAATAAATATGAGAATTTAGATTTCTTAGTTCATAGTATAGCTTTTGCTCCAAGGGAAGATTTATCAGGTGAATTTGATGAAATATCTCGTGAAAACTTTAATATTGCTCTAGAAATAAGTTCGTTCTCATTGATTACTCTAGTCAATAACGCTACAAAATTAATGAATAATGGTGGTAGCATTCTTGCACTTACTTTCCAGGCATCTCAATCTGTATATCCTGGATATAATATTATGGGTGTAGCTAAAGCTGCTTTGGAAAACGAAGTTAAACAACTTGCTGCTGAATATGGTTCAAGAGAGATTAGAGTTAATGCCCTTTCACCAGGTCCTATGGATACATTAGCTGCCAGAGGTATACATGGATTTATAGACATGAAAAAAATCCATGCAGCAAAAGCGCCTTTAAAAAGAAATATTACACATGATGAAGTAGGTAATGCGGCGTTATTTTTATGTAGTGATTTAGCAACAGGTATCACAGGTACAATTTTACCTGTTGATGCTGGCTATCACATAATGGCTGTATGAGTAATAAGAAACCAAAACTTAAACGTATTCCTGAGGGAAGGTCTGGCCATTTTTCTATAATTCATCGTTATCATCCTCATTTATACTTCAATGGTAAATATATACGCTACACAGGTGCTATGTTAATAGACAATGAAACAATGTGGATGAGTGATGGTCCTGAGGAACGTTTAACAATGTCTAGTGCTGTTCGGTGGTGCCCAAATAATGCAGATGTATTAATTGGAGGCTTAGGGTTAGGTATTGTGCCACGATGGTTGGAACAAAAAGCTAAGACTATAACGATAGTTGAATTTTCAAGAGATGTAATTAATCTTGTTTATGATTATATTAAAACACCTAAGATGAAAATAATTCATGATGATATAAATAATTATTTAGATAAAACAAAAGAGAAATTCGATTTTGTCTATTTAGATACTTGGCCAGATTTAGACGCCTGTCGATTAGACGAAATAACCCACCTAAAAACATTATCAAAAAATGTTTTAAAAAACGAAAACAGTCGCGTAATTTGTTGGGGTGAAAATGTTGTAAAGAAGGCAGCAAAACAGGTTTAATTAGTATTTTTGCGTTCAGTTTGTCTGGCTCGTCTTATCTCACCTGCTCGTGCGAGTATTGCCCTATTGGAGTCATTAACTTCCATATATTCTTTTCGCCATTTATGAGTATGCCATTTAAAAGGCGTTTGTATTGTTGATCTAGGAAACTTTGCTTCTTCCAATAGTGTTAATGCCATTTTTATAATTTGAATCTGCATTTCTGAATCATATGGAAGACCAACAGGATTTCCAAGAGGAAAATCTGAAAATATGTATCTTGGCACTCCACATTGTTCAACTATATCTCTTGCAGATCCTATTATAACTGTAGGTATATTATGTTCCTCTAGATGTCGTGCAACCAAACTCACGGTTTGATGGCAAACAGGTCACAGTGGTACTAATATTGCAACATCAACTTTGTCTTTTTGCATATAAGTTAATATTTCTGGGGCTACATTTTGATTGGTTTTTCTTTGAGAGTAATCAGTAGGAGCACCATAAAAATGATCTGAAATTGAGTTAATCCTTTTTTCTTTAACTAAAGATTTCAGATGGTCTAGTGGGAAAAAAGAACCTAAGTCATGTGTATGTGTAGCTTTTTTATCCCATGATCTATCCATAGTATAAAGAGAAGGTGGTGTAGGGGTAGTTGGAAACTGGTAAGTAGATCCAATTTGCAATATTCCTGGGTCAAAATCTAGAGATATATCTGGATTGGGTAAAGATGCAGTAGTGACTAACCCAACATTACATTCAGATAGTGGTTTAGTCATTTTTTGAAAAGGTACTTCACCATTTACAGCCCAGCGATAAGGAATTTCATATCCTTGTGCAGCATAAAAATGTCGTGACTTATCAATGTAAGAGACAGCTAGCCGATATGCAGGGTCGAATTGCTCATCATTCATGGTATTAATTTAATCCGTATAGTTCTTTAATTTCTGGTACATCATGGAGCTTGAGAGCATTGACAGCATTTTTCCAGCATATTTTATCTAATACTTCTTCTTTCCAAGGGAGGGAGAAAAAGAAATTAGTATAATTAGTTAGGTTTAATAAGGGGTATGCACTACCGAAGATAAATCTATCAGCTATACCCCAAGAACTATTCACCGCTTTAACCCAATCTTCTGTACCTAACATAGTTAAATAAGCATCAGGAGATACATATATATTATCTCTTCTCATACTTGCAATAGTAATGATTTCTCGAACATATGGATAATGGCCATGACCGCAAATTATTGTTAAATCTGGAAAATCATGCGCTACCTGATCAATATATTTGGGATGGGCATAATCAATATTCAGTCCACCTAGTGGTCCAGAAGTTTGGGGGCTTATTGCTATGTCTAAATCAAGACATTTCTGGTAAATAGGATAAAGACGTGGATCTGCTAGATTATCAGCATAATTTGGACCTCTACCTGGCTCGATAAATATAACTTTGAATCCTAGTTTTTTACAACGTTCTATTTCTTCTAATGGATCGTGGAAAACTCCCCAGGCATCTATACCAGCACACGCTACAAATCTAGCAGGGTTTTCTTTTTGGATTTGAGCTTGTTCATCATTAGAAGTTGTTCGTTCTGGGAATACACTATGTCCCAAAGTCATACCTTTGTTCATCCCTGATACAGATACAGCTGTTGTAACTCCTGCCTCATCAAGATCTCGAAAGAAAGATTCAATAGATCCATCCTTAAAGGCATTTATAGAGTCGTATGCCCCACTGTGTTGCGTACGTTGTCGAAAGTAGTCTGATTGAGAAGCAGTTGTTAATCTACATCTCATATCAATAATTTTTGGTCTTTCAGATTTAGGTAGCATATTAGATCCACCACCCATATCTTGGAATGCTAAAGTATTTTCATTTACCATTTTGCCCTACCTTTTTATAATTGTGAATGTGTCAATACTACAGTGATGTAGAAACTTGGTACAAGCATAAAAGTCATACATATTTGAAGGATAAATAAAACTCATATTCAATCTTGTTATTAGCAGGTTAGATCAGCTATAATTTTTATAGTTTTAATCAATAATATTGTGGAGAATAAAATGAGTGATAAAAAAAGAATAGAACGAGACTCAATGGGAGAAATGGAAGTTGATGCTGTTGCATATTATGGAGCTTCTACACAACGAGCAGTTCTAAATTTTCCTATTAGTACTTTACGATTTTCAAAAGAATTTAATAGTAATTTAGCTTTGATTAAAAAAGTTGCAGCTGAAACAAATATTGAATTGGGATTACTAGATGTTAATTTAGGCACGGCAATAATATCTGCGGCAGATGAAGTTATAGAAGGTAAATTTGAAGATCATTTTGTTGTAGATATTTTCCAAACAGGATCTGGAACTTCAACAAATATGAATGCAAATGAGGTTATAGCTAATCGTTCTGCTGAAATACTTGGAGCTGAACGAGGGTCAAGAGGATTAGTTCATCCTAATGATCACGTGAATATGGGACAATCATCCAATGATGTTATACCTACGGCTATCCATATAACTGCAGCTTCAGTTATTTCACATTCGTTAATTCCTGCTTTAGAAAAATTATCTGCTGTCTTGAAAGAAAAAAGCATAGAATTTTTTGATGTTATCAAAACTGGAAGAACACACTTACAAGATGCAACTCCAATACGTTTAGGTCAAGAATTTGATGGATATGCAGGACAATCAGATAGAGCTATAACACGATTACAACATGCATTATCTGAGTTGTCCGAAGTTGCTATAGGTGGTACAGCTGTAGGTACTGGAGTAAATACCCATCCTCAATTTGCAGATTTGATATGTCAAAAACTTAGTAAGTATTTAAACTTGGATATTCGTGAAACGAGTAATCATTTCCAGGCACAAAGTACGCTAGACAATATGGTGGAAGCAAGTGGTGTAACTAAAACCATTGCTGTTAGTTTATTGAAAATTGCAAATGATATACGTTGGTTAGGATCTGGACCCAGAGCGGGATTTGCTGAAATTGCTTTACCTGAAGTGCAACCTGGTAGTTCAATAATGCCAGGAAAAGTGAATCCAGTTATTCCAGAATCAGTTTGCCAGGTAGCAGCTCAAGTAATTGGCAATGATGCTTCTGTAACTATTGCTGGTCAATCTGGAAACTTTGAAATAAATGTTATGATGCCAGTTGCAGCATATAACTTAATTCAATCTGTTACCTTATTAGCTTCAGTTATTGATAATTTTGTTGAACAATGTTTACGTGGTATTAAAGCAACTTCTGCAGGGCCTGATATGGTTGAAAAAGGGTTGGCTATATGTACTGGTTTGGTTCCACGTATTGGTTATGATGCCTCTGCAAAAATTGCAAAAGATGCAGAAAAAACTGGTAAAACTGTAAGAGAAATTGCAAAAGAACAGACTGATTTAACTGATGAAGAGTTGCAAGAACTTTTAGATCCTTTTCAAATGACTGAGCCCGGTATAACTGGTGCACCCTCAGGAGGGTAATACACTTCGGTTCAATTTAAAGTGATTAAATTAATTGGACTTGTGAAAAATATTATAAAATTAATAATAAACCAAGAAATCACAACTAAAAGTTGATATCTCGTTTTGATTCTTTGTTTAATTTGCATTCCCATTATTGGTATAGCTATAAGTAATGGCCACATAATTGGAAGGTAGAGAAAGAGTTTTGGAAACGAATATATTCCCAATAAAACTATCAAGGAAAATCCAATCAAGAATTGATCTTTAATAGATGGAATATATTCCTTCCAATTAGTTGTAGTTATCCATTTATTCATTTGGTTGATGGATAACCTCAGATTCAATTGGAGGAGCTTCAGAGTCTAATAAGCTAATTAATTCTTCACCTTCAACGGTTTCGTGAGTTAATAAGTGCCTTGCTAACTGTACAAGTTTAGCTCGATGCTTACTTATCATAGTATGGGCAAGATCATAAGCCTCTGTTACAAGAGATTTTACTTCTTCATCAATCTGTTGAGCAATATTATCACTATAATCTCTTTGTTCACTTATTTGTCTTCCGAGAAATACCATTTCTTCTCTTTCACCAAATGTTCTAGGTCCTAGATTTTCACTCATTCCATATCGAACAACCATGTTTCGTGCCATTCTTGTTGCATTTTCAAGGTCATTACTCGCCCCGGTGGTAATTTTTTCAAATATAATTTGTTCAGCTACTCTACCACCCATAGCCATTGCCATCATACTTTTAAATTGATCTAAACTATACATATGGCGATCTTCAGCAGGGATAGATTTTGTATAACCACCAGCCATTCCACGAGATACGATAGATACTTTTTGAACTGGATCACAATCTGGAAGCATATGTCCAACTATTGTATGGCCTGCTTCATGGTATGCTGTAATTTCACGTTCTAAGTGACTAATAATTCTACTTTTTCTTTCAGGTCCAAGTAGTACTCTATCAATAGATTCGCCAAATTCATCAAAAGTAATCGATGTTTTTAAACGCCTGGCAGCTAAAATTGCGGCTTCATTTACTAAATTTGCTAAATCAGCACCACTGAATCCAGGTGTTTCTTTCGCTACTACTTCAAGATTAACATTGCCATCGATTGGTTTTCCTTGAGAATGAACTTTAAGTATTGCCTGTCTACCAGCAATATCTGGTAAATCTAATGTAACACGTCGATCAAAACGACCAGGTCTTAATAAAGCTGGATCTAGTATATCTGGTCTGTTAGTGGCAGCAATAACAATAACATTGCTAGTAGAATCAAACCCATCAATCTCAACAAGTATTTGGTTTAATGTTTGTTCTCTTTCATCGTGTCCACCACCTAAACCTGCTCCACGGTGCCGACCCACTGCATCTATTTCATCAACGAATATTATAGATGGAGAATTCTTTTTTGCCTGATCGAATAAGTCTCTAACTCTTGCAGCACCAACACCTACGAACATTTCTACAAATTCACTACCACTGATTGAAAAGAAAGGTACCCCTGCTTCACCAGCTACAGCTTTTGCTAATAATGTTTTACCTGTACCAGGAGGTCCAATTAAAAGTACCCCTCGAGGAATTTTAGCCCCTAGAGATAAGAAGCGTTCAGCATGTTTTAAAAATTCAACAACTTCTTCAAGTTCAAGTTTCGCTTCATCTGCACCAGCTACATCATCAAATGTAACTCCTGGTTTGTTACCTAGAGAAACTCTTGCTTTACTTCGCCCAAAATTCATTGCTTGAGAACCAGAACCTTGAGCTTGTCGCATCATAAATAAGAGTATGGCACCGAAGAATATTAGCGGTAGGAAATTAATTATAATACCTAGAAAATTAGAGACACCACTTGCCCCTTTGACTGTGATTTTTACTGTGTTTGTCACCCCTGCATTTTGTAATATATCTACCATGCTAGAATCAGATTCTTTTCGAGAAGTAAATTTTTGTGGGGGATAATCATTTGTTAATATAGTAAGATTATTTCCATCTACAGTTATATTTTCAATTCTATCATCTTGAGCAAGAGAAATTACTTCAGTAATCGCAATTTCTGATGCAGATTGATTTGATACCATAAGGTAAAAAACACCAATAACAATTAGCGCTATACCTAGGTATGCTCCAGTATTTTTAAGAAAACCTGATCCCATTTATGCTCCCATTCTTTTGAAAAAAAGTTACTTACACCAATTAGTGCCATATTTTTAGGATTAGTGTATAATCATATTTTATACTATGAACTAGTTAAAATAAAGTGAGAACTATTTTTTCCTTAGCTAAGACAATTGTTATAGATTCAAATTTTATTTATTAAATAGTATACATATACTGTGTCTGGAGGGTTTATATTTTGGGTGAGGATTCTAACAATACTTTACAAGCTGTAATGTTTGATTATTTGCAATCTCAGAAAAGTGGTACAGTTTCTGAATCGGAGAATGCCATGGGACTTCTTTTGAGATGGTTTGGTGAGGACAAGGACATTACCTCATTGAGTCCAGTAGAAGTAGAAGAATACTGTTCAAGTATAAATGATAACAATGTTGATTCTAGTGCAAGTATGAAAAGTTTAAAGAAGTTTTTTTCTACTTTATATAAAAACGAAACAATTGCTTTAGATTTATCTCGATATATAAAAATTCGAAAAAGGAAAACTACAACCTTAAGTGGACAGGGTCATGAAGAACAGTTTGATATGTTAACCCAAGAAGGTTGGAATAAATTAGAAGAAGAAGTTGGAGATTTAAGACTGAGGCGAGAAGATATAGCAGAAGATATTCGAAAAGCTGCTGCTACAGGTGACTTCAGTGAAAATGCTCCTTTGGATGCCGCTAGAGAATCCCAAGGAAAAAATGAAGGTAGAATTCGTGAAATAGAAGAAACGTTAAAAAAATCGCGAGTGATGGATTCAAAAAGTATCAAAAGAAGAGGAAAATCAGCTGCATTTGTTGGATCTACTATCGTTTTAAAAAACAGGACTACTAATAAACAAAATTCATATATGCTCGTTGAATCCAGTGAATCTAACCCGAAAGAGGGAAAGTTATCTATTCAATCACCCATTGGTAGAGCGATATATGGTATGCCAGCAGGTTCAGAGATTGAGATTCAACTACCTACTGGAGAAGCAAACACTTTTTATTTATCAAGTATAAAATAGATTTATAGTATGAATACTTATTCCATAGCAGTCATACCGGGAGACGGTATAGGTTCTGAGGTTATTGATGAAGGAATCAAAGTTCTCAAATTATTAGAAGAACAAGAGGAAATAACCTTTCACTTTGAATATTTTGATTGGGGTTCTGACTTTTATCGTGCAAATGGATTAATGATGCCTGATGATGGTTTAGAAACTCTAAAAAATTTTGATGCTATATATTTTGGAGCAGTAGGGGATCCTGAAATTCCAGATCATATAACTTTGAATGGTTTATTAATTCCTATGAGAAAAGGTTTGGATCAATATGTTTGCCTTAGACCTAATACTTTGTTTCCAGGGGTTGTTTCCCCACTTTCTAATCCAAGTGTAGATTTGGTTGTAGTAAGAGAAAACACCGAAGGTGAATATGCATCTGTGGGTGGAAATTTCAAACCTGATACTGAAGATGAAGTAGCAATTCAGACTGCTATTTTTACTCGAAAAGGAACTGAGCGAATAATTCGATATGCTTTTGAAGTTTCAATTTCAAGGTCTGATACACCCAAACTAACTTCTGTTACTAAATCTAATGCTCAAAGATATGGAATGGTTTTTTGGGATAAAGTATTTCAAGAAGTTTCATTGGAATATCCAAATGTTCAAACAGAATCATTATTGGTTGATGCAGCTTGTATGGATTTAATACGCAGGCCATCAGAGTTTGATGTAATCGTTGGTAGCAATTTGTTTGGCGATATATTATCGGATATTGCTGCTGTAATTACAGGCAGTATGGGTTTAGCGCCTAGTGCTAATATCAACCCAGAAAAAACCTTTCCTTCTTTGTTTGAGCCTGTACATGGAAGTGCTCCTGATATAGTGGGCAAAAATATATCAAACCCAATAGCAGCGGTTTTATCTGCAGGTATGATGCTTAGGCATTTAGGTGAATCAGCATTAGATAGAAAAATAATTCAATCTGTACATCAACTTGTTGAAGAAAAAAAAGTATTAACTCCTGATTTAGGAGGAACTGCTACTACACAGCAACTTGGTGATGAGTTGGTTTCAATTTTATCTAGATTGTAATAACGACTCAATTTCATCAATATGGTGTTCAAGCCAAGCAATATTTGCATCTATTCTTTCCAATGATTGTTGTAGAGTCCTATATGCGGATTCAATAGGATGCAGATTAAAAAACTCTTGAACATTATTGTAATCTGATTGTGTAAGTAAATTTCCTGTAATTCCTACTAGTCGCATCATTGCAAATCCCCCAGACCCATATCTTTCGTCTAAGAGATTCCAATTTGATTGAATGAAATCCCAAGTTGTTTCTGCACCATTATTTCTATTAATAGACATAAGTGATAACAAGGAAACAGTATCTTGGGTTCTAATTTCATCACTTATACTTAGTTGCAATGTTTGATTGAATAACTCGTCATTTTCAACTCTGCATAAAGAAGCATATAAACGTAGTTTTTCCTCTTGTAATTGTTCTTTACGAGCTCGGTCAAGTAACAGGTTATATATTTTCTTATCTCCTGTTTGCGCAGATAAATTATATACAATTGATCGCAATTCAGGTGCTAATGATATTTTATCAGAGAAAAATTGTTCTAATAATTCTATTGATTTGTTAATTGTATCTTTATCCCCAAAACTTCCAAGAGAAGATAAAATTGTAGTTCGTAACAAGGATTCTAAATGACCTTCATTTGGGCTTACTTCCCATCCTAGTTTTTCTCCAATAGGTTTGAGCGTTTCGACGCACATGTTTCTATATATTTTCCCCAATTCAGTTTTTCTTAGTAGTAAATCTATAGATCTCATGTTTGTAGTTAAGTCACTCCACACACCAAAATCCTTTTCATTGTTATAGGATTTAATTAATTCTAAAAATACTGTTGCGCTAATTTTACGTGCCTTAGCGAGAGCATAAGCATCAGATTGTACTGATAGTCGATCAGTTGGTTTTAGTAACTGTTTATTTATAAGTTCAGATAAATTTTTCCAGTGTTCATTTGGATAATTAACTCTATAGAAACCGGCAGTATCATAATTAACTTTCATAAAACCATTATTGGCATCTGTTGGAGTATCAATTGTAGTTGACTCGGAATTGAGAATAAAGGATTCTACTTTATCCATACTTTTCCCACTAACTATTGATATTGGTACCAACCAAGTATCGTTCAAGTTAGTTTTATTAGAGTAAAGGAATCGTTCTTGTGCGAGATTCAATTTAGAATTTGTTTCCCATGTAACGTTTACAACAGGATATCCAGTTTGTTTTGTCCAGCTCTCCATCATAGGGATAATTTCTGTTCCAGACTCTTCCTGGATACACTCCCATAAATTATTTCCTTCTGCATTAGAATATTTGTATAGTTGCATATATTTTCTTAGGCCATTTTTAAATTTCTCTTCGCCAACATAGGTCTCAAGCATGCGTATTATAGATGCCCCTTTGCTGTAGCTTATAGCGTCAAATAATTGGTTAATTTCAGAAGGGTTATTTACAGATTGTACTATTGGATGTGAATTTTCTAGCCCATCCAAAGATAAGCCAGAGTTATAATCTGTATATATAAATTGAGTCCACATGTTCCATTCAGGGAATAAGTGATCAATTGCCTTTGTGGCCATCCATGATGCAAAACTTTCATTAAGCCATAAATCATTCCACCATTTCATTGTTACTAGGTCTCCGAACCACATATGTGCCATTTCGTGAGCTACTATTTCGGCTATTCTTTGCTTTGTTGCAGGCGCAGAGTTATTTTCATCGAATAGCAAGGCTACTTCCCTATAGGTAATTGCACCCCAGTTTTCCATAGCACCAGCTGCAAAATCAGGGATTGCTAAATGATCAAGTTTGGGTAAAGGGTAATCAATTTGGAAGTATTCGTTATAATATTTGAGTAAATCTTTAGCAACTTGAAGTGCAAATTCTCCGTGTATTACATTATGTTTTGTTGCCCATATGTTAATTTCAACGTTATTTTCAGCTATTGTTGTACATTTATCAAGATCACCAATGATAAAGGCTATAAGGTAGGTAGACATAATTGGTGTTTTATCAAAATATACTTTCTTGTAGTTATTTTCAGATACTTCTGATTTGGTTATTGGCATATTTGAAATCGCTTCCATTTCTTCGGGTACATTTAATACTATTTCAAATGTGCTCTTAATTTCTGGTTCATCCCAACAAGGGAAAGCTCTTCTAGCATCAGTAGGTTCAAATTGCGTACATGCCATAATTTTCTGATTTCCATTTTCGTCTTCATAGGAACTACGATAAAAACCATGCAATCTATCATTCAAAATTCCTGTAAACTCAACAGATAGCACTGCATTTGATTCATTGATAGTTTTATCGAAATTTATTGTTACTTGTTCTTTTTCTTCATTATATTTGAAGTTGTTAGAAGACAATTGGCCTGAATCTGTAGTGATATATGAATTTATCAAATCTAATTCAATTGCATTCATGGTAATTTGATTGGTAGGCTCAAACATTGATAATTCTATGATTACTTTGCCACTAAAGGTCATAGTATTAAAGTCAGGTGTGAGAGATAAATTATAATTATTAGGTTTTATTTTAGTTGATAATTGATATTCATTAGTAGTAGTCATTTTTTTCCTTTTAATTTATTTATTCTATCGAGATATGACCAATTTATAGCCTTGACCTCTTTCGGTGACTATAATTTTTGGTTTTGTTGGATCTCGTTCAATTTTTTGTCTAAGATGTTGTATATGTATTTTAGGAAGATATTTTGTATCTAAATATTGTTGGCCCCAAACTTTATCTAAGAGTTGTTCGCTTGATAAAGGACGACCAAGGTTTTTAATAAGGTGATAGAGAATATTGTATTCAATATAAGTTAACTTTGCGTGTTTCCCTCGGACTTTGACTTCTTTTGAATCAAATTCAACTGTTAAATCCTTAGTTTCAAAAGGATTATCAGTCTGGGTTAGTGGAAGTGTACGGCTTCTTCTTATAACTGCCTGAATTCTTGCTAAAAACTGTATATAACTGAATGGCTTAATAATCCAGTCATCTGCTCCCCATTCAAGTCCTTTTACAACACTCCTATCATCCGAATTGTTTGAAAGCATGATAATTGGAACTTCTGAAAATGATCTAATTTCCTTACATAAGTAAAAACCATTTTGTTCTTTTGGAGCAAAGTCAATAATGACAAGATCTGGCAGTGAATTTTTAATAAGCCTAACTGTATCCTCTTGAGCAGTAGTTAGTGTGACTATTGCTTCAGGCCATCTAGTTTTAATACATGTAGATATCTCTTCTGGGTCTTCTGAATGCCCATCTACGATTATTACTTTCATTTGTTAAAATATCCCATAATTTACTTAAATACCAAAGAATAATTGCAGCTTTAGTTACGACAGTGAAAATTGAGTATATCATATACTAAGCAAAGGTTCCAAATCATGGTACAATTGCTTCTCTAATGAAATAAATATTTGGGAGAGATTATGAGTAATTTAAATAATTCTAATATTCTAATGGATGTCATTGCAAATGCTAAACAAGACAACATTGCTCTAAAAACTCCTGAAGGAATTAGTTTAACTTATGCTAATGTGCTAAACCAAATTAATAGAATAAATAATCAATTGCAAAATATTGGCGTTACGCCTGGTGATCGGGTAGCAATGATATTACCTAACGCAATAGAAACTGTTCTATGCTTTATTTCCGCAGCGTCAATTGGTACAGCTGCACCTTTAAATCCTGGATATAAACGCGATGAATTAGAATTTTATTTAGATGACACAGATGCTAAAGTTGTTATTGTTCCCGAAGATTTTGATCATTCTAATCTCGACTTTTTGAATGATGATGTGACTGTGGCAACTGTTATTGTTACGGAGGAAGGTGAAGTATCTTTAAAAGATATTGATGATGCTACATCTTCTGGTACATATGCTTCTTCTGAAGATGTGGCTTTGGTTCTACACACAAGTGGAACTACAAGTAGACCTAAAAGGGTTCCATTGAAGCATAGTAATTTATTATCATCTATTTCAAATATTGCTGACACATATAATTTAAATAACAGTGATGTTTCATTGTGCGTAATGCCGTTATTTCATGTACATGGTTTAGTTGCTTCATTACTTTCTACATTGGCCACAAGTGGCACAGTTGTGATACCTTCAGGTTTTAATCCATTAAGGATGAATCAATGGATTAGTGATTTTAATGTCACTTGGTACACAGCAGTTCCAACCATGCACCAGACATTTGTTAACAGAATAAAAAGTCAAAGTAAAGGTAAGGATGCTCAAATAAATTCGGAATTGAGGTTTATTAGATCTTGTAGCTCTTCATTGGCTCCAATATTGATGGATGATTTGGAATCTATATTTCAGGTACCAGTTTTGGAGGCTTATGGAATGACTGAAGCATCTCATCAAATGTCATCAAATCCATTACCACCAAGTGATAGATTCCCAGGTTCTGTTGGGACACCAACCGGTATAGAAATTGCAATAATGGATGAAGAAGGAAACTTACTTGAGAACCATGAACTTGGTGAGGTAGTGATTAAGGGTGCAAATGTAATTGATGCGTATGAAGATAATCCAGAAGCTAATAGTACCGCTTTCACCAATGGATGGTTTAGGACCGGAGATCAGGGTGTAATTGACGATAATGGTTATTTAAGTCTAACTGGAAGGTTAAAAGAATTAATCAATAGAAGCGGTGAAAAAATATCACCTAGAGAAATAGATGAAGCGTTGATGGATCATCCCGAAGTTGCTGAGGCGGTAGCATTTGGTGCACCTAGTACAGTTCATGGAGAGGAACCTTCGGCTGCAGTAGTGTTAAGTGGAGAAGTTACTGAGTCAGAACTTATTTCTTTTGTGCGTGAAAAATTAGCTAATTTCAAATGTCCACGAAGAATTTATATTGTTGATTCGATTCCACGAACTGCGACTGGAAAAATTCAACGTCGTTTAGTTGCAGAAGAATTAGCATCATCTTAATACTGTAAGGAAAAAATATGAAGATAGCTATATATGGAGCTGGAGCTATAGGGGCTTTATTGGGAGCTAAACTTCATCTCAGTGGTGAAGATGTAACATTAATTGCAAGAGGCCCTCATTTAAAAGCAATGCAGACATCAGGATTAACAGTAGTTGAATCTGGAGAAACTATTACTGCTTATCCTTCATTGTCAGAAGATCCAAAAGATGTTGGGCCTGTGGATTATCTTTTTATTACGGTTAAAACCAATGGATTAGAAGCAATAGCAGAGAATATACCAATGTTGTGTAATGAAAATACTGCTGTAGTAACTGCTCAGAATGGTATACCTTGGTGGTATTTTTATGGATTAGATTCGGATTTTAAAAATACAAAACTCAACTCTTTAGATCCTAAAGGTATTATTGAATCACATATAGAAAATAAAAGAGTAATTGGATGTATAGTGTATCCATCTGCAATTATTTCTGAACCAGGCGTTGTAACTCATCTAGAAGGAGATCGATTCTCTTTAGGAGAACCTGATGGTAGTATTTCTGAAAGATGTAAAACTCTTTCTGCAGCATTAATTAAAGCAGGGTTTAAAAGTCCTGTTAGACCAAATTTACGAAATGAAATATGGGTCAAATTAATGGGGAATATAGCTATGAATCCTATTAGTATGATAACGAGAGGAAGTTTAAAAGATATTACTGAGAATGAAACTACAAGAGAATTTGCTCGTAATGTTATGTTGGAAGCAGAAACTGTAGCAACAACCTTAGGTGTAAAAATGCAAGTTACAGTTGATCAGAGACTTGAAGGTGCAAATAGTGTTGGAGATCACAAAACATCAATGTTGCAAGATTACGAACAAGGTCGACCAATTGAATTAGAAAGTATTATTGGTTCCGTTGTAGAACTAGCAGATATTTTACATATACAGGTTCCCAATATAAAAACTCTATATGGAATTTCAAAAATGCTTGCCATAAAGTCCGGTATTTATAAGTGATTAGGAGTTAATCGCATGGATAAAAATGATCAAATTGACAAATTTGTTGAATTTTCAAAAGAAATTATTAAAACCGAAGGAATCAATGAAGAAACTTTATCAAAAATTTCTAAAGAATTATCCAAGCTTTCTAATATTGAAGATTTATTTAGGTTTGGTAATCATCGTGGAAGAGGTGCAAATGCAGCTGAATCGTATGTATTGTACGAAGATGCAGATCCCCATGGCCCAGTTCTCCAATTAGCAAAATTTGATGGACCTACTGCGATTCACAATCATGGAAGCTGGGGTGCTTTATGTGGTTATATCCGCGAACAGTACTACACACAGTGGATTGTGGAAGAGACAGATGATACTAAAGTTACGCAAACTCTTGATACTATAATTAAGCCAGGCGATTATGTTTATTGGCCTGATGTTCCAAATGATATACATAAACAAATACCTGTTGAAGATGATGCTTGGGTAATTATATACATGGGTCGTAATGCATTTGATACTGAAAGAATCGTATATGATTAAGGATTTATATCTACAAGTGTTAATTCGAAAATTAACACTTCACCAGCAAGTTCATGATTTGCATCTAAGGTAATATGTTCATCAGTTATTTCATAAATTACTACAATTTGTCCATTTTGTAATTGTAGTTTTGCACCTACTCCCATACCTGGAGGTAACGGCTCTGCAGGAGTTTTCAGTAATAGAGCTTCCGTCCATTCACCGTAGGCATCCTCTGGTTCTAAGCGGATAGTTTTTGTTTCTCCTATAACAAGAGATTTCACACCTTCTTCAAATCCTTTAATCACTTGTTCAGTACCGATTACAAATTCTAAAGGTTCTCTACCTATAGAGGAATCAAATTGTTCACCGTTTTCAAGTGTTCCGGTGTAATGAATAAGTACTGTATCTGCTGTCTGTGGGCTTTGGTTTAATTTTTCTGGACTCATAGTTGGTGTTGCTGTTGGTATCGGTGTTGCTGTTGGTGTATTAACGATTACGGGTATTGTATTTTTCGAACCATCTGCTGAATTTAGTAGGTCTTCTTGTGATCCTGGTCTAGAACAGCTTACAAATAAAATAAATATTGTTATAACCAAAAAGACAGATGATAAATACATCCTCATTATTTTATAATCCTTTCAATCTATAGTACTACTATAGAGAAAAATAAGATTAGATACAAGTTAACAAAAAGAGGCCTGGATTTCCAGGCCTCTTTCATTAACGTCAGATTTGTAACAAATTAAACGTCAGTTCTCCAAACTTGTTCTCTCTTAGGCCACATATACTGTTGTCCTAAAGGAACGGTAATTCCTTGGAGTTCAGTGTAGTAGGTGCTTCGTCCTTGTTGTACTCCGAGAGGAGCAGAAGGCATATCA
>Ga0209992_10002061_pt1 | contig 19264 bp, 18 predicted proteins | sample 2SBtaG_2_FD_182564 | JGI IMG/M metagenome (GOLD analysis project Ga0209992, IMG submission 182564) | Deep subsurface microbial communities from Kolumbo volcano to uncover new lineages of life (NeLLi) - 2SBTROV12_ACTIVE470 metaG (SPAdes)... | ecosystem: Environmental > Aquatic > Marine >... | reverse complement strand
CGCATTTTGAAACCGCGATTTCTGATCTTGAGGTCGAGAATATCGAGGTTGACGGCCATATGTGGCATTTCAAATACCCGCTCGCGGAGGGTGCGGAATATGAGTATTTGGACAAAGATGAAGACGGGAATGTGGTTTTGCGCGAAATGCGGAATTATATTTCCATTGCCACCACGCGGCCGGAAACCATGCTGGGTGACGGCGCGGTTGCGGTGCATCCGGATGATGAACGCTACAAACCCCTTTGGGAAAATGGAAAAGTAACTCTGTGCGAAATCCCGGTCGGCCCGAAAGAACACCGGCGGATGATCCCGATTATCAAGGACGAATATCCTGATCCTGACTTTGGCTCCGGCGCCGTGAAAATCACCGGCGCGCATGATGAGAACGATTATGGCGTGGCCAAACGAGCGGGCATCCCGATGTACCGGCTGATGGACACCCGTGCCGTCATGCGCGACGACGGTGCGCCCTATGCGGAAGAAGCTTTGGTAGCAGAGGATCTAGCGAGAGCTGCAGAATTTTCTGATGTTTTGGATGCGCTTTCAAAGCATGGCCGATTACTTCTACAAAAGGACATGGACGGAGCCCAAATCATAGCTCAAATACAGTCTGCTATCGACAAGTTGAACTTAATTCCCGACGCCTATCGCGGCTTGGGCCGGTTTGAAGCCCGCAATGCAGTGGTTAACGATATCGACGCCGAGGGGCTGATGATCGAGGTCGAGGACAAAAAGATCATGCAGCCGTTTTGCGACCGATCGAAGGTCGTCATGGAACCGATGCTGACCGATCAGTGGTACGTGGATGCGGAAAAACTCGCCGGGCCTGCGCTGGCGGCGGTGCGGGATGGACGCGTCGAGATCATGCCGGAAAGCGGCAAGAAAGTCTACTTTCACTGGATGGAGAATATCGAGCCGTGGTGTATCTCGCGGCAACTGTGGTGGGGGCATCAAATACCGGTTTGGTATGGGCCCAGCAAAGCCTCTCTGGATGGCATAAAGGACGGCTATTTGACTTTTTCAAAGCAAATGTTCTGTGCGCCATCTGAAGAAGAAGTTCGTGAGATCGCCATCAAGTACTACGGACCCAAGACTAGAGTGGAATTTGAAGAAACGGACGAAAAGCGTTGGCTAATCGAAGAAGGGAAAGTTCTTGGCGCATTACTTCACCGCGACCCCGACGTCCTCGACACTTGGTTCTCCTCCGGTCTCTGGCCTATCGGCACGCTCGGCTGGCCGGAACACACGCCGGAAATGGCGAAATACTTCCCGACGTCCACCCTGATCACCGGGCAGGACATCCTGTTCTTTTGGGTCGCCCGCATGATGATGATGCAGCTTGAGGTCGTGGGCAACGTGCCGTTTGACACGGTTTATCTGCACCAGCTGGTGCGCGATGAAAACGGCGTGAAAATGTCAAAGACCCTTGGCAACGTCATCGACCCCCTTGAAATGATTGACGAATTTGGCGCGGATGCGGTGCGCTTTACCATGACGTCCATGGCCGCCATCGGGGGCAGCCTGAAACTGTCAATGGAGCGGGTCAAAGGGTATCGCAATTTTGGCACCAAACTGTGGAACGCCGCGCGGTTTGCTGAGATGAATGAGTGCAAGCCCTCACCCGATTTTGACCCCAAATCCGTCACCCAGACGGTCAACAAATGGATCGTCGGCGAGACGGCGCGCACCCGCGAAACTGTTGACAAAGCCCTTGAACAATACCGTTTCAACGACGCCGCCAATGCCCTTTACGTCCACGTCTGGGGAAAGGTTTGTGACTGGTATGTGGAGCTGTCAAAGCCGCTGTTTCAGGGCGATGATGCGCAAGCCCGTGCCGAAACCCGGGCCACAATGGCCTGGGCGATCGATCAATGCCTGATCCTGCTGCACCCGATCATGCCGTTTGTCACCGAACAGCTGTGGGGCGACATTGCGGCGCGTCAAAAAATGCTGGTCCATGCCGACTGGCCCACCTACACGGCGGCGGATTATGTGGACGATGACGCGGACCGCGAGATGAACTGGGTCACCGGCCTGATTGACCAGATACGATCTGTCCGGGCCGCCATGCGAGTGAACGCCGGGGCGCAGATTGATATGATAACGCTGGAACTTGACGCCGCCGGTCAAACCGCGCTGACGGGCAACCTGTCCATGATCAAACGGCTGGCGCGGATTGAAAACCTGTCGACCGCCAAAACAGCGCCCAAAGGCGCGGTCACGCTGGCGGTCACGGGCGGCACCTTCTGCCTACCGCTGGCGGATGTGATTGATATCGCAGCAGAAAAGGCGCGACTGGCCAAGGCGCTGGACAAGCTGGGCAAAGAGCAGAGCGCCCTAAGTGGCAAGCTTGCAAACGAAAAGTTTCTGGCCAACGCTCCGCCGGAGGTCGTGCAAACCCAGCGCGACCGACTGGGTGTGATAACAGAGGAAACCGCAACCCTGCGGGCCGCCTTGGACCGCGTGGCCGCTTTGGCCTGACCGGAAAGTGCCATGCCGACGCTTGATTTGAAAAACCCCGCGGACAATCCGTTTTTTGTGATCGTGCCGGCCGGGCTTTCGGCGATGACGGCCCTGTCCATCGGCATCATCCTGCCGACGATCGTGCCGATTGCCAAAGAAATGCAGGTATCCGAGGAACTGAGCGCCATGCTGATCGGCGGCTGTTTTGTTCTTCACAACGATAATTCGCAAAAGCCCATCTGACAAAGCATACCGGCGCTATTCTTATTGGTATAAATATCCGCGCCGCAGGCCAGAGTCTGTTGAGCTGCCAACCGGACCGGCACCGAAATTGCGACCTTGATACAACCCGGCAAAAACCGTTACTTTCAACACCATGACGACGCCCAGATACACGCCGCTTGCCGCCGCACTGCCCGCAACCGTCCCCTTTGTTGGTCCGGAAACCCAGGAACGTGCGCGGGGCCGGTTGTTTCAGGCACGCCTTGGTGCGAACGAAAGCGTTTTTGGCCCCTCGCCAAAAACCATTGCCGCCATGCGGGCAGCCGTGCCGCAGACATGGAAATACGGCGACGCTGAGAATTTTGACCTGAAAACCGCCATTGCCAAACGGCTGGAAGTTGCGGCGGACAATGTAATCGTTGGAAACGGCATTGACGGATTGCTGGGTTCACTGGTGCGGATGTGTGTGGGGCAGGGCGATCCGGTTGTTACCTCAAGCGGCGCCTATCCAACGTTTAACTATCACGTCAACGGCTTTGGCGGTGATCTGGTGACCGTGCCCTTTCGCGATGACTTTGAGGATACAACCGCGCTGGTGACCAAGGCCAGAGATGTGAACGCCAAGCTGGTCTATCTGGCCAACCCGGACAATCCTATGGGCACCTGTCACCGGGGCGGGGTCGTTCAGTCCATGATCGATGCGTTGCCGCCGGGGTGCCTGCTGGTTCTGGACGAGGCTTATGTTGAGTTTGCCCCACAAGGCACGTCGCCGAAGATCGATGTGGATGACCGCCGTGTCATCCGTTTTCGCACCTTTTCAAAGGCTTACGGAATGGCCGGGGCGCGGGTCGGCTATGGCATCGGGCACCACGACCTGATCCGCAATTTCAACAAGGTCCGCGACCATTTTGGCATGTCCAAGGTCAGTCAGGTTGGCGCTTTGACCGCACTGGCGGATCAGGACTATCTGGCGGAGGTGATTCAAAAGGTCGATGAGGCCCGCCGCCGGATCAGCGCGATTGCCATCGCCAACGATCTGATGCCGATCCCGTCGTCCACCAATTTTGTCGCCATAGACTGCGGTCGCGACGGCGATTTCGCCCGTGCCGTGCTGGCAGAGCTGGTAAAGCGCGACGTTTTCGTGCGCATGCCGTTTGTGGCGCCCCAAGACCGCTGTATTCGCGTGTCTGCGGGCACCGGGCCGGAGCTTGATCTGTTTGAGGCCGCGCTGCCGCCGGCACTGGAGGCCGCCGGATGAGTGATTACCCCCGTGACATGACAGGATACGGTGCCACCCCCCCCAAGGCCGACTGGCCGGATGGTGCCCGCATCGCGGTGAATTTTGTGGTCAACTACGAGGAGGGTGGTGAGAATAACATCCTGCACGGGGATGCGGCGTCAGAGGCGTTCCTGTCTGAAATCGTCGGTGCCGCGCCGTGGGAGGGCCAGCGCCACATGAATATGGAGTCAATTTATGAATACGGCTCGCGCGCCGGGTTCTGGCGTCTGCACCGGATGTTCACGCAAGCAGCGCTGCCGGTCACGGTTTTTGGCGTGGCCACCGCGCTGGCGCGAAATCCGCAGGCGGTGGCAGGAATGCTGTCGGCGGGTTGGGAAATTGCCAGCCACGGCTACAAATGGATCGACTACCGCAATGTCTCAAAGGATCAGGAGCGTCAGCACATCGCCAAGGCCATTGAAATCCACGAACAGGTGACGGGGCATAAGCCCAAGGGCATGTATCAGGGGCGCAGCTCTGAAAACACGCTGGATCTGACGATGGCGGCGGGATTTGACTATTCTGCTGACAGCTATGCGGATGATCTGCCTTATTATGTTGCCGGACCGAACGGCCCTTTTCTGATTGTGCCTTATACGCTGGATGCCAACGATATGCGTTTTGCATCGCCGCAGGGGTTCAACTCGGGTGACCAGTTTTATACCTATCTCAAAGACAGCTTTGATGTGCTTTACAAAGAGGGCGGGCGCATGATGTCGGTTGGATTGCATTGCCGCCTTGCGGGCCGCCCGGGCCGCGCGGCGTCTTTGGCGCGGTTTTTGGATTATGTGCAGGGCCACAAGGACGTCTGGGTAACGCGGCGGCTTGATATTGCTGAACATTGGCGTAAACATCATCCGCCGGTCTAAACAGGGCAACGCACCACTTACGGATCAGGACAGACATGACTGAAAAATCCTATTACTCGCCCAAGGGCGGCCTGCCGGGGCAAAGCGACCTGATGACCGGACGCGCGGTTTTTACGCAAAGCTATGCCGTGATCCCAAAAGGCGTGATGAGCGATATCGTCACCTCCAACCTGCCAAATTGGGCTGGTACGCGGGCTTGGATATTGGCGCGACCCATGACCGGTTTTGCCGAAACCTTTGCCCAGTATATTGTCGAGGTCACACCGGGTGGCGGCAGCGAAAAGCCAGAGCCTGATCAGGCAGCCGAGGCGGTGCTGTTTTTGCTGTCTGGAGAATTGACCCTGACCATAAACGGTGATGCGCATTCTGTGATCAAAGGCGGATATGCCTTTATTCCGGCCGGTGTCATGTGGCGGGTCAAAAACAATGCGGCTGATCCGTGCAGTTTTGTTTGGGTGCGGAAAATTTATCAGGCGGCAGAGGGCATTGATCCGCCGGACATTGTGGTGACCAACGAAAACGATAAAACACCTGACCCCATGCCGGATACAAACGGCGCCTGGACGACCACGCGGTTTCTTGATCCGGACGACATGCGCTATGACATCTGCGTGAACGTGGTGACCTTTCAGCCCGGCGGCGTGATCCCGTTTGAGGAAACCCATGTGATGGAGCACGGCATTTACGTGCTGGAGGGCAAGGCGGTTTACAAGCTGAACCGCGATTGGGTGGAGGTCGAGGCCGGAGATTTCATATGGCTGCGCGCGTTTTGCCCGCAGGCGTGCTATGCCGGTGGTCCGGGGCCGTTCAGATACCTTTTATACAAGGACGTGAACCGCCACCCGGATTTAAGCCTGAAGTGAAACCGGTGCTGACCGCCATCCCGCTGACCGCCAAGGATTTTGCGCCCTTTGGCGATGTGATTGAAACCCCGGGTGCACATTGTTTTGACATTAACGACGGGTTTACAACCCGGCATCACGCGCTGGCGCGGGCTGATTGTGACGGTGGTGTGATACAATCAATCTTTCAGGGCCGTGTACGTCCTCTGACGGCTCAGATGCTGGAATGCCATCCCTTGGGAACGCAAAGTTTTGTGCCGCTAAACGCGGCGCCCTGGCTGGTGGTGGTCGCACCCGAACCAACGCCTGGGGCCTGCATATTGTTTCTGTGTCAGGGTCATCAGGGCGTGCAATACGCCCGCGGTGTCTGGCATCACCCGCTTTTGGTGCTGGACAACCCGCAGAATTTTCTTGTGGTTGACCGCGAAGACAGCACTGAAAACCTGAAGGAGGTTTTCTTTGACGCGCCGCTGACCCTAAGCCTTTGAAATAATAGCCGCCGCCGCATCAAGCGCCCCACGTCCGTGTGGGATGTCAAGTGCGGATAGGCCTGCTTCGATCACGCCCAACACCCCCAGCGTCATATGCGCGTTTACGTGACCCATATGGGCAATCCGAAAATACCCGTGCCACGCCGGATCATCCGCATCCGCCATCCCCAGACTGATACCCAGCGTCACGCCGGTATTTTCTTCCACCCATTTGCGCAATTTTGTGCCCAGCGGCGCACCAATATTGACAGTTGTCACCGCGCAGGACCGCAAGGCCGGCGTTTTAACGTTCATCGCTACGGGGCCGTCTGCGCCCCAAACATCCAAAGCCGCCCAAACGCTGCGGGCCAGTTTTTCATGCCGTTCCCAGACGTTGGCGATACCTTCTTCTTTGACCAGCATATCCAAAGCAACGCGAAGCCCAAGCAAGTGGTGCGTGGGCGCAGTGCCGCAGAATTTCCGGTAAAACTTATCGGCATCGGCCCTAGGCGTCCAATTCCAATAGGGCGTTGTCAGGTCCGCAGATTTATGCGCTACGTCAGCTTTTTCATTGAAGAAAATGAAAAACAGGCCGGGCGGCAGCATCAAGCCTTTCTGGCTGGCGGCAACAGTTACATCAACACCCCATTTATCCATCTCAAAGGCGTCACAGCCAAGCGACGCGATACAATCAACCATCAACAGCGCCGGGTGGTCGGATTGATCAATGCAGGCCCGTAACGCGGCAATGTCTATTTTAAGCGAAGTTGCGGTATCCGCGTGCACACACATCACCGCCTTTATTTTGTGCGATTTGTCTTTGGACAGAACCGCGCTGACCTGCGCCAGATCAAGACCGCTTTGCTTGCCAAAATCCAACACTTTGGCCCTGATGCCAAGTCCGGTCGCCGCCTCCGCCCAGCCAATACCAAAGGCCCCCGTGGCCAGCACCAGAATTTGATCGCCGCGACTGGCCACGTTGCTGAGTGCGGCTTCCCACGCACCATGACCGTTGCCTATATAAATCGCCACTTGGCCGCCAGTTTTAGCCACGGCTTTCAGATCCGGATATAGCGTGTCGACCATATCAATCAGTGGCCCGTCATAAATGTTCGGGCTTGGCGCGTGCATGGCACCAAGCACCCGCTCCGGCACGACAGAGGGGCCGGGAATGGCAAGATAGGTACGACCGTTGGCGAGAGGCATGATATTTTCCGAAGAGAGAATTACCCGTTGATTGCTAGGTGGCAATTTCAGGGTCGTCAATCGTTTCTGATCCGGCAGGGGCCAAGGCGACGTGGTGGCCCGTCAAAACATTTTGTAAGTCCTTTCGATCATTGGCTTAATCCTGCCAAAGTGGGAATGGGCGGTGCCTTGTCAGCACAAAGAATTTCCTCTACACCCCAGCCCAGCCCTTCTGCGTGGCGCAATCAGCCCAAGTACAAGAGACACAAGAAACCGCCATGTTTGCGACGCTCCTCAACAAAATAGTGACCAAAGAACGTGTGTGGCGCAGGTCTTTTACCGGTGACATCAACGATCCCAAGGCCCGTCGCAGAATGCGCATCCACTACATTTGGATGGATCACGGAATACTGCGTGGTTTTTGGCATAATTTTCACCGGATCGACGATGGGGTTTACCGCGCCAATCAACCGGCACCGCGCCGGCTGGATTATTACAAAAACCTTGGCATCCGCACGATTATCAACTTGCGCGGTGAAAGTCAGTTCGGTCATTTTTTGTTTGAACAGGAGGCTTGTGAAAACCTTGATCTCAAACTGACCAGTCACAGGTTCAGAGCGACAAAACTGCCGCCGCGTGATGTTATTCTGCAACTTGAGGAAAGCTTTGAACAGGCCAAAAAACCGTTTTTGATGCACTGTAAATCCGGGGCGGACCGCGCCGGATTTGCCGCAGCGCTTTATCTGATGATGATCAAGGGCGCATCGGTTGAGGCGGCGCGAAAGCAGCTAAGCTGGCGCTATCTGCATTTGAAAATATCCTCTACCGGCATTCTGGATTTCTTTTTTGACGCCTACCAAAAGGCCAATGAAACGTCTGGCATCTCGATGCACGACTGGGTTGCCGGTGAATATGATGATCAAGCCATGACCGCGAAATTTCACGCGGCAAAAAACAAAGGCTAAATCTGAACACTATTTTTGGCGGTAATACTCATACGCCAGCCTTGCCGGATCATCACCGCGAAAATAACGCCGGATGGTCCGAAAATTTTGCACCCCGCGGCGCAGCCACCCGTCGCGCAGGTAGGTGTCAGCGCTGGTGACGGCCACGCTTCCGACGGCCCGCAAACGCCCCCGCAGCCGCGCGGCGATGGCCACGTCCTCCATCAGGGGAATGTCGTCAAAGCCGCCAATCTCGTCATAAAGACGCCGCGAAATCAGCAGGCCCTGATCGCCGTAGGGCAGCCCCAAAAGCCGTGAACGCAGGTTGGCCCAACCCGCCACAAACCGTGGCGCAAAACCGGTTGCATTAAATCGCAGATCAAAATAGCCGGCCTTGTTCGCATGATGATTGAGGTGGTGCATGACCGCCGCGCTCCACCCGGCTGACAGCACCGTGTCGCTGTGTAAAAACAACAGCCACCGGGTGTTTGCAGCCTTTGCCCCGCGCCGCAGTTGCCCGCCGCGCCCCATCGGCCCACTGACCAGCACTGCGCCCAAATCACCCGCCAGATCGACCAGCCCGCCTTTGGTGCCGCCGTCACTTAGCACAAGCTGTGCCACCACGGCATTTTCCAGTCCTTCAAACAGGCTGTGCACACAGGCACCCAACGCCGGGCCGGGCTCAAAAGTGGGAATAATAACGCTAAGCGGCGCTGACACAGGCATCCCTTGGGTGAATTTCCGATCTGCGGCCATTATATCCACTGTTACAGTCGCCCGCGACCGCTATATTGGCGGCATCATTCTTTGGAGAAGCGAAATGAGCGATCACACACAAAGCCGCAGCGTGATAACCATTACCGGTGAGGATCGGGTTAGATTTTTGCAGGATCTGGTCACCAATGACGTTTCCGATCTTGGCGATGGCCTTGTTTATGCGGCGCTTTTGAACCCGCAGGGCAAGTATTTGTTTGATTTCTTTTTGTTTGCCACCGGTGAGGCCATACTGATCGACATTCAGGCGGATCAGGCGGCGGCTTTTTCCGCAAGGCTTAACCTTTACAAGCTGCGGGCGGACGTGGTGATTGCGCCAAGTGACCTGCGGGTTAGCTGTGGCGTTGGCACCATGCCTGACGGCGCGATGGCCGACCCGCGCCACGACAGTCTGGGATGGCGGTTTTACGGCGATAACGCACTGGAGCTGCCCCAAACCGATTGGGACGCTCTTCGGGTTTCGGCCTGCGTGCCGGCCACAGGTGTGGAACTGATTGCAGACAGCAGCTATATTCTGGAATGCGGGTTTGAACGGCTGCACGGGGTTGATTTTGCCAAAGGGTGCTATGTGGGGCAGGAGGTGACCGCGCGGATGAAGCATAAAACCGAGCTGCGCAAGGGATTGGGCGTTGTCACTGTAACGGGCAGCGCTGAACCCGGCACACCGATAGAAAACGAGGGCCTCGCGGTTGGCACATTGATGACGGTTGCCGGAGAAAAGGCCATTGCCCACCTCAGGTTTGAAAAGTCAGGCATGGGGATGACCGCGGGCGCTGCGACGGTGGATTGGAAGGCCTGAAGGTCAGCCGCGAATGATCTTGCAAAACCGCTCAAACACCAGCCCGTTGGCGGCGATCACCGTCCCGTTCAACAGCAAATCACCTTTTGGATCAACCGGTTCCAGCAGGCCACCGGCCTCTTTCACCAGCAACAATCCGGCCGCCACGTCCCAGGGGTGCAGTCCGCGTTCCCAAAATCCGTCATAACGACCGGCAGCCACATAGGCCAGATCAAGGGCTGCAGACCCAAACCGCCGCACCCCGGCACAAACCGGCAAAAGCCGCGCCATATCCTGCAGGCTGTCCGGCAGATCTGCGCGTCCACCAAAGGGCAGGCCGGTGGCGTAAATCGTCTGGATCATGTCTTTGCGCGCTGACACGCGCATGCGCTGATCGTTCATCCAGCATCCCTGGCCTTTTTCGGCCACGAACATCTCGTCTTTGACCGGATCAAACACCACGCCCGCCACAATTTCGGCCTTATGTTCAAGAGCGATAGAAATGGACCAATGGGGCAGGCCGTGCAGGAAATTTGTGGTGCCATCCAGCGGGTCAACGATCCAGCGCCGGGTTGGATCAGCGCCTTTTACCTCTTCGCTTTCCTCACCCAACCAACCGTAGTTTGGCCGCGCTTCGCACAGTTCCTCGCGGATGATCTCTTCGGCTTTCATATCCGCCTTGGACACGAAATCGCCGGGACCCTTCGTGGACACCTGCAGTTTCTCAACCTCACCAAAATCCCGCAGCAGTGATCGCGCCGCTTTGCGTGCCGCTTTGATCATGATATTGATGTTTGCCGATGCCTGCGCCATGAAGACTGTCCTTTGAAATCCAGCGCATCACATAGGCGGTTTTATCCGCGCCGCCAAGCGCAAACGCGCCTTATGCCTGTCGGCTTTCCTTGCTGCCGATAAGCACCCGTAAGGGAGCGCAGAGGTATCAATCGCGCCGCTGCAATTTGATTGGTTCGCTTCGCCCCAGCCTGATCAGATGGGCCACAAACGGCTGCGTTGTATCCTCAACGCGCGTGGCCGCATAAAGGCGCTTGGTTAGTCCACCCTTGGTCAGCGGTCGGGTGACATAATCGTGGTGATAGCGGATGTCGCGCAGCACCCAGTCCGGCAGCACCGACACCCCGCGGTTGCTGGCCACCAACAACAGGATCACCGCCGTCAGTTCCACCTGCCGAATGGCTGCGGGTTCAATCTTGGCGGGCGTCAAAAGCTGGGTAAACACGTCCAGCCGGGTTTTATCCACCGGATAGGTGATCAGATTTTCGCCGCGAAAATCTTCCGCTTCAATATAGTCTCTTTTCGCCAGCGGATGGGATGAGGCCGCCACAAACACCGGCTCGTAGTCAAACAGCGGTGAAAATTCAATGCCGGTGATTTTTTCCGGGTCCGACGAGATCACCAGATCAACCTCTTCCCGCTGAAGCGCGGGCAGGGCGTCAAAAGCCAGACCGGGCCGGATGTCCACATCCACCTCGGGCCAGGCGCGGCGAAAGATTTCCAGAACCGGAAACAGCCATTCAAAACAGGCGTGACACTCAATCGCGATGTGCATCCGGCCTGATTTGCCGTCCTGAATGCCGCGGTATTCGTCTTCCAGTGCCGCCACCTCCGGCAATATTTTGTCGGCCAGTTTCAACATCCTGAAACCGGCGGGTGACAGGGTCATTGGTTTGGACCGGCGCACGAACAATTCAATGCCCACCTGATCCTCCAAGCCCTTGATTTGATGGGAAAGTGCGGATTGCGTGATGTTCATGAATTCCGCCGCACGGGCCAGTCCGCCGGCCTCGTGAATGGCCTTGATGCTGCGCAGGTGGCGAAATTCCAGATACATGTTCAATTTCACTCATAAAGACTATGATTATTATGAATTTGTTTCACAAATCTGGCTGTGGCACAAGACCATCAAGCCTTTTTGCAGGAGCCCCTGATGTCCCAGCCGAATATTTCTTTTGAGTTTTTTCCACCGCAATCGCTGGATGCCAGTTTTCGTCTTTGGCAGGCCGTGCGCACATTGGCCCCGCTGGACCCGAATTTTGTGTCCGTCACCTACGGCGCAGGCGGGGCGACGCGCAAACTGACCCACGAAGCGATTGGCACGATCATTCGCCATTACGGGTTGAACGTGGCCGGGCATCTGACCTGCGTGAACGCAACAAAAGACGAAACGCTTGCAATTGCAAAGGGTTACGCCGATACTGGCGTGTCTGAGATCGTGGCGTTGCGGGGCGATCCACCCAAGGGTTTTGCGGGGTTTAAGCCGTTCAGGGACGGGTTTGCCAATTCAGTGGAGCTTGTGGCGGCACTGGCGGACATGGGCAAATTTCACATCCGCGTTGGTGCCTATCCCGATCCGCACCCCGAGGCCACCAGCGAAAATGCAGACGTGGATTTCCTGAAAGCCAAGTTTGACGCCGGTGCGGGCAGTGCCATCACCCAGTATTTTTATGACATCGAGTCGTTCCTGCGCTTTCGCGACAAATGCAGCGCCGCTGGAATAACCGGCAAGATCATCCCCGGTATCCTGCCAATTGAAGACTGGGAAAAAACCAAGCGCTTTTCGCGCCGGTGCAATGCGGTGCTGCCCGGCTGGATGGACGACGCCTTTGCCAAAGCAAAACGTGACGAGGTGGAGGACCTGCTTTCAATTTCGATCTGCACCGAAATCTGTTCAGACCTGATGGACGAGGGCGTCGGGGACCTGCATTTTTACACCCTGAACCGCCCCCATCTGACCCGGCAAATTTGCAAAGCGTTGGGGATCGAGCCCAAGGGCGCACTGCAAAAAGTGGCATAAGAAACGCCACGTCACGAGCATTGACAATTGCACGGTTGTTGCCCGCATTCTAAACCCGCTGTTGTAACCAAACGCGGGGGCTGTGTTGAACAAAGTTCACTGGGATATCGATCCAGGCAAAATGACCGGGCTGGATGTTATTCAGGCCGTGGTTGACGGTAAACTGCCACCGCCTCCGATAGCTGTGCATATGAATATCAAGCTGGTGCAGGCGGAATTTGGCCGCGCGGTTTTTGTTGGCACGCCAATTCCCGAGGCGATGAACCCGCTGGGCTCTGTTCACGGTGGCTGGTACGGCACCATCATGGACAGCGCCATGGGCTGTGCGGTGCACACGGTGGTGCCCAGTGGTTCTGCCTATACCACCCTGGAATATAAGGTAAATATCACCCGCGCCGCCAAAGTTGGCGTTCAACTCCGCGCCGTTGGAACGGTGCAGCACCACGGACGGTCCACAGCGGTTGCCGAGGGCACACTGGTGGGCGTTGAGGATGGCAAAGTGTACGCAACGGGTTCCACAACCTGCATCATTTTGGGGCAGGGCAAGGGTAATTAGTCAATATCGGTGGCTTTGGACCTACGCCCGCTCTGAATATTCCATTGTTTCTGTATTGACAACAATCGCCTCGTCCTGACCCACAAAGGGCGGGATCATGATGCGTACGCCGTTGTCCAGAATCGCCGGTTTAAAACTGTTGGCCGCGGTCTGACCTTTCACCGCCGGTTCGGTTTCCACCACCATGCAGGTCACTTTTTGTGGCAGTGCGGCGCTTAGGGCTTCGCTTTCGTGATATTCTATCTTGATCGTCATGCCGTCCTGCAAAAACGGCCGGCGTTCGCCTAAAATATCGGCGGGCAGCTCGATCTGCTCGTATGTTTCGTTGTCCATAAACACCAGCATGCCGCTGTTTTCGTACAAAAACTGCTGGTCTTTTTGTTCCAGCCGGACCTTTTCTACCTTGTCGTTGGCGCGAAATCTTTCGTTTAATTTTGAACCATTGCGCAGATTCTTCATTTCAACCTGCGCGAATGCGCCACCCTTGCCGGGTTTCACATGGCTGGTTTTTACCGCCACCCACAGGCCGTCATTATGCTCCAGAATATTGCCGGGGCGAATTTCGTTACCGTTGATCTTGGGCATTAAGCGAAACCTTTTCAAAGCGTTGCAGCCAAAAACTGCAAGTGATATATCTGCAAGTGTGCAACGGGGCAAGCGGTGGAACACCACTATTGTGGGCATTTAAGGTATGCGCCACACGCATAGCTACTATGCAAAACTTGCACACACGAATCGGATGAAACTCGTCATATTGGCCTTCAAACCAAAAAGACAAGAGCAAAAAGAAAAGGACGACGTATGTTTGATTACGTTGACGCTGCCTCGTTTTCTATCGACCAGGGATCACGCGCGCGCAAATTGTTCGCCGCCGTGGTTCTGGCCGCGCTGGATGACGCGATTGCAGATGACAAGAAATACGGTAACGGGCCCGAAGTTATTGCCCGCTGGGCGCGTTCGCGTGACGGACGCGAAGTGTTGATGTGTGCCGGAATTGACCCCAACGAGCGGTGCGTCAAAGGTATGATGGAATTCGTTGGCCGCGGTGTGCGCACGTCCGTTGCGCTGTCGCGCGAAGAAAGCGAACGGCAAAACCAGGCCAAAGCCGCCTGACCGATAATATGAAACCGTACGAAAGGGCGCCCTTGCGGCGCCCTTTTTGTTTGGCCGGACGATAACGAGAAATCGCCTTTCCCTATTTCCGGGGCTTTACCCGTCGGGTCGCCGCAGCCGCCAGCGGATCCTCGGGCCAGGGATGTTTTGGATACCTCCCGCGCATATCTTTGCGCACGTCAGCGTAAGAGCTGCGCCAAAAACCGGGCAGGTCGGATGTCGATTGCAACGATCGGCGGGCGGGCGACAACAGGTTGACCAGCAGCGGCGTGCGGTTTGGGCCGACGGCGGGGTGAGAGGCCAGCCCAAACATTTCCTGCAGGCGAACAGACACGGACGGTTGATCCCCGGAATAGTCGATTGTCAGTTTCGTGCCAGTGGGCGCGGTGATCCCAACCGGTGCCAGCCGGTCAAGGTCCTGCCGTTGCTGCCAGTCAAGCCGCGCCTTCAGCGCCGCCAGTATATCAAGCTGACCCAACTGCCGGGCAGTGCGTATGCCGCCAATGAAAGGCGAAAGCCACGCATCCGCGTGTTCCATCAAGCGTGCGTCACCGCAGTCTGGCAGATCAACGCCATTGTGGCGCAACCATTGCACACGCGCGATCCACAGTCGGGTCTTTTCGTTCATATTCAGGGATTGCAGGCCAAGTGAACGCAGTCCTGTCAGCAGCGCGGCGGCGATCCTGTCACTTGGGCACTGGGTCCAGTTTTGTTCTGACAGCACCAGAGCGCCAAAAACCTCCTGTTTTTTTGTTTGGACCAGACGTTCCCGATCCGACCATTCGCAGATTTCTGTGTTTTTTATATCGCCAGCGTAAAGGACGCGAAACTCTGCTTCGCCAAGAACCGCCGCCCGTCTGATCCGCGCCTCGCGCCTGTCGCCGTCAAGATCAGTCGCAACGATAAACCGGGCCCCGATTATGGGGTCCCCGGCGTCCAGAACCGCACCTTTTCCACCCGACAGAATATAGCGCGTTGCCTTGGCACTGCGCAGCATTCCGATCCGGTCCGGATAGGCCAATGCGGCCATAACCCCGGTGCCTTTGGTCTTGGACCCAACTGCCCTTATGCGGCGTGCTTCGGCGTTTATCCGGTCCGCAGCGTGGCGGTTAAGCGCAAACCCCCGATCTGAATCAAATCGCTTGGGATGGCGCAATGCCGCTACGCGCAGGTCCAGATCAACCGGTGCCGCGGAACCTGTCAGGGGATCACGGTCTGCCAGAAGTGCCGCCAACAGTGGCGCGTCTTTTCCGCCAAGCAAAACCATATGGGCCAGCCGTGGATGCAGGGGCAATCCAGCCATGCGTTTGCCGTGCCCGGTCACACCGCCCTTACTGTCCAATGCGCCCAGCCGCTGCAACAAATCCCGCGCTGCCCCAACCGCACCTGCGTTGGGTGTGGTCAGAAAGGGCAGGGCAGACAGGTCTGTTGCACCCCAAAGTGCCAGATCCAAAACCAGCGACGCCATGTCGGCGCATTCAATTTCGGGTGGCGCGTGGGCTTTCAGGCCACCGTCTTCGCCCTTGGTCCACAGCCGGTAACAGTGCCCCTCAGCGGTGCGGCCAGCGCGGCCAAGGCGTTGTTTGGCCTCAGCTTTTGTAACCCTTTCGGTGATCAGCCGTGACATGCCGGAATTGGGATCAAACCGTGCCCGCCGGGCCAATCCGCCGTCAACCACCACGCGCAGTCCTTCAATGGTCAGCGATGTTTCCGCAATGGCCGTCGCCAGTACAATTTTGCGCCCGCCGGATGACGGTGCGATTGCCCGTCTTTGTGATTTGAAATCCATCGCGCCAAACAGCGGCCGGAGGTCCGTCGTCACAGGCAGTTGGGGTCTTAACAGCGCTTCAGTTCGGCGAATTTCACCCTGACCCGGAACAAATACCAGCATGTCACCTTCCGTTTTGGCCGCAGCGTGGATGACCAAATCAGCCAGTGCATGCTCAAATCGCCGTGCCTTTGGACCCGAGCGCACGACCGGTTTGGTCAGCCAATGGGTCTGCACCTCAAAAGACGTTCCCATCGACGTTATAACAGGTGCGCCCCCCATCAGTTCTGCCACCGGTTCGGCGTCCAGTGTTGCTGACATCACCAGCAATATAAGGTCACTGCGCAGGGCCTGGCGTATTTCCAGGCACAGCGCCAGCCCCAGATCCGCCTGCAAAGATCGTTCATGAAATTCATCAAAGATGATGGCGCCAATACCGGCAAGTTCCGGATCGGATTGGATCATGCGGGTTAAAATACCCTCTGTCACAACCTCAATTTGAGTATATATTCCGGTTTTGCTGTCGCCTTTTATCCGGTAGCCAACGCGCTGGCCAACCGCTTCGCCAAGGGTGGTTGCCATGCGCTCTGCGGCGGCTCTGGTTGCCAGACGGCGGGGTTCCAGCATCAGAATTCGCCCTGTGGTCAGACCATTTTCCAGCATCGCCAGCGGCACGCGGGTTGTTTTGCCCGCTCCGGGCGGAGCCTGCAGAACCGCCTGACGGTGATGTTCCAGCGCCGTCATCAAATCCGGCAAAATGTCGTCGATTGGCAGGGAAGGTTTCACGGTTTGGCCGGGCGATTAAAACCGCGACTGCCGGACAACCGGAGCGCGCAGTGGAGTTGATGGCTTAGGTTACCATCGAACACCGGCGCTTTGACAGATGAATTTCAAACCGGTCCAAATGACTGGTCACAATAGCGGATTACCGGGTACTATTGAACGATCCGGAACGAATATTCCGTGCCCGAAACAACTTCGCCCAACTCATCCGGACAGGTGCCGAATGTAGCCTGGGCCGAAAAAGTAACGTCGCCCTGCGCGTGCAGGCGCAAGCCGGATATGGCATCGCCCTGCGCGGCAATTTTCACTTCGCCTTTGGCGGAAATATAGCTGCCGTATAGTTTAAGCGATGAGGCGGAGTCAAAGTCGCCCGCGGTATAGACACTGACGCCACCGGCGCTGTCACAACTGTCGTCTTTGCCAAGCTGAACGCCTGCCGCTCCGTAAACGGATTTTGCATCCGTGCTGCGTGAAACCAGAACAGCATCGGTAAAGACCGAATTCGCGCCCAGTTGCATTTTGCATTCCGACACGATGACGACCTGATCGACCACTGCCCCAGAGAAGAACTGCGCTTTGGTGCCATTAGACCCTCCGCAAACCACTTCATAGATGCGCCCCGGGATAAAACTTGTGTATTTAACCTGTTTGGCAGTGATCTGGATCACCGATGAACTGACATTTACGAAACTCGGCTGACCGGAATAAAGCGGATCAAGATAGTTGTCCGCCAGGGATTCAACATCGGCAACAAACGGTGACGTGCGGGTGTTTTCCTGAAAAACATCACCGTAGGTCAGGCCGGCATCGCTGTCCGGTGTTCCGCGTCCGACCACAGTTGTCATTCCCACTGAACCGGGCCAGGTGATGTTGTTGAAATCACTGACGCTCAGGATGTTGTCATTGTCAAATTCATTGTTGTTGTTCAGTTCAAGACCAGTGCCTGCGTGAATACAATAAGAGCCAAAAAACGAGTTGTTGGAAGTCATCGAAAATGTACCGTCGGTGATGATTCCGTCGCCTTCACAAACCTCCGGCGGATCACCCTCGCGAAACGCCACGGCCTGCACCTGAATGTTCCAGCTTTCAACACCGGCCAGTCGCAGCAGGAACGTCGGCATCGCGTTGCCAACCGCCGTTGTCCGCGCAGCCGTCACGCGCACCGCATCCGGATCAGTCCCGGTTTCGGTGAAGGTTCTGTTGGTGTCATCCCAGACGCCAAATTCAACATCGCTGGCAGTGATCGCGCTGCTTTGACTGTCTGACGTCAGATTGTTGTCCGCATAGCTTAGGGCCGTGGCCAAAGCGACTGTTGTATCCGGCAAATCCATCACTGCCGCATGGGCCGAGGCATCGGCGGCGGTTTGCATGATATATTGCATCCGCCAGGCGTTTGAACTGTCAAGTGACAGGCCTGAAAACAGGATCGTGACCAACAACACAGAGATTGCAAAAGCAGAAATGGTGCCGTCTTCATCTTTCAGGAAACGCTTGGTGTGTTTTGTTGGCATGCTAGACATATCAGGCCCGCCTTTAATAAGAATCATGATTCAACGCGCATGGTGACAGACGCGGTGATGTTGTAATTGTTGGTTGTCCCAATCATGCCAATGACCGCCACGTTGCTAAGGCTGGTGGTGATCAGAACCGTCACGTCGGTCCCTGACGTCACGGTGATATCGTAAGTGTAGCCAAGAAATGTCAGCTGCGTGTCGGCGTAGGCTTCGGCCTCTACAGTGGTATATTCGCCGGTGGAAACCCGCCGCGCAGTATCCCGCGCCACGTTCCACATATTGCTTTGGGTTAAGACCAGCGCGTTAAGTTCAAACGCACCAAGGATGACACCGGCGATCAGTGGCATCCACAAAACAAACTCCACAGTGACGCCGCCGTCGTCTTTGTGCCAGAATCTCTTTAATATGCGTCTCATAGTATCCGTTCCCCAACCCTGCACCCGCGCTCATTGTGGATGCTTTGGGGTCAAACATAGCTATGAATAACGCCGATACTTTGTGGAAAACTTGATTTTTTAGATCCAGCGCCAACCGATTTCTGCAGAATTGTGGCACTGGATTAAATTCAATAATTACAATGGCTAAAGGGTAATAAATGCGCGCAGCCAAATGCATCTGGTGCCGATATTATGCCCTATTTTTGACAAATGCTGCCGTAATTATTTTACGGCAGTTAACAATTCACATGTCAGCGGAGCAGCGTTGTGTCCGGTGCCGAAGCAACAATCCAACACACTGAAATAATAGAGTTGCTTAACCGCAACCAACGACGCTAGGCTTTGCCAAACAACCGGGGGTGATCAAATGAATAATACGACTGAACCGAGTTTCCGCCAATCCGTAGATATGATGTTCACCCGTGCGGTGGCCCTGATGGACCTGCCACCCGG
>Ga0209992_10002060_pt1 | contig 19264 bp, 18 predicted proteins | sample 2SBtaG_2_FD_182564 | JGI IMG/M metagenome (GOLD analysis project Ga0209992, IMG submission 182564) | Deep subsurface microbial communities from Kolumbo volcano to uncover new lineages of life (NeLLi) - 2SBTROV12_ACTIVE470 metaG (SPAdes)... | ecosystem: Environmental > Aquatic > Marine >... | reverse complement strand
CAATCCGATTAACTAAGTGGTCTATTTTAAGACAAGAAAACCTTGTTGGTAGCACCGCTCACGCGTCCTGTTAACACTGAGATACCTACATTCATGTAGGCAAGGCAAAGATTTCGTTATTTAGTTTTTCTAAATGAGAAATCTTTAACGCAGCTATCATCAGGTTTAATCCCTCAAAATGATTAAGAGTTATTGCGAATTGGTATTACCTTAGCGCGATAAATCTAATTTCAAACGCGTACTTGATTGTCCACTTGCCCAGTATTTGCGTTCAAACGGTGTGATAGCAGAGTCACTCTCGTAAGCTTCAACCGCAACGGGATGGCCTGCTAGTTCAAGTGCTCGGGCGAACTCTTTTACGTAAACATCCCAATTCGAGCGTACTTCTAATGTACCACCTAGCTTCACAATAAATGGGAAAACTGGTGCACCATGCCAACGACGGCCAATATGTTTTGCTTTTGGCCACGGGTTTGGATACAGCAAGTAATGATGCGTTGGTTGCCAACCTGCATCTAATGCTAAGCGCCAAAAATCATTTAGATCGGCTTGCACCAAAATATATTGGCCTGTCTCTGTTTGCTTGTATTCCACATCATGTTTATCAAGACGATGAGACGACTTATCGATACCAACCACCAGCGCATCTGGGTGTAACTTAGCTAGATTCGCGGTGCTTTCTCCCACACCGCAGCAAGAATCTAAAATAAGTGGGCCAGCAAACGCCTGAACCTTTTGATTCACTTCATCAAATGCATTTTGCGTATGCTCAGCAATCGGTTTTTTAAACTCAGCAGATAAATGCTTTAACACGATTTCATCGAGCTTTTCATGCAGCCCAGGTTGATTTGAGACAATGCTTCTCGAATTTGCTTCACTCATCAGTGACGTAACCCTATTCCACGACGAATTAATGTCAGTGCCGTAATAAATAAACCAGTAATTAGCACTAATAATACCGCAAATGAGGTGTAAATGCTGACATCTGACACACCTAAAAAGCCAAATCTAAAAGCGTTCACCATATAAATGATTGGATTTGCTTGTGACACACCTTGCCAAAACTCAGGCAATAGCGTAATCGAGTAGAATACCCCACCCAAGTAAGTCAGTGGCGTCAGGACAAACGTTGGAATAATACTGATGTCGTCAAAGCTGTTTGCATACACTGCGTTAATCAGACCACCTAATGCAAAGACTGCCGATGTCAGTACCACAGTGGCGATGATCACAAACACATTATGAATTTGAATATCAACGAAAAATAAAGACACAATTGTGACTATTAAGCCCACTAACATGCCACGAGACATGCCACCGCCCATGTATCCAAGTACAATAATATAGTTTGGCACGGGTGCCACTAACAGCTCTTCAATGCTCTTTTGAAATTTAGTTGAATAAAAGCTTGATGCAACATTCGAATAGGAGTTAGTGATAACCGACATCATGATCAAGCCAGGAACAATAAACTCCATATAACTAAAGCCGCCCATCTCGCCAATACGAGAGCCGATTAAACTACCGAAGATCACAAAATATAATGACATGGTGATCGCAGGGGGCACTAAGGTTTGCACCCAAATACGTAAAAAGCGGATGCACTCCTTAATCCAAATACTTTTTAACGCGACTGAATAACGACTTAAACTCATGCTTCACGCCCCTGCTCTAATAAACTAACAAATAATTCTTCTAATCGATTGGCTTTATTTCGCATACTCAGCACAGTATTGCCTCGCGCTGATAACTGTAAAAACACCTCATTTAAACCCTGTGATTTTGCCACTTCAACCTCTAATGTATGGTCGTCAGTCATAACAAACTCATAACCCTCTAGAGTGATAGGGTTCACAGGTGACTGTAAGTCGAGTACAAAGGTTTCTTTGTCTAACTTGGCAAGTAAGGCTTTGATCGTGGTGTTCTCGACAATTGTGCCTTTGTCGATGATGGCGATGTTTTTACACAGTAACTCCGCTTCTTCAAGGTAGTGAGTCGTCAAAATAATCGTCACGCCTTGCTCATTGATTTCACGTAAGAAATCCCACATTGAGCGACGTAGTTCAATGTCTACACCTGCGGTTGGTTCATCTAAAATAAGCAACTTAGGCTCGTGCATTAATGCTCGAGCAATCATCAAGCGACGTTTCATACCACCCGAAAGCGTACGCGCTTGCTTATCTTTTTTATCGAACAGACCCAGTTTTTTTAAATATTTCTCGGCACGCTCATGGGCAAGTTTACGTGGCACACCATAGTAACCCGCTTGGTTCACTAGAATTTGGTTTAGTGTTTCGAACTGAGAAAAGTTGAACTCTTGCGGCACTAGACCAAGCTCTTGCTTCGCGTCTTCTAACTTTGTATCAATCGAATGACTAAAGACTTCAACACTTCCTGCGGTTTTATTTACCAATGATGAAATGACGCCAATAGTGGTTGATTTACCTGCACCATTAGGGCCTAGCAGCGCAAAAAAGTCACCCTGCTCTACTTGCAAGTCGATGCCTTTTACCGCCTCGACGCCATTTTTATAAACTTTGCGTAAGCCTTGAATATTTAATGCGATGGTCATGTTATTTGTGGTCTCCATAACCCCAACGTTTAGTGAGTGTATGTTCGATATTGAGGTGGTCTAGAATTCGCGCCACCATAAAGTCGACAAGGTCGTCGATCGATTCAGGTTTATGATAAAAACCCGGTGCCGCAGGCATAATGGTCACGCCCATCTGACTCAGTTTGTGCATATTCTCTAAGTGAATTGAGCTAAATGGCGTTTCGCGAGGCACTAAAATCAGTTGTCCACGCTCTTTAATCACCACATCAGCCGCACGCTCTAATAGGTTATCTGATGCGCCTACCGCAATCGCCGATACTGAGCCTGCGCTACATGGGCAAACCACCATTTTTTTCGGTGCCGCCGAACCAGAAGCCACCGGGCTAAACCAGTTGTCTTTGCCAAATACTTTAACTTGCTCAGGCCCAGCTTTTACCAGCTCACTTAACTGTTCAGTGCATTTTTGCTCATTGCCTGACAATTTTATGTTCGATTCGGTATCAAGCACCACACGCGCAGCGCTCGAAATGAGCACATAGACTTGGTAGTTCATTGCCACTAGTACTTCGAGTAGACGAAGACCATAAGGTGCGCCCGATGCGCCACTAAAAGCCAGTGTAATGGCCTCTTTATACTGTTTCATTTTTAAACCTTTAAGCTCGACGTTGAAGACTAGCTAAATTTAGCCTGCAACGCTGCCAATAATTTTTGATGGATACCTGCAAAACCACCATTACTCATGATAAGAATATGCTGGCCTGCCTGTGCGTTTGCACACACCTTCTCAATAATAGACTCAATCGTGCTATCGCACTCTCGCCCTGCTTCTTGGGCTTGGGCCTTCAGCGACCAATCTAACCCTTCAGGTTCAAATAAATACGCTTTATCAGCTTGTTCAAGTGACGCCAACAAGGTTTGTTTGTGTACGCCCATTTTCATGGTGTTAGAACGAGGCTCTAAAATTGCAACGACCTCATCACTGCCTACTTTGGCTTTTAAGCCTGCCAAAGTGGTTTTAATTGCCGTTGGGTGATGTGCAAAGTCGTCGTAAATACGAACACCTGCTACTTCACCGATCAACTCCATGCGGCGTTTTGGTGATATAAACTCAGCTAGGGCATCAATCGACACCTCAACTGGAATACCCACATGACGTGCTGCGGCAATGGTCAATCATGGCATTTTTACATTGTGCTCACCAATTGCATCCCACTTCACAACCCCTTGTACTTCACCGTGTAAAAGCACTTCAAATTGCGAGCCGTCAGCTGAGAGTAAGTGATAATCCCAATCACCTTTTAAAGTTTCTTGTTCACTCCAAAAGCCGCGCTCAACCACCTCTTGTAAAGGTGCATCATCCGCCGGATAAATGGCTTTGCCTTTACCGGGTAAAGTACGAATAAGATGATGAAACTGCGTTTGAATGGCGTTGAGATCCGCAAAAATATCGGCATGATCAAATTCAAGGTTGTTCATGATCAGCGTACGCGGCAGGTAATGCACAAACTTACTTCGTTTATCAAAAAAGGCCGTGTCGTATTCGTCTGCTTCAATCACAAAAAACGGCGTATCACTCACACGTGCCGACACCCCAAAATTTTGCTCTATGCCACCAATTAAAAAGCCTGGGCGCAAACCCGCATATTCTAAAACCCATGCCAACATACTCGCCGTCGTGGTTTTACCATGGGTGCCCGCAACTGCTAGCACCCAACTGTCACGTAATAAATGATTCTTTAGCCACTCAGGACCTGAAGTGTAATTTAAGCCTTTCTCTAACACATACTCAACACATGCATTACCACGGCTCATGGCATTGCCAATCACCACCATATCAGGCGCAGGGTCTAGCTGTTTTGGATCGTAACCTTGAGTGAGCTCAATACCTAATTCTTCAAGCTGAGTACTCATAGGTGGATAAACGTTTTGGTCTGAGCCTGTCACTTTATAACCCAAAGACTGAGCAATGGCCGCAATGCCGCCCATAAATGTGCCGCAAATACCTAAAATATGAATGTGTTTATTATTGTTGTTGCTCATAAACCAAGACCTTGGGTGAAGAATATATGGTTTGCCATATTACTTTATTTAAACTTAATGTGGGCAAAATGAATAAAAAAAATGCCAGTCTTAGACTGGCATCTTCTATCTTATATTTGTACCTATTCTCTCAAACAAACGCATTTATAACAGCACATAGAACAGGTTCAAACTCTAAGTATTTCGTATTGTACGTAGGCGGCAAACATATGAGACCCATGAGCATAGATTTCCTATGTGATTGGGCGATATATGTGAAGCCAACACCCGTACGATACGAAAGACGACGAGTATTAGGCTACGCCGTACTGGTCGCGGTACGCCTTAACTGCTTCTAAATGCTCGCCCATTGAGCCTTGCTCTTCTAGGTAAGTAATTAGGTCAGCAAGTTTCACGATTGATACCACTTGTGTACCAAAATCACGTTCAACTTCTTGAATTGCAGATAATTCAGCTTTACCTTTTTCCTGACGGTCTAGGGCAATTAAAACACCTGAAAGATCAGCACCTGCTGCAGCAATGATTTCCATTGATTCACGAATTGCAGTACCCGCTGTGATCACGTCATCAACTAACATGATACGACCTTCAAGTGGAGAACCTACTAAGCTACCGCCTTCACCGTGGGTTTTTGCTTCTTTACGGTTGAAGCAATACGGTACATCTTTGTTGTAGTGGTCAGCCAGTGCAACTGCAGTCGTTGTTGCAATTGGAATACCTTTGTACGCAGGGCCAAATAGTAAGTCATATTCAATGCCAGCATCTTCAAGTGCAGCTGCATAAAAACGACCTAAACGCGCCAGATCACGACCTGTATTGAACAGACCCGCGTTAAAGAAATAAGGGCTAGTACGGCCAGATTTTAAAGTGAACTCACCAAACTTTAATACCTGCTTCTCTAGAGCAAACTCAATAAACTCTTTTTGATATGCTTTCATGTCAACTTAACCCTACTTAAATTATGCCAATGCTTGTTTTTGAATATCGATGATTTCGCGGATTGAATGCTTCGCCAAACCTAACAGCTCATCTAATTCTTCAAATGAGAACGGTTCGCCCTCAGCTGTACCTTGTACTTCAATCAGCTTGCCTGTTTCTGTCATGATCACATTCATGTCAGTTTCAGCTTCTGAATCTTCTAGGTATTCAAGATCAGAAATCGCTTGGCCTTTGTAAACACCCACAGAAATCGCCGCAATCATAAACTTCAGCGGGTTATTGTTGATCATGCCTTTCGCACGCATGTTAGTCAGTGCATCAACCAATGCCACACATGCACCGCTGATAGACGCCGTACGCGTACCACCGTCAGCCTGGAGTACATCACAATCGATTGTAATGGTGTTTTCGCCAAGCGCTTTTAAATCAACCGCAGCACGAAGTGCGCGCGCGATTAAGCGTTGAATTTCCATTGTGCGGCCGCCTTGCTTGCCTTTTGCAGCTTCGCGGTTATTACGCGTATGAGTAGAACGTGGCAACATACCGTATTCAGCTGTGATCCAACCTTTACCTTGGCCTTTCATAAAGCGAGGTACACCGGCTTCAACCGTTGCTGTACAAAGTACTTTTGTGTTTCCGAACTCAACCAGCACAGAGCCTTCAGCGTGCATAGTATAGTTACGGGTAAAGGTCACAGGCCTAATTTGATTTGCTGTTCTTTCACTTGGACGCATCCACGTTCCCCTATATTCAAAATTTTCAACATTATAAAGGGTCATGCGCTATCTTGCCACGGACATTTGTGTTAATTAGGGTTATAACTTACTCTCAACAAAAATGATGATTTTGTTATTGGGCAGAAATTGCACTTCAAACTGACCAGCCCTGTGGCTATAATGCCAACGGTTTTAATTTTATGATTTTAGGAATCTTTACATGATCCACAGTATGACCGCCTACGCACGCCGAGAAGTTAAAGGTGAATGGGGCACAGGGGTTTGGGAAATCCGCTCAGTTAATCAGCGTTACCTAGAAACCTTTATCCGAGCACCTGAACAATTTCGCGGTATGGAGCCGGTAATACGCGAACGCCTTCGCAAGCACCTACAACGCGGTAAGGTTGAAGTATTCTTAAAGTTTGCAGCCAACCCTGCGCATGTTGGCGAATTGTCTATCAACGAGACTCTGGCACAACAGTTAATTAAAAGTGCCCAATGGGTTCAGTCGCAAAACAATGGCGACCAAGCAGTTAGCACCATTAACCCTGTTGATATTTTACGTTGGCCGGGCGTGATGGAAGCCGAAGAAATCGACTTAGACACAGTAAATAGCGAGCTACTTGCTGGTTTTGATTTACTGGTTGAAGATTTCAAAGCGGCGCGTGCAAGTGAAGGTGAAAACCTTGAAACCATGATCACGACACGCCTTGATGCCATCATCGAGCAAGTGGCGATTGTTGAGGGTCATATGCCAGAAGTAGCTAAATGGCAACGCGACAAACTAACCAGCCGTTTAGATGAACTTAAAACAGACATCGACGAAGGCCGCCTTGAGCAAGAACTTATCTACCTTGCACAAAAACAAGACGTCGCTGAAGAGCTAGACCGTTTGAAGTCTCACGTTAAAGAAACAAACAAGATCTTAAAGAAAGGTGGCGCATGTGGCCGTCGCTTAGACTTTATGATGCAAGAGTTTAACCGTGAATCAAACACTCTAGCGTCAAAGTCAATCAATACTGAGATCACCAATGCAGCGGTTGAACTTAAAGTGCTAATCGAGCAAATGCGCGAGCAGATCCAGAATATAGAATAAACAATTAGAATTTATCAACAAACCCCGACTTGTCGGGGTTTTCTATTATGTGCCCAAAAACCTAAGAAATCGCCCACTCAAGCCATTTGTGTAACGGGGTGTTTATTGAATGAACGTTTTGGCTTGATTGTTGTTGCTGTACTTTTTGCAATACGGTTAAAAGTGCTAAGTAAGTTGGCTTTGCTTCAGTTAATTTTGCTTTTAAGTATATGCTCGTGTCTGAGTCTTGTGCATGTTCGCCTGCCATTATTTGCATTAACAATGCTTCGCTAATCGAGGCTTTTGCCAGCACCCGCCTAACGTAGGCACGCCACTCATCGGTATAGCTCTCGTCGAGTCTTTCGGGGAACAAATATAAGTCCATCACATCTTGATGCAGGTCACAGACGTCGTTTTTGTCATCAAAGGCAACACGCAACAACAGTAAGCTTTCTATCGAGAGGGTATACAGGTATTTCATAGTAATGCGTCTCTAATTTTTTTGATTATAAGTACAGAGAAAACCATAAGATCACTTTGCAACCATTAAACCTTAAAGTTAAATTCAAGGTAGAGTGAATAAGAATCATTTAAAAGTAAACTAACCTTATTTTTAACTCGTACATAAATTATTGAATTAAAGATGGTGTGTTCATGTTTTTACAAAAATTAAAACGTGCTTTTAAAAAATCAGCGCCAAGTACAAGTACAGTGCCCACCGCTCAGCCTTTTTCAATCTGGGAAGACACTGGCCAAGTCTACTATCTTGAAAACACGCTCAAGCTCACTTACCAATCAAACAGTGGGTTAATTACGTTAGAAAAGCTGACTATGAGTGAGTTGCCAAATGTGATTAAAGACATTGAGTTACTCCCCTCTAGATCTCCTTTGGCCATTGCGAATATCGCACAGCAGCAATCTGCATTTAATATCAGTATTTGTGGGGTAACCTGGCAAAAAAATGAGCATACAACCAGAATTAAAGCCATTTCAGATGCAGCCCTACTGCGCAGCCAAACTGCTTGTTTTTCAAAGTCACAAGCTATATTTCGTCATGCAACGTTACTTGAGCATGATGATTTAATGACCTCTTCTATGGCGCACCCAAAACGAGGGATGCATATCTACAACAGGGTCTCAGTAGAGCAATTTACACAGCAAATCGTTGCTGCAAATGCGCGTCTATCAAGTGAGTTACGTAAAACTGTGTTAATTAAGTCAGATAACTTTGATAGGCCATTCACTGAGCACGAAACCGCACAAATTGAGCAGTTAATTAATTTTAACCCGCAAAAAAAGTTAGGCTAACCGGTTTTATATTTGGCGTGCTAATCACACGCCAAATTTATGTTTTAATTTAGAATATCAAGCAGCGTACTCACACCGCCATCTAGGTCATGGCACTTGTTTGAGTTCCATTCGCCATTCTCAATCTTAAAGCGTATAACTTCGTTGGTTGAGAGTGCTATATAAGCTCTACCCAGCAACTCATAACGCTTTGCATGATTGACCTTTATTTTAGCTGTGTCTTCATACTCAAACCAAATCCATACATCATTGTTAGATTGCACCGAAATCGATTCAATTTTATCTTCACAGATGACAACTTTTGCTTGGGCTGTCGCTATAGAAGCAATCAACATTGCCAACATAAATGAGAGTTTTTTCATTATCTTTTTCCTTAAAGTTAAAAAAACAGGCTGACATTCAGCATGTTTAAGGTGGCAAGGTTTCATGACACGCAATGAATGCCTTTATGAACAACACAACAATTTTTAGTTTCAAAATCATGACAGCCACGGGTTTATTCAGGCTTTTGCGCCAGTGGCCGACGTAGACTCTGTGGTGCAGGCTTGCGCGCTCTGTAAATCGCCAAACACGTCAGATTTAAGCACAGCGCAATAACTCTATCGTAGTCATATAACATGGCATCTAAATATGCCTTTAAAGTACTTGAAGGTTCTACAAACACGTTTACAGGAACGGCTAAAAACAGCGGCGTGATCACAGCCAACGCTGAAGCAACTGCACAGCTCATCCACACAGTATGGTTTTTGAGGTTTTTTCTGATTGCAAAGTAAGTGGCAATGATAAAACAAAAGCAAATCGCCACACTGACGATAATCAACGACACATAACGTGCCCCCAACTCATGCGGAGATAACACATGGTGCATCCACACCCCTGAAATCGCCATTGTGCAGGCCGAGCAAACAGCAACCCTACCCATTATTTTATGCCACCGAGCAGAATATGCTTTGATTCGATTTGAATATTGCATGGGTAAACTGATAAAAAACATGGCACCACTGATACCATGCACAATAATAGCCAGGTACGTATTAAAATAAGTGGGATTGATTAAATTCGATGCGCCACCACTGGCTTGTGGCCCAAGCATCACCATAGCGACAATAAACATGGCTGGCACACCGGGTATGGCAAATAAAAAGTACAATGCGCTGACCGTTTTCCACTGACTGTTTGCTTCTCTAAATTGTCTATTTTTTACGTTCATAACCTTTTCTCTTGTTAGTTCTTGAGCTTAAGGCTATGTTCTAAAATTAAAGGTAATGCGTCGTTCTGGCCTATTGATTAAAACAGGAGGGCTGTCCGCCTAATCAACAGGACACTACTAAAAACACGCTAACAATATGTAAATTCTAGATAAAAAGAAATAAAAAATGAATGAACCTAATATGGCCTTAGTAGCGTTAAATATCGTCACCGTGAGTATTTTGCTCTTTAGCGCAAGTTTACTGATACTCAGGCATTCACAAAATCAAACCTATTACCCTTTATCTTTTAGTTTTATTGCAACCACCCTTGTGCTTTGCCAACCCACACTCAAAGCGGTTGTCCCATCATTACAATTGCCCATGCTGGTATTGGCATTGCCCGCTTTACTATTAATTGCGCCATGCTTTTGGCTTTATGTAAAGGGGCTAACAAAAAGCTCGGTTTGGCTGTTTAGCAAACACGATCTCAAACATATGGTTGTGCCAAGTTTAGGCCTCATAATTAGTCTGATTACATTTTGTTTGCCTTACGAAATACAGTTTGGTCTGCTTGGTAAAGGAGACCTCACAGTACTAGACAGCTTTTCTGATACACTTAAAACTATCACCTATGTGCTTGCAATCCTGACATTTTTATTGGTGCTTGGTTGGGTTTTACAGTCTGCGTTTTATCTGTTCAAAATTCTTCAAAGACTGACGTCTTATCGTGCAAAACTCAAAGAGGTCTTTGCATCAACTGACAATAAAGAATTTCAATGGTTGAGTGGTTTACTCATATTTGTGGGGCTAGCTTGGGGGGTCGCTGCTCTGAATTTAATTGTTGATAATCTCTTTTCAAGCAATGGAATTTCAAAACAGATATTTGGCATTGCGGTGTTTGTGATGGTTTATGTTGTCACCGCATGGGGGTTAAGACAAAAGCCAGGCTTTGAAGAAATATTCGACACAACGTTGTCAACTCAAACAATCGACACTCACGAGTATGACACTGTGCTTAAAGCCAGCGAAGAGAAGTATCTGCGCTCAGCGCTCACAGACACTTATGCTAAGGCTATTGCTCAAAAGCTTGAATCAGCAATGGTAGACGACCAGCTATTTCTTGATGCCAACTTATCATTACCAAAATTGGCGAAACACATACATGTGTCGCCAAACTATATTTCTCAAACGTTAAACGAAACAATGGGCACCCACTTCTTTGATTATGTTAATGAACGAAGAGTCAACGAGGCAAAGACACTGCTGCAAAACAGTAATCAAACTGTGCTCAGTATTGCGATGCAAGTCGGCTTTAACTCAAAATCGGCCTTTTACAGTGCGTTTAAGAAATACACACAACAAACCCCAAGCCAATTCAAACAGCAGTGCAAATAAAAAAGTCATGTTGTACATGACTTTTTTATTTTATGAAGTGAACAAGACGACTTTACAACCCTAGGCTATGCCTTACCTGCTGCATCTGCTGTTGTAATTTAGTTTGAATATCACTTACTTGCTGACTTGAGCTATTAACCTGATCTTTCATACTGAGCATGGCATCACTGAAGTTATCAACTAACCCGCTCTGCTGCTGCGCAATTTCCATCGCATGGCCCGCAACCTGATTCGCATTTTGAGCGCTTTCTGACACACCTTCCGAATTACGTTTTAGCTCTTGCGCATGCTCGGTTTGCGCTTGCGCATCTTGTGAAAGTGCCCCTATTTGCTCTGAGACTTTCTTAGAGTTCTCACCCAATGTATTTAGCTGTTGATTAATATCAGACAATGAATCTTGCGTTTGTTGCGCAAGCTTTCTCACTTCGTCTGCAACCACCGCGAACCCTCTTCCATGCTCACCTGCTCGCGCAGATTCAATGGCAGCATTTAATGCCAAGAGATTCGTTTGCTCTGCAATGGTTCGGATCATTTCCACCACAGTGCCGACTTCTGACACCCCTTTGAGCAGCTCGTTTAAGCTATTTTGACCTTGCTCTACACGCTGCTCCGTTGACGAGCTGGCAGCGAGCATAGCATCAGCAAACTGGACGCTTTGCGTCATGGCTTCGTAGGTGTTGTTAGCATTATCTGACACCTGTGCATTGATACTATTAGCCTGATCGCCCAGATCTTTAATGTTATGCAACAAACTCTGTGTGTGCTCAACTTGGTTAAATGTGTTCTCTGATTGAGCACTAATATGAGACAAGTTTTCACTCATTTGCGCCATAAAGTCATTCACCAATGACAGCATTTCTTGGCGCTCTTGGGCTTCTAGTTGTTGACGCTGAATAAGCTGATTAAAGTAGCCTGCTATCTCACCCACTTCCGTATCAAGGTTTTTACTATGGATCTGCTTCATTTCATTTGAATTAATCAAATCAGCAAAACCATCTCTGAGCTGTCTTAGAGGATTTAGGACTTGGCTTAACTGAACAAAGTAAACGCCCGCTGCCAATACTATTAATAAACCAATGGCCACACTGAATAACAGCAACACTTGCATTTTCAATTCATCTTGGCTGGCCCTTAAATCATATTCAGCCGATAGCACAATATCAATAATGGTTTGAATATCTGCACGAAGTGCCTTTATACCAACTTGGCGAGACTGTGATTGCGCAAACGTATTTTGTACGTCCTTACCAAAACGATTCGCCCAACTTGACAGCTCTGATTTGATCTCATCTGCTAGGTCTTCAGCTTCTTCACCAAAAAATAACGCATCTTCATCCACCTCACTCATCACACCAAGGTTATCAAGACGCTCAATATTTTTTGCAATCCTTTGTAACGCAGTGATGCTGTTTCTAAGGCTAGTTTGGGTATTGTTATCAGGGTTTAACGAAAGTTGATAGGTGAAAATACTCAACCTATTCACTTCTTGGAAGTAATCGGATGCCAACGCGTAATATTGTTTTTTGACAGGGCTGTCATCGGCTTTCGACGCATAACTTATTAAAGAAGAAGCTGAACCACTCATTTGTCTTAACGCATTATCTAATAGCGCCATTTCGTTACCAGATAATTTACCTATCGCACGATACTTTCCGTTAATATCAGCATCCAATGCATCCAGCTTATTGCTCATCGTCGCAGCAAGTTCATCAGGTAATTGACCGATGTATGCTTGTTTGAGCTTTTTGATAATGTCAGAAGACTCTGTTAAATACTGACTATCGCCGCTACTAAGATAGCTTTCAACGCTACCGGATAGCTCCACCAGCACAGTATTTTTGAGTTGGTTATATCCTGTATTCTGCTGATCTAAGGTATTTAATAAATTTGATGCCCAAAACAATACGCCGGCTAAAAACAAACTTGCCGAAGTAAGTAAAACAGCTAACCACCGAGTAAAAACAGAAACACGCATACAACCCCCTTGGTTCCTAAATTCGGCGCTAGCGTATTAAACTTTTATGACAGTTTGATGTAACTTGCTCACTCAAAATGCAATTTGAGTTAAAAACATACTTTCTACCTATGTTTAGGTCGACTTGTGCTTTATTTCATCGCAGCTTTAACATACACATCAAAGCGATTTTTCTTAGTAGTGATTTGCATACTCGGTTTTTGTTCATCTAGAAATGGCGCATAGTCTGGGCGCTTTACGGCAACGCGTTTACTCGCCAATTTCATGGCAAAAGGTAACAAATCATCAGCATCATGATCGTCTCCAACTAAAGATTGGAACACACGCATTTCTTTTTTTACCAGTGCCGATTTTTCTCTATGTGGAAACATAGGGTCTAGATACACCACATCTGGTTCTACCTCAGTACTATTTAACAGGTCGTGACTTGAACCAAATGTCATGCCCACTTGCGCCTTCATCCACTCACCTATTTCAGGATCTTGGTAAGCACGCTGAAGGCCATCATAGAGTAATGCAGCAACCACAGGGTGGCGCTCATGCATAGTTACTTTGCAACCTAATGCAGCTAACACAAAGGCATCTCGGCCTAAACCCGCAGTCGCATCAAGTACATGCGGTATTGCCCCTTTATTTAAGCCAACTGCTTTAGCGATTGCTTGTCCTTTGCCACCACCAAACTTACGGCGGTGCGCACTGGCCCCTGTTACAAAGTCAACTCGAATGGCACCTAGTTTGGGTTCGTCACTTTTGAACAATTGCAATCCATGCTCATCAAACTGTAACTTAAACAAGGCTTTATTTGGCACATCATCGCAACTACACTGCTCGGCCCATTTGGCTAATTCAAAGCGTTTTTCTATTTCATCAAGGTAAGGACGGTTTTCTGGATAGGGGGTGTAGATTAGCAAGGGCAAACTCCATATAGAACAGCTTGCCCATTATAACGTTGAAAGTGTTATTTAAAAAAGCTCAATATCATCTTGTGCTGGAACTTGGTCTTCACCCCAAGGTTGGTTAAGCTTATTCAAACTTGTATGTAATTCTTCGCGTGTGTCTGTAATAAGCGCTAATTTTTGTTTGACCAAATCCAACTGTTCATTTAAAAACGCAAAATGTTGATAGAACTCAGTTAGCTGTTCAGGGCTAGTGGTACTCGTTAGTTTTTCTTGTTGCTCATTGGCTTGTTCTAACAGCTTCTTAAAGTTTTCCGACTGTGTACTGTGATGCATATCTAAAAAGACTAACTGTTGAGCGATGTCGTCACATACTTGCCCTATTAGCCCTACTTGATTAAGCGCTTGATCGCTTTCTTCCATATCATGGATTTTAGCATTTGTTGCTTCCAAGATATGTGGCAATAAATCTTTGTAACGGCCATACATACCTGAGTCATCAATCGGCATATTTTTGATCAACAAAGAGACTTTCGGGTAATTAATTATGGTGCGACGACCAAAATCGACAAAGCGATTACCGTCACGGTTTTGCTCTAGTAGCTCTTGCTCTATAGGTTGAATGGCCCCTTCTGCAGACTTAAACACTTCGCCTTGTTGATGCCAAAATGCAACCGCTACTTCTAGCTTTAAAGGAATGAAAAACTCAAAGAAAAATTCTGACAAAGTATCCAAATCGTGGGCATGATAAGATTGGCCTACATAACGCATAATACGACCCATATCACCGGAGTCCGTCATGGCTATTTCTGCTGTCATTTGCGCTTGTTCAATATCTTGTTTTAAACGCTGTGATACTTGGCGATACTCATCGAGTACATTAATTCTCGCGAGTAATTCTTCACGGTTGAACGGCTTTACTATGTAGTCAGCCGCACCTGAATTATAACCACGCATACGCTCAGAGATATCAGTACGAGACGACAAGAACATCACTGGGATCTCAAGAGTATCAGGAGATTTTTTTAATTTCTCACACACCTCAAAGCCATTCAAACCCGGCATTTCGACATCTAGTAAAATGATATCTGGTTGATATTTATGAGCTAACCGTAAACCTTCATCACCATTTTTCGCATGTATCAAATTACAGCTTTCAGCCAACGCGTCTTCGATGATCTTATGTACTAATTTGTCGTCATCGATAGCCAGCACCAGTCTGCTCATACCATTTCCCTTAATAAATCATGTCTTTAAATAGAATAGCCTGAGTTAATAATTTTGCGAACCCCAAAAAGCATAAAAGCGCCCGAAGACACTTTTATTTTTATAATCACATCAAATCCTGTGTGATTATTATGCAGACTTGCAATCCTAACGCAGTGTTTACCCAAGCTGTAAAAAATTTAGGCTATTCCACTATGGCGGAGTAACGCATCAACTTGTGGTTCTCTGCCTCTAAAACGTTTAAATAATTCCATTGGCGCTTCAGAACCGCCTTTTTCGAGAATATTCTGCATAAAGTCTTGTCCAGTTTGTGGGTTGAACACGCCTTCTTCTTCAAAACGAGAAAACGCGTCTGCCGATAAAACTTCCGCCCATTTGTAAGAGTAATAGCCAGCGCTATAGCCACCTGCGAAAATGTGACTAAAGCCATGTTGGAAACGATTAAACTCTGGCGCTTTGACCACTGCTGTACGTTTACGTACTTCATTCAGAGTAGACTGAATTTGACAATCGTCTTCAGTCGTGTAATCAGCATGAATATGGAAATCGAATAAACTGAACTCTAATTGACGCAACATCTGCATTGCTGACTGGAAGTTTTTCGCAGCCAATAGTTTATCCAGTAATTCTTTGGGCAACGGCTCCCCGGTTCCGAAATGACCCGAGATAAAGCTCAGCGCTTCTTCTTCGTAACACCAGTTTTCTAAGAATTGACTAGGAAGTTCAACTGCATCCCATGCTACCCCATTAATACCCGCTACCGCTGAAGCATCAATTTGCGTCAACATGTGGTGAATACCATGACCAAACTCATGGAACAATGTGGTGACTTCATTGTGTGTAAAAAGAGCTGGTTTGTCGCCTACCGCTTTATTGAAGTTACATACCAAGTATGCAACTGGTGTTTGCAACTCACCGCTTGCGCGAATTTTACGACCCATACAGTCATCCATCCAAGCGCCACCACGTTTGTGCTCGCGCGCATACAAATCTAGGTAAAAGTGGCCGCGAAGAGTATCGTTTTTATCGTGTACCGCAAAGAAACGAACATCTTCATGGTAAGTATCGAAATCTGATAGCTCTGTTACCTTGATGCCAAAGAGCTTATTAACTGTAGTGAACAGGCCCTTTAATACCGTATCTGCAGGGAAGTATGGACGTAACTGCTCGTCTGAAATGGCATACTTAGCTTGCTTTAATTTCTCACCAAAGTAACCGTAATCCCATGCTTGTAAGTCGGTCATTTGATATTCAGACTCAGCAAATGCCTGAAGCTCTTTTAATTCTTGCTCAGCTTGTGGTTTAGACTTAGCTGCTAAATCATTCAAAAACTCAAAAACCTGCGCCGGACTTTCGGCCATTTTTGTTGCTAATGATTTATCTGCAAAGCTATCAAAGCCTAGCAACTGTGCTAACTCATGGCGTAACTTTAGCGCCTCAGCCATAATCTCCGAGTTATCAAACTCTCCGGCATTTGGGCCTTGATCAGAAGCGCGTGTACAAAATGCACGATACATTTCTTCACGCAACTCGCGGTTATCTGCATAAGTCATCACAGGAAGGTAAGATGGAATATCTAAAGTAAACACCCAACCTTGAAGCTCTTTGCTTTGCGCCGTGTGTGCTGCTAAAGCAATCGCCGATTCAGGTAGGCCTGCAAGCTCGCTTTCATCAGTAATATGTTTTTGCCATGCTTGCGTTGCATCCATTACATTATTTCCAAACTTTGCTGCAAGCTCTGATAAGCGCGCTGAAATTTCGCCATAACGTTTTTGTTTGTCGCTATCTAATGCGATACCCGACAGAGTAAAATCACGCAATGCATTATCGATTGAGGTTTGCTGTGCAATGCTCAGAGATGCAAACTCTTCTGAGTCTTTCAATGCTTTATAGGCTTCATATAAACCTTGGTGCTGACCTACATAGGTTGAGTATTCTGAAATAAGCGGTAAGCACTCATCATAGGCTTGACGTAAATCCTCAGAGTTAACCACTGAGTGCATATGCGATACTGGCGACCACATACGAGAAAGCTTGTCATCTGACTCTTCAAGTGGCACCACCAGCCCCTGCCAAGTAAATTCTTGTTTTGCCAATACTTCATCAATGGTTTTACGACAATGTTCAATTGCAGCTTTTAATGCTGGCACTACATGCTCTGGCTGAATTGTCGAAAATGGCGGCAAGCCTTCAAGGCCGATCAGTGGGTTACTCATAAATACTCTTTCCTTTAATCTTGTTCTGATAAATATGCGCTTTCGTCATATATTTACCGTATTAGCATTGAAATTGGGGCAAATGCCGCAATTACAAGTTAGACTGAAATATTCTTGACACTTCACCTTTCTATTACAGAAAGCTTAGAACGTAAAACCAATTTTTAAGGAGTTTTTATGGCTCAACATTTTGATTATATTGCCATTGGTGGTGGTAGCGGCGGCATTGCATCAGCGAACCGTGCGGCAATGCGAGGCGCAAAAGTCGCTTTAATTGAAGCTAAACACATGGGCGGTACTTGTGTAAATGTCGGTTGTGTACCAAAAAAAGTGATGTGGCACGGCGCACAAGTCGCTGAAGCAATTAAGCTTTACGCACCTGACTATGGCTTTGATGTTGAACTTAAAAACTTCGATTGGGCAAAATTAGTGGAAAGTCGCGAAGCCTATATTGGTCGTATTCACAAAGGCTATGAAGGCTACCTAGCTAAAAATGGTGTCACCGTGATCAACGGTTTTGCTAAATTCGTTGATAACAAAACCATTGAAGTGAATGGTGAGCACTATACGGCTGAACATATTTCTATCGCTGTAGGTGGCCGTCCTTCGATCCCAAATATTCCAGGCGCTGAATTTGGTATCGACTCTAACGGCTTTTTTGAATTAGATGAGCAGCCACGCCGCGTTGCTGTTATAGGCGCAGGTTACATAGCTGTTGAACTTGCTGGTGTTTTAAATAGCCTTGGTACTGAGACACATTTATTTGTTCGTAAACATGCTCCACTTCGTAGCTTCGATCCCTTAGTAGTTGAAACACTCACTGAGGTTATGGAAAAAGAAGGCCCTAGACTTCACACTAATGCCACACCGAAAGCGCTGACAAAAGAAGCTGACGGCTCTGTGACCTTGCATTTAGAAAATGGAGACACTCATACGGTTGATCAAGTTATTTGGGCGATTGGACGCGAGCCAGTGACTGACTTAATCAATCTACAAGCCACTGATGTTGAAACCACTGAACGCGGCTTTATTAAAACCGATGAATACCAAAACACCTCTGTAACAGGCATTTATGCTCTGGGCGACATTATGGAAGGCGGTATTGAACTGACGCCAGTGGCAGTAAAAGCAGGCCGTATGCTAGCTGAGCGTTTATTTAACCCAGAATTGCCTGATGCCAAAATGGATTATGATCTAGTACCTACTGTGGTATTTAGTCACCCACCAATCGGCACAATCGGCTTAACAGAACCGCAAGCAATTGCAAAGTACGGCGAAGAAAATGTGAAAGTTTACACTTCTACTTTCGCAGCTATGTACACCGCAGTAACGCAACATCGCCAGCCTTGTAAAATGAAGTTAGTCTGTATAGGCGAAGACGAGAAAATCGTTGGCTTACACGGCATTGGGTTTGCGGTAGATGAAATGGTCCAAGGCTTTGCTGTGGCAATGAAGATGGGTGCGACAAAAGCAGACTTTGATTCAGTCGTGGCGATACACCCAACGGGTTCTGAAGAATTCGTTACTATGAGATAGGCACTGCTAACTCATTCATCCATGAAACACCGCCCGGCTCGACGTCCTTTGTCTCGCGTTCGAGCCTAAAATAGCTGCACGCTTTCGCTATTATCGGGCGGCTCTCACCCAACGGGTTCTGAAGAATTCGTGACAATGAGATAGACACTGCTAATCATTCATCCATGAAACACCGCCCGGCTCGACGTCCTTTGTCT
>Ga0209992_10002058_pt1 | contig 19278 bp, 20 predicted proteins | sample 2SBtaG_2_FD_182564 | JGI IMG/M metagenome (GOLD analysis project Ga0209992, IMG submission 182564) | Deep subsurface microbial communities from Kolumbo volcano to uncover new lineages of life (NeLLi) - 2SBTROV12_ACTIVE470 metaG (SPAdes)... | ecosystem: Environmental > Aquatic > Marine >... | reverse complement strand
GGGCGACGGGGTGGGTGGCGTTCATGGTGGCTCTCCTTGGGTGTGCATCCAAGGTGCTCGCCCACACGGCGCGGGGCGCGAAGCGCGCCAATCCCTTGGCACGAGGTCCACAGATGGGCGCCAGGAGGCACGTGTGGACGAAGGGTCGGATCTGGCGGACGGGCAGCTGGAGGCCGAACCCTCGCGGGTCCCTACCTTGCAAGCGTGGCACGGAGTCACACCCAAGGAGTCCACCATGTTGCTTCCGACCTCGCCCTCGCCCTCGTCTCCGCCGCCGCAGCGCTCCCCGCCGAGCCCAGCAGCATCGCGGACCACACCGCCGCCGCGAGCGACAAGGCCAAGCGTCCGTTGCTCGCCGCGGGGCTGAACTCACGCCGGGTGGACGTGTCCCGCAGCGCCTTCTACGCCCGCTTCACCGAGCTCGTGGGTGAGGGCCCGTCGAGGCACCTCACCCGGTGGAGGATGCGGGTCGCCATGGACCTCATGCAGCGGCACGACCTGAGCACCTACGAGCTGGCCGTGCAGGTCGGCTACAGCTCCGAAGACTCCTTCGCGCGGGCGTTCGAGCGCACCATCGGCCAGAGCCCCAGCGCGTGGCGACGGGCGCAGCAGGACACCACCTGACGGCCCCACGCCCTCGCTGGCAGAGCCGCGAGAGACAGCTTAGGAAGCCGACCGCCAACAAGGCCTTCCCATGCCCTGGCTGAACGCCGCGCTGTTCCTGCTGATCGCTGCCGCCATCCCGCTCGGCACCCTGCTGGGCGCGAGGCTGCTGCGCGTGAAGCCCAAGAAGGTGCCGCCCACCCGTGGCGACACCTACGAGTGCGGCGAAGAGCCCGAGGGTCCGGCCTGGGTGCGCTTCCACCCCCGCTACTACGTGGTGGCGCTGGTCTTCGTGCTCTTCGACGTGGAGGCCGCCTTCCTGTTGCCCTGGGCGCTCGAGATCCGGGACCTCGGGGGGCTGGCGATCGCCGACATGGCCATCTTCCTCGGCATCCTCACGCTCGGCTGGGTCTACGCCCTGCGGAAGGGGGCGCTCCGATGGCAGTAGACGAGTCCGGCCGCAACTTCGACCACCCGCTCTACAGCACCCTGGAGCGCATGCCGGGGGTGTCGGTCGGCCTCACCACCCTCGACCAGCTGCTCAGCTGGGGCCAGAAGAACGCCCTCTGGGTCTTCCCCATGGCCACCTCCTGCTGCGGCATCGAGTTCATGGCGGCGGCCTGCAGCCGCTTCGACATGGATCGGATCGGCTCCATCGCGCGCGGCACCCCCCGGCAGTGCGACGTCATGGTCGTGGCGGGCACCATCACCGTGAAGATGGCCCCCCGCGTGAAGAAGCTCTGGGACCAGATGCCCGAGCCCAAGTGGTGCATCGCCATGGGCAGCTGCGCGATCTCCGGCGACTTCTACCGCGACATCTACAGCGTGGTGCCCGGCATCGACACCTTCCTGCCGGTCGACGTGTACGTACCGGGTTGCCCGCCCAACCCCGATGCCCTGCTCAACGGCCTCCGCCGCCTCCAGGACAAGATCGAGGCCCAGCGAAACGGCACCTGGGTCGAGCCCGAGAAGCGTCCCGAGACCTTCGGCATGCAGCATCCCGGGATCCCGAGGTGGGGCACCGACGAGCGTGACGCACAAGGCGTGGACGACGCGCAGATGTTCCGCGTGCAGAACATGGACCCCGGCGGCGCCTCGCTCCGCCCCGAGGCGCGGGACACGACCTCTTCGGAGGCCGAGTGAAGGCCTGCCACGACGCCATCGCCCTCTGCGAGAGCCTCGGGCTCGGCGAGGTCGATCCCGAGCACGGCCCCCTGGTGCCCGCCGAGCGGGGGCGCGAGCTGGCCGCCGGCCTGAAGGCCCTCGGCTACGACTACTTCGTCACCTGCGTCGCCACGCACCTCCCCGCGGTCGAAGCCACCGACGACGAGCCGGGCGTGCCGGAGCGCTTCCTGGTCGCCTACCGGGTGCGTCGGATGCCGAAGGGTCACTTCGCCTTCCGCTTCGAGGTCGAGCAGGACTGCCCCTCGATGGTCGCCTTCTGGAGCGGCGCCGACTGGCACGAGCGCGAGCAGTACGACCTCGTCGGCGTGCGCTTCGAAGGCCACCCCGATCTCCGGCGGATCATGATGCCGGAGGACTGGGAGGGCCACCCGCTCCGGAAGGACTACGCCATCGAGACGAGGCACTTCCCGTGGCGCTAGCCCGTTGGTCCGGGATGCCTGCGCTGGGCGACGTGCCGGTGCAGATCGACGTCGATCCGTACATGGACATCGACGCGTACGACGCCGAGGGCGACCTGATGGTCCTGAACCTCGGGCCGCAGCATCCGTCGACCCACGGGGTCTTCCGCGTCAAGCTCTACCTGGACGGCGAGGTCTGCATCAAGGCGGTGCCGTACCTCGGGTACCTGCACCGGGGCGTCGAGAAGCTCTGCGAGAAGCTCACCTACGCCAACGTCATCCCCATCGTCGACAAGAACGACTACGTCGCGCCGATGACCAGCGAGTGGGGCCTGGTCGCCGGGTTCGAGAAGCTCATCGGCGTCGAGCCTACGCCGCGAGCCAAGGTGATGCGCACCATCCTGGGGGAGCTGCAGCGCTGCGCGAGCCACCTCCTCTGGATCGGCACCTTCACGCTCGACATGGGCGGCGCCATCGGCGGCGGCGCCACCGTGTTCATGCACACCTTCCGCGAGCGCGAGGCCATCCTCGACGTCTTCGCAGAGCTCACCGGCTGCCGCTTCCACTACAACCACTTCACGGTGGGTGGTCAACGGCACGACGTGCCGGCCGGCTGGGGCGCGATGGTCAAGGCGGTCTGCGACCTCCTCGAAGCACGCACCGAGGAGTACGAGAGCTACCTGACCGACAACACGGTCTTCAAGGCGCGCACCGTGGGGGTGGGCGTCATCGACCGCCAGCTCTGCCTGGAGCACGGCCTCGGCGGACCCATCGGTCGTGCCAGCGGGGTGGACTTCGACCTCCGTCGTGACGGCGACGACTACGGGGCGTACGGCACGGTCGACTGGAAGGTGCACACGCACACCGACGGCGACTGCTACGCCCGCTACCTGGTGCGGCTGAACGAGCTCCGCACGTCCATCGCCATCGTGCGCCAGCTCATCGACGGCATCCCCGAGGGCCCCATCTGCTCGCTGAAGCAGGTCAAGCTGCCCGGTGCCGTGAAGCCCAAGGCCAAGGCCTCGATGGCGTACGCGGCCATCGAGACCCCCCGCGGCGAGCTGGGCACCTGGGTGATGGCCAACAGCGAACGCAAGCTCATGCCCCACCCCTACCGGTGCAAGCTGCGCCCGCCGAGCCTGCACGCCGTGAGCCTGCTCCCGTACATCTGCCCGGGCAACAACGTCTCCGACATCGTGGTCACCCTCGGCTCCCTCGACCCCATCATGGGCGAGGTGGACCGGTGAGCCTGTTGGGCGCTGGCATCCTGGGCTTCATCGCCGTGAACGTGGCGATGCTCTTGGCGGGCTGGGGGGTGTGGTACGAGCGCAAGTTCGCCGGCCGCATGCAGTCCCGACCCGGCCCCACCGAGGTCGGGCCGATCGGCTTGCTGCAGCCCATCGCCGACATCCTGAAGCTCATGCAGAAGGAAGACACGGTGCCGCGCGACGCGGACGCCGGGCTCTTCCACCTCGCGCCGCCGCTCACCGTGCTCGTCACCCTGGCGGTGATGGCGGTCACGCCCTTCGGGCCCGGGCTGGTGGTCGCCGACCTCGAGGTCGGGCTGCTCTTCGCCCTGGCCATCGGCAGCGTCATCGTCTTGCCCGTCTGGATGGCCGGCTGGGCGTCGAACAACAAGTACGCGCTGCTGGGCGCCATGCGCTCGGCCGCCCAGGGCGTGGCCTACGAAGTGCCACTCCTGCTCGCCGCCGCCGTGCCCGTGATCTACGCGGGGAGCTTCCGCATCAGCGACATCGTGGAGGCGCAGGCCGGCTACCACTGGTACGTCGGCTGGCCTCCGGGCCCGGGGCTCGTCGCCTTCTGCTTGTTCTTCCTCTGCTCGCTGGCGGAAGCGAACCGGATCCCCTTCGACATCCCCGAAGCGGAGTCCGAGCTCGTGGCCGGCGTCTCGATCGAGTACTCCGGCATGAAGTTCGGCCTCTTCTACGTGGCCGAGTACCTGCACACCATCATCGCCTCGCTGCTGGCGGCGCTGCTGTTCCTCGGGGGCTGGGAGGGACCCGGTTCCGACCAGGCGCCGTGGCTGGGCACGGTCTGGCTCCTCGCCAAGACCCTCGGCCTGTTCGGCTTCATCTTCTGGGCTCGCTGGACCTTCATGCGCTACCGCAGCGACCAGCTCATGCGGCTGTGCTGGGTGGTGTTCGTGCCCACCGGCCTCGCGTTGGTGGCCTCGAGCGCGGTGCTGGTCTGGCTGGGGGTCGTGTGAGCTCTCTCTGGTCCGCGCTGGAGACCGGGCTGCGCAACCTGCTGCGCCCGACCACCACCGAGCCGCTTCCTTGGAAGGGCACGGTCTCGAAGGCGGAGCGCTTCCGCTCGACCTTTGCCCTGGTGCACACGCCGCCCGACTCCGACGAAGAGCGGGAGCGGCTGCGGAACATCCCCACACGCTTGATCCGCGGCGAGGAGAAGCGCCGCGAAGACCTCGGCATGTCGGAGGACGAGTGGGCGAACTTCGGCGAAGAAGCCTGCATCGGCTGCCGGATGTGCGAGAAGATCTGCCCGAGCGACATCATCTCGATGGAGCCCACCGGGCGCGTCGAGAGCCCCGTGAAGCTCGACCGCAAGGGCGGACCGGCGAAGCGCCAGTACGTCTCGCAGTTCACGCTCGACCTCAACGCGTGCATCGTGTGCGAGCTCTGCATCCAGGTGTGCCCGGAAGACGCCATCGTGATGCTCAAGGTGCAGGAGCCCCCCGGCTACAGCCGCGAGGCGCTGGTCCTCACCATCGACAAGCTCTACGACAACGAAGCACTCGACCAGAACTACTGGGCCAACGGCTCCATCCTGATCGACATGCAGGACCCCAAGAAGGGGGAAACGTGAGCTGGGTCGTGTTCGGCGGGGTGGCGGCCACCATGCTCACGGGCGCGGTCCAGGTGGCGCGTAGCGACGACCTCGTGCACGCCATCTTCTGGCTCGCCTTCACCCTCGTCGGCACCGCGGCGGGCTTCGCCATGATGCAAGCCGACCTCATCGCCGTCTTGCAGGTCATGCTCTACACCGGCGGCGTGGTCACCCTCATGCTGTTCTCGGTGTTGCTCACGCGGCGTCTCGACAGCGCCCGGGCCTCGGTGGCCAGCGTGGGCACGTCCTCGGGCCTGTTCGTGGCCATCGGCTTCGCCGTGCTGGTGCTCCCAGCCGTCTTCACCTCGGCGCTGCCCGACGGCACGCCGGCCATCGCCGACTCGGCCGCCGTGGCGGAGTCGTTCCTCACCAGGCACCTGATCGCGTTCGAGGCGCTCTCCGTGCTGCTGCTCGCAGCGATGATCGGAGCCATCGTCATCGCTCGACGCAAGGACTGGGGGGGCGAGTGGTGATCCCCCTGAGCGCCTGGCTCACCCTCGCCGCGCTGATGTTCGCGTGCGGCCTCTACGCCGTGCTCACGCGACGCAACGCGCTCGCGCTGCTGCTCGGCGTCGAGCTGATGGCCAACGCCGCCAACCTGAACCTCGTCGCCTTCGGGGCCGCCCAGGGCTCCTACGAAGGCCAGGTGATGGCCCTGTTCGGCATGGCGCTGACCGTGGCCGAGGTGGCGGTCGGCCTCGCGGTGGTCATCCAGCTCTACCGGCGCCACAAGGACATCCGGATCGACGCCGCCTCGGAGCTGTCGGGATGACCCTGAGCCAGGCCCCCTTCATCGTGATCTTCGCGCCGCTCGCAGCGTTCCTGCTGCTCGGCGCCATCGCGCCCCTGCGCCGCAGCGGCAAGGCCGCCGCTGGACTCGTCATCCTGGCCACGGCGTTCAGCTTCGAGGCCACGGTCGAGCTGCTCGTGCACGTCCTGCGCGGCGGGCGGGACCTGGAGCTCAGCTACCGGTGGATCCGGGTGGCAGGGGAACCCCTCGCCGAGGTGGGCCTGCTCGTCGACGGCACCTCCGCTCCCATGGCGGCCGTGGTCGGCCTGGTGGCGCTCTGCGTGCAGATCTACTCCTTGGGCTACCTCGGACCGGAGGAGCACACGAAGGCCGACATCGGCCGCTACTACACCTGGCACGCGCTCTTCGTGGTGGCGATGCAGAGCCTGGTCCTGGCACCGAACCTCCTCCAGCTCTTCATCGGCTGGGAGCTCGTGGGGCTCTGCAGCTACCTGCTCATCGGCTTCTACTGGGAGCGCGCGTACGCCGGCAAGGCGGCGGTGAAGGCCTTCTGGGTCAACAAGTTCGCCGACTCCTTCCTGATGCTCGGCCTGGTCGTCTTGTGGGTCGACACCCAGAGCTTCGGCTGGGACCTGGCCGGCCTGCCCGCCTTCAACGTCACCACGGTGGGCCTGCTCCTGCTGATGGGCACGGTCGCCAAGTCCGCGCAGGTGCCCCTCCACATCTGGCTGCCCGACGCGATGGCCGGACCCACGCCGGTCTCCGCGCTGCTCCACGCCGCCACGATGGTCGCGGCGGGTGTCTACCTGGTGCTGCGCGGGTGGCCGATCTTCGGCGGGTCCGAGGTCACGCTCACGGCCATGGCCTGGATCGGCAGCATCACCGCCATCACCGCGGCGATCTTCGCCTGCCTGCAGGACGACCTGAAGAAGCTGTTGGCCTACTCCACGTGCAGCCAGCTCGGCTACATGGTCGCGGCCTTGGGCGCTGGGGGCATGGCCGCCGGCTACTTCCACCTCACCACGCACGCCTTCTTCAAGGCGCTCTTGTTCCTGGGTGCCGGCTCGGTCATCCACGCCACCCACCAGCAGTCCATGAGCCGGATGGGCGGACTGGCCAAGGGCATGCCCGTCACCTTCGTGCTCTTCGCGATCGGCTCCGCAGCCCTCGTCGGGCTGCCGCCGTTCGCCGGGTTCTTCTCCAAGGAACTGGTGCTCGCCGAGCTCTGGCACGCAGGGCTCACCGTGCCCTTCCTGCTGTGCCTGCTGGGAGCCGCCGTCACGGGCTTCTACGTCACGCGGGCGTTGCTGCGCGTCTTCCTCCTCTCGGGCGAGCACAGGATGCCGGCCCACGCCAAGGGGCACGAGTCGCCCTGGACCATGCTGCTCCCGATGCTCGCTCTGGCCGTGCTCACCCTCGGCGCCGGGTTCTTCCAGGCCGACTTCACGGCCACGGTCGCCGCCGAGCAGGCCTTCCACTTCGGAGGGGTCGGCATCGCGGCCATGGCGCTGGCGCTGGCCGGCGTCACGGCGGGCGTGCTCGTGCACCGCCTGGGCGCGCTCGGCGTGACCGGCGGCACGCCGATGATCGAAGATCGGCCGCTCGACGCCTTCTACGAGTGGGCCTACAAGGCCCGCCTGCTGGACTACGCGGCGGCCATCGCCTGGGTGGATCGGTACGTCGTCGACGGCCTGATGAACCTGGGTGCCTGGTGGACCCTGCGCGCGGCCGAGCTCGCGCGCCGCCTGCAGTCGGGCCGCATCAGCGACTACGTCTGGGCCGTGGGCATGGGCATGCTCGCCGTCATGGCGTACGGCCTGGTCTATGGGCTGGGGGCCTAGCGCATGGGGCTCTTGAGCGTCATCGTGCTCGCGCCCGCCGTGGCGGCGGCCCTCTTGATGCTGGTGCCCAACCGCAGCCGTGCGGTCGTGCGTCTCCTGTCGCTGCTCGGCGCGGCCGTGCCGCTGGTCGGCTCGGTGGTGGTGGCGCTGTCCTACGACCTCGGCGCGGGCGGCACGCAGATGCGGGAGCTGGTCACCCTGGTGCCGCAGCTCGGCATCGCGTGGAAGCTCGGCGTGGACGGCTGGGGGGTGGCGCTCTTGCTGCTCACCGGCATCATCCTGTTCGCCGGGGTCTTCGCCACGTGGACCCTGGAGCGCCGCGACAAGGAGTTCTACGCCCTGCTGCTGGTGCTCTCGGCGGGGGTGCTCGGCGTCTTCGTCAGCCTCGACCTGTTCGTCTTCTTCCTCTTCTACGAGATCGCCGTCCTGCCGATGTACCTGCTCATCGGCGTCTGGGGGTCCACGAAGAAGGTCGCGCCCGACGGCCCGTTCCGAGAGGCCTACGAAGCGCTCGACGTCGGCGGTCGCGAGTACGCCGCGATGAAGCTCACGCTGATGCTGCTCCTGGGCTCAGCGCTCATCCTGGCCGGCATGCTCGGCATGGTGCTCGAGGCCGGGTTGAACACCTGGGACCTCGAAGAGCTCCAGGACGTGGTCTACAGCCGCAACCTCCAGCTCTGGGCGTTCCCGGCGCTGTGGCTCGGGTTCGGCAGCCTCGCCGGGCTCTTCCCCTTCCACACCTGGTCACCCGACGGGCACGCGTCTGCACCCACGGCCGTGTCCATGCTCCACGCCGGCGTGCTGATGAAGCTCGGCGCGTTCGGCGTCTTGCGCGTCGGCATGGTGTGCCTGCCCGAGGGCGCCCAGTTCTGGGCCTTTGCCGTCGGGACCGTCGCCGTGATCAACGTGGTCTGGGGCGCGATGAGTGCCATGGGCCAGAAGGACCTGAAGTACGTCATCGCGTACTCCAGCGTGAGCCACATGGGCATCGTGCTGCTCGGCGCCGCCACGCTCACCGTGAACGGCTGGAACGGCGCGGTCTACCAGATGGTCGCCCATGGCGTGATGACCGGCCTCTTCTTCGCGCTCGTCGGCCTCATCTACGAGAAGGCCCACAGCCGCGAGATCTTCGCGATGGGCGGCTTCGCGAAGGCCGCGCCTGGCCTGGCGGTGTTCTTCACCATCGCCGGCCTCTCGTCGCTCGGCCTGCCCGGCACGGGTGGCTTCGTCGCCGAGTTCCTGGTCTTCCTCGGCGCCTGGGAGTCCGCGCACCCCTGGTGGGCGCTCCCCGGCATCCTCGGGGCCTTCCTCACCGCGCTCTACGTGCTGCGAGCGGTCCGCGCCATCTTCTGGGGACCGGGACCGTCGGAGGCCTTCCACGGCATGGACGACGCCCGCGGCCCCGAGTGGGTCGCCCCGGTGATCCTGGCAGCCTGCATCATCGTGTTCGGCCTCGTGCCCGACCTCTTGCTCCAGTTCATCGACGTCGCCACGGTCGAGTGGCTCGAGGCGCTGAAGTGACCGCCTGGAGCCTCACCAGCCCGCTCGTGCTCGAGATCGGCGTGCTCGCCACGGCCCTGCTCGTCTTCGTGGCCGACCTGCTCCTCGGCGTAGGGGAGCGGCGCGGGCTCGGCGCGCTCACGGCGATCGGCCTGACCGCGGTGCTCGGCCTGAGCTTCGGGCTCGACCTCGCCGGACCCAGCTGGGGCGGCGCCTACGTCGCCGACAACCTCGGCCTCTACCTGAAGCAGACCCTGCTGATCGCCGGCATCCTCGGCACCCTGGGCTCGATCGATCACGTCGACAAGCACTTCCCCGAGCGGCAGGGCGAGCACTACCTGCTGCTCCTCGCGTCCCTCACCGGGCTGATGTTGCTCACCGGCGCCCGCGACCTGCTGCTGTGGGTCGTCGCCTTCGAGCTCGCCGGGGTCCCGCTGTACGCCCTCGCCGCGCTGCGGAAGGCCGGCGACGGTCCAGAAGCGGCCCTGAAGCTCTACCTGACCGGCGCGGTGAGCTCGGCTGTGCTCATCTACGGGGTGTCGCTGACCTGGGGCATGGCCGGCACCACCTCGTTCGCCGGCCTCGGCCTCGTGTCCGCGGAACCCCTCTTCACCGTCGGCATGCTGCTCATCCTGGCCGGCGTCGGCTTCAAGATCGGAGCCGTGCCCTTCCACCTCTGGATGGCGGACACCTACCAGGGCGCTCCCGCGCCCACGGTGGCGCTGATGAGCGTGGCGCCCAAGGTCGCGGCCTTCGGTGGTCTGGTCCGGCTCTACAGCGTGGGCTTGGACGACCTGCACCACGTCTGGGCCCCCTTCGTCATCGCGCTCGCCGTGCTCGGCATGGTGGTCGGCAACCTCGCCGCCCTCGCGCAGACCGACGCCCGGCGGCTCCTGGCGCTCTCCGGCGTCGGACATGTGGGCCTGATGTTGCTCGCCCTCGGTGCCTCCACCCCCGAGACGGTGGGGATGCTGGTCTTCTACGCGCCGGCCTACGTCGTCACGAACATGGGGGCGTTCCTGATCGTCGGCGCGGTGGTCGACGAGCAGGATGGCGACCTGAGCGCCTTCGCGGGCCTCTCCCAGCGCAACCCCGCGCTCGGCCTGGCCATGCTCCTGTTCCTGCTGTCGCTCGCGGGCATTCCCTTCGTCGTCGGCTTCTGGGCCAAGGTGCTGCTGTTGTGGGCGGCGTGGAAGGCGGGCCTCGCGGTGCTCGTGGTGCTCGGCGCCATCCTCAGCGTGGTCGGCCTGTTCTACTACCTGAAGCTCGGGCGCTCGATCTACATCGAGGATCCGCCACGCACCGCGCCGCTGGTCGTGGGCACGTCCACGCGCCTCGCCATCGGGCTGTGCGTGATCGGCGTGGTCGGCATGGGCCTCTGGCCCAAGCCCTTCGTCGAGGGTGCGCTCGCTGCGGCCCGAACGCTCCTCTGACCGCCAGGGGACTCACTCAGGGCACCCTGTCCAGCGAAACGCGCCGAGCCCACGCTCATCGCAGGCGGCCAGAGAGCTGGATCGGGGCGACGACGAAGCCGCCTTCCGCTTGCTCGGCGAGCTCGATCCAACGCCACGACCGCTGCTCGAGCGGGCGGAGCGGGAGCTCGACCGTGACCGCGACAGACAGGAGACCCTCCTCCGGGTCGGCGCCGGCTACCGCGCCGCACGGGTCTGGCCGCACGCCCTCTTCCCGATCATCGCCCTCACCAACGCCGTCTCGATCGTCGTGGCCCGTTGGATGTGGGCGACGACGACGTGGATCCGCGACGCCATCGACGGGTAATCGGGGCCGCCCGTAGGCTCGGCCCCAGCGGGCTACGATGGACGAGCACCGCGGAGCAGAGCCCATGTGGACAGCGATCCTGTTCGCCTGCACCCAGGACGAGGTCGCAGACACGGCATCCGAGTCGATGGACTCCGCCGCGGAAGCCGCCGACACCGCGACGAGCGACACCGGCGATCCCGACCCCTGCCGACCGGGCAAGGGCCCGGCCGACGCCAACACCTGCGTCGGGTTCCGACTGGACGTGCACTCCGATGCGGGGGCCACCACCGACGGCATGGTGCAGTCCGGTCTCTTCACGGACAGCGACCCGATCACCCTCACGGGCACCGTGAAGAACACCTGCAACACGCCGGAGACCCTGGCCGACACGGCAGCGCGCGACTGCGCCGTGAAGGCCTTCGTGGTGACCGAGGCCGACGGCACGGTCCACGCCCAACAGAGCGTGTGCGGGCCGTCTGACGACGACACGGTGCTCTCGCCGGGCCAGAGCTCCGCGTCGACCTGGGCGTATGGCACCTTGAGCGAGGGCACCCACAACGTGGCCGTGTGCTGGGACTGGACCGACGTCCCGGCGCTGAGCTTCGACCTCGTGGTGGAGGCCGGGCCTTAGAGCATCGGCGGTGCGAGCGGCGGCAGCTGGTCCGGGGTGACCAGGCCGAAGTGCCACATGGCCCAGATGCCCGCCGAGAGCGTGGCGAGGGCCGCCATCCAGAACAGGTGCCAGACCCGCGGCAGCCGCGCCCCTCCCTGACCGCGCAGCAGCAGGCCCGCCATGCCGGCCGCGAGCACGAAACCCGCCAGCCCGTCCACGAACCAGTGCTGGTCGGTCGCCATGGTGCTGTACCAGATGAGCGCCCCCAGCCCGAAGAGGGCGGTGCCCACCGGCCGGTCCACCCGCCACACCACGTGGGCCGCCCAGAACGACACCGCCACGTGCATGCTGGGCAGGCAGTTGCTGGGGGGGTCGAAGGCACGGAACAAGGCCAGCAGGTAGCTGAAGTAGTCCACGACGGGCACCGGGTCGCGCGGCACGGTGACCGGCACGAGCACCCAGATCGGGACGGCGACCGCGTACATCAGCACCATGCCGAGGGCCCAGCGCTTCAACAAGCACAGGTCGTCGACCGCGCAGGGCACCGTGAGGGCCTGTGCGTACATGGCGAGGTAGATCGGGAGCCAGCGCGTGTCGAGGGGCACGGCGTCGTCGAGGCCGATCGGCAGCAGGCGGGGCTCGGCCAGGTCGAAGGTGACGAGGGTGGTGAGGTGGTAGGCGGCCACGCCGAAGATCACCGCCGCCGTGGTCCATCCGAGCCGCTCAGAACGCGTCATGGCCCATGGTGGCACGAGCCCCACAGAGCGCTCCGATGGTATGGCTACTACACTCCCTGAGGGCGCGCAGGAGGAACCGATGTGGTTGTGGATGGCCGTCGTGGCCTGCACCGACAAGGGGGCCGACACCCAGGGCGAGGCCCCTGACACCTCGGCACCTGCGCCGGTCGACGACGACGGCGACGGCTTCACCACCGCAGACGACTGCGACGACGACGACGACGACGTCTTCCCGGGCGCCGAGGAGGTCTGCAACGAGGTCGACGACGACTGCGACGGCCTGATCGACGACGACGACGACGACCTCGTCGAGTACGTCTGGTACTGGGACGACGACAGCGACGAGTTCGGTGGCGAGGCCTTCATGGCCTGCGAGCTGCCCATCGGCGCCACCCACATCGGCGGAGACTGCGACGACGACGACGACGCGGTGCACCCGGACGCCAGCGAGGTCTGCAACGGCTGGGACGACGACTGCGACGGCGACGTGGACAGCGACGACGCCAACTTCGACACCAGCTCGCTCACCACCTGGTACGCCGACGGCGACAACGACACGTACGGAACCTCCCTCGACACCATCACCGCGTGCGACCAGCCCGGAGGCTACGTCGATCAACCGGGGGACTGCGACGACGGCGACGCCGAGGTGAACCCCACCACCGCCTGGTACACCGACGCGGATCGCGATGGCTACGGCGAGGAGGGCGGCACCCCCACGAACGCGTGCGAGCAGCCGCTGGGCATGGAGCGCTCCACCGACGACTGCAACGACGACGACAGCAGCGTGCATCCGGGCGCCGACGAGCTCTGCGACGGCCTGGACAACGACTGCGACGGCGCGGCCGCCGAAGACGAAGTGGACGATGACGGCGACGGCTGGGTGCTCTGCGACGTGCACACGCTCGGCTGGGACGCGGGGGCCATCGAGGGAGGCGGAGACTGCGACGACGCCGACACCAGCACCTACCCGGACGCGCCGGAGACCTGCGACGACGGCCTCGACCACGACTGCGACACCCTGGCCGACTGCGACGACGGTGACTGCACCGAGGCGTGCTCGGAGGACTGCGGCGACGGCGTGGACAACGACGCCGACGCCTACGTCGACTGCGAAGACGACGAGTGCGTGGGCGTGCCCGTCTGCATCGAGGACTGCGAGGACGGCGCCGACAACGACGCGGACGGCTACACCGACTGCGCCGACGACGACTGCGACGGCGAGGCCGTGTGCATCGAGGACTGCGAGGACGGCGCCGACAACGACGCCGACGGCAACGCCGACTGCCTCGACGACGAGTGCTGGGGCGAGGAGGCCTGCAGCGACGAGATCTGGGTGATGAGCGCGGAGACCGACTGGGACTTCGCGGGCGTGGCGTGGGGCAACCTCTGGGCGGCCTACGGCTACAACGAGGCGGTCACCTACAGCTACGGCAGCGTGTACGTCTACGGCTACAAGATCGACGGAAGCGACAGCTTCACCTGCAGCGGCGAGCTCTTCGGCTACAGCTACGGCGCCACCCGGGACGTGGGCGGGTGGTCGTTCAACAGCACCAACAGCTACGGCTACGGCTTCGACTTCGCGCCCACCGACGGCGACGGCGTCGAGTGGGGCCCGGCCGGCTGCGAAGCCACCCTGCCTGCCAGCGTCATCACCTTCTCGCCGCGTGCCTTCGTGATGTACCGCACCCAGGACGACGGCAGCTACTACGCGCAGTACGACAGCTGGGCCAACGCCGCCACCTACGACTACGCCTACTACTTCTACGGCTACTCGGTCTACATCGACCGCATGCAGAACGGCAGCTCCAACCGGCCGGTGACCTGGTCGGGGTACTACACGCCCTGATCCTCCTGCTCGCTTGCGCCGCACCCGAGCCCGCCCCCAGGCCGGGACCGGTCGTGCTCGTCACCCTCGACACCACCCGGGCAGACCGGCTGGGCAGCTACGGCCACGACGCGGACACGCCCCACCTGGACGCGCTCGCGGCTCGAGGGGCCCGCTTCACGTCGGCCTGGACGGTCACGCCGCTCACGATTCCGAGCCACAGCTCGATGTTCACGGGGCTGTACCCGCCACGCCACGGTGTTCGCGACAACGGCGACGCGCGCTTGTCCGAGCACGCGCAGACCCTCGCCGAGCAGTTCACCGCCTCCGGACGGGTCGCCCGAGCGGCCGTCGGCGCCTACGTCACGCAAGCCCACTGGGGCTTCGGCCAGGGCTTCGACGCCTACGCCGACGACCTCGGCGTGCCCGGCGACCGCCTCAGCTGGCGTGTGGAGCGGGGGGCCGACGAGGTGATCGACGAGGCCTTGGGCCTGCTGCCGGGCGCCGACTTCCTCTGGGTGCACCTCTTCGACGCCCATCGGCCCTATGTCGGCGGCTACGACCGCGAGCTGGGCCGGCTCGACACCGCCGTCGGTCGCTTGGTCGCCGCGCTGCCACCGGAGGCCCACCTGCTGGTGGTCGGGGACCACGGTGAGGGGCTCGGCGAAGACGGGGAGGAGGAACACGGCCTGCTGCTCGGCCGGGCGACCGTGCAGGTCCCCCTCATCGCCACCGGTCCGGCCTTCACGGCGGCGGTGGTCGATGCACCCGTGAGCGTGGTCGACGTGTTCCCCACCGTGCTGGCGCTCGCTGGTCTGCCCGTGCCGGACGGCCTGGACGGGCGCGATCTCCGAGACGACGACCCGGGGCGGGTCGTGTACGCGGAGACCCTCTACGGGGAGGCACACTACGGCTGGAGCCCGCTGTACGGCGCCGCGGGCAGCGACGGCCTGGCGGTCGACGTGTCGGCCGATGCCCTCGGCCTGCAGCACATCGCGGCTGCGGTGCCGGCCTGGGAGCCGGAACGGGCCACGCTGGACGTGGCTGCGTTGGAGCAGCTCCAGGCCCTCGGCTACGTCGCGGGGCCAGCCGAGGTGACCGCCGCAGGCCTCGACCCGCGGGAGGGCATCGAGCTGCTGAAGCGGGTGCACGAGCTGGACGCCCGGAGCCCCGGCGAGCTGGTCGCCGAGCTGCGCAGCCTGCTCGCCGTTGCGCCCGGCATGCGCGACGTGCGGCTCCGGTTGGCGTTGACCCTGGCGCGCTCCGGACGGCCCGAGGAGGCCCTGGGGGAGCTCGCCACCGCCTACGGGCACGCACCGAACGCCACGGTCGCCACCATCAGCGGCCAGATCTGGCTGCAGGCCGGCGCCGCGCCCGAGGCGCTCCAGTGGTTCCGAGAAGCGCTGGAGCTGGACCCCCGGTCGACCGGGGCACGGGCCGGCGAAGTCGAGGCCCTGGTGCTCGCTGGAGCGCTCGGCGAAGCGTCGCTGGTGGCGGACGAGGCGCTGGCGGACGAGCCCGACCACGCGCGGGTGCGCATGGCTCGCGCCGCGCTCGCGCTGGGACGCGGCGAGCCTGTGACGAGCTTCGCGGAGGACCTGGAGCGCCTCGTCCAGGAGCGACCCCTGGAGCCCGGGCTCGCGGTGCTGACCGCGGCGCTCCACGCGGCGAATGGAGACGTCGTCCTGGCCGAGGAGCGCTACCTGGACGAGCTGCGCTGGCGACCCAAGGGCGTGGGCCCCCGGCTGGAGCTCGCGGCGCTCTACCGGAGCCAGCAGCGCTACCTCGACGAGGTCAAGGCCCTCCTGCCCCTGACCCGCCTGTACCCGGACGAGCCGCGCTTCCGCACCTACGTGGCCCAGGCCTACCAGGATCTCGGTCGGGACGACCTCGCGGACCCCTACCGGCGCTGATCCAGGATCAGGAGGCTGAGCCGCGTAGCGCCCGTCGGCAGCGTGCAGCGCGCAGCCAACGGCCTCGACGGTGGGGGTTCAGCGTGCCCAGCGGGCACGCGAAAGGGGGCCCATCGAGGGGCCCCCTTTCAGAGAGGAAGCCGCCCCGTCGAACGCCCGCAGGGCCAGAGAGCGGGAGCGTGCGGGCTGCGCGTGGAGCGCAGCCCGTGCGCTAGTCGGTCCAGTCCGGGTACGGCCGCGCCTGCTTCACGAAGAGGGTGGGCTCACCACCCGAGTCCTGGTCGTCGAACTTGAACTCGATGTCCATGCCGTAGCCGATGCCTGTGTTGTAGGCCTCGCCGAAGAACTGGTGGATCGCGTCCATCGCCACGCCCAGCTCGTGCACCTGGTCGTTGGTGAGCACATGCTCCCCTTCCGGGACCAGGTTGGAGGTGGCGATGTAGGCCGTGGGCTGCCCCGAGGTGTAGTAGTAGTACAGGAACTGGTCCGACGTGATGCCATCGGGGGGCGCCACCACGCTGGTCTCTCCGGCCTGCACGTTCACGTAGAAGGCGGGGTTCAGGCCACTGGAGTCGAAGATGTTGCCGGTGATCGCCACGCCGTTGGCTTCCTCGTCGGTGAAGCTCGGGTGCACGAGCAACGACATGGCGATGTCGAGGTGGTTGATGCTGTAGTAGCTGCGCTCCTCGAACGCGCGGTAGCTCCACACGCTCGCCCACACCTCCCGGATGGCGTCCTCCACCGGGTAGTTCTTGTCGTCGGGGTCGCCGCTGACCGAGGTGTAGAGCCCGGCTCCGTTGAAGCCGGACACGTCCTCGGCGTTGGTGGAGCTGCGGAACCGGCAGCGCCGACCGAAGTCGTCGCGGACCTTGTTCTCGACCTCCTCGAGGAACACCGGGTCGAGCTCCGCCGCCATGATCGCTTCGCGGAAGGCCTCCAGCCGCTCCTTCCGGATGGCGGTGGATCCCTGGAAGTCCTTGTCGGCCATCATCAGCTCGGCCTCTTCCCAGAAGCCGTGGGTCTGCATGTGCTGGTCGTACCAGTACACGGGGATCATGAAGGCGTCGGGGTGCGGCACGTCGTCGCCGATCTCCGAGAGGGCCCCGAAGTGGCTGCCCTTGCCACCGAAGATGGGCACCGAGAGGTCGAGGGCCTCCCCCAGGCCGTAGGTCTCCAGGTCGAGCACGTCCTCGTCGTCGGTCAGCTCGGTGACGCTGGTGTCGAAGGGCGTGACGTCGATCGGGTCGGGCTTGTTGGCCTCCCACCAAGCGTCGGCTTCCTCCTGGGTGACCTCGGTGATGGTCCACTCGGTCGAGTCGACCACCAGGTGGACCCACTTGTCCTCGAGGGCGACCAGGTCCGGGTGCTCGAAGGCTTCGCGCAGCGCCATGTTCGGCGTGCCGCGGTTCTGCGACAACACGTTGATGTGCGAGAGCGGCGTCTGGAACTCCGCCGTGATGATGCCGGCGACCACGCCGATGTCGAGGGGCACCGCGTCGAGCACCACGAGCTCGCGGTAGCTCGGCGGCTCCACCTCGATCTCGTCGACCGTGTAGAAGCTCAGCTGCGCCATCGTCTCGCCGAGGTTCAGCGGCTGGAACGTGGTGTTGGCGTAGATCTCGTCGGTGGTGACGATGGGCACGTCGGAGGGGAGGTCGTCGATCAGCTGATCGATCGACGTGGACGTGGGGTGGAAGTAGAGCTCGGTGCCGAAGTACCCGTTGTCCCGGATCTTGTAGAAGGCCGACGCCACCATGTCGGCGCTGGCCGTGTCGTAGGGCGAGATCTCGTAGGCCCAGATCGCCGGCTCTTCGTAGAAGGTGAGGGCTCCGAGCAGGAAGCGGCGATCGGGGCTGAAGTACTCGCTGGCGTTGAACGACGCCATGTCGCCGACCAGCGGCAGGCCATCACCCGAGAGGTGGGCCGACGCGAAGTCCCAGTGGATGGGGTAGAGGCTCGAGTTCTGGAAGTACAGCGCGTCGCCGTCGGTGCGGTCGATCACGGTCTTGGCGCTTCGCGCACCGGGAATCGACGCGTCGAGCGGCGCGGACGCCAGCTTGTCGAAGTCTTCCCAGCAGCCGATCGCCTGCGAGAACTCGGGTTCCGCCTCGTCGATCACGCAGGACCACGAGGACGCGGAGTCCGTGGAACCGCTCTCGGTCGCCGGTCCACCACACATGCACGCCCAGAACAGGATCATCGCGTCTCCTCAAGGAACGACAACGCCACCGTGTATGTACACGATGGCGGAGGCGTCCGTCTGGAACTCGTTCGAGCTACGCGCCGGCGTCGTGCGCGTACTCGCCCTCGCCCTCGCCCTCGCCCTCGCCTTCGCCCTCGTAGATGGGATCCGGCTCGGCGGGCAGCGGCGAGGCCTCGGGCATCACGTGGTCCTCGGCGCATCGGGCGCAGGCCTTGGCCTGGCGCACGATCTCCCAGCCGATGCCGCCCGAGTCGTCCAGCCGAAGCGCGCGCTTCTTGCCGGAGATGCGCACGGGGTGCGCCTTGGGGCGGTGCGTGTAGCGCTTGGCGCGACGCTCGGTGACGACGTAGTTCAGCGGGGTGTTGGCGGCCGGAACGACGCCGCAGATCTCACAGCGGTACATGAGGGCTCCAGGGAGACGGCGGCGAGTAATGGATGCGTGCTGGCCTGTCCAGCGGGGTTAGCCTTCGACCATGGACGAACGCGCGAAGAGGATTGTCGAGGTCGCCATGGAGCTGGCCGAACAGGACGGCTTCGAGGCGGTGCGTCTGCGGGATCTGGCCCAGAAGGCCGACGTTGCGCTCGGCACCGTCTACCGGCGCTTTTCGAGCAAGGAGGACATCCTGGCGGCGGCGCTGGAGCTCGAGACCAGCAAGCTCCAGACCATGCTCTCGGGCCAGACCATCCCCGGAGCGGGTCCCCACGAGCGGGTGATGAAGTTCTTCGGCTTCGCCACCCAGGTGCTCACGGCCCGCCCGAAGCTCTCGCAGGCCATGTTGCGGGTGGTGGCGAGCGGCCAGCCGGAGCTGGCAGAGAAGGTCACCCGGTACCACGGCACGATGACCGACATCATCCGTGACGCGTTGCGGGGCGCCGAGCGCGCTGCCACACGCGACCCGCGTCGAGAGGACGCCGAGCACGACGTCGCCCTCATCCTGCAGGGCGTGTGGTTCGCAGCCCTCGTCGGCTGGACCGATGGCCTGCACGGGCCGGAAGCGGTCGTGATGCAGCTCGAGCGGGCCACGGAGCTGCTGCTCGCCGGGCTCGACGCCACCATCGGCTGATCACTCCAGGGTGCAT
>Ga0209992_10002057_pt1 | contig 19278 bp, 16 predicted proteins | sample 2SBtaG_2_FD_182564 | JGI IMG/M metagenome (GOLD analysis project Ga0209992, IMG submission 182564) | Deep subsurface microbial communities from Kolumbo volcano to uncover new lineages of life (NeLLi) - 2SBTROV12_ACTIVE470 metaG (SPAdes)... | ecosystem: Environmental > Aquatic > Marine >... | reverse complement strand
CGTTGTGGATGCGGCGGGCGTCGTGCTCGACATGGGCCGCACCCGGCGGCTGTTCACCGGGCCCGCAGCAGTCGCTGCCCGCATCGCCTCCACCACCTGCTACTGGCCCGGGTGTCATGTACCGGTGAGCGCCTGCCAGATCGATCATCTGGATCCGTTCTGTCGGGGCGGGCCGACCGATCAGGCCAATGCCGGACCCGCATGCGGTCGGCACAACCGATTCAAAGAACAGTGCGGGTTCCGGGTTTGGCGAGACCCCACCGGCCGTTGGATCGTCCAGAGACCCGACGGCACCCAGGTGGAGTGACCGAACTCATTCTTTCGGCAGCGTCAACCGGTAGAGGTTGCCGTCCCAGCCTTCATAGATGATGGAGCCATCCGCGTACGCTGCCCGTTGCCGGATGGGTGTGCTGTCGGCTGGGGGTTGCGACAGCCACGAATACACGACGTCCCACGGCGCCCCACCCGACGGGTCTACCACCAGCGCGACAATGCGAGGTCGTTCTGCCGCCCACTCCACACCCAGCGCATGGATCGCGGATTCATCGTCGCTCCATCCGGCGCTGACAACGAGGACCCCTGGGGGTGTCCGTAGCGGAAGCGTCTCGCCAGAGGACAGATCGAAAACACCCATCCGATCTGTAAATCGACCGTCCGCCGGGTCGAGGTCGACAGTCAACACCGCCGCGCCCTCTGCTGCCACATCGAGTGGGTGTACGGGGCCGGCCGTCGGAAAGAACGTGTCCTCGAGGCCGTGGATACGAACGAGCCCCGAGCCTTCGTCGCCGGCCGCGCCGAAGACGTATGCGCCAGCAGCCGAGGACCACACGACTCCTGTGTTGCTCCGGGAGTGATCGATGAACCCCGGTACGGCAACATCGACACTGTCCACCATGGTTCCGTCACGCCGAGCACGAACGAACCTCAGGTCATGGCCCGGGTCCGCCGTGAGCAGCGTGCCAACGACGAGGTCAGACATCTCGTCGTAGCGCGGCTCCACAAAGTGAACCAAGGCACCCAGGGCAACCTCGTCCACGGTCAGAGCGTCGAAGTCCACGAGAATCGTCGGCTCCAGAAACGAAAGCCGCTGGATGAGCACTGGACCGGCAGCGTTGGACCAGATGATCGGCTCGCCGAAGACCTGGACTTCGCTGATTCCGTCTGGCTCTGGGACGCAGACCTCTCGATGTGGAGGAAGGAGGAAGCGGCGGCAAAGCCGGTCGGCGCTGCTGCCGAGTTCGGCAAGGGCATCTTCGGAGATTGCCAAGCGATCCCACCCGGAGCTACTCCCGCTCAGCCTCGAGACCTCCGCCGAACCTCCGACAAAGCTCTCGTCCCCCGACAGGACGGTGACCAGCAAGAGATCGACGATCGAGGTGTGGCCTTCGGGGCTCGCCACTTCGAGGATCGTTGCGTCGCCGGCTATGGACCACCCGCCCTCCGTCCCGTCGCGAGCGCTAAGAAAGGCGAGCAAGTCTTCGAGCAGTGGCTCGTTCTCGCGCGCTGTCTCGGTCGACTCGTGAACGAGGCGATACCCGCCCTGGGCCAGACCGGTCTGGGTGGGGTTGAGCATGACGAGGAGGCGATAGTCGTTGAGGAGACGGAAGCCCTTCTCGCGGGCGGCCTCGTAGGCCTCCGGCGTCGCAGTGGGCCCCAAGAGAACGGACACCGGGTCGGCTCCGAAGTGGAGCCGCCTCGGCCGCTGGAGCTGGAGGCTGTCCACCGATTCCCTGGCCTCTGCAACGATCGAGGAGGGGACCTCCTCGAGCACGTTGGGTTGACCATCCTTCGCCACACCGAGGAGGGCCTCTGCTCCCTCATCGCCGGTCACATGAGCGATCCATCCCTCCGTTGCGATCACCCATTGCGGCTGGCCGGCAAGGGAGCCGAATGCTTCGGTCCATGTCGCGGTGACCACGCCGCCCCCGTCGGTGAGCTCGACGCCAGTCGTCCCCTGCAGTGTCGGGTGAGCCGACCTCACGTTGTCGAGGTCGACCTCGCCGAACGCCACCACCGCTTGACCCCACAGCCAACGTCCCGTCGCCAACCCGGTCGCTCTTGTGATGTCGTACCCAAACCGCGTTGACCAGAGTTCGAGGAGCTCAGGGATGTCGTTGGAGAAGAAGTACCCGCCAACCCAGCTCGCTTCGCCGCTATCGAGTTCGAGCAGAAAAGACCGGACGGCGTCCTCGTCGGCGCCGGGCGCGGGCCGCTGGAGGCCTGCACGGCTGATGGCCAGATCCAAGTCGACCACGTAGACGCCCTGCTCCAGCCATCCGAGCGGCAGCACCTCGAGCATCTCTACGAACTTCAACCGCTCCGTGGCGAGCTCAGTCGTCGGGGGAGTGTCATTCGCAGTGCTTGGTGTCCGGGCGCTCGTCGCAGGGTCGGGTTCGGTGGGCGACTGAACCTCTTCGGTGACCGAACTCGAGCACGCCGCCGCGGCCACGACGACGGCAACTACACACGCGGTGAAACGCCTCCACCAGCCACCTGACATCTTGACGAGGGTGCCACACCGGTTGCGCCGCAGCTACCGTGCCGCGGGTGAATTCGACGAGCCGCGGAGCGGTTCCCGTCATCGACATCGGTGGGCTCGGGGCGGATCCGCGCGGCCATGCCGCGGTCTGGCAGATCGCTGAGGCCGCGTCGGGGTCGGGCTTCTTCCAAGTGGTCGGCCACGGCATCCCTGGCGACCTCATCGATGAGGTCTGGGCCATGGCGCGCCGCTTCTTCGAGCTGCCGCGGGCCCAGAAGCGCTCCTTGCTGCGGAGCAAGGAGAACAGCCGAGGCTTCTACGACCGGGAGCTGACCAAGCAGAAGCGGGACCTCAAGGAGGTCTTCGACTTCGCGACGGTGCGGCACCCCGAGCTTCGGCACGATCACCCCGACAACATCGCTCCGGTCGACGGTCACAACCAGTGGCCGGTCGACCTGCCGGAGATGCAGCCGTTGATGATGCGCTACCTCGCAGAGTGCGAAGCCGTCGCGCTTCGCATCCTCGGTGCGTTCGCGGTCGGCTTCGGCATCTCGCCAGGCGAGATTCAGAGGCATTTCGGATCGGACAGCACCAGCTTCATCCGGCTGAATCACTATCCGCTCGGCGAACTGCTCACTCCCGACGAGGCTGCCGAGGTCACCGCGCTGGGCGACATGGCGCTGCACCACCACACCGACGCCGGCGCTCTGACCCTGCTCCTGCAAGACGACGTCGGCGGCCTCCAAGCCGGCACCGGTGACGGCGACTGGATCGACGTCGAGCCGATCGAGGGCGCCATCGTGGTCAACACCGGCGACATCATGCAGGTCTGGTCCAACGACCGCTTCACCGCAGCCCTTCACCGGGTGCGGCCCATCACTGATAGGGGGCGCTACTCCATCCCGTACTTCTTCAACCCGAGTTACACCACCGACTATTTGCCCATCCCCGAGGCCTTCGAGACCGGTGAGACAGCGCTCTACCGCACCATCAACTGGGGTGTGTTCCGGCAGGGGAGGGCCGACGGCGACTTCGCCGACTACGGCACCGAGAATCAGATCGGCGACTACCGCGTCGACGGGCTCCCGTAACATCGCCGCCATGATCGATCTCGAACGTCAGGACGACGTCTTCATCCTCACCATGAACGATGGTGAGAACCGCTGGAACACGACCTTCGTGAGGGAGCTCGACGCCGCGCTCGACGAGGTGATCGCCTCGGATGGCCCCGCGGCGCTGGTGTCCGTGTCGGCGAACGAGAAGTTCTTCTCCAACGGCCTCGACCTCGAGTGGATCAGTGCGAGGGGTGAGCACCGAGGCGGCGATCGCAAGGTGTTCGGCGACGAGTTCATGAAGTGCGCCGCCAAGCTCATCACGCTTCCCGTCCCGACCGTCGCAGCGGTGAACGGTCACGCGTTCGGGGCCGGATTCATGTGCCACGACGTGCGGTTCATGCGCGAGGACCGCGGGTTCATGTGCGCCAACGAGGCCGAGCTCGGCATGTCGATCCCGATTCCCGAGATCGCCCTCTTCCACCACAAGATCCCGTCGCCCGCATTCCACGAGACGATGGTGTTGGCCAAGCGGTGGTCGGGTCCCGACGCATCCGATGCCGGGTTCGTCGAGGCGGCGGTCCCCAACGAGCTGGTGCGGGAGGCCGCGATCGATCGAGCGGCGAGCCTGGCTCACCTCGGCGCCAACCGACCGGTCATGACGTGGCACAAAGAGCAGCTGTACGGGGAGGACAGCGCCATCAACCTGCCCCACGGTGCCGCTCACCTTCTGCGCAATCTCGACGAGTACTCCGAACGTCACTGAGGCCGTGGCAGCGGGGAGCAGACGTTGAGTATCGAGGTCACGGTCGTCGGGGGATACCTCGGGGCGGGCAAGACCACGCTGCTCAATGAGCTTCTGCGGGCTGCGACCGAACGAATCGTCGTTCTGGTCAACGACTTCGGCGACATCAACATCGACGAGGAGCTCGTCGAGAGCCGGTCCGAGGACACCATCGAACTCGCCAACGGGTGCATCTGCTGCAGCCTGGTCGACGGGTTCGCCGCGGCCCTCGCGCAGGTCTCGCAGCTCGACCCCGCGCCGGATCGACTGGTGATCGAGGCGAGCGGCGTCGCCGATCCGGCCCAGGTCGCGGCATACGGCCATTCACCCGGTTTCCACCTCGGGTCGGTGGTCGTCCTGGTGGATGCAGAGCAAGTGCACACCCAAGCCGAGGATCGGTTTGTCGGAACCACTGTGGTTCGCCAGATCGCCGGTGCGGACCTGGTCGTCATCTCGAAGGCCGACCTCGTCGACGCGGGCCAGATCGAGAGTGTGCGACGGTTCGTGGCGGAGCTGAACCACGGAGCGCTCGTCGTCGAGGCGTCGCGCGGTGCCGTTGACGCAGACGTGCTCTACGGGCCGACGGTCGAACGCGAGTCGCGCGCAGCGCCGGCAGGCCATGTCCACCTCGCGCAGCACGAGAGCTGGTCGCTCCGCTGGGCCAGGGTGTTGGAACGGGCCGAGCTCGATGCGCTTCTCGACGAGCTTCCCGACGGCATCGTGCGCGCCAAGGGCATCGTGTGGTGCGCCGACCCTCGCTTGGGCGAGCGTCCCTGGTTGGTCCAGGCGGTGGGGAAGCGTCGAAGCGTGGTGCCGTGGGCCGACCGGACCGACACCTCCAGCCGGTTCGTGTGCATCGGCCACCCCGGAGCGCTCGATGACGAGTGGTTGGCGGCGCGTGTCGGGTAGACAGACCCCATGAGCGTCGTGAAGATCAATGCCCTGGAGATCCCGGCGTCGGCCGGTGACGAGATCGTGAAGCGGTTCACGGCTCGGCTGAGCAGCCTGTCCGACGTCCCGGGCTTCCTGGGGTTCGAGCTGCTCCGCCCGACCGGAGAGACCGAGACGCGGTGGTTCGTGTACACCCGATGGATCGATCAGGCGGCGTACGAAGGCTGGAGGGACGGCAACGGAGCGCGGGCGAGCCACGCCACCGAAGACGGCGAGCAGCCGCGGCCGCCGGTCAGCGTAGGGGCGACGCTCCTGGAGTTCGAGATCGAGGTGAGCGCCGGCCCGAGCGGTGTGTGAGCCTCAGCTCCCGAACTCGTCCACCAACTCCTGATGGCGATCCAGGTAGCGCTGGTGCCGATCGCTCTCGTCAGGAGCGCTGAACACCACTCGAGCCACGCCGAGGTCGCGGTACTCCGCCAGCATCTCGGCGGTGGGCGCGGCGAATGCGTAGATGGAGATGGGGATCGTGTCGGGGTCACGCTCGGCCGCGACGACCGAATCGCGGAACCAGCCGATGCCTTGGCCGACGTCCCGGAACCCGACGTCGAGCGGGCACCATTCGTCGGCGTACTCCGCCGCGTGGCGCATGCCGATACGCCCCTGGCACCCCATGAGAACGGGCGGACCTCCCGCCTGAACCGGCTTGGGGTACACCCACGACGGCGCGACCTCGACGAATTCGCCTGAGTAGGACGACTCCTCGGTTGTCCACATCTGTCGCAGGGCGGCAATGGTCTCGCGCATGGCGTTGTAGCGCTGCGGCCACGGAATCGCGGACACGTTGGCGAGCTCCTCGCGATTCCATCCGACGCCGACGCCGAAGTCGAAGCGGCCGCCGGACACGTCGTCGAGCGATGCAGCCGACTTGGCCAGATCGATGATCTCGTGCTCCAACACGAGGCAGACCCCGGTGACCAGCCGCAGGGTCGAGGTGGCCTGCGCGGCTGCGGCCAACGAGACGAACGGGTCCCGCATGTGCCAGTAGAGGCGAGGCAGGTCGATGCCGCTCGGGTGAGGTGTCTCGCGGCTGGCAGGGATGTGGCTGTGCTCGCCCACCCAGAGCGAGTCGTAGCCCCGCTGTTCGAGATCGACGGCCATGTCGGCTGTTGGGACGCCGTAACTGCTGTTGGGTGATGCGAGACCGATCTTCATGCCGGCAACGCTACTGCCAGGTCCTCAGGCGAGAAGGGGCAGCTCCATCTCGACCGCTCCGCCGGGGCCCGGGCGAAGCACCAGCGCGCCGCCGTGAGCTTTCACGACGCCCGCGGCGATCGATAGGCCGAGCCCGGCGCCGCCGGTGGCCCGATTGCGCGAGTCGTCACCACGAACGAAGGCCTCGGTCGCGATGTCGATGATCTGCTCGTCGAAGCCGGGGCCCTCGTCGGTGATCCGCACCCGGACGTGGCGACCGGCTTCACCCCCGATGTCCACCCGCACGTCGGAGCCCTGCGGCGCATGGCGGATCGCGTTGTCCAGCAGGTTGCGGACGACCCGACCCAGCTCTCGATCGGAGCCCTTCACGAGGCGGCTGCCGGTTGTTCGCACGGCCAACTTCACCCCGGCAACTGCAGCGGTCGGCAACAGCGCTTCGACGGCGTCGTCCACCACCTCGGCGAGATCGACCACGGTGGCCGGTGCCTCGTAGCGGCCGGCGTCGAGTTGGGCGAGAAGGAAGAGATCGTCGACGAGGCCGGTCAGCGCCGACACGTCACGTTGGGCCGAGGCAAGCAGTCGTTGGCGGTCACCGATGCCGTCCTCGACGGCTTCGAGGGCGGCCTGGATCGCGGCGATCGGGGTACGCAGGTCGTGGCTGATCGAGGCCACGAGTAGCCGCCGCTCTTCTTCAGCCGCCTCGCGGCGACGAGCTGCCTCTTCGAGCTGGCACGCCATCGCGTCGAACTCGCTCGCGGTCGTCCCCAGCTCGTCGCGCCGGACGACGCCGGTGCGCGCGGTCAGATCGCCGTCCGCGAGCCGGGTCGCCGTGTCGGCCATCTGTTCGAGGTCGCTGATCAGGCGCCGGCTGAGGGCACTGGCGACGATCACCGCCATGACGAAACCGCCGAGGATCACGGCCAGCATCACGTTGCGGTCGTGGGGGTCGAGCAGCATCCGCTCGGTGGCGATCGCGACTGCGGCAGACGCCACGGCTGCAGCCGCTGCTGAGCTCCCCAGGATTCGCCAACGAAGGTTCACGGCTCGAACCTGTAGCCCACACCCCACACGGTGAGGAGGTGGCGCGGATCGTCGGGATCGGACTCGATCTTGGTGCGCAGCCTGCGCATGTGAACCGTCACCGTTGAGGGGTCCTGCCACTCCGAGGATGACCGCCAGACGTGATCGAGGAGTTCGGCCCGGCTGAAGGCCCGCCCGGGATTCCGAAGGAAGAATCCGAGTAGCTCCAGCTCCCTCGGCGTGACCTCGACCCCTTTCTCGTCGACCGTCACCGTCCGAGACTCCGGATCCAGTCGGATGCGACCGCACTCGATCGCCGGCTCCCCGTGAGTGGCGCGGGTGCGGCGAAGGACGGACCGCACCCGCGCCGTGAGCTCGCGGGGGGAGAAGGGCTTGACCACGTAGTCATCGGCTCCGAGGTCGAGTCCGTTGATGCGATCGCGCTCGTCGGTTCGGGCCGTGAGCATGATCACCGGGGTCGCGCCGCCTCGGCGAATGATCTCCAACACACCGAACCCGTCGACGCTGGGGAGCATCACGTCGAGCACCACGAGATCGGGCGGATCGTTGGCCACGACATCCAGCGCTGCGGCCCCGTCGCCGACGCGCGTCACCCGATGCCCGTCTCGCACGAGGTAGTTGCCGACGACCTCGCTGACGACGGGTTCGTCGTCCACAACCAACACGTGGCCAGGAGCGTTCATGGTGACGCAACGCCGACACGGGCGCTTCGGTTCCCGCCTCAGCCCGTGGCGGGGCCGGCATCCCACAGGTAGACCCGGTCGGTCACGTCGCCGGTGAGCGGGTTGCCGTCGGCGTCGAAGAGGGCGATTCCGCCAGGCCCCGGAGCGAAGAACCAGTCGTTGGACTGCACGAACATGGTGGCGAAGCTCAGAGCATGGCCGGGCGTGGCCGTGATCTCGAAGCTGTAGCTGTCGCCGGGAACAGCGGGGCCGGGTTCGGTTCCGCTGCTCGGCACGGCGAACACCACGCCCCCGGTCTCGGCGCCGAATCCGTCCGCTGCTCCGTCCTCGGCGAGTGCTTCCAGTCCCGCGCTGGCCTGGACGCCCTCGACGATCGGGTCGCCGCCGTCTCCGTGGGCGACGCCGACGCCCGGGGCGAGCGGAGTCGGGACCTCGGTCGAGTCGGTGAGGTTCTCGATGGTGACGGTGAAGGTAACCGGCTCGCCCTCTTCCATCATGGCGTCGTCGTCGGACATGGCGTCGTCGTCGGACATGGCGTCGTCGTCGGACATGGCGTCGTCGTCGGACATGGCGTCGTCGGCCATCTCGTCCTCAGCCATGGCCTCGGTGACATCGGGGACATCGGCGACCGCTGTCTCGTCGTCGCTGTCGCCGCAGGCTGCGAGTCCCAGAGTCAAGGCGCCCGCGACTGCGAGCCCAGCTTTCCGTCCCATCGTGCTTCTCCTGTGTGGATCGTTGACGGGGAGGAAGCGCCGCGAGGTGGTCGATCGTTTCCAATTCGGGGTCGCTGTAAGGGTTTGTTCAGCTCTGCGCGTAACTCCGCTTGGCGACCTCTTCGAGCATCACCTCGGTGGCACCGCCGCCGATCGTGAGGATCCGGGCGTCGCGGTACATGCGCTCGATCGCCGACTCGCGCATGTAGCCCATGCCGCCATGGAACTGCATGCAGTCGTACATGACCTCGTTCACGATCTCGCAGCCCCACGCCTTGACGCCGGACATCTCCTTGACGTTGTCGATGCCCTGCTCGCCGAGCCAGGCGGCGTGGTACATCGAGGCGCGGGCCGCGTCGACCTTGGCCTGGTTCATCGCCATTCGCTGGCGGATAGCGCCGAGATCGAAGAGGTGGCCGCCGAAGGCCTTTCGCTCCTGCGTGTAGGCGTTGGTCATGTCGATCGCGGCTTGGGCCGCGCCGACGCCCATGCCCACGATCACCATGCGCTCGTTCTGGAAGTTCTGCATCGTGGCGTAGAAGCCGCGGTGCGGCTCGCCGAGTAGCTGGCTGTCGGGCACCCAGCAGTCGTCGAGGACGAGCTCGGCTGTGTCACTCGAGAGCCAACCGTGCTTGTCGAGCTTCTTCGAGACGGTGAAACCCTCGGTGCCCGCAGGGACGAGGAACATCGAGATCCCGTACTTGTTGTCCGGGTCGGTGCGTGCGCCCACGATCGTCATGTCGCCGTAGACAGCGTTGGTGATGAACATCTTGGTGCCGTTGATCCGCCAGCCGTCACCGTCTTTGACGGCGGTGCTCCGGATGCCGGCGACGTCGCTTCCGGCGTCGGGTTCGGTGACGCCGATCGACAGGATGGTCTCGCCGGACAACACGCCTGGCATCCACTCAGCGAGCTGTTCGGCCGAGCCCGAGTTCACGAGATGGGGGCCGGACATGTCCGTGTGGACCAGGACGGTGACCTCGAAGCCGGCGAAGGTCGACGACCCCAGCGCTTCGGCGAACGTGGCAGAGGCCAGGGGGCCCATTCCCAGCCCACCGTGCTCCTCGGGAACGCGGAGCGACAGCATGCCCAGCGATCCCATCTTCTGCAGGACATCGCGCGGGACCTTGCCCGCCTCTTCCCAGGCCTCGCCGTGTGGCTGGACTTCCTTGGAGACGAACTCGACCGTCTGGTCGTAGATCTGCTCGAGCTCGTCGGTCATGTAGGCGTTGCGGTTGGTCATTGGTCGTCTCCGGTGGAGAGGGGGGCGGTCACGAAGGTGACCAGGGTCTGGTTCTGTTCGACTGCATCGCCGACTGCGACACGGACCTCGTCCACGTCGCCAGGGCCGGGCGCTGTGAGGGAGTGGAGCATCTTCATGGCTTCGACCACGATCACCGTGTCGCCGCCGGCAACGTGGTCGCCCGACGACACCGGGATCTCCACGACAACGGCGGGGAAGGGCGCGGCGACGTCTCCGGCGGCGCCGCCTGCGCTCCCGGAGTCCGGAGCCCAGGCCTCGCTGCGGTCGACGACCTGGTAGCTCAGCGTGTGGCCGTCGGTGTTGACGCACACGACACCTGTCTCGTCGTCGTACACGCCGACCCGATCGGCTGAGGTGGCCGAGGCGACGAACTCGTGGAGCTCGCCCTCGCTGTCGCGAAGGATCGTGTCGAAGCGACGATCGTGGAGAGTGGACCGAAAACCAGGGAGGCGGCCCCACGGCCCGGCGTCGGTCTCCGCTGCCTCGTGAACGAGCGCACCTGCGATGTCGCGGCCGTCGAGATTGAGGGGCGGGTTTGGCGGAGGATTCTCGTCGAGGAAGCGGGTCGTCATCGTCGCCTCCACCACGTCCGTCTGGTCGGCCAGCCAACGGTGCAGACCCATGTTGGTCTTGAGCGGGCCGATCAAGCTCTGGTCGAGCACCGAGCGCAGTTTGGCCAGGGCGCCCTCGCGGTCGCTGCTCGACACGATCAGCTTGGCGATCATGGAGTCGTAGTAGGGCGAGATCTCGCCTCGACCGTCGAAGGCGCCGTCCCAGCGAACGCCCTCACGGTGATCGGGGACCTCCAGGATCTCGACCCGGCCGGTCTGTGGCGCGTAATCGTTGGCGGGGTCCTCCGCGTTGATGCGCACCTCGATCGCATGGCCCTCGATCGTGATGTCGTCCTGGCCGATCGGCAGCGGGTTGCCGGTGGCGGCCCACAGCTGGAGTTCGACCAGATCGAGGCCGGTGACGGCTTCGGTCACCGGGTGCTCGACCTGGAGGCGAGTGTTCACCTCGAGGAAGAAGTAGTCGCCGGTCTCGGCATCGACCACGAACTCGACGGTGCCGGCGTTGTCGTAGCCCATCGCCCGCCCGAGCTTCAGGGCCGCGTCCCGTAGACCCCGATCGGTCGTGACCGGAAGGTTGGGTGCGGGCGCTTCCTCCATGAGCTTCTGGTAGCGCCGCTGAATCGAACAGTCGCGGGTTCCGAGCTCCAGCACCGTGCCGTTCTGGTCGCCGATGATCTGGACCTCGACGTGGCGCGGGCGCTCGATGTAGCGCTCGACGATCACGGCGTCGTCCCCGAAGGAACGGCTGGCCTCGGTGCGCGCCTCGGACAGCGCCCCGGCGAAGTCTGCGGGGGAGTGGGCGATGCGTATGCCCTTGCCGCCACCACCGGCGGCGGCTTTCACGAGGATCGGGTAGCCGATGCGTTCGGCTTCGGCGGCGAGGCGGTCGTCGCCCTGCTGTTCGGCATCGCCGAACCCGGGGATGAGCGGGACTCCGGCGGCCTCGGCGATCGCGCGAGCGTCGATCTTGGAGCCCATCGAGGCGATGGCGTCGGGGTGCGGCCCCACCCACGTGATTCCGGCGTCGATGACGCGGCGGGCGAAGGTGGCGTTCTCGCTCAGGAACCCGTAGCCCGGATGGATCGCGGTGACCCCGTGGCGGGCGCACGCGTCGAGGATCTTGTCCTGGTTGAGGTAGGAGTCGGCCAGGTCGGCGCCGCCGATGTGGAAAGCGCCGTCGGCCTCCTGCACGAAGGCCGCTTCGGCGTCGGGGGTGGCGTAGCACGCGATGGTGGACCAGCCCAGGTCCTTGGCGGTGCGGAACACCCGGCGAGCGATCTCGCCTCTGTTGGCAACGAGCAGTTTCATCGCCACCTCACATCCGGTAGACGAGGCCAGGGCCCCGTTCCGGTTCGTCCTGTCGGGCAGCGAGAGCGAGACACAAGCCCAGAGCATCCCGGGTGTCGAGTGGGTCGATCAGCCCGTCGTCCCACAGCCGGCTGGTGGCGTAGTACGGATCGCCCTGGGTCTCGTATTGCTCGGCGACCTCGGCTCGCAGGGCGGCGATCTCCTCGTCGGTCGTGTCGGCCCCCCGCATACCGGCGAGGCGGATGTCGACGAGCACCGTCTGTGCCGTGTCGGCCGACATCGTCGCGATCCGGCTGTTTGGCCAGGCGAAGAGGAAGCGTGGGTTGAAGCCCCTGCCGCACATCCCGTAGTTGCCTGCGCCGTAGGACCCGCCGATCAGCACGGTGTACTTGGGCACGGTGGCGTTGGCGACCGCGGCAACCATCTTGGCGCCGTTCTTCGCGATGCCGCCGGCCTCGGCGTCGGAGCCCACCATGTAGCCGGTGGTGTTCTGGAGGAACAGGAGCGGGATCCGCCGCTGCTCGCAGAGTTCGATGAAGTGGGTTGCCTTGAGGGCGCTCTCGCTGAAGATGATGCCGTTGTTGGCGATGATGCCGACAAGGTGGCCCCAGATCCGGGCGAAACCGACGGTGATGGAGTCGCCCCATTCGGGTTTGAACTCGGCGTACTCCGAGCCGTCCACCATGCGGGCGATGATCTCACGGGCGTCGAAGCCGATGCGGTCGTCGGCGCTGATGATCCCGTAGATCTCGTGCGGGTCGTAGTGAGGCGGCCGCGGTTCGACCCAGTCGAGCCAGCCCTGCCGGGCGTCGATCGTGCGTTGGTTGGTGGTCTCGCAGATCTCGCGGAGCTTGCCGTATGCCTCCTTCTCCGCAGAGGCCATGTAGTCCGAGACGCCGCTGGTGCGAGTGTGGACCACTGCGCCGCCGAGGTCGTCAGGCTCGATGATCTCGCCGAGCGCCGCCTTCACGATCGGAGGGCCACCGAGGAAGATGCGGCCGATTCCATCCACCATGATCACTTCGTCGCTGAGAGCGGGTACGTATGCGCCGCCTGCCGTGCAGCCGCCGAGAACGACCGAGATCTGCGGCATGCCCTGGGCCGAGAGCCGAGCCTGCCGGTAGAAGCTGCCGCCGAAGTGGTCCTTGTCGGGGAAGATGTCGTCCTGGAGCGGGAGGAACGCACCGCCGGAGTCGACGAGATAGATGACGCCGAGCTGGTTCTGCTCGGCGATCTCCTGGGCCCTGACATGCTTCTTGATGCTGACGGGGAGCAGCGAGCCGCCCTTGACCGTCGCGTCGTTCGCGATGAAGACGAACGGCTGGCCCTGGACGACGCCGATTCCGGTGATGATCCCGGCCCCCGGCGCACTGTTCTCGTACTGCTCCCATCCGGCCATCGTCGAGAACTCGAGGAACGGTGTGCCGTGGTCGATCACCATGTCGATGCGGTCGCGGGCCAAGAACTTTCCCCGCTCGTGGTGCCGCTCGATCGATCGCTCCCGCCCGCGGCCCCCGGAGATGGCGAACTCCTGGCGTTCGCGCAGTGTCTTCACGAGTTGCGTGTAGGCCGCTCGGTTCTCCTCGAAGGTCGCCGATCCGGTGTCGATGCGAGAGTCGTAGCGTCTCATCGCGATGCCTTCCCCCTGCGGACGGGCGCGACGCCTGCCCAGAACTGGTGTGTGATCGCCTCGGCGAGCCAGTCGACGGAGCGGTCGCCCGCGGGATCGAACCACTCGATGCTGCTGTTCATCGATCCGAAGAGAATGAGGCGGGTCATGGCGACGCTGTCTCTCGCGGCGACCTCGCCTGCGTCGGCCATCTCGTGGAGCATGTCGGTCCAGAGTGCTTCATAGCCGTCGCGGACGGGCACGATGCGTTGGCGGATCTCGACCGGCGCGGTGTGCCAGGTGGTGACGTGGGCGGCGGTGTAGGGCCCGTGTTCGAACAGCGAACCGAGGTGGGCTCGAATGTGCGCCGCGATGCGGGCGTCTGTCGGTGCACCTTCGGTCGCGTCCTTCGCCTCGTGGAACGACGCCACCATCACCTCGATCCCGCGGACGAGGATCGCCTCGAGGATCTCGTCCTTCGAGGCGTAGTGGTGATAGATCGACCCGGCCTTCATGCCAACGGCCGGGGCGATCTTGCGCAGCGTGGTTTCGGCGTAGCCGTTGGTGAGGAAGAGGTGCGCCGCCTCGTCGAGGATGCGCTGCCGCACCACTTCTCCCGCAGAGGCAGGTGGTGGAAGGTCGGAGCGGATGTCGAGCTGGCGCGCCACGGCGATCACCCTATCAAACAACTGTTAGGTCGCTCTAACAACTGTTCGACACCCTCGAATCCGCTACCGTTCTGCCAGCTTCTGCGGACAACCCAGTGTCCCTGGAAGCTGGCAGAACGAGTGGGGACACAGGGCAGGAGACATGAGGGGGAGGGGTGCCGTGTACGACGTCTATGCCATGAAGTACGCCGAGCGGGATGCGGTGCGGGGTGAGCACTTCATCGGCGGGGACCCGCACGACGACGCACCGATGCCCATGGACTACTTCGTGTGGGCGGTGATCGACCGAGAGACCGGGCAGTCCTGGATGGTCGACACCGGGTTCGAAGCGGACGACGCCGCAGCACGCAAACGCACCCTCCTGCGAACGGCTGCTGAGTGCGCCTCGCTGGTCGGCATCGAGGCGGACGCGGTGCAGGATGTGATCCTCACCCACTTCCACTACGACCACGCAGGCGGGGTCAACCAGTTCCCCAACGCCACGTTCCACGCCCAGGACGCCGAGATGGCCTTCGCAACCGGGCGTGACATGACCCGCCCGGCGTTTCGCCACGCCTTCAACGTCCGTCACGTGCAGGACATGGTGGGGCGGGTGTTCGCCGAAAAGGTCCGCTTCCACGACGGCGATGTCGAGCTGGCCCCTGGGCTGTCGCTCCACCTCATCGGCGGCCACACCCGTGGACTCCAGGTGGTGCGGGCCGAGACGCCCTCGGGGGTCACGGTGCTCGCGTCGGACTCCACCCACTACTACGCCAACATGGACGAGGTGCGGCCATTCCCGATCGTGGTGGACGTGGCTGCGATGATCGAGGGGTACGACACGCTGCGCCGCCTCGCTGGTCCAGACGGCGTGATCGTCCCGGGTCACGATCCGCTGGTGTTCGAACGCTTCGCCGCCGTGAGCCCCGATCTCGAGGGCATCGCGGTGCGGCTCAGCCCTGGGGACTGCACCGTCGATTGAACCCTGGTGGCCTCGCCTCGGATGAAACGATCAGAACGTTCGGTCGCCGGGGTCGAGCCCGAGCAGGACTCGACCGGCGGTGTTCATCTGGTATGCGGCGACCATGAAGTGGCCGGCGACAGCGCGCACGTCGCTGCGGATCAGCGACAGGGGGCTCGACCGAAAGTTGGCGGTGGTGCCCGCTGCGGCGACCAGCAGCTCCACGGCTTCGATGCACGACGCCGCCGCGTGCGAGCAGGCGAGCCGGGCCTCGGCATGCAGCTCCGCGGGGATCGGGTCGTCTGCGCTCGCTATGGCCCACACGGCCTCGAGCCGGTCGCGAGCCCAGGCATCGCCCGAACCCACCAGCGCCGTCGCCCGTGCGATCGCCGAGTGAGCGTCGGCCCGCTCACGAAGGCTCGAGCTCAGGTTGAGCGGCTGTTTGGCACCGGCGAGCTCGCCGAATTCGTGAATGGCCCGGCGGGCGAGCCCCACCGTGACCCCCACCTTGGGGAACGGAAACCGCAGCCCGCTCGGCAGGCGGTAGAAGGGCGCGTCCGGTCTCGGCAGGGTCATGCTGGGCGCGACGCCGGTGCACCGGTCCTCGACGAAGCGGTCCTCCAGCACCACGTTGTGGGATCCGGTTCCTCGCAACCCCGTCGTGTCCCAGGTGTCCTCGACGAGCCGCGCGTCCGCCTCGATCAGGAAGTGGCACAGCTCGAGCGGGTCCGACCCGTCGACGAGTGCGGTCAGGATCCACCTGTCCGCCGCAGTGCAGCCGCTCACGAAGCCCCAGTTGCCGGTGATCGACCACCCGCCCTCGACGCGTCGCGCCCGTCCGTTTGGCACACCGGAGCCGGCGATGATCACCGTGGGGTTCTCGGCGTAGAGCGCGGCCATGGTCTCGGCCTGCAGAAACGCGGATGCGATGCCGGCCTCTTCGTTGCAGGTCATGGCCGTCCAGCCGGCGGATCCACTCGCCCACGCCACCCGTTCGGTGAAGTCCATGAACACGGTTGGATGGACCTCGGGGCCGCCGAGACTCTCCGGCACGATGAGCTTCAGCAACCCGCGGTCGCCGAGAGTCCGCATCACCTCGAGATCGGGGCGGCGAGCCTCGTCAGCCGTGGGAGCGCGTTCGCCCACCAGGTCGAGAACAGCGCCGTCGAGGGCCTGAAGCGCGGGATCCAGCTCGCCGGGCACGGCCCGCAAACTATCTTCTGGCCTGACACCACGGGAGGGTGAGTGGCAACCACGAGCGAGGCGGAACCACAGGGGCAGGTGGCCCCGCTCGACGGGATGCGCGTGCTCGACCTCACGGACCATCGCGGCGAACTCGGTCCATGGCTTCTGGGGGAGCTCGGCGCCGATGTCATCAAGGTCGAACCGGCGGGCGGAAGCTCGGCTCGACGCGAGGCCCCGCTCCGCGCGGGCGACGAGTCGGACCTCGCCTCGCTGCAATTCTGCGCCTACAACAGCAACAAGCGCTCGATCGTGATCGACCTGCTCGAACCAGCGGACCGCAGCGTCTTCGACGCTCTGGTCGCCTCCGCGGATCTGATCTACGAGTCAGGTGTTCCGGGGACACTCGCAGACGCCGGCATCTCCCACGACGATCTCGTCGCACTTCAGCCGACGGTCGTGCACGTTCAGGTGACGCCGTTCGGGCTCGACGGCCCACGGTCGCTCGACCCGGCGGCGGAGATCACGCTCGCGGCGCTGGGCGGACCGGCGACCCTTCAGGGGCCCGAAGACCGCCCTCCCGTGAAGGCGTCGATTCCCCAGGTCTGGCGACACACCGGCGCCGAATCCGCGGTCGCCGGCTTGGTGGCCCACGGCCGGATGCGCACCACCGGTTCGCCTCAGCACGTTGACGTGAGCGCCCAGGCAGCCATGACGTGGACCCTGCTCAACGCGATGGAGGCCCACGCCATCCAGGGGACGGACATCAACCGGTCCGGGACGATCGCCAAACTCCAAATCGAACTGCAGCTTCGCCACGAGGCGACCGACGGCTGGGTGATCGCGATCCCGCGCGGCGCCACGATGAACTCTCTTCTCGAGTGGATGATCGAGGACGGCGTCATCGACGAGGGCTACCGCGACGAGGACTGGCTCACGTTCGATCACCGCGTTCTGTCGGGCGAGCCGGCCAAGTACACCTTCGCCGACGTCCATGCCGCGATCGGCGGTCTGTGCGCTCTGCATGACCGGGACACCTTGATGCGCAAGGCCCTGGCCTGCGGCGAGACGATCGCACCGATCAACTCGGTGACCGACCTTCTCGAACTGGACCACCTCGCCGCCCGGGAGACCTGGGTTGCCGCCGAGCTCACGGGCTCAACGGATTCCACGGACGTGCCGGACGTCCGACTGCCCGGTGGGCACGCGACCTTCGATGGTCATCGCCTTCCCTCGACCCGGCGGCCGCCGCACGTCGACGAGCACGGGGCCGAGATCCGCGCCGAGCTGGAGACCGTGCCGCCTCGCGCCGCGGCGCGCGATGGCGAACCTCGGTCCCTGCCGCTCGAGGGCGTCAAGGTCGCCGACTTCACCTGGGTGGGTGTCGGGCCGATCACCGCCAAGGCGCTTGCCGATCACGGCGCGACGGTGGTCCGGGTCGAGAGCGGCGAGCGGCTCGACCCGCTCCGCGTCAACCCGCCCTTCCTCGCCCCCGACCGGGTTCCCGACGGCGCGGACGACGTGAACCTCAGCCACTTCTTCGCCACCTTCAACACCTCCAAGCTCGGCATCGACGTCGATCTCAAGAATCCAGGCGGCATCGAAGTCGCCAAGCGGTTGATCCAATGGGCGGACGTCGTGATCGAGTCGTGGGTTCCCGGCGCGTTCGCTCGGCTCGGCTTCGACGCGGAGTCTGTGCGAGAGCTCAACCCCAACGCGATCTTCGTCAGCACGTCGTTGCTCGCCAGCGGCGGTCCGTTGTCGGAAGTGGCCGGCTACGGCTACCACGCCGGTGCGATGGCCGGCTTCTACGAGGTGGTCGGGTGGCCGGATCTGCCGCCCGATGGTCCCTATCTCGCCTACACCGACACGATCGCGCCGCGCTTCATCACGCCGACGATCCTCGCGGCGCTGGCCCGCCGCGAGGAGACAGGGGAGGGATGCCACATCGAGGTGGCCCAGCTCGAGTGCGGCTTGCAGCTCCTCGCTCCGGAGTTCCTCGATCTCCAGCTCAATGGTCGCGTCGCGGGACGAAGCGGAAACCGAGATCTCACCGTCGCGCCACAGGGGATGTACCCGACCCAGGGCGAAGACCAGTGGTGCGCCATCAGCGTGCCGGACGATGCGGCATGGCAGCGGTTGGTCGAGCTCATGGGTTCGCCCGAGTGGGGGACAGCCGAGGAGCTGGCTGGGCTCGTCGGGCGGCAGGCCCGGCACGACGAGATCGACGAAGCGCTCGGTGCCTGGACGGCGGCCCACGACGCGCACGAACTCGCTGCGAAGCTGACGGCCATCGGCATTCCGGCCGGCAAAGCGCAACGCAGCAGCGACCTGTTGGTCGACCCGCAGTACGAACATCGTGGGTTCTACCGGTGGCACGACCATCCCGAGATGGGACGGGTGCCCTATGCAGGGCATCAGTACAAGGTCGCGGGCTACGACCACGGGCCGAGAACCCCGGCCCCCACGCTGGGACAGCACACCTTCGACGTGCTGACAGACGTGCTCGGTCTCGACGCCGATGAGGTGGCGGAGATCGCCATCACCGGAGCGCTGGGGTGAGCGCGCCCACCTTCGAGGATCTCGTACGGCGCGCCGAGCAGGTCGCAGCCGCACTGCGAGGCCGTGGCGAGCGTGTCGCCGTCTCGGAGAGCGCTGCCGGTGGGCTGATCAACGCGGCACTCGTCGCGGTGCCTGGTGCCAGCGACTTCTACATCGGCGGAATGGTCGTCTACACGGGTGCGGGGCGCTACGTGCTCGCCGGCGAGGAAGAGCCGCCGAGGGACATGCGCGGCGCGACGGAGGAGTTCGCCCGCTATCAGGCCGGTCGTGCTGCGTCTCGCTATCGCGCCGATTGGGGAATCGGCGAGACCGGAGCGA
>Ga0209992_10002056_pt1 | contig 19296 bp, 16 predicted proteins | sample 2SBtaG_2_FD_182564 | JGI IMG/M metagenome (GOLD analysis project Ga0209992, IMG submission 182564) | Deep subsurface microbial communities from Kolumbo volcano to uncover new lineages of life (NeLLi) - 2SBTROV12_ACTIVE470 metaG (SPAdes)... | ecosystem: Environmental > Aquatic > Marine >... | reverse complement strand
GTTGTTAGCTTATTTGGCGAGCAAAACAAACAACAACAGCAATTTGCTATTGCACCTGCACCTCAAGGAAGAAGGAAGGTGGTATTAACCACCAATGTGGCCGAAACATCTTTGACCATAGAAGGTGTGCGAGTGGTGATAGACAGTGGTAAAAAACGCGCTGCGCTTTATAACTTAAATACCGGAGTGAGTGAGCTGCAAACTCAGTCAATCTCAAAAGCATCGGCGGTGCAAAGAGCAGGCCGAGCAGGTCGTATTGAGCCGGGAGTTGTTTATAGACTTGGTGAAAAAGCGCAGTTTGACCGACGCATTGCCCATGATTTACCTCAGATAAAAACATCTGATATTAGTGCTTTAATGCTCGAAGCCAAAGTCTGGGGGGCTGAGGTATCAACACTACCATTACTTGATCAGCCTTCGTTATCTCAGCAAGAGCAAGCGACTCAATTACTTCAGATGTTAGAAGTATTGGATGCCAACGGAAAATTAACCCAATTAGGCGCTCAGATTCATAGTTTTGGCACTGAGCCAAGACATGCCCACATGTTATTAAAAGCCCAACAGCTTGAAGTTGATATCCCTGATATTAGCGCCTTAGCCTGTGCGTTGGTCAGTCTATGGGAGCAAGGAAAGCAAAATAATCCTGATGTAGCTATTGCACTGTCTACAATGCTAAATAAGCCAACGTCAAGCTTTAAACAGGCTTATCAGCATTGGTGTAAAAGGCTGAGAATTTCTAAACCCGCAGAGCTACCCATGTCAGCTTTACCACTACTTATTGCATTAACTTACCCCGATCGCATTGCAAAACGCAGAGGACAAGGCTTTTTAATGGCTAACGGTGCAGGCGTAAAAGTCAATGAGCAAGTGTGGCCAGTTGCTGAGTACTTAGCCATTGTATCCTTGGGTGGAGAAAAGGGTATGCAGGTGTATGGTGCGACTCCCTTAGATATTGAAGCGCTAATTGCTCACCTTCCATACTTGATAAGTCAAAATACCGTTTGTGAATTTGATGCAAAACAACAGAAGTTTATCCATGAAGACCGAGCACTATTGGGGCAGATAATTCTCTCGAGCAAACCAAGCAGAGCCGAAATTGACACACAAGCAAGAACGCAAGCGTGGTTAAGTTTGATAGCTCAAAAAGGTCTTACTTTATTTAAATTATATGGTGAGTGTGAGCAGTTACTTACGCGATTTGAGCTTGCCTCTAAGTTTTACCCTGATACATTCAATGATTTATCGGAACATGCATTAACAGCAGATTTAACATGGTTGTATCCATATTTAGAGCAAGTAAAGCAGTTTGGCGCGTTAACTAAACTAGCGCTAAAAGATGCACTGATGAGTCGTTTAGATTGGTCTCAACAGCGAGCATTAGAGCAATTCTTGCCAGTCAAAATACAAGTGCCCTCAGGGTCAAATATAAAACTCACTTATCAGCAAGAAGGGCCAGCAAAGCTGAGCGTTCGCATGCAAGAGGTGTTTGGCATGCTCGAAACACCAAGTCTTTGTGAAGGGCGGCTTCCTTTGTTGATAGAGTTATTATCTCCGGCGCAACGTCCTTTACAACTGACTCAAGATTTAGCAAATTTTTGGGGAACAAGTTACAAAGAAGTGCAAAAAGAAATGAAAGGGCGCTATCCAAAACATTTTTGGCCGGATGATCCAGCTAACAGCCCAGCTACAAGTAGAGTAAAAAGTCGCATGTAGCGGCTTTTTGTGACCTAAAATGCAAGGTAATTGTAATAGAAAGTAAGTTACTGTTAGCACTTTGTGCCTAATTTATTTTAGAAATGCTGCTAAGGCCAAGAGAAATAACTACAATCTCGATCATATTGACAGAGAGAATATTTACAATTTTAAAAAGGAGTTTTGCAATTTTCTGAGGCTTTGCTAATCGTTTAATTAAAGCCTATTCGGAGTTTGAAGCATGAAATCTTATCTGCTCGCTGTTTTAACTACCTCAATATGTCTATCCGGCTGCGGTTCAAGTAGCTCTGAAGATAGTCAGGATGTGGCACCTACCCCAGAGCTGACACAATCAACGGATGATGAAACTGAAGCACCCAAGGTCGCTTTACGTTTTCCAACTAGTTTAATGGTGTCATCACCTTTTGCTGATAGTTCACAGCAAAAACGTCGTAAAACCAGCCCTAATTACGCTCCAAGTACACCTGCCTTTGGCCCAACTGTACCTAGTTATTTTTCCGCAACGGAACAAATCGGACAGGTGTTAGCCGGGGAGCTTGCTATTTCAGATGCGTTTGATGTTGCCTCTTTCTATCAAGTTAGCATCAACTCAGATTGTTTCGGTCCCCAGTTAATGTATGAGGATCACCCTGAGGCGAGTAGCACTGGTAGTAGTTCAGGTACTTTACCTAGTGGTGATTTGGGTTTGTGGCTTGCAGAAGACAGCAGTGGTAATGCCTGTGCTGTATCGCAAGTAAATGCACTCCTTTCTGGTGTTGAATCGCAAACACAAATGTCGTTAATGGTTATTGCTAGTTTTATCAGCGTGGCTGACAGTGAAGGAGAATCTTTACCTGAAGAAGGTGCAACACTTGATCTCACCACATTTATGAATGCACAAGGGATAACAAGTGTTAGCTTTGATTCAGCAAGCATCTCTCTTGCGTCAGGTAGCTGGACATACAGTGCAGAAATGGACTATCAAGTGTCTGGCAATGATTATCGAATTACAATTTCAATGACGCACACGCCTAGCTCAGAAGAAACTGAGTATACAGGGTTATTACAATACACAGTTGAGGGTAAGCAAGGTGTGGCAGGTATAGAGTGGCCAGGTTTCAATTGCAGTCAGAATGAGCGAACATTCGCTGCGTCTTTGGCGTATGAAAGAGAAGAAGACGAGATGAATTTGCAATTAAGAAATGCCACTTTATGCGGTCACAGTGCCACAGGCATATTTAACAGTAATGATTTAGTTGATGTTGATAATACGTATAGTGCTTCAAATAGCGATGGTTGGAGTGAAAATTTTGCAATCTTAGGTGCTGATTTCGACTTAACTTCCCTTGCTGGCAGTTATAGTTATGTATGGCAAGCGGGTGTGAACGACTCTCACAGTCGGATCTTTAATATAGGATTTAATGATACAAGTTTAGATAATGGTGAAGCACATTTTGGGTATGGAGAACAAGTTACAGACACTGACGGATGGATCCAAGGGTTTATATGTAATTGGGCAGGACCTGGCGCGAGCCATGCGCTGGTTGCCAAAACACAAAGACAATTCTTTGAGTATGATGCCAGTTTAAGTATGTATCTAGGCACTGATCATAGAGCAAATATTGAATATGCACCAACAACAAGTTGTGACTATGATGGCTCAGGTGGTTTCTTATTTGATATAGACTTAAGTGGTGTTCTGGGAGACATCACTGCTGAAGATAGCAGTAATGTGTTTACAAATGATCTATGGAGTTCTTCAGATACAAGCTTGACTGTACCAGAAGCTTTGGCTGCTAGGGGGTTGACTGTTCCCAGTATCCCATTTAACTGGCCTAAAGATGAATAATTCATTTAAACCAGTCCTAAATAATGCCTGAAGATTACGAGGGATTAAAACTCACACTAGCTTCGTTGAAACTTTATTATTCACGATTTCAAGGATGAAAAGTTAGAATAATGCAAGAGCACTTGTTAAATACACCTAAATAATAAGTATTCGACATTGCTTACATGTCGATAGGTAACTTAGCTGTACCTAAGCGCGTCAGCGGTGCTATCGACAAGTTTTTCCTAAAGTAGAGTACCTTACTAAGAATGTAGGAATGCCTCAAATACTATCAGTTACTCGATTATTCAGACTCAATTTTAAATGTCTTTGTTAAGAGATTGATGCGTTTAACGCGTCATTCTCTTAACAAAGACCACTACGAATAATGCCAAAGAGAAACTGCCCGTAAATGCTTCAACGGTGGCGATGAAGCGAGAAAAGCCGATAGGGGTTATATCGCCATAACCGAGTGTTGTAAATGTTACTACACTGAAATAAAAACTGTTAAGCAAAGCACTAATATTGTCAGAAAAGCTCTGTGAGAAATTTATAGAAAGTACTTCATTCTGATAACTAATGCCAAACAAAAAGTACATTAGTGCGCAAAATACAATCATAGAAAGACTGAAGCGGATCACATTAGCAGGCTTTTCTCCATATCCACATAACAGGTCAACAGCCGCACTCATAAAACGTTTTTTTGAATGAATTGGGTATTGATAGTGACGCATGCGCAGTTCTTTGTAGGTGTAATTTCCAGCCATTTCAAATAGACCTTGTTGCTCAGCGCCTTTTCTAAGAGTTCTATATGTCTCTTCAGATTGTAAAAAAAAGTCAGCGGCATCTTCTGTTCGTTTTTCTTTAGTCGCCACGGCCGCTTCATTTTCTTGCTGCAACTTACCGCTTAAATCTATGTTATCAATTCGAGTATTATTAAGTTTAATACCTAATAGGTTTGAATTTGAAAGCTTACAACAGTGTAAATTAGCATCATGAAGATCTGCTTTCATTAAAGAGGCATTTTCAATTTTGTTGTTAAATAAGTGTGAGCCTCTTAAGTTTGCACGATAAAAGTTGCTATATGATAAATCGTAACCAGTATGGTCATTATATTTGACAAGATTTAGGCCTTCTAGATTGGCTCTCTTCAACTCTAAACCTTGAAGAAGTCCGCCTCGCTTGGCATAACGTTCAAGTTTTTGCGATAATTCAAGCCCACTTTTGTCGAACTTTGCGTCATGCCAAAAGCAAAGACCTGAACCCATATCAATTTCTTGGCAACGATGGCCATCAGGAGATTGGTATTGGCAAGTAGGTTTATCTTTCATAGCTTAACCTTTTATATTCTTATTACATTAAAGGTAGCAGTAAATTTATGACTCTGAATGTGAAGTAAAAAAAATTTTGAAAATGTTTGATTATCAATTAAAGCTAAGTAAACGAAGAAAGACAGTCGCAATTAAAGTGACACCAAAGCAAGTGCTAGTGACAGCCCCTTATAATATTTGTGAGGTTGCTTTAGAAAATTGGCTAAAAGGTAAAAGTGACTGGGTAAATGCACAAAGACACAAGTTAGAGCTTGCTCCAAGTAAACAAAAGCCAATGCAAACAAGATCATTATTAATTTTTGGCTCAGTTTACAAAATTGATTTTTCAGATATAACAAGGCCGATATTAGATCATGAGAGTAATTTGATTTATTTACCTGAAGTGTTGCGCCAAGATAGACTTGAATTCAGACAAGCGATCATTCAATTACTAACAGATTTACTCTCTAGTTATTTAGACTTGTGCTTAGGCCGGCTGTCTAAGCAAATGAGTTGCCATGTTTCTGCCGTGAAAATCAGAGAATATAAAAGTCGCTGGGGGAGTTGTAACAGTAAACAAGCACTTACCTTTAATAGCCTTCTTGCGGGAGCGCCAAGAAATATGATTGACTATGTTATTGTTCATGAGCTAGCACATTGTCATGTTCTTGCACATAACAAGCTATTTTGGCAACTTGTCGAAAAACATTACAAAGGACATAAATCAGCAAGATTATGGTTTAGAAAAAATGGAAAAAAACTAACGATAGAATAAATTGAAATTTTTTTGAGAAAAGATGGTGGAGGGAGCTGGATTCGAACCAGCGAAGGCAGAGCCGTCAGATTTACAGTCTGATCCCTTTGGCCGCTCGGGAACCCCTCCACGGGGTATCTAATTTTTTTACAACTTGGTGGAGGGAGCTGGATTCGAACCAGCGAAGGCAGAGCCGTCAGATTTACAGTCTGATCCCTTTGGCCGCTCGGGAACCCCTCCAAGTTGCAATGTGTTGTTATGGTGGAGGGAGCTGGATTCGAACCAGCGAAGGCAGAGCCGTCAGATTTACAGTCTGATCCCTTTGGCCGCTCGGGAACCCCTCCTAAACAACGGCGCTGATAATAACAAAGTTTTTTATTAAGTAAAGAAAACAGCTAAAGAAAATTAAAAAAATGCCGATAAAAATATAACTTTATAAATAACCGGTGAAACTCTATGCAATTAGAGCGCATTTTAAACAAGGAGCACCAGCTCGGTGACACGCTATCAAAAAGCGTGGCACAAGAACGTCGTGCTGACTTCGCGCTTTGCTTGGCTATGCTTTCACCAAATGCACTCGACTTCAGTGAATTTCATTTACCAGAATCAGAATTAATCGAATCAGATAAGAGCGAAGAGGCGTTAAGAAAAGAACTACAAATTGGTCCTCAGCAACAAATGGCTCCCAACACTTATGATTTGACCATAGGTGAAAATAACAGCGGTTTACTTCATGAGCAAGGCCTTACAGAATTAAGGCTAAGAAATTGTCTTTCGCCGGAACCTTTTCATATAAGAGATGATAAGCAGCACATTGAGTTGGCGATTATTGATAATTGTGAACCCACAGTGCAGGCAAAAATTTTTGCTCAAAGGACTGGAGAGTTAGAGACAGATAAACCCAAAATAGACGCTGCGGGCTTTTATGACCAATTAGCCAGCGGAGTGATGCAGCAGGCGGTTCAGTTGTCCGCCTAATGCGAGATAATATTTAATTAATTTGAGTTCGGTCTAGATTATCTGGAGTGACACTTTTTAAATTTTTTGCCACTGTCACAAGGACAGAGAGCATTTCTAGATACTTTTAACTCAGGCACATCATACAATTGACCATCTAAGTAACGCCATGCCCCATCTTCTTTAATAAATCTGGAAAGCTCATGTATTTGGTAATGTTTTCCGTCTGCCAAGTAATGTGCTTTAAACTCTACATAATCAAATTCAGGCTCATTTTTTGTTGCGATGATCTCGAGCTTGATAAAGTTGGCAAATGAAGCGAAAGCCTTGATGTCTTCAAGGCTGTGATTACTTTGCTCAGATTTCGCATATGTCTCAAGTATATATTGTGCGTTGTTAGTTGCATAAGCACTGTAGCGAGAGCGCATAAGCAGCTCTGCTGTGTCGGGTAACTTTTGCTTTGTAATGAATACACTGCAGCATGAATCATAAGGTTGAGTGTTAGAACAGTAACACATAAGAAAATCTTTTATTAACTGGCTATACGCTCTATTGTACACGCTTTACAGTCAGTTTCAGTAAAACAGTAAAGCGAGATATCAGTTTGGCTCAAATGCATCTGAGAAAGCTGTTCACCATTGGTAACACCGGTCCATGTAATAACCGCTGCAAAATTGCCATTATTTAGTGCTGAATTAAGTACGTATTCTAAATCTACGATGTGTTTTTTTCGGATCACTAATAATTTACTTGAGTCTATCGAACTGGCCTCGAGCATATCTTTATTTGGAATATGGTCAGGTGCTATTAATAGTGTCCAACCCTGTTTGTGGTTACATTGGTGAATGATTTTAAGCAGTTCAAGACTGGCACAAATTTCATCAGGAGTTTCAACAAAGTTAACGGCTTTGGCGGCATCTACTTTTTTTACTGAGCTTGGTAAAACTGTGGTTGTCTGTAACATAATCATCTCACTGGTTGTTTATACAGTATTTATATACAGTAGTTTATACAGTGTTTCATTGCAAGCAGAAATGTTACTTTTTAATCAATGTAAATTTGGCATATTAAGTAAATCAAATAAATTCAGTTGCTTAGTTTTTTTGTGTGTTTGGCGTTATATAGATGTAGTAGTTTCATACAGTAGTTTCATACAGTAGTTTTGTAGTAAAAGCTGCATAAAACTACTGTATAGACAAACTCAATTAGACTGGAATTGTAACTGATGAATTTGCTCGTATAAGGTGGCAGCGTAGCACTGCGCATCTTTGATTCTTTTTGTTGTTAAATGCGGTTTAATTTGTTCTATCACTGCGTTTGCAGCATCTACACCTTGGCTTTGAGCAAGTGATAACCAAGCCATGGCATGGAATGCACTTTGTGGCACTCCCTGACCTTTTATGAACATCAATCCTAAATAAAACTGTGCTTTATTATCTCCAGACATAGCAGCCATGCGTAGCCACTTTGTTGCCAGCGGATAGGATTTTTCTTGTAGGTAGTACAACCCTTTTTTAAATGCAGTGACAGAGTCATGTTCTGTGGGATAGCGTAGTTCACCATTTGGAGGTGTTGTAACGAACTCAAGCACATTAAATAGTTGTTGCTCTAAGTCATGATGCGCCGCGCTATTATCTGGCGATTTATCCATACTCTACCTATTTTTGAAATGCCTAATATTATTGTAGTCAAAACTTTTTGACTGTGTTGGCCATAAATTTAGTTATGCTAAATTCTTGCCACGTAATGAGCTAATTATATATTTTTAATGCCATTATGCAGTTTTTTTTTTAACGCTTGCAGCGATGAGATGCCTTTATTATTTTCATAAAATACTAAATCGCCCTTATTTTCTTTTCTGTCATAACAATTTTAATCACTGGTATTAACCGCTAGAATAGCGCCGCTTTAATAAGAATTATAAATTTCTTTTAACTTTTACCAATGGAAACATCTATGCTCGAAAAGCTATTCTCTATCAAGCATCAAGGCTCTAGTGTGAAAACTGAGTTAATTGCTGGACTCACTACTTTTCTCACTATGGTTTACATCGTCTTTGTAAACCCTGCAATGCTAGCGCAAACAGGTATGGACTTTGGTGCGGCATTTGTTGCTACATGTATTGCAGCGGCAATAGGTTGCTTCATTATGGGCTTTTGGGCAAATTATCCCCTTGCACTTGCTCCAGGTATGGGGTTGAACGCCTTCTTCACTTATGGCGTTGTTTTAGGCATGGGTTATAGCTGGCAGTCAGCATTGGGGGCAGTGTTTTTATCTGGCTGTATCTTTTTTATTCTAAGTTTATTTAAGGTAAGAGAATGGATTATTAATGCGATCCCATTGGTACTGAAGCAAGCGATTGCTACGGGAATTGGGGCGTTTTTAGCGTTAATTGCGCTCAAAAATGCCCAGATAATTGTCGCAAGTCCTGCAACGCTTGTTCAATTAGGCGATATAACCAGTGCAGGCCCATTGCTGGCAATTTTAAGTTTCTTTGTGATCGCAGCATTAATGTTTAGAGATGTAAAAAGTGGCGTTCTGATCAGTATCTTTTTAGTAACGATTGCTGCATGGGTATTAGACCTTATTGAGTATCAGGGGATCGTGTCTTTGCCGCCAAGTATCGCGCCGACAATTATGCAATTAGACATAGCTGGTGCACTAGAGCTTTCAATGCTAAGTGTTGTATTTGCATTCTTATTTGTAGACTTATTTGATACTTCTGGCACTTTGGTCGCAGTAACGCAAAAAGCTGGCTTAGCAGACGAACAGGGTCGAATGCCACGTTTGGGGCGCGCACTTTCTGCAGACAGCACGGCAACAATCGCAGGTTCTATGTTAGGTACTTCAACAACGACATCTTATATTGAATCTGTATCAGGCGTGTCAGTGGGAGGCAAAACGGGTTTAACTGCCGTTGTTGTCGGCGTATGTTTTTTGCTAATGACCTTCTTTGCGCCTTTGGCAAAAATGATCCCAGCTTATGCCACTGCTGGGGCTATTTTATACGTTGCGGTACTTATGTTGCAAAATTTAAAGTTAGTTAATTGGGATGATATGACAGATGCGATCCCAGTGAGCGTTGTGTTATTGATGACACCACTTACTTTTTCAATTGCACATGGTATCGCTTTGGGGTTTATTGCTTACACAGCAGTGAAGTTTGTATGTGGTAAGAAAGATGAAATCACGATTAGTGTTTGGGTATTAACTGCATTATTTTTGGTAAAGTTTGCTCTGGGCTAATTGGTGAAATTTGATGCCGAAGAAAAGTGTTACCACTTTTTCTTCGGTGCAAATAAAACATCTAAGTCGTCTTGCTCTTGTTCTTTTTTCTGTTTCACAGATGACTCATTAGACGCTTTTAACTCATTACTGATTTCGTTTAGGTATGCTTCTAACTGTTGTTTTTTATTGGTTACATATTCGTCAGAATAAGTAACTGCACAAATAGTTGCATAGGCCTTTTCAAAATATTGGCGTGCTGATCCGACCATATTTGCTGCCCTTGCTGCAACTCCGCGTTTGATTTGGCTTTCAACATTTATTTTAAGCTGCAGTTTTTCAAGCCTTCTATCTTCGGCAACAAACTTTTGAGTATCTACTTTACCTTTTGAGTGCTCTGAACGAAGTACACTTCTTAACTTTTTAATACCCTGAACAAGAGTAATGAGTTGTTTATCACTATCAGGTAAATTTAAATTTTCTGAATTATTAATATTTTCTGGTGAAGAGTTCATTCGCTCTTTTGACTCATGAAGACGATTCTTCAACTCTCTAGAGGTCGGCGAAAGATCCACCATAGTTGAAAGCGCATCATGAACTCGGCGTTGTAGCACTTGGATCATGACCTCAGACATTGGAATGTTGCTGCTGTTAACAATGACGTCTTCAGATTCTTCAATTATACGTTTTTGTTTAGCAAGCTCTTTTCGACGCTCAGCTTCTTGCTTCTCCTTATGCTGTTGAATTGCACTGACCCATACGGCAATGATGATCAAAGCAATAATAAGCATAATAATAATCGAAACAAACATAGCAACTTCTCAATAATTAAAGTTTTCAAACCGTTTTTATCTTACATGAAATAATTCTTTACTGAATAGGTCAACACGATAATCTGATAAAAAATACATTTATTTCATAGCTTTTTATTATAGTTTAAGAAATAAATTCTGTTCAGCTATAAACAAATTTAGCAATTGCTACCTGAACGAGAGTAAATATGCTAGCCTTAGTAGACTAGGGCAAAATGCAGTATGGCTCAATAATGATGCCGTTGCTCGTGAAAAACTAAAACAATAAAAATATTATGAAATTACAACAATTAAAATATATTGTAGAAGTCCTCAATCACAATTTAAATGTATCGGCGACAGCTGAAAGCCTGTACACATCTCAGCCTGGTATTTCTAAACAAGTTCGAATGCTAGAAGATGAGCTCGGCGTTCAAATTTTTGGCCGTAGTGGTAAACACCTTACGCATGTAACTCCTGCAGGTAATGAAATAATCAATATCGCCAGAGAAATTCTATCTAAAGTAGAAGGGATCAAAGCGGTTGCGAATGAACATACCTTACCAGATCAGGGCAAATTGAATATTGCTACGACTCACACTCAAGCTCGTTATGCATTGCCAGGTGTGATTCAAGGCTTTATGCAGAAGTATCCATCGGTTTCTCTTCATATGCATCAAGGCACACCGCAACAAATTTCGGATGCTGCAGCCCGTGGTGACGCTGACTTTGCAATCGCAACTGAAGCATTGCATCTTTATAGTGATTTAGTCATGTTGCCATGTTATCACTGGAACAGAAGCATCGTGGTAACTAAAGACCACCCACTTGCAAAGCTAGGTAAAAATATATCAGTTCAAGATATCGCGAAATATCCATTGATTACATATGTATTTGGTTTTACTGGACGTTCAGAACTTGATAAGGCGTTTAACGCCCATGGTCTTGAACCACATATTGTATTCACCGCCACTGATGCTGATGTTATTAAGACTTATGTTCGCCTGGGCTTAGGTGTAGGTGTGTTAGCAACTATGGCAATCGATACACAAACTGATGACGATTTAGTGTGTATTGATGCAAGTCATTTATTCGAAGCGAGCACAACCAAAATTGGCTTTAGAAAAGGTAGTTTCTTACGTGGTTACATGTACGACTTTATTGAACGCTTTGCGCCTCATTTGACTAAAGAGCTAGTCGAAAAAGCAAGCTTACTGCGTAATCAAGACGATGTTGATGAGTTATTCAAAGAAATTAAGTTACCAGTTAAATAAATATAAACACTAATAGAAAAGGCTGCAATTGCAGCCTTTTTTTGACTATTGTTATACCAATCATCTTAATTAAAATGATTAAGTATTATTGAAGCTTTGTATTGTTTTTAACACTCGATAATATTAACCGCAAGTCCACCACGAGCAGTCTCTTTGTATTTGGTTTTCATATCGTTACCCGTATCCAACATGGTTTTGATGACTTTATCTAACGATACTTTCTGGTCACCCGTACCACGCATAGCAAGACGCGAGGCATTGATGGCTTTTACAGCACCCATAGCGTTACGTTCAATACAAGGAACTTGCACTAAACCACCAACAGGGTCGCATGTTAAACCTAAGTTATGTTCCATGCCGATTTCTGCTGCGTTTTCAACGTGCACAACATTGCCACCCATAATTTCAGTGAGTGCACCTGCAGCCATTGAGCAAGCAACACCAACTTCACCTTGGCAACCAACCTCAGCACCAGAGATTGACGCATTCTTTTTATAAAGGATACCAATCGCTGCCGCGGTCAATAAATAACGCGTTGCAATTTCAGTATCGACTTCTTTGATAAACGTATGATAGTACATTAATACTGCCGGTAAGATCCCCGCCGCACCATTTGTAGGTGCTGTTACGACACGGCCGCCAGCAGCATTTTCTTCGTTTACGGCTAGAGCGAATAAATCAACCCAGTCCATTGCACGCAATGGGTCGTTGTTATTTTCAACGTTAAGCTTTAAATATAAGCTCGGTGCACGACGTCTCACTTTTAAGCCGCCTGGTAAAATACCCTCTGTACGCATACCACGCTCAATGCATGCTTTCATAACACTCCAGATATTAAAAAGTTCGCCTTTAATATCTTTTTCTGCACGAAGTGTTTTTTCGTTTGCCATCATAAGAGATGACACACTTAAGCCTGTCTCTTTACACATATCCAATAATTCTTGAGCATTATTGAAAGGGTAAGGCGCTGGGTTTTCTTCACGAATATCGAGTGCTGCTTGTTTTTCTTGTTCGAACTGCTCTTCTGTAACAATAAAGCCACCACCGATAGAGTAGTAAACTTGGCTGTGAATTAACTCTTCACCTGAGAAAGCGAAGATTTCCATGGCATTTGAATGCTTAGGTAAGGTTTTACGACGGTGGAAAACAATCGCGCCTTGCTTTGGAAAGTCCGCTTTATGGGTTTTATCTAAGTAGATAACTTGTTCGCGTTCGATGGTGTCCAAGATTTCAGGGACAGCATCGGCATCTATGGTTTCAGGGTCATGGCCTGCTAACCCTAAAATCACGGCTTTACCTGAGCCGTGGCCAATACCAGTTTGACCAAGAGACCCATACAGCTCTACTTTGACAGAAGTCACCTTGTCGATTAATTGTTTTTCTTGTAAATCTTTTACATAAAGACGTGAAGCGCGCATTGGGCCGACCGTATGTGACGACGACGGGCCAATCCCGATACTGAACATATCAAATGCACTAATCATAATCTTCTACTCAACATTGCCTTTGAACGGACGCACATCATAACGTTAAAGTATTTCAATGTAACTATTTTGCGCTAGTTGAGTGGTGGTTAGTTGACCAGTTGAGCAAAGTTTTTAACCAATTTAGCTGTCGCGCCCCATAGTAAGCCATGTTCGGTTGGAAAAATATCGAATTTTCGTGCTTTACCGCCTAATTGCACTTCGATTGAGCGCCAATTCTCTTCGTCAAATAAACGCTCGAGTGAAATTGTAAATACCCGTTCCACCTCATCACTGTCAGTGTGCCATGAAGCGCGAGATTGCAGTGTTGCGACAATAGGTGAAATGGTAAAGCCTGTTAAGGTGTTATGAATGGGTAATTGACCGATAGAATTGATATGGCTTGGACAAATACCTAGCTCTTCATTGGTTTCACGTATTGCAGTGGCCTGCAATGAGGGGTCAAAATGCTCAAACTTTCCACCTGGAAAGCAAATTTGGCTTGGATGGTGTTTTAAGTAAGCAGCGCGTTTGCAGAACAATAAAGCGGCTTTGTTGTCTACTTCAAGCAAAGGTAATAAAACAGCGCTTGCTCTGGTATTTTTAAAGTGAACTGAGTCTATGAGAGGCGCACTGAGGTTAAATTTACATAAGATTTCAGATAACTTCATTTGCTCCTCCCGAATTTTGCCTAGCTATTACTTAGTATAGGTAATATTTTCTTTACCTTGTCTAAAGTTTCTTGGTATTCCAATGCAGCTTTTGAATCAGCAACGATACCGCCGCCAGCCCAGCAATGAATTTTATCTTCATTGCATACTAAAGTACGAATGGTGATTGACGTGTCCATCTTGCCACACGCGCTGATATAACCGATAGAGCCACAATAAACGCTACGGCGGTGAGGTTCGAGCTCTTCGATAATTTCCATGGCACGAATTTTGGGAGCCCCCGTGATTGAACCGCCAGGAAAAGCCGCCTCTAGTTGGTCAATGGCTGTTTTACCTTTAGCTAACTCACTCTGAACGGTGCTAACTAAATGATGAACAGCAGGGAAGCTTTCGATATCGAATAGTTTAGGCACTGTCACAGTCCCAGGTTTGGCCACTTTTCCTAAATCGTTACGGAGTAGGTCAACGATCATCACATTCTCAGCGCGATCTTTAGGACTATTTTGCAGAATGTCGGCTTGTTTGTTATCAGCAGTTGCTTCTTTTAACCTAGGGAGTGTGCCTTTAATTGGCTTCGTTTCAACTTTGCCATCTTTAACTAGAATAAATCGTTCAGGCGATACCGATAAAATAGAGCCTTGTGGGTGATTTATAAAAGCAGCAAAAGGCGCTTTGTTGTGTGCTCTGAGAGTTTTATAGGCTGCCCAAGGGGTGCCATTAAATTTTGCACTAAATCGTTGAGCTAAATTAATTTGATAACAATCGCCGCTTTTTAAATAAGCTTGAATTTTATCAAACTGTTTTTCATACGCGCTTTTATCAAAATTCGATTGCCACTCGGAAGTGAGCTTAAATGGATCCGGATTTGCAGATTGTGACTTAATTGCCGCTAAATACGTGTCAAGGCGATCAAAGTTTGGCTGAGAAACATAAAACCACTCTGATGTTTGGTTATCAAAAATCAAAGCATCTAAATATAAACCCGCACTCATGTCAGGCATATTAATGTCTTCGGTTGCCAGCTCGGGCATTGATTCAATATAACGTCCCAAGTCGTAACCGAAGTAACCTAACCATCCACCTGTGAATGGTAAATTTCCAGCGGCTTGTTTGCCTGATAAATCACTTAACAGTGATTGCATAACGGCAAAACAACTTTGCGTTTGCTGTTTGCCATCTAAAAATACTTGCCTATTTTTTGCTTCGACAAGGTGTTTTGGCTCAAAACTGATTATGTCGTAACGGCTATTTTCGTGTTGAGCGTTACTTGAATCTAATAAAACTGCGTGAGGAAAATGGGCGAATTGCTCAAAAACTAACTCAGTAGGTAGCTTTATGTCTAACTTTTTACAATTGATTTGCTCATTTATCATTTACTTGAACCTGAAAACTAGCCCGAAACGGGCGAGGAGGGTATCATATTTGCCAGTTTTACAATAGTGATGCTCAATACCAATTGAATTAAGAATTAGATCATTCTAACGTGCTAAATGATTCATTAGAGTCGTTGAAAAATATTTGTATAGAACCACTATGCATAATTATTTTCGCCTAGTTATTGAACCATTACCGTTAACCGATTATCGGAAAACCCATTATCTGTCGTTATAATTGAGCAAAACTCTAATACAATTGTTAAAATCACTCAAAACCGTCAACATTTTAAAGACGTAAGCTATATTTGACTTACGATTATTAAGGAACCGTCATGAGTACTATCCGTCAACAAGACTTCATCGACAGCATTGAAGATGCATTGCAGTATATTTCTTATTACCATCCACTCGATTTCGTTCAAGCGCTAGAAAAGGCTTACCACAAAGAAGAAAGCAAAGCGGCTAAAGATGCGATTGCTCAGATCTTAATTAACTCTCGTATGTCTGCTGAAGGCAAGCGTCCACTGTGCCAAGACACAGGTATCGTAACATGTTTCGTTAAAGTAGGTATGGATGTTAAGTGGGATAAAACAGATTTAACTGTTCAGCAAATGGTTGATGAAGGTACACGTCGCGCTTATAACAGCCCTGACAACCCACTTCGTGCATCAATTGTTGCCGATCCTGCTGGCGCACGTAAAAACACCAAAGATAACACGCCATCAGTAGTACACATTGACATGGTACCAGGCGCTGAAGTTGAAGTGATGATCGCAGCGAAAGGCGGCGGCTCAGAAAACAAAACTAAAATGGTTATGCTTAACCCATCTGATGATGTTGCTGCTTGGGTTGAGAAAACACTGCCTACTATGGGCGCCGGCTGGTGTCCACCGGGCATGCTAGGTATAGGTATTGGCGGTACGGCTGAAAAAGCAGCTGTACTAGCGAAAGAGTCACTGATGGATCCGGTTGATATTCACGAACTAATCGAGCGTGGTGCAGAAACAGCTGAAGAAAAGCTACGTTTAGACATCTTCGAACGTGCTAACAAGTTAGGTATTGGTGCACAAGGCCTTGGTGGTTTAACAACGGTTGTTGATATTAAAATCAAAACAGCACCAACACACGCTGCATCTAAGCCAGTTGTAATGATCCCTAACTGTGCAGCAACACGTCACGTACATTTCACGCTAGACGGTTCAGGTCCAGCTGATCTTAAAGCACCTAAAGTTGAAGATTGGCCAGAGCTGACGTTTGAAGTGGGTGAAGACACACGTCGCGTAAACTTAGACACACTAACGAAAGAAGACACACTAGATTGGAAGATGGGTGAAACCGTGCTTCTTTCAGGTAAAATCTTAACAGGTCGTGATGCAGCGCATAAGCGTCTTCAAGACATGATCTTGTCAGGTGAAGGCTTACCTGAAGGTGTAGATTTCGAGAACAAGTTTATCTACTACGTAGGTCCTGTTGATGCAGTAGGCGACGAAGCTGTAGGCCCTGCAGGTCCAACTACAGCAACGCGTATGGATAAGTTCACCGATCTAATGCTTGAAAACACTGGTATCGTGGGCATGATCGGTAAAGCTGAGCGTGGTCCAGCGACAGTTGAATCTATCAAGCAAAACAAATCAATCTACTTAATGGCAGTAGGTGGTGCAGCTTACCTAGTATCTAAAGCAATCAAGAAAGCGCGCGTAGTAGCGTTCGAAGATTTAGGTATGGAAGCAATCTACGAGTTTGAAGTAGAAGATATGCCAGTAACAGTTGCAGTAGACAGCGATGGTAACAACGCGCACACTGCAGGCCCTGCGATTTGGAAAGCGAAAATCGAAGAGCTAGACAGCAAATTAAAATAAGCAATTAGCTTGTTTTAAATGGAAAAAGGAGTGAATTTTCACTCCTTTTTTATGCCTGATAATGACTGAATATTATTGAGATTGGGTATTATCCAGTCCAATTGGATAAATATAAGGATGGTCATAGTGAAGTATTTTGAAGTGCCAAAATGTTTTCATGAAGTATTTGGAGAGCAACAAACTCGATTAGAAGTGTTTTTAACAGTATTGTTCGCTTGTATTGCGACAATAGTTACTTTTTTCTTATCAGGTTTATCGCTTAATCATTGGCAGGTAATCGCCGCCTTTTTAATTGTGTTTGATGTTTATGCAGGCTGTATCGCTAACTTCAGCCAAGGAACAAATCAGTTTTACGCTCAACGTTATAAAAGTAGATTAATATTCATCGCGATACATTTTCATAACGTGATCATTGCGTTACTACTTGATATGTATGTTCAAGAAAGTTTATTGATTTGGGGTTATACAATTGTTTCAGCGTGTATTGTTAATTTTTTAAAGAGTAATAGACTACAAACGTTTATTGCCGCCAATTTATTTTGTTTTGGTATTTTAGTACTACTAAGTTTATCTATGCCAAATTGGCTGATACTCATCAGTTTATTCTTTATGTTTAAAGTCATTGTTAGCTTTGCTGTTGATCATCATAAGCAAAAATAAATACACAAATGTAACTCAACTCTCGTTTTTATAGCGTCACAAAGCTACGCTTTTAGATTTAAGCCTGATTATTATTTGTCAGAATCAGGCTTACTTCATCACTCCCAAGAAAATTCTTCAAATTCAAACTTGAAAACCAATTGATTAACTGTAATGATAATGATTATCAATTGTGATTTTGAAATCGGTTCATATGTGTTTGAAAGAAACTATTGCTTGTTACACACCTTGTTTAAAAACCCACTGTCGAAGACCTCAATTAGAAGCACCTGTTTTGGTATCTCAATATATTGAGGGCAGTTTGGCATTAGCAAAATGGTACGGCAGCAGTCATTGCACATTGTTACAAGAACTGTATTTAAAAAGAGTATTCAATGAGTTACTCAATAAAATTGCTGATCCACTAGTACATGAGTCAATCAGAAAGCAATGTTTTGAGCAGCTATATAAGCCTCTTCTCGCTTTGAAGCGATTCTACAAACAGCAGCAAGCCGATAAACAAAAATATTTGGCGCTGGAGCTTGAAGCAAGAGTTCTGTGTCGTGAATTTAATCCATTTTTATAGGAGTCAAAGATGACTACATTTCGCCAAGAATCAGACAGCATGGGTGTATTAGATGTGCCTGAAGCCGCACTTTATAAAGCGCAAACCCAGCGTGCAGTCAATAACTTTACAGTTAGCAAGTTAACTATGCCGCAAGAGTTTATTCGAGCACTTGCTTACATTAAACAAGCGGCGGCCGAGGCAAATGCAGAGCTAGGGCATCTTTCACAAGATAAAGCACAGGCGATTGCCAAAGCAGCGCAAAGTATTATTGAAGGTGAGCACTTAGACCAATTCCCGGTTGATGTGTTTCAAACAGGCTCAGGTACAAGCTCAAATATGAATGCCAATGAAGTGATCGCGACGCTCGCAACACAGCAAAGTGGTATTCAGATCCACCCTAATGACGACGTAAATATGGGTCAAAGCTCAAATGACGTGATCCCAACCGCTATTCACGTCAGTAGTGCGGTTGCTGTAGTTTATGAGCTATTACCTGCACTAAAACACCTATCACAAGTTATAGAGCAAAAATCTAAACAAGTAGGCCATGTGGTTAAAACGGGCCGTACACACTTAATGGATGCAATGCCTGTTACATTTGCGCAAACCTTAGGTGGTTGGCAGCATCAAATTGACTGTGCTTATCAGGGGATTTTAAGTAGTGTAGAAAGAGTCTACGAACTTGCACAAGGTGGCACGGCTGTGGGCACGGGTGTAAATGCCGATGCGCAATTTGCTAAGGTTTTCACGCAATATTTAAGCACAAATATTGGCATTCGTTTTAAACCAAGTAGCAATCATTTCTATCACATTGGTTCGCAAGATGCGATTGTAGGCCTTTCAGGACAATTAAAAGCAATGGCTGTGGCAAATATGAAAATTGCGAATG
>Ga0209992_10002053_pt1 | contig 19320 bp, 14 predicted proteins | sample 2SBtaG_2_FD_182564 | JGI IMG/M metagenome (GOLD analysis project Ga0209992, IMG submission 182564) | Deep subsurface microbial communities from Kolumbo volcano to uncover new lineages of life (NeLLi) - 2SBTROV12_ACTIVE470 metaG (SPAdes)... | ecosystem: Environmental > Aquatic > Marine >... | reverse complement strand
GGGATCGGCATTCTCATGGATTCGCTGAGGCTTCTTGGACTTGACGACAATACTGCCGTTGTTTTCGTTTCTGACAACGGAGGCCTCAGCTCGCTGAACCGGGGACGGGAAACAGGCCCCACCTCGAATCGCCCCTTGCGCGCCGGAAAGGGTTACTTGTACGAAGGCGGCGTTCGCATCCCGTTCATCATCCACGACCCAACGTCTCCAACTCCGAGCATAAGATCCGACATCGGTTCGACAGTTGATGTCGTCCCCACCCTTCTGGACCTCGCCGGAATCGAAGGAGATGGCTTCGATGGAATATCCGTGGTGGAAGAGTCAGGAGAGCGATCCAAGTATTTCCATTTTCCCCATTATCACGGATCGGGAAATCGACCATCTGGTTCGATGATTTCGGGTCGATACAAGCTCATAGAGTGGTTCGAAACGGGTGAGCTTGAACTATACGACTTGCAGCAAGACGAAGAAGAGCAAGTCAACCTGTCGTCTGAGTTTCCCCAATTGGCAGACTCGCTTTTCAGCCTGATGAATGCCTGGCGACTCGAAGTCGACGCGAAGATGCCCTCTCCCAATCCTGACTGGATCGGAAAGTGACGCCCGAATACTGGTCGCCCAGCATTACCCTTTGCGTCGTAAGGTAATAGTGCATTTTCAAATCAATACTGGATCAGAATTCCCCTATCTTGGTTTAGGCCAAAATCCTGAACCAATCTCTCTAAAGACCCGCAGGAAAATTCTGGCCTTTCCCTCGGCGCACCAATAGCGCTCTTACCATGTCGGGAAAGACTGTCAAACACATAGCGCTGACTTCCATCTGGCTTTTGGTCGCAATTGTCAGCCTTGCCGCGGGTCTTGAATACTACACGCTTCCTCTGCACGATCGGGCGTACTCTGACCTCCACGAACTCTACAAACCCTCCGGTTTCATTGGACACGGTATGGGAATCATCGGCAGCCTGATGATGATTGTGGGGGTCGCCATGTACAGTGTTCGAAAGCGGGTACGGAGATTTGAACAGAGTGGGCAGCTCCGAAACTGGCTCACCATTCACATCTTTCTCTGTACACTCGGTCCCTGGCTGGTGCTTTTGCACACTGCTTTCAGATTTGGTGGTGTAATTTCCATCGCCTTCTGGAGCATGATTGCCGTAGTTCTTTCAGGAATATTTGGCCGATACATTTACGTTCGCATTCCAAAAGCGACGGACGGTCAGTTTCTGTCCGAAAGCGCGCTGTTGGCTCGCCAGAAACATCTGCTTCACTCCATAAAGGAGTATCATAACGTCGCTGATTCAAGAGTTTCTGAATTTGTTCGCGAGACCGCAGGCCCACAAATCGGTGATGGCTGGACGTCCCGACTGTTGGCAGCGATCAAACGAGATCTGAGCATTTCGACTCGAAGAAAGGCCCTTCTGCTCATGGCCCGCAGCGATGGAATGGCTGACGCGGAATCCATCGTGTTTGTTCGGCGAGTCATGGATTATCAAAATTTGGTACAGCAGACGTCGGTAAGCGGGGTTTTTCAGCGCCTGTTCGGATACTGGCATGTATTTCACCTTCCTCTCGCACTGATAATGCTTGCCATCATGCTGTTACATATCGGTGTCGCGTTCACGTTTGGATATTTCTGGATCACATGAGCCCATCTCGTTATCGTCTGATGATTGCAGTAGCTCTCCCGCTACTCATTGTTGGATTCTATTTTATTTTCGTTTCCGGCGTCGATTCTTCGGTCCTCGAGGATGGTTTTGTCCATCCGGACACACCGGCGGGGATACTTCCTGGCACGCCAAATTCCTCATCCGTCGGAAGCGCACCGTCGAGTGAAAACGTATCTGACGCGTACTTCCAGAGGATTTTTGTCCTGGAAGAACAGATAAGAACAAACCCCGCCGACACGTTGGCGATGCGCGAACTCGGCAGAGTGCTTCAGGACAGTCATCGGTTGGAAGACGCGGATATGCACTATTCCAATTACCTGTTGCAACACCCGAGAGCGAGGCAGGTCTGGCTCGATCTGGCGGCGACAAGAGCGGTGGACGAAAAATGGGATTTGGCCAAAGAAGCGGTTCGCGAGATGCTCGACGTATATCCCGGAGATGAATTCGCCATATACAATCTGGGTGCCATATCAGCTAATTCCGGCGATTTCGCCGAAGCTCAAAGCATCTGGAAGGGCCTTGAAGAAACGGTTACCGATGAAGCTGTCAAGTCGATGGTCAGCAGTTCATTGAGACGCCTCGACGAACGGCAATAGAATCTGATGCTGAACCGTGCCCACATAACTGTCCTGATTTTGGTTGTCGTAGCTCTGGCCCCGGCCAACGCGTATGCTCAACTCATTTCACCCGGTGAACTGATTCAGGATCACGAAGTCTGGGATACCATCGAATCTTGCACTACTTGCCACGAATTGGGAAACCGTGGCATCAGCGATTCACTATGCCTGAACTGTCATTTTTCGTTGGAAAGCAGGATGAATGATGGCCTGGGCCTGCATGCAACGTTCGATGAGCCGAACTGTGCAACCTGTCACAAGGACCACTTCGGAAGAGATTTCGATTCCATTCGATTCGACACGCTGAGCTTCGACCACGAAGCAACAGGATACGAGCTGCTGTTGAGCCACGAGGAGACCAGTTGCCTGTCCTGTCATTCCGGAGAGAATCTGTCAGATCAAAATTTCCTGGTCTTCCAATCTCAACATGTCGTCTCTGAACCCACCTTTCTGGGATTGATTGAGGATTGCGAATCGTGTCACGGCCCGGACAACGTTCATGAATCACAATTTGAGCTGGTAGCGTGCAGTACCTGCCATGACAGCGGGGTCTGGGAAGAGGTGCCTCTGTTTGATCATGATGACTCAGAATATCCGTTGACCGGTGAACATTTCGACCTTTCATGCGAGACGTGTCATGAGCCTGCTACGGGCAATCCCGATGTCGTTGTTTACAAACCGCTGGAATTCGCCGAGTGCTCGGCTTGCCACGAAGATGTTCATGCAGGCACATTTGGCTCGACGTGCGCATCCTGTCACGCCACCACTGGATGGAATTCCATCGCGGCCTCTGACTTCGAAACAACATTCGACCACGATGTCACGGAATTCCCACTTATCGGTCTTCATGAATCCGCTACCTGTGCTTCATGCCACAACGATTCGGAAACGCTACCCGAGATTTCGATTCAGTTCATCCGGAGTACGCTGAGCAATCAGTATCCACACCCCGTTGCAGAAGCCTGTGAAAGTTGCCACGTGGACAATCATGACGGAAGTACAGATCCCGTAGGGTGTGTTTCTTGTCACACTGAATTTGGTTGGGCACCGTCTGAGTTTGATGTTTTTCGCCATCAGGAAGAGACGGAATACCCGCTAGAAGGGGCGCACATGGCCGTACTATGCGCCCAGTGCCACATTCCGGCATCCGGGGAGGCTATCTCGCATATCTCGTTCGAAGTTGAGGATCAAACATGCGAGGGTTGTCACCTGGAAGATGATCCACACGAACAACAATTCTCGCCAGAGACCTGTGATAGTTGTCACGCCGTCGAATCATGGATCGAAGCGTCTTCGTCATTTGATCATTCGAGTACAGAATTCCCTCTCGCAGGCTCACATGCAATAATCGCCTGTTCGTCCTGCCACACACAAACGGATCTGGACATCGTGGAATACCGGGAACTGGATTCTTCTTGCGCTTCCTGTCACGAAGACGAAAACCCACACGGTAGCCAGTTTGAAGCAACGAGCTGTGCCACGTGCCATGACGATGTGTCATTCCGGTTGACCGCTTTTGACCATGATCTGAGCGGCTGGCCTCTCGAAGGAGCTCACACGGATGTCTCCTGCGCCAGTTGCCACGAGGAACAACCGGATAGTCGCGGAGAAATGATTGTGCAGTACCGTGGTGTAAAAACAGAATGCAAAGATTGTCACAGCGGAGGAAACGAAAATGAAGAATAACTCCATGAGAAAAAGAGTGACAATATTCTGTCTGATCTTTTCGGCGCTGATGGGGGCCAGCCAGTCCTCTGCACAAGACAACCCGATAGACAGCCCTCACGGTGATTGGGACACGACAATCGCGTGTAGCGACTGCCACTCGTCCAATGCCTGGACACCGATGGATCCGCAGGCCGCTTTCGATCATGAAAATGACGCAGCGTTCGCCCTTTTGGCTGCACACGAGACAGCGGCATGTGCTTCATGTCATTCAGGCCTGGAATTCGAGCCAGAATCGGCCATCATTCGGGAATGTGCGGATTGTCACGAAGATGTTCATAATTCGAAGCTGGTCCCCACATGTGAGACCTGCCATAATGAACGTTCCTTCCGTGACATCGACGGATTCGCGATACATCTGGACACGTCGTTTCCCCTCATCGGATCGCACGAAGTCATCGCCTGCGAAAGTTGTCATGACGACGATTTGGGAGGGTGGTACTTCGGGGACCAGCCCACCTGTATCACGTGCCACGAATCAGCCTATCTCGAAACGACGGTCATCCCCCACGAAGAGAATGGATTCTCGCAGGAGTGTGAGGACTGTCACACACAACACGTCTGGCCGGACGCCATATTCCCCGAACACTCACTCCTTTCAGACGGATTTGAACTGATTGGGGCACACGAGTTTGCGGGATGCGAAAGCTGTCATATCCAACCCTCGTTTGAGCTTGTGTTTGCTGCTCTGGACCAGAACGACTGCTACGCCTGTCATCAAGCCGACTATGAAGACGAACATCGCAATTCCGGATTTCCGCTGAATTGTCTTGAGTGTCACAATCAGAATGATTGGGACGGTGCCTCGGATTTTGATCACGATGCTCCATTTTTCCCCATCTATTCCGGTGAGCACAAAGGAGAATGGGATAATTGCTCAGACTGCCATCAAGCAGCCCCCGATATGACCAGCTTCACGTGTATCGATTGTCATGAACATCGTAAGGACAAGATGGATGACGAGCACGATGACGAACCGGATTACGTGTACGAGAGTCTCGCGTGCCTGAGTTGCCATCCGGACGGGAAGGAGGATGACGACGATGATTAAGCTCCGACTCCTTGCGACGATTATGGTCTGCTTCCTCATTGCGAATGATGCGACGGCCCAATCGCCCACAGATTCACGTAGCGAGACCGATTCCCTCAGGGTGGTGGTGAGCCGGGTCCAGGCCCGAGGCATCTATGTCGATGTCAGTGATGCGCAGTGGGAACGGGGCGACACGCTGATGGTGCTTCAAAATGAGGATACACGGGCTCTTTCCCGTGTTGCGGGTAAGTCATCGACGTCTCTCCTTCTGGTCTGGCTTTTGGACCCTCTGTCGCTGGAAGTGGGAAATGAACTCGTCCTGGTTGGCCCGCGAAAAGAGCACGGACCTGAACAAGACCTCGATCTGGCTGAAGAGCGTCGGAGCATTCTCGGACGTCCGGTTGGTGTTCGGACCGACCCAAGATCGTCGGGTGTGCAGGTCCACGGGTATTACAGCGCTTCGCTGACCGCTTCGGTCTCTGAGGTCAAAGGCCAATTCACCGACACACGTTCGTCTTCTCGCCAGTACATGAATCCAGTTTCATCGTTGAGAATGCGCGTGGAAGGACTTCCGGGTAGTGGCCGCTTCATGTTCAGTGCCAGGGGATCGAGGCGATTCAGTTCGCAAGACCTCGTCTCTCGCTCAGGATCCTTCAGGATGTACGAGCTCAAATATCAGAGCCAGATCTCCTCGGGATTGTCGCTGGAAGCCGGACGTTTCAGAGAGCGTCACACCCCGGCAGGGGGATATTGGGATGGCCTCAATGTTTCGTTCAAAACCGGTGATTTCCTTTTCGGAGTATCGGGTGGATTTGAACCGGATCGATACAGTGAAGCCTTCCAGACTGACATCAATAAGATTTCCGTCTTTTCAGATGTGAGCAAAAAACACACTGGAGGATCAACCTCCTTGATGACTGCTTTTACTCGAATCGATGGAAGCCGGATGCTTCGACCCTATTCCTTTATTTCCATTGAACAAAAATCCCGACTCGGGAGGACACGCCTGAGCACCTCCCTACAGATCGACGAGTCACCTATCGACGGAAAATGGGATGTCAGTCGATTTTACGTTCGAGCGAGCTCGCCCATATCGGAGACCTTGAGGCTTTCAGGCCGGTATGGATCGAGACAATACTTCCCATACTGGCGAACCGACGCAAGCTACTCGGCCAGGAAAAATCAGACCTCTGCGGGGATAACCTGGCAAAAACGAACCCATCTTGTGGGGCTAACCGTGTCATCCAATTCGTTTTCGGGCTCAGAAAAGAGCAACTCTGTAACGGCATCGTTCCGGACGCAACCAGGCTGGATGCCATTTCGGATTTCCAATTCAACAAGTGTGTTCGAGCGTCCCGGAGGGCGCACCTTATACAGCTCCACTTCTTTTCAAAAAGAACTCCGAAGACTTACTCTCGGGTTAGAATACTCTCTTCTTGCAGTTGATCAGCTTGGCCCGTTGGCCCTGTCACACATTGCCGGCGCATCGGTACGATTCCGCATGGACAAGTGGGGATACCTGTCCATCAGGCAACGCGCCCACCTGAGTTCGAGCGTAACATCCTCTACTTTTTTCATCAACTATGGCATCAGCTTCTGAGTTCGACACTTTTGATATGGCTGATATTCTTTGTGCTGGCGGCGATTTTCGTCCTGCCGTACGTCGTGCGCATGGTCCGGCAGGAACGCGCAGTAATCGATGCTCAGGCAGAATCTCTGGAACTCGGGCTGTATCGGCCAGCATCCCTCCATCCCGTCGTCAACCCGGATCAGTGCATTGGCACCGGGAATTGTGTGAGCGTCTGTCCTGAAAAAAATGTTCTCGGACTGATTTCGGGGCAGGCCATACCGGTTTCTCCAGCTCGGTGTATTGGCCACGGATTGTGCGAGCGTTCATGTCCGGTCGATGCTATTCAGCTCGTGTTCGGAACTTCCAAACGAGGAGTAGACCTTCCCCGCATCAAGGAAAACTTCGAAACGAATGTGCCCGGACTTTTCGTTGTCGGCGAACTTGGCGGGATGGGATTGATCCGCAACGCATTCGAACAAGGTCGACAGTGTGTTGAACAGATAACACCCGAGCTGAATTCAGAGATTCTCGACCTCCTGATCGTTGGATGTGGACCCGCTGGTCTCGCGGCTGCTCTCGAAGCACATCGAAAGGGCCTGAACTATCTGGTAATTGAAAAAGATGATATCGGAGGCACGGTCCTCAATTACCCTCGAAAAAAGCTGGTGATGACTGAGCCCATGAGACTTACCGACGCAACCTCCATGACGTCAAGGGAATATCTGAAGGAAGAATTATTGCAATTGTGGACGGGTGTTGTTGAAGAATGTGGCCTTCAGGTTCAGGTTCACGAGATGATTCACTCAGTCCAAAAAGTGGGTGCGGAGTATTTCGAGATTACCTCTTCGACCAATTCATATCGGGCACAAAATGTGGTTCTGGCGATCGGTCGCAGGGGGATCCCGCGAAAAATTGGAGTATCCGGCGAAAACCGACCCAACGTTTTTTATTCGCTCAAAGACCCATCGCACTTCTCCGGGGACCGAATTCTGGTTGTCGGAGGCGGCGACTCAGCGGTCGAGGCCGCGTTAAGCCTGTGTGGTGAAGCGAACACTGGGGTTCATCTCTCCTACCGTAGGGATTCATTTTCACGGATCAAGCCGGACAATTCAGCCCGTTTAGACGAAGCCGTTCAAAATGGAAGAGTTCAGCTGATGCTCCAGACCAACGTGACTGATATTTCTGACGGGGATGTCACTTTGGAAGGTGAAGACGGCACTGAACTGTCGATTTCGAATGATTTTGTGTTCATATTTGCCGGTGGGACTTTGCCAACGGGCTTTCTGAATGACTGCGGAATCGAGATCGACACAGTCTTCGGTGCCAATTCGAGTTCAGTTGGATTGAATTGAACACCGCTGTACTCAATTTGAAACACTGCCGGGAACCTAAATCACGTTTCAGAGGCGGATTCGGCCCAGGCATGGAGTTTGTCTCGTAATCAATCAAAGTGACACGCAACGGGGCGATAGGGTAGGGTTTATCCCACATTTTCTGTCGAATTGAAACTGTAACTAGTGCTACCCGTCTATCGTCGTCAGATATTCGTCTGGACAGGACCATTTTCATTTAATTTCATGATTTCATTGCGACAGACCATTGTACTAGCGTCGGTCATCCTGTTGATGGCCGGATGGTCGCTTGATCGTCAGCCTGTACAGGCAGATTGGAGCGAGGTTGATTCTATTTTTCAGAACAAATGCGTCTCGTGCCATGCAGGCCCGGAAGCCGCCTCAGGTCTGAGACTGGACTCATGGGAGAATCTCTTTCAGGGCTCAGACTTCGGTGAAGCTGTTATCGCATACGATGCCGATAACAGCCTTCTCGTCGAACTCGCGACGAAGTATCGGGAGGGATCCCATCCAGAAGAGTTGGGATCGGATGCACTCACCGAAGAGGAGATCGCAACCATCTCCGCGTGGATTGATGAGGGTGCTCCAGCATCGGACGGTGAAATTCCGTTCAGCGATCCAGATGACCCTCGCTTGTATGTCGCCAATCAGGGAGCCGGTATGGTTGCCGTCATCGACATGAACACCAATCAGGTCGTGCGTATGGTGGATCTCGTTGAATTGGGTTTCAATGAGTTCTCAATGCCGCATCACATCGCCGTCGAACAGGATGGTTCGTTCTGGTATCTGTCGCTCATCATGGACGACAAGATTCTGAAATTTGATCGTGACAATAATCTGGTCGGTCAGGTCGATGCCGTTCGTCCGGGTCTTCTGGCGTTGGACCCAGCCGGTCCATGGCTGTATGCAGGCCGTTCGATGATGTCAGTTTCTCCGCCAGAAAGCGTCGTTCAAGTTGATCGCGAGACGATGGAAGCGGAGGAAATCGGTGTGCTGATGCAGCGCCCTCACGCGCTTCTTACCAATCACGATGGATCCGAGGTGTACATCTCCAGCCTGGCTCAGAATCGAGTGGCCACCTATCGCGACGAGGGTGGAGATCTGGTTTTTGATGACATCGAAGGAGATCGGCCGCACGTGTTCATCCAATTCACCATTTCGCCGGATGGTTCGACCATGGTGGGCACGTCTGAAGTGACCTCCAATGCTTTTATTTTCGACCTGGCCTCGACTGAAGGTGTCGTATTGACGGACACCATCGGTGTGGGTCGTGCGCCATGGCACCCGATTTATACAGCCGACGGAAAGTGGGTGTATTTCGGAAATAACTGGACAAATCAGATCACCATTCTGGACATGGAGAAGCGTGAAGTTGCCAAAGTGATCGAGGGGGTCAACGGTCTGGCTCAACCTCATGGTAGCGCAGCATCTCCGGATGGCCGATTTGTCTACATTGCAAACAGAAACCTTGCGATGCCTGAAGGACACAGCAAGGAAAATCACGTCTACCATCCGAGGTATGACCTGGGAGACAACGCAAATATCGGGACGGTGCTCGTCATTGATATTGAGTCTCAGGAGATCATCAAGGTTATCGAAACAGAGGAATATGCTTCCGGAATGGGAGCAGCAGTTATCCGCCACTAACATGAAAAAATCCTCACTCATTCTCGCAATCGCTCTTTTCCTGGCTGCTCCGTCCGACCAGTCGGCTTTCGCGCAGGAATACACAGAAATCGAGGTCGCTAACGGGGGCTCGATCGAAGGACGAGTCATGTTCGGTGGCGATGCTCCGGCCCCTCTTCGACTTCTGATCACGAAAGATGCCGAAATCTGTGGACTCGGCTACAGAGAAAGAACGGAATACGATGTTGCAGACGACGGAGCCCTTCGACGCGTCGTGGTGTTTATAGAGGACATCTCCGAGGGAAAATCGTGGGATATGGCAGCCCCGGGAGAGTTTGTCAATCAGGAAGTGTGTGCGTTCACGCCCAACATCCAGGTGATGCGCCGTGCCTCGGAAATGGACATCATCAACAGTGATTCGACCCTGCACAATATCCATGGATATGAATTGATCGGACGAGCCCGCCGCTCTCTTTTCAACATCAGCCAGCCCGATCTCGGCCCCGTACCACAAGTACTGCATCCTGCGCGTAGTCACCTCGTAAGTCTTGAATGTGATTCACACGATTTCATGCAGGGATGGATTTTTGCCAGTGACAATCCTTACGCCACAGTGGTGGATGAAACAGGCAACTTTCAACTTTCCGATGTCCCTCCGGGTACCTATGAAGTATCCGTATGGCACCCAAAACTTGGAATTCAAACCCAGACGGTAACCGTAACCAGCCAATCATCCGCAGAGTCAAACTTTGAGTTTACCATCGATTAGCGTTCGTTCGGGACTTGGAATTGCCCCGACATTGCTTCTCGTTCCCTTCTTTACACTATTACTGGACGGATGTACCCCTCAGCCGCAGGTTGATCAGGATGCGCTCGTCGAATTGGGAACGTATCTATTTTTCGACAATCGGCTTTCCGGAGATGCGAGCATCAGTTGTGCCACGTGTCATGACCCAGATCATGCGTGGGCTGACGGCACGGCGCTATCTCAAACCTATCCGGCAGCAGACGGCTTCAGAAATTCGAAATCGCTCCTGAATGTATCTCAACGATCTAATTATTACTGGGATGGCGGCCCTGCAGGTGCGTCCGTGGCCAACGTCACGGCCGAGATGATCGGCGGCAAACTGTTCCTGAATCTTAACGACAGACTGTTGACCGAGCGTTTGAAGCAGATCCCAGCGTACGTGGATCTCTTCGAACAATCATTGGCTGAAATTCCTTCATATGAAGGAGCCATCCGGGCTCTGGAAGCCTTTCAGAATACGCTTACCACCCAAGGCAGCACTCCTATGGGTGAAACTGCACAGCGCGGATCTGCAGTTTTCGAATCCAATTGTGCTTCGTGTCACAGCGGCGAGGGATACACCGATGGACTGCCCCATGCCATGAGAGTCCCGGAAAACCCGGACATCACCGCCGATCCGTTACGGCACACGGCGTTTCGGCTCTACCTGAAAGATCACAACGTGCCCGATCACATGTCCCTTCGCGAGGATCCGGGACATTTGGCCCAAACGGGAGACGAGCGGCACAGGGCTGCGTTCATCACTCCAGATCTGCGACAGGTCGCGGACACCGCGCCCTACATGCACAACGGAATATTTGATACGCTCGATGACGTAGTTGCCTTCTACAGTGACGGTGGAATGGATTTGAGCCTTGAAGAATCGTCTGATCTGATCGCGTTTCTGGAGAGTCTTTCCGGGACGATTCCACACATTGAAGAGCCGGAAATGCCCCCATACGAAGTAAGTCAAAACTGGGCAGAGGTGAGCAACTGATATGAGAGCCCTTCTACGTATTCCTTTCGCCCCACTGTTTTTGGTGCTTGCACTCTTTGTCATCGCCGCTGCTACGATTTCGGTAAGCGCCGTGAAGCAGGAGGCGCCTTCTCTTGCGGCTCTTGGAGCCCCCCCGATTCCGTCGGACAATCCTCAATCTGTAGACGAAAACGGATTCCCCCTTTCGGACGATCCGAAGGTTGAGCTCGGCAAAATGCTCTACTTCGAAAACCGTCTTTCAGGAGATGCGTCCGTCAGTTGTGCGGATTGTCACAGCGACGAGTTCGGCTTCAGTGACGGACAGGATCTGTGTCTGGCCTATCAGGGGACAGGTAACTGGCGAAATTGTCCGACCGTGGTCAATTCCGCGTATCAGGACCAACTTTTCTGGGATGGACGATCCGACCGACTGGAAGACCAGGCGAAAGGCGCTGCCACAAGCGCAGTAGAAGGACACGGCCATCCGGATATGATGGAGGAAAGACTACGTCAGATTCCTGAATACGTCGACCGATTCGAGAAAGTGTTCGGGACGGAATGGCCGGAAGGAGACGACATCTGGCGGGCGATTTCGGCATTTGAACGAACCATTATTCAGCCGGATACTCCCTTCGATCGTTTCATGCGAGGAGACCAGACGGCACTCACGGACGACGCCAAGGCAGGAATGGGCCTTTTTCTTGGAAAGGCTGCCTGTATTCAGTGTCACACCGGTCCACTGCTGTCCGACCAGCAATTCCACAATGTTGGTGTACCTGACAATTCGAAGCTTGCCACTGATCCGCTCATTCAGATCACGTTTCGCTTCCAGCAATTTGGTCGAGGCGTTCCGCCTGAGATATATGATGTTGTAAAATCCGACCTCGGACTGTATCTGGGAACGAAGCAGCCCGAAGACATGGGGAAATTCAGAACCGCGCCGCTGCGTTACCTGAAATACTCAATGCCATACATGCATAACGGTTCTTTTTTCACATTGGAAGAAGTAGTTGATTTCTACAATGATGGTGGTGGAACCAACGATTTCGAAGCGCTGGCCGGTAGCAGTACCCGCTCGGATCTTCTGAAGCCTCTTGGCTTGACGGATGAGGAAAAACGTCAACTGGTTGCTTTCCTTGAGAGTACGAGTGGAGAAGAGATCAAAATCGAGCGTCCGGTTCTTCCCGAATATGACGTCTTTGCTACCCCCGCAAATAGTGGTAATTAGGCATTGGGGCTTTTTTGGAGGGATGTGCAAATAGGGGTTTCCCTGCCGTCTGAATCCTCCGAAAGTCGGTTGCAAAATTGCCCTGCTTTCTTGAGATTTAACTTATTCCGCGCGTGTAACTCTGAAAGGCGAGTCACGTCTTGGAAGTCCCTACCCGGCTCCATTTCAAGTCTGTAGAGCGTGATGTGTATTCCTGAACTTATCCGGAGAATACCATCAGAGCGTGCTCAAAAACTCCCCGATTGTTTGCGGTCGTCATCTTCCTGCCGGTCGCTCTCCTGCTGCTCAACGGTTTTGTCAACCCTCAGTCTGAAGAAGACAATAATGAGGCGTTGATCGATCTCGGGCGCTACCTGTTTTTTGACCCCCGACTATCCGGTGACGGAAGCATGAGCTGCTCCACCTGTCACAGTCCAGAGTTTGCCTGGACGGACGGTGAAGCGCTATCGGAAGCCTATCCGGGTTCGGATGGGTTCCGAAATGCCAAGTCGCTGCTGAATGTGAGTCGCAATGCGTCGTTCTACTGGGACGGCCGACTTGTGGGCTCGGATGTGGAAACTCTGGTTCGGGATGGCATCACCGAAACACACTTCTTGAATCTCGACGGTCGATTGCTGCTTGAGCGCATGAAACAGGTGCCCGAGTACGTTCAGATGTATCAAGACGCGCTGGGGTCTGAGCCATCGTTCGGTGGCACACTCAAAGCTATCGCTGCCTTCCAGAATACGCTTACAACGGGCGACTCCCCGTACGACCTTGGAACGATGAGCGAAAGTGGCGAACGAGGACGACAGCTCTTCGAAGGTAAAGCAGCATGCTCCAGCTGTCACTCAGACAGCGATTTCACCGATGGCATGGCCCACAACACGGGCGTACCGGAAAATGTGGCTGTATTCGAAGAGCCACTTCGACATGCAACCTATCGCGCGTTCATCAAGAACATGGGTGTTCCGGGATACATGCAAACCCGACGCGACGTCGGCCGGTTCATCGTAACCAAGAATTACGACGATGTGGGGGCCTTCATCACCCCCGGGCTGCGTCAGGTTGCCGATACAGGTCCCTACATGCATAATGGCGTGTTTTCCACGCTGCAGGAAGTGGTTTTATTTTACAATAATCGTGGAGATGGTCTGGATTTGAGCGATACGGAGCTAGATGATCTGGTGGCGTTCCTGGAAAGCCTGTCCGGGGCGCTACCCGAAGTGAAAATTCCGGAGCCACCGCCTTATCAGGCGATGAAAAACTGGCGGGAGGCCCGAAACTGATATGAAACGATTCAGCAATGTCCCCTTTCTACCTCTCCTGCCGGCCCTGATTGTAATTGTCCTGATCACCGGACTGGCGAACGGGCCGGCGTTTCGCGAACTGACGCCTCTCGGACCTCCGTCCATACCTTCAGACAACTCTCAAGCTGTTGATGAACTGGGCTATCCGCAACTCGACGATCCAAAAGTACAGCTCGGAAAAGTCCTTTTTTACGACAACCGGCTTTCTGGTGACGCCTCGATCAGCTGCGCCGACTGTCACAGTGACGAATTTGGTTGGACGGACGGAGCAGATCTGTGCCGTGGGTACAACGGAACGGCCCACTGGCGGAATTGCCAGACCATCATCAATTCGGCGTATTTCGCCAAATTGTTCTGGGATGGGGCCTCAAAGAGTCTGGAAGCTCAGGCGGTTTCGGCCGCTTCGGGTGCCGTAGCAGGTAATGGCGAACGGGACATGATGGAAGAGCGACTGCGGCAGGTTCCTCAGTACGTAGCCATGTTCCGCGAAGTATTCGGAACACCCTGGCCAGATCTGGAGGATGCCTGGCGGGCAATAGCAGCGTACGAGCGAACCCTTATTCAGACGGATACCCCATATGACCGGTACTTGCGCGGTGACCTGACTGCTCTGTCAAACGATGCCATCGCGGGAATGGAAATTTTCACGGGTAAAGGCAAATGTATTCAGTGCCACGACGGTCCCCTGCTGACCGATGAGAAATACTACAATCTCGGAGTGCCCGAAAATCCTGCCTTCGAAACCGATCAGTTAAGGCAGATCACGTTCAGGTATGAGCAATACGCCAAGGGGGTGACGGAGGAGATCTACCGGACCGTCAAAACCGACCTCGGTCTCTATTACGTGACCAAGCGGACGGTGGACATGGGCAAATTCAGGACGCCGATGCTGCGCTATCTGTTGTATACCGCACCGTACATGCATAACGGTGCATTCTACACGCTTGAGGAGGTGGTCGAATTTTACAACGATGGAGGCCGCGACGATCAGATCATGGTCAATTTTGATTTCGGGACCAAAACGGATCTGATCAGACCGCTTGGGTTGACAGCTACCGAACAGCGCCAACTGGTCGCGTTCCTGGAAAGCACGTCAGGAGAAGAAATCAAAACGGAACGACCCATTCTTCCAGAGTATGGATCGATCGATGACACGATGGGGTCGAAATGAAGGATACGCAATCAACAAATGAGCCATGTCCACTTCTGGATGGCGGTGTCAGTCGACGCTCGTTCCTGAAAACATCGGGTGCGGCGACGATAACGGTCGTGTTGACCGGTATTCCGGGCGTTGCGCAGGCAATGAAAATACCCGCATGGGTGAGCCCGTATGATCGCGTTCGCGTCGCAAAATTTTCTGATCTGAAACGACACGAATCGATCTATTTCGAATACCCAGACGAAAACTCTTCCTGTTTTCTTGTTCAGATGGATTCGGAAGCAGGCGGCGGCGTCGGACCGGCGAAAGACATTGTAGCGTTTCACACACGATGCCCTCACATGGGAGGTCCACTGCACGGCGCCTATCAGGCCGAACACGCAGCCGTCGGCCCATGTCCTTCCCATTTGACCACCTTCGATCTTCGCAGGCATGGAATGGTGATCGCCGGACACGCAACAGAATCCCTTCCCCAGGTCGTTCTCGAAACCGACGGCGACTGGATCTATGCCACCGCCATGATGGGCCTGATTTTTGGCCGAACTCAGAATGTGGCGGGGTAACTATATGACGACCAAGAACATGACCCCTGATAATTCAAGAACACCTCTGCCCCCAGCTGACGCGGATGTGTTGACTACCGCGTGTGACTACTGCATCGTGGGTTGCGGTTACAAGGTCTACCGCTGGCCCGTTGGGAGCGAAGGTGGCATGGCGGCGAGTGAGAACGCCATGGGCGTCGACTATCCACGCGATCCCGGAACGGGTTTCTGGGTGGGACCAAATCAGCATAACGTGGTCTCGCACAACGGATCTCCACACAATGTGGTGATTATTCCGGATGCTGAAGCTGAAGCGGTTAATCTGTTTGGCGACCACAGTATTCGTGGCGGCTCGTTGGCCAAAAAATGCTTTAACCCGGACTCGGCGACGGCAGACCGCCTGAAGACGCCTCTGATGCGCATCAATGGAGAACTCGTTCCGGTATCCTGGGACCTGGCTCTGGACACGGTCGCAAAAGTGGGCCAACACGTGATCAACACGTACGGCGAGCACTCCTGGGCGATGAAGATGTATTCGTACCAGTTCTTCGAAAACACGTACGCGCTCACGAAACTGGCATTGAGACACGTCGAAACTCCCGCGTTCGCCTTCCATGACAATCCCTCCACCGCTGAGGACACGCCCGGCTTCCGGGACACAGGATTTGACAATTTCGCCGCATCGTACGAGGACTGGTCACTCGCGGACACGTTGGTCATGTCGGGCACCGATCCGTTCGAGACGAAAACCGTGATCTGGAATGAGTGGATCATGAAAGGCATCCGGCGAGGAATGAAAGTAATTTCAATCGTGCCACGGAAAACGACGGGGGTTGCCTGGGCAGAAAAAACAGGCGGCCTGCACCTCTGGCTCATTCCCGGAACCGATACCATACTCCACCTCGCCATCTCCCGCTACATCATCGAACAGGGCTGGGAAGATCGAGCCTGGATCGACCGCTACACATCCAATAAATGGGAATCGGATTCAGGATTCGGGCAAGGCACCAGAAATACACCCTGGCAATGGCGAACTACCTGGGGCGCATTTCAGACTCGAGGATTCGACGACTATAAGTCCTGGCTGCTGTCGGTTGAAGAAGCCACGCTTGACAACGCAGAACGGATTACGGGCGTAGACCGCGAAGGAATCATTCGTGCTGCTGAGCTCATGGCCAAACCACGAATTGACGGGTCCAGGCCTAAAACATCCATCGGAATTGAAAAGGGAAATTACTGGTCCAACAACTATCTGAATACGGCCTCCATTGGAGCTTTGGCCCTCATCTGCGGAACCGGAAACCGGCCCGGACAGGTAATCTCTCGCTTCGGCGGCCATCAGCGCGGTGGAATCAAAGGCGGGCGATATCCTCTCGAGAAGTCTCCTGAAAAATTCGCCGGACGTCGGCGCAAACCCCTGGATCTGGATCGATGGATCGAATCCGGAAACGTACGTTTTGCCTGGGCCGTCGGAACGACCTGGTTGGGAAGCATGACGGCGTCCCAGGGATTGATGAGGACCTTCCTGGGCCTCACTCGGGGCAGCGAACATCAGATCACGAGCCCCGAAACAGCTGCCGAAGAATTGATCCGACGAGCTGATGCCGGTGATATGGTTGTGGTTAATCAGGATATATATCTGCGCGAGCCGTTGGGCTCCACGTATGCCGATATCATATTCCCTGCCGCCACATGGGGCGAAGATGACTTTGCCCGAGCCAACGGCGAGCGTAGAATCAGGCTCTATTCGAAGTTCTATGATGCTCCAGGCGAAGCAAAACCCGATTGGTGGATCGCGGCCCAGGTTGGCAAGCGAATGGGCTACCCCGGCTTCGACTGGGAAGACTCGAATGACGTATTCGAAGAAGCCGCTCGTTTCACTCGCGGCTCGAGGAAGGACTATTTCCCCCTCGTCTGGAAGGCCAAACGCGACGGAATCAAAGGTCATGATCTCTTGAAGACCTACGGCACTACCGGAATTCAGGGACCTGTCCGATATGCCGACGGAGAGCTGGTAGGTACGAAGCGATTACACGACTCGACGCTGGATCTGGATACTCCTCAAGGCCCGACTATTCACTCCAAAATTCTGACTGCATTCAAGTCACAGAGTGGAAAAGCCAACTTCATGAAGAGCCCATGGTCGCATTTCGCGGACTTTTATGAATACATGACTCCCCGCGAGGGTGAACTGTGGATTACCAACGGGCGGATTGGTGAAATCTGGCAGTCCGGATTCGATGATATGCTGCGCCGACCCCAGATCATGGATCGTTGGCCGGCGAACTTTGTCGAGATTCACCCTGATGATGCCGCTGAACGTGGTATCGAATCAGGTGACCTCGTCGTTGCGGAAAGTGATCGCATACCTGTTCAGAAGAGTGGATTCATTGCGGATACACCAGCCGATGCATCCTTCTCTCGGCTCGTAGATGCCGGACACATTGAATTCACAACCGCCAGAGTTGAAGCCGTAGCCGTCGTGACTCCGGCCATGAGAAAGGGCGTGTCCTTCATGTTTTTCCTTCACACGCGAAATCCGGCAAACAGCCTTGTTGCGCGTGTTCCAGATCCCATAAGCAATAACTATAGATACAAACTTGGAGTGGGACAGCTTCGCAAAATCGGCGAATCTGATTACAAGCACTCCTTCACTCAGATGAGCTTCGCTCCCAGAACCATCGTGTAGTTTTGAATCGGGTGTTCGGCACCCTAATCCACGATGATCATGCGAATCCTTACAGTTCTTGCCTTCTGCCTGATGCTCGCTCTGCCTGCTCAGTCACAGGAGAATTTTTCATTCTTTGGCGATTTCCGAGGTCGGGTTGAACTCGATAGATCTTCGGATAAAAGCGACGGCACAATACGAGACGACCGGGATCGGATGCGAGTCCGCGGTCGCTTTGGCTTCAACTACACACGAAGCGAACGTGTGGCCTTCGGCATGCGCGTCCGCACAGGGGATCCTGCCTCCGTGCAGTCACCTCACGTCACACTGGGCGATGGTTTTTCACACAAGCCCCTGCAGATCGACAAACTTTTCGCCCGCGTGGGGTTTGAGGGTGGTTCTGCCTGGTTTGGAAAGAACTCCAATCCCTTCTGGCACCAGAACGAGATGTTCTGGGATGATGATGTGACGTTGGAAGGACTTTCGGCATCCTACGATATCAACGATTTTCTTGAAGCCCGTGTCGGATACTTCATCCTCGACACCCCATCGAGCAACGGATTTTCAGATCAGTCTCGAATGATGAGCGGGCAGTTTGTGTTTTCGGAGGGCAGGTTCTCGGGAGCTCTGGGTGTACGTGTGTTTGAGCAGAATCCAGACCAAGTGGATGCGGGACTGCAGGACATGGACTACACACTGGTTACGGGAAGTGTCTATGGCTCTTTCGAAGCCGGGCGAAATCCAGTTCGCGTCGGAATCGATATCTCTTCGAACCTGGAGGACTACGATTCCGTAATGCAGAATCATGACCAAACATTGGCTTGGGTTGGCAGCGTCCGGTTCGGACCCTCTTCTGAGGCTGGCGATTGGCAGCTGAGGTACTATTACGCGCACATCGAGAAATACGCCGTCGTAGGACGGTTCGCACAGGACGACTGGGTTCGATGGGGTTCGGCAACTTCGACACGGTCTTCAAACTTTGCCGGCCATGAAATAAGAGCTGTTTATACGCTCGGTGTAAACCAAAACCTGGTTGCCCGTTTCTATATGGTCGACGGACTTGAGAAGGAAGCTACAAATGCGGTTT
>Ga0209992_10002051_pt1 | contig 19360 bp, 24 predicted proteins | sample 2SBtaG_2_FD_182564 | JGI IMG/M metagenome (GOLD analysis project Ga0209992, IMG submission 182564) | Deep subsurface microbial communities from Kolumbo volcano to uncover new lineages of life (NeLLi) - 2SBTROV12_ACTIVE470 metaG (SPAdes)... | ecosystem: Environmental > Aquatic > Marine >... | reverse complement strand
CAATATTTAGATGAATACACAATATTGTAATAATCAAACCAAATTACAAGAATATTGGAAACAAGAGTAGTTTTCCACATAGACTTTGATTATTTTTATGCCCAGTGTGAAGAAACCAGATCACCGGAATTAAAATCAAAACCAGTATGTGTTTGTGTTTTCTCGGACAGAGGAGTAGATAGTGGAGCCATAGCAACTGCAAATTATACTGCTAGAAAATATGGAGTAAAATCAGGAATTCCCATTGTATTTGCAAAAAAAAGATTAGAAGAAAGAGGCGACGCTGTTTTTCTACCAGTAGATTTTGATTTCTATTCAGAAATGTCTGAAAAAGCCATGGAAATTATGAAAGAAAATGCAGATATTTTTGAATATGTCGGAAGAGATGAAGCATATCTAGATGTAACGGATAGAGTTCAAGGAGATTTTGATAAAGCAAACCATTTAGCTCAACAAATAAAAAATTCCATCAGAGATAAAATCAAACTTAGTTGTTCAATTGGAATTTCGCCAAATAAATTAATTTCAAAAATTGCATCAGATTTTCAAAAGCCAGATGGATTAACAACAGTATCACCAGAAAGAATTGAATCATTCTTAGATCAAATGAAAATCAGAACAATACCAGGAATTGGTAAAAAAACAGAAGCCAAGTTTTTAGAAATGAAATTAGAAACAATTGAAGATTTAAAGAAAATAGACATTTTTCAATTGAATAAAGAATTTGGAAGGAAAACAGGTGCGTATATCTACAATGCAGTCAGAGGAATAGATAACGAGCCAGTTAAAGAAAGAGAAGCAAGGATTCAGTATAGTAAAATTGTAACTTTGAAAAAAGATTCAAAAGATTATGAATTCCTATCAGAAAATGTTTTAGAATTATGTAAAGAAGTGTATGAAGTTGTAAAAAAGAACAATCAAACGTTCAAATCAGTAGGAATACATTTTGTACAGTCAGATTTATCAAATAAATCAAAATCCAGAATGCTACGAAATCCTACATCAGGTATTGAAGAATTAGAAAAAACAGCTGAACAACTACTAAAAGAAGCATTAGAAAATCAAACCATAACAATCAGAAGATTAGGAGTAAAGGTTTCAGAACTTTCAGATGTTCAAGGCCAAAGTGATATCACATCTTATTTTTAAAAAATTTATTTTTCAGATTTTTTTAGTCGCCTAGATTCAATCAGGATTACTACTAAAATGAATGCAAATAGCCATGGCAAGAACATGATTTCACCTGCTATTTTGTGATATTCTTCCCAGGCAACAGGGTCAGTTGTAACTTTGAGAGCATACCAAGACAAGGAGAAAATACGAATCAAATTAACAGTAATCGTACCAATAATTCCTAAGACGAAATAGATGATTTTTCTAGTTCTTGGAATGTTTAGTTTTAGCATGAATGCCCCAATTACCAATGAAAAAATTATGATACTATGTACGCCAGCTGATGGCCAAAATACTTGAAGAGCCATTGAACCGTGGTCTCCACGCAAAAACATAACATTGTCACGTGCAACTGCAGTTCCAAGATCAAGTGCAGTTACCAACCAAACATTTGCTTGAACAAAATACGGAACAATGTATTGTAATGGACCAAGTGTATCATATGGGAAAAATGCATCAAGAGAAAGAATTATGGCAGTGCCTGTGAGGAATATAGGACCAGCTGGAGCAATTCTAATCCAACGTTTGCCAAAGAATATGCTTAATGCCGCAACAACAAATATTGCCATTACAACAAAATCCCACATCCAGGTCCAAGAATAAATTAATTGTACGTCAAACTGTTCTGCAGATGAAATTATGTATTCTCTTAAACCATATTCTAGAGAAACCAAGTATACTATGGTTGCAAGAGCCATAGGAATTACTGCAAATAATTTTTTCTTTGAAATTACAATTTTTAATCCAATTAGTTCAGCGACAATAAAGATTAGAGCAAAAAAATAACCACCTCGTCCCTCATTCCAACTCCAAGCTATAGAATCAGGAAATGCAATCATTGCAAATAGAATTGGGCTAGAAATGATCAGAATTCCAAAAATCAAATTCCAATTCTGCATCAAAATAGATCTAAAAAAGGCAAATAAATATCTCGACTTTAATTATTTCAAAATTTATCAAATTATTATAGAAATTTGGGAAGGATGCTAATCTTCAGCATCTTCAATTTCATCAGCTTCTGGATCTCTCCTGCTAGGTCTGATTGGCACATAGATGAATGTCACAATAATACATGAAAAGGCTGGAAGATACATTCCAAGGTTGCAAAAGTTTGCCTAATTGGTAATTTCTAATCAATTATGAATTTGGATCAAATTTGCATTCGATTTTCAAGGATTTTACAGTTGTAAAATATGTGATTGCAAGAATACCTATTGCAATTATCCTAATTGGAATTTCATAATTTGTTAGAAAGGCAGTTGCAGTGGCTCCAACTGAACCAAATGTAGAGATCACAGCAAATCCTACTGGACCACAACTACATGCACCAGCAGCTGCACCAATTATAGAACCAAAAATACCACCACCCATTTTTTGTTTTGATTTCTTTAGAATATTTATTCGAAAAATGTTCATTGGCAAAACTAATGCAGAAAGTGCAGAGATGGTCACAATCAATACAAATCCCAATTCAGTTCCCGAAGGAAGATGACTAACCACATAAGGTTCCAAAAAGATGTATTCAGATAAAATTAACAATCCAAACAACATTGATGAAAAAATTACAAAAGATAGAACAAGATATTTTGGATTTGAAAATACTAGCCTAAGTACAGATGTCATCTAGACCATAGAATCCAATACTTGTTTGAACACAGAAAATGGTTGTGCACCACCAAGTTGTTGTTGCCCGTCAGGACTTACAATAAAGAAACCAGGAGTTCCCCTTACACCATGATCTCTTGCTTGCTGAGTGTTATACTGGACACGTTTTGAATATTTTCCAGAATCAAGACAGCTTTCAAACAAATCTGCATCTAATCCTAAACTATTTGCAAAAGCTTTGAGTCTTTCAGAGTTTGCCCAACCCCCATCAATTTTGTCTTCTTGATAATTGTAAAGCATATCATGATATTCCCAATACATCTCTTGATCTTCTGCACAGTATGTTGCTTGAGCGGCTTTTGGCGAGTCACGGCCTAAAAAGGCCATGTCAACAAAAATTAAATTTGCTTTTCCAGTTTCAATATAATCTTCAAAGATTGCAGGTTTTGTGTTATGGAACCAATTGTAACATTGATGACACTGGTAATCGCCAAATTCAACAATAGTGATTGGTGCAGAAGGATCACCCAAGATAGGAGACCCCATAGCAGTAGAAATAGTACCATGAGTCCTACTCATGTCTAAATTAACAGTTTCAGAGGGAGATGCAGAGAAAGATGCAGCAACTCCGGCTATGATAGCAATTATTACGACGCCTATAATTACGCCTTTTTTATTCATAATTCAAAACAGATAGAGTAGGTTAAAAAAACTTATTCCAAATTATGTGAAGATTTTCGTCTGAAGAGATTCACAAATTTAGCAATGGCAGTATCAATTGGACAAACCTCGCATGTGACACTAGATGAATGACCATCTAGATGTTTTTCAAATTTTTCACGAGACTCTAAAACGAGATCACATTTTTCACAATACACTTTTGCAATGTTATTTTTCGGAGATTTTGTCACAATCATTTTGAGTGATTAGTGCTTATAAAGATCCTGTTGAAAATCAACATATGAGAAAAATCATAGATAAATTAGTTACAGGATTTTTCATAGTTTTATTTGGAACACTATGGTATTGTACTAAATGCTTTGTCCAACCAACAAAATACAAAATTATCATTTATGATATTTTAGGAAATCAAGTGAATGTTGATGGGATTAGAACAAGTTTCAATACACCAAAAGTTGCAAATAATTACATTTCCGAGTATCAGAATAGATTTTCACAGTATAATTTTTCAATGGCATCGGAAATGCCAATAATCAAAAGAAATTGGGTGTTTGAAAAATTAAAAATTCAAAGATAGTGTATTCTCATATGTACATTTAGTTCAACTTGATATTGAGTAACATATCCACAATGTGTACATGAAAATAATCCAGATTGAGATTCGCTTTCTGTTTTCTCAATCACTCTTCCAGAAATGGATGTAATGTTAATTACGTCATTATTTGAAATCACGGCAAAATTCCGACCTTCATTTATTGAATCTAAATATTCCTTTATGGCAGAAATTACTTCAGCAGTGTCAATAATTTCATCATCCTCTAGTGAAGATAAAGTAAATTGGTTAGTCTTCAAAGTCGGGATCGCAGCTACTTGATCTGCCACATACACTAGTAATTCATTCTGAATTGAAATTACATCTTTACAGTCAATAGTAAGCATAAGATGAGGTGGTTGAATCAATATTTTAGTTTAACAATCATGGAAAATGATTATTATGGATTAAGAATGTGAATGAAATTACATGGGAGATTCAGAGACGTTTGGAATTGAAAAAGGGCATGGAGAAGAAGTTGTTTCATGGTTAAATGAACAAGCTAAATCACAATCCAAGAAACTAGAAGCAAGGTTATACGGGTACACTGTAACAACTGAAAATTTTGGAGATTTTGAAATGTTTTCATGGATTGGAGATGTACAAAATGCAAGAAAGATGATTATCAAAGCAAGTAAAAGATTCAAAGTGAAAGTTATCGAAGGAGGATACAAACCTAAAGAAAAAATAATAAAAATGAAAAAAAGTGATTTTGCCAAAGTCAAAAAAGGAGATAAGACAATTGGCCAAATACAATTTGTAGCATCAAGATTTGGTAACAAAAATTGGGAAATTCAAGATGAAGAGCGCCATTAAAAAAGAGGAGATGGTTCAATGAAAAAAATAGGAGTCATCGGATTAGGAATGTTAGGTAATGCAGTGGCATTACATTTGCTAAATTCAAATTTTGAAATTACAGCATACAATAGAACAAAAGAGAAAACAAATGAGCTAAAAGAAAAAGGGGCAACTATTGTTTCAACACCAAAAGAAGTTGCAGAAAAATCAGAATTAGTAATTATAGTAGTAAAAGATGCAGATGCAGTAAAACAAGTTTCATTTGAAGAAGATGGAATCATCCAAGGAAACCATGAGAAATTAATTGTGGCGGATATGAGTACAATTGACCCATCAGAATCAAAAAATATTTCAAAAAAATTTCTAGAATATAACATTGACAAACTAGACATTCCCGTGATGGGAGGACCTAATGTTGCAATTACAGGAGATTTAGTCATGATGGGGTCAGGAAACAAGGATAGTTTTGAGCATTGTAAAACAGTTTTTGATACTATTGCAAACAAAGTATTTCATCTAGGAGAAAGCGGAGTGGCTCACTCAGTAAAGCTGGCAATGAATCTCCAAATTACCATGTTGGCATTGGCGTTATCTGAAGGCATTACTCTTGTAAAAAAAGCAGATGTAGATCCCAAGATATTTCTTGAAATTTTAAACTCCACATATTTCAAAACAGGAATGAGTGAAAAAAAGGCATACAAAATGATTGAAGGAAAATATGATGCAACATTTACTCTAGCTAATTTGAAAAAAGACATTACCACCATGACAAACACTGCAAAATCTCTAGGAATTGAACTACCTATGATTAGTAAAGCTGAAGAAGTATATGAAAATGCAATCAAAGAAGGACTTGGAGATATAGATTATACAGGAATTATCGAATATCTTAAAAAAATTAATGGGTAAAATATACCAAAATCATGAATAGAATTCAACAAAAATTCTATAAGCTATGAATACAGTACAATATCATGCGATTAAATGAAAAAGTTGCCATAGTCACCGGAGCATCAAGTGACATTGGAAAAGGTATTGCCAAAAGATTTGCAGAAGAAGGAGCCAAAGTCATCCTAGTTGCAAGAAATCTAGAACAATTAGAAGCAACAAGAAAAGAAATTGGGAATGAAGAATCAACGGCATCAATTTCGTGTGATTTGACAGACGAATCTCAAGTATTACAAGCTGTAAATCAGATAATGGATACATATGGAAAAATCGATATTTTAGTAAATAATGCAGGAGCAATTAACGACCCAAAACATTTTCACGAAATGCAAGATTCTGAAATTAAGAAATTAATTGATGTGAATTTGTTAGGAGTATTTCATATGACTAAAGCAACATTATCAAAAATGTCAGACGTCAAAAGTGGCGCAATAGTAAATGTAGGCTCTATTTCTAGTGAGAGAGCAATCCCAAGAGTACACTTGGCAGTATACTCATCTACAAAGGCGGCAATTTCGATGTTTACAAAATCAATTGCAGTAGAATATGCTAGAAGGAACATCAGATGTAACTGTGTAAATCCTGGAATTATTAATTCAGGAATGATAAAACCATATCTTGATGATCCACAAGCAAGAAAAGTTCTTGAAGAAAGATTACCACTTGCAAGAGTTGGGGAACCAGAAGATGTTGCAAATGCGGCACTCTACTTGGCATCAGATGAAGCAAATTGGGTTACAGGAACCATTCTAAATGTAGATGGTGGTAAAACAGCTTCAGAAGGATGAAAATCTTAAATCTCAAATTCACATACAGAATACGTGGCAACAAGAGATGATCTCAAAAATGACATTCTAAAAGCTACAGAAGAACAAGAAAAATTAATGTCTCTAAGAAAACCATATCTGGGTTCTAAGGATAACGAAGATCAAATGAATGCATTTAGAATAACTACTCAAATAATGAAATACGAGGATTTTATTCGAGATACCGAAAAGCAGCTTAGAACAATGAAATAATTCTACACAGACAAATCAAGATGAAGCGATCTTATTTTTTTTAGAATATGCACGATAACTAATTCCAGTAACTAGCATTACAACTCCGGTAATTACAGACCACATGAAGAAAGATACAAGTTCTGATTCTTCCATGATTTTCCATGAATAGATAAACATCTAAAGTTTAGGTTAAGAACGAATCCATCCTCAAAGCATGAAACATCTAAATAGATTTGATGCTGACGGAATTTATGCCTGAATTTACATGTCCAGACTGTGGAAAACGTCTTTTTCATGAAAATGAAACAACCTTAAAAATTGAAGAGACAATTCATTCAAAATTCTGTAGAAAAGAAGAAGGAGAAACCCACAGTTTCATGCATAGAGATCCTGCACATATGGAAACATTTGATTCAGAAAGAGAAAATGATACCACAGGCACTCCAGTATTAAAAAAATAACCAAACATCCTCAAAATTATATCCTAGATAATTATCATTGAAATTAATTGCCTGAAGAGTACGATTATGATTTAGTTGTTGTTGGAGGAGGACCTGCAGGTTCTTCCGCAGCGTTTGCAGCTGCAAAAAATGGAATCAAAGTTGCACTACTTGAAAAAGAAGAATCCATTGCAGAAACAGTAAGAACCAGTGGGGTCACATGGATTCAAAATATCAAAGAATTTGGAATTCCAGATAATTGTTTTAACCCAATCAAAAATTTCTCATTTTGTTCACCAAATAATGAAGTTACAATCAGTGATGTTATTCCAAGAGCTGCAGTATTAGATGTAAGAAAAACATACAGATGGTTAGCAGATGAAGCAAAAAAACAAGGCGTAGATGTTTTTGTAAAGATGAACATCAAAAATGTCATCAAAAATGAAAACGAAGACATTGTAGGAGTTACCGGAATAGGTCCCAATGGAGAAACAACATTTCATTCCAAAGTAGTAATAGATGCCACAGGATTTCCTTCAACTATTTGTAAAGCAATGGGATTTGCAACTCAATGGGAACGATTTGGTGCAGGAGCTGAATACGAAGTCAAAGCTGAAAATGTTGATGAAGACACATGGTGGCTAATGGTAGGACAAGAATACTCTCCAGCAGGGTATGCATGGATTTTTCCTTTAGGGAATAACATTGTAAGGATTGGAGTAGGAGTAGGAAAACCCGAATCAAATGTTGATCCTACACTAAGACTCAAAGAAATTATTGAGAAAAAATTAGGACCAATTAAAAAATTAGGAGAATTAACAGAAATAGAATTTCATTATGGATTAATTCCAAATGACGGATTATCTAGAAAAACGGTTTTCAATAATTTAATCTTGGTTGGGGATTCAGCAGGACAAGCAAATCCACTAGTATTGGAAGGAATACGATATGCAATAAAATTTGGCAGAGTTGCTGGAAAAGTAGTTGCAGAGGCAGTAAAATCAGGAAAGACAGATAAAAAATCACTTTATCCTTATGAAGAAAATTGGAGAAAAGAAATTGAGTCAAAAATTAATTCAGCAGGTAAAGTTCAAGATAGATGGATAGGGTTAACAGATGATGAATGGGATAAAGAATTAGACATTATCAAAGAATTAAAATCTGAAGAATTCATAGATTTTATCAAAGCAGATTTTGGATTATCAAATATGATCAAATTAGCAACTCATCATCCAAAACTTGCAGTTAGACAGCTCTTTAACTTAGTAAAAGGAAAAAAATAATTATTTCACATTAAAGAAATCAGTAACTACCACATCATGATATTGTAATTGTGTAACATATACACCAGGTGCAAATCCTTTAGAAACAGTCTCAGTAAATAATCCTGAAGAATTATCTTTTAATGCAATCTCTTCAATCAAAGTTCCTCGTTGATCATAGACATCTACAAACAAATCTTCTCTGAAGGCCAGAGTTTTTTGGACAGCACCAGATACAATTAGTTTATCGTCATCATAAATTGCTTCAACTACTGCCACACGTGATCTTACTGGAAGATATCTTTCAATGATAGTTTTCAATTCATTTAGATTATCATCAACATCCTCAGCATCTTTATCTTTGAATGCAAATTCAATTTCATTAATTACAGAGGCAAATCGAGGATTTTCTATATAATTTTCACCACCAAATGCTTCTGCAAATGATTCTAATTCTTCAAATTCACGAGCCAACTCAACCATATTCAAATCAGCAGCATTGTATTCATAGTCAAATTCTTCGTCAACATGTACAATTTGAGATGCCTTGGAGTCCTTGTATTGTAGCATTACAACATAGAGTCCAGGATCCGCAGGGGCAATCCATTGAGTGAAAAAGTTTCCTTGCTTAGTATCAGTGAATTCAAGACTACTGTGTTTTGTTCCATCCATATTATAGACAGTTACATAGAGATTTTCTCGTCTATCAAAGGCAGATTTTTCCGTAGCCCCGTTAATTACCCAAATACTCTTTTCAGCATCAAAGGAAATATCGTAAATTATACTAGAATTATTCAATACAAGATAATCACTGAGATAATCTCCAATTTCAGATATCTTTGATTCAGCATCAACAAAATTTGCGAGTTCTATCATTTGATTAGCATCTGCCATTTTTTGATTGTATTCATCCACATATTCTGAAAATCCCGGATTGTAAAATGATGAAACCATGTTTGAGAAAGCATCTAGTTTCTTACGGAAATCAATACGTTTGATTTCATCTGCAGTATAACCAACCTCAGATCCCAATGGGTCATCAGTATATGCTTTGGAAACCAAATTCCATTCGTCAAACAATTCACGAACTAATTTATCAGCTAAATCAAGATCATTTTGAATAACAATGTCTCTAACAATATCAATTTGTTCATTGAATTTTTCAGTGAATTCAATATAATTTGGAAGGAATCTATTTTTAGTCAAACTCAATTCAACCAAGTTTTCAAGTGATTTTGCACGTTGTAAAATATCACTAGCTCTTACTTTGTATGCATCTTTGTTGTAAGCATCCAAATCTTCTTGTATTTTTGGAGACATTTCACTTACCCAACTTAGTAAAACTTCAATTCTATCAATTCTTGTAATTGATGGATTTCCAGATTCCATTTGTTTGGCAGTATCTAAAATTCTTAAAGCATTATCAATCAAAAATAGATTTTCGTAATCTGCTTGTAATTCAGCTTTTTCCTTCATAGTTTTGTATTGAAATTCTAAAACCACCAAAGGATTTCTTTTCTCACGTAGTTCAGTCATTGATTTATCAAATTCTGAAACAATCTCTAAAATATCATCAACAGAATCTGCATTTTCAACACGTTCTAAAAGAGATTTCCAGTCATCAACAAGTGAAGAATCGATTCCACTCACTTGTGAAATTTCTACACTTTTACTAATTCGTGATGAAATATCAATAACTTGCACCATTTGGTGAATTTCTGATTCAGATTCTAAAATATCCTCAACAGAAGTGGCTAAAGCCAAATCTCTCTCCAAAGCACTCCAATCAGGTTGTATTAGATTGGCAAGATCACCATTTTCTTCTGAATCAGATGAAATGAATCTATCAACACTATCAAGTTCGCGTAGCAGAATAGCTGCCTGATGTAATTCTGTAACACGAATTGATGAGGAAATTAGTTCATCAATGGATTCCTTAGCCATCAAAGAAGGCTTTAGAGATTCCCAATCATTTTGAACTAGTTTGTAAAGATCACTTTGTTTTCTTGAAACCACATCAAGATAACGGGATTTTGAGAGAACATCAATTAATTCTCCAATTTCGTCAGAATAGACAGGAGCAGTTCCTCTTGCAAAAATAAATCCAACCTCACTTTTTACAGATTTACTCATTACGGTATCAGATTTTTTCATTAAATTTAGTAGAGTTGCTTCTAATTCATCAAAAGTTGGAGCTCTTTGATTTGATACTTTTTCAGGATTTACATTTCTCACATCAACAAAGGCATCAGTTAACAAATCAATGGCTTTTGTTCTATCACCAATTTCATAATAAAATACAGATGCAAAAATAGTTTCATCAATAGACTTTGCAATTTCAAAAGAAATTTCGTCTTCATCTAATAATTTTTGTACAGAGTCTAATGATGAAGATACAGCAGGTCTAATCAGAGGAGAAATTTCTATAATCATATCATCTACAAAGAATTCACTCCATAGTGCAACATATTCAGACTCTAATTCAGATAAATTATTTGATGTTTGATTTGAAACAGGAGATTGAATATCAAACAATTCTCCAACAACGACACCTTGTTCAGATAACAAAGTTTTGGCTGATGAAATTATTTGGTCTTTAGTGGGTTCAGAGAAAGAATCAGATGAGACGTTAAATGTTGTAGAAGTAGAGTAGTCACCATAAAATAATTTAATTTCATATTCGCCAGGAATTCCACAGATTCTTCCCTTTAGAGGAATTACATCTGTGATAAATGCACCGTTAGACAATGGCATTAATTGTTGAATTTGACATATGTCACCTTGAGGATTGAAAATCTGCATGATTAGAAAAGAGTCATCTACAATGCTTGCAATTTGCCCATAAACAAATAGGGGTTCACCACTTTCATAATTTCCAAAACTCTCCAAGATAGTTATTCTATCAGGGGTCTGGGCAGACGCGTATACAGGCATCAAAAGAACAACAAATAGGCTCAATACGACTGGAATTCGGCTCACAAGGATCCAAATCGAGGCCCATACTACTTAAAACTTGAGCAGCTATGATATGAAAGATTTTGCAAGATTTGATAAATTAAGCCATGGCAACTACCATTGAGTAGTTGCCAGACTCAATTGTTGGCACAGCGTTGGTTTGGTTGGTCTGGTAAGACATACAAAAGGAATGGAATTGCACTTGAGTACATTTTTCACAATGATTACAAATCATACTATTAGGCTTGAAACATTGAGAACACTTTGTATTCTCAGATAATTTTCCACCACAATTTCTGCATGATTCATCAGGCAATTCTCTTCAAAATTAATTAGAAAAAATTGAATATAAGAGACACTAACAAGTCGTTCATACCAAAGCTCAGTAAAAGAAGATTATAATTGAAAGAAAAAAGATTTCAAGGCGTGGACGGAGTAAGAAAAACTTTTGATAAATGGGCTCAAAATGGAAGAGCAGAATTAATGGAAATAGAGCATGGTAAAAATGTTTTAAAATTTTTAAAAACAATATCTTTTGAGAAACCATTTACTTTTCTAGATGTAGGATGTGGGAATGGGTGGGTAGTCAGAAAAATTGCTAATGAGAAATATTGTAAAAAAGCAGTAGGTATTGACAAGAGTAAAAAAATGATTATTCAATCTAAAAAAAAGATTGAGGGCAAGGAAGAATATATCCATACAGATGTCGAATCAATGAAATACAAAGGAAAGTTTGATTTTGTTTTTTCAATGGAGTCATTATATTATGCAGATTCCATAGAAATTGCACTAGAAAAAATTTACAAATTATTAAAACCAGGTGGACAATTTTTCTGCGGGACTGATTTCTATACAGACAATAAGGCAACTTCCAGATGGGCAGGGATTATGAAAATTCAGATGCATCTTCATTCAAAAAAAGAATGGAAGGATTTTTTCAAAAATGCAGGATTTGATGTTAAAACAAAACACATCAAAGATTTGAAAAACAAGAAAAAATGGAAGAGAGAATACGGGACATTGTTCATTATAGGCACAAAACCTGCAAAGTAATACTCAAATTCAATAACAGATACAGATTTTCATGTGAGCTGGAGCACGACACGCTGCTACGGCAGAGGAAACTCCTCCCTCCAAACAGGGAATGTGATCTGGAGATAGATAATCAGAGATGGTTGGCAACGGAGCAGAAAAGAATCCAATATGGCGCACAGTGATGGCAAAACCTGAGGTTTCCATAAAAGGAATGAAAAAGACGACCCACATGGAGCAAAGCCAAACAGAACTAATAGTTCCTGTACTAAGTTCAGGTAGGCTGCAAAGCGAAATATCGTGAAAACAGAAGGAGGGTTACTCCCAGCACACATTTTATAATTTTACATTAGTTAATATATGAAATTCATAAAAAGTATGAATGTAAGCATGGTGAAACGAATTCAATGCCCCCATTGTAAAAAACATTTAGCAGGAGAAGGCCATCTTAAAAGACACATTAGAACAATTCACAAATTAAAAACATCAAAAAAAGAATAAAGTCTATTTTAGTCCTTTTTCTAAAACTTCATTTACAATTCTTGAAAAACTAACAGTTGAAGAAGATTCTTTGATTTTCTTTGCCTGTAGTGCTCTGAGTTTTTTTGCAATATCACTATTAAGCATAATTGTAAGTCTCTCAGACATTACTAACCATGAAATTAACTAGTATTTTGAATAATGAGAAAACGATTTTTTAACAAAAACATTAAACAGCGTGAATATTCCCATTTGTGGAAATATTAATAATTGAAAATTAAAACTAGAATTAACTCATAGAGTTAACTTGTTCTTTACAAATATCTGCACCACATCTACATGTAGCATCACACAGACATGCACCTTGCATTGCACAATCACATTCTGAGCCCATTTCAGCAGAAGCTGCACAGCCACATGCTGCCTCTTCTTCAGTTGAAGGTGTTGCTTGTGGAGGAGGACTCTGGGTAGAATCACCCTCGTAAACACTTCGGGTTTGCTGATAGTCAGTATCATCTTTGAGTTGAGCCTCACCCCTATTGGTTTGATAACCACCAGAAGATGCGCTTGTTTCATAGCCTACCAACCTAGTAGGATCAATTCCTTGTTGACCTTGTTTCTCATTTTTAAGAGATCTGCTACTTACAAAGAAAAATGCAATACCTGCAACAGCTGCAATTCCAGCCATTCCATAAACAATCATGACTGGGAAATCACCAGTAGAGGTAGTCATATAGTCCTCAGGAGGAGTTGGAGTCACACCTGCAATTTCAATTCCATCTAAATTATCTAAAGCGCCAAAACCAATTGTTGACAAGTTTGCAGTATCAGTGGATTGAACACTTCTAACAACATAAGTTTGATCAGAAGTTACTGAAGCCTCAAAGACTCTTTCAACTTGTCTTCCTTCTCTAATACTACTTTCACCCATGGTCCATGATGACACTACAAATCCTGCAATTTCATCATCTAGTCCAAAAGTTCCAGCATCTACATTGATTCCAGTTGGATCAAACAAAAAGTGCCAATTAGTTAATGGTTGTTCTAAAATAAAATCGGCATCAATGAGATGTTTACCTAACACTTCTTCTGCTTCAGTACCAGCAAAATAAGTATAAACCCCAGGTTCTTGGTCTCTTAGAATATTAAGCGGAATATTAATTTCATGCCCATCAATTACAATTTCTTTATCAGTACTCATTGCTCTCCAACCTAAATCGACTAAAGTTCTCTGACCATCATCAGTGATTACATAATCAGTTAAAGTGCCTTCTAAAATTACACGGTAATCAATTGAAGTATTGATGTTTCTTGCTTTAAGATGAATTTCGTAATCTACGGTCAAGTCATCAATTTGAGCTTGACTTCCATCATTTGCAATACCACGATTAAGTTCATGTTTTAAGTTTTGAACCCCAGAATTTGAAAGATCTGCAGTTCCAGAAACAGTCCATTGTTTGCCTTTTAATTCATCAAATAGATTTCCACCGTTTGGATATTCAATAAAGACAGTTTTTAGATAAGTCATCTTAAATGGAGATGTTTCAGTATTAGGATTAATTCTTGCATCCAATTGAGCAGCCCATGCTGGAGTACTTGTACCAACTACGATTAGAGTTGCAAGCAAAACTGAGAGAATTACTGCCCTAGACACGAGTAAAATCCATGAAATTACAGTAATAAACTTATCCTAATTAACTAGATCGGCATTTTTTGAAAAAGTAATATTGAGTGATTAAGTCAGTTATTTCGGTTTTAGAGGAATATGATATGATTACAGTCTTAGCAGGAGGAACAGGTTCGGTTAAACTAGTTAGAGGATTAGTTGCACAAGAATCCAAAGTCAATGTAATTAGTAATGTAGGAGACAATTATTGGTTATACGGACTTTACGTATGTCCAGATATTGACACAATCGTATATGGATTAGCAGATTTACTTGACCAAGAACGAGGATGGGGAATGAAAAAAGATACATTCAACTTTTTGCGTCAAATGGAAGTTTTTGGAGAAGAAACATGGTTCAGAGTTGGAGACAGAGATGCTGCTACTCACTTGATTAGAACAAATATGCTAAAAAATGGGAAAAATCTGAGTGACATTACAAAATGGATGTGTGAGAAATTTGCAGTTAGTGCAAACATCATTCCAGTTACAGACAATAGCATTGAAACAAGAATTACCACAGATAAAGGAGAATTACACTTGCAAGAATATTGGGTAAAACACAGAGGGAAGGATCCTGTTGAAGGAATTCAATATATCGGCGCAGACAAAGCTCGTCCAAATCCTGAAGCAGTAAATGCAATTCATGACGCAGACATGGTGATATTAGCACCAGGAAATCCATTAACATCAATTGGTCCAATGCTACAAATCAAAGGAATTAGAAAAGAACTATCAAAGATTAAGAAAAAAGTTGTTGCAATCAGCCCATTAATTGGAGAAAATGCAATCAGCGGACCTGCAGCAAAATACATGCAAGCAGCAGGCATAGAATCAAACGCATACGGTTTAGCAAAAATGTATTCAGACGTATGTTCAAACATCATTGTAGATACTAAAGACAGAATGCTAGTAAAGAAAATTCAAAGTTTAGATATGAAAGTTTTTGAAACAAAAATTACTATGAAAAATAAACTTGCTGAAGACGCATTGGCAAATTTCATTTTAAAACAAGTACACGTATAATTTGAAAATAGCAGCAATTATTCCAGTAAAGACATTTTCAAATGCTAAAACACGTTTAGAGTTATCACCAAAACAAGTTGAAGAATTATGCATAGTTATGTTAGAAGAAATCCTACATACATTATCAATATCTCCTCAAATTGAGAAAATCATCATGGTGACAAAAGAAGAAAAAGCAATAGAGATAGGAAAAAAATACAACACTGAAACAATAATGGATGAGAAAGAAGAAAGTGTAAACAGTGCAGTTGCATTGGCAGACAAATATTTACTTGAGAATAATTTTGATGCATCAATTGTTTTTCCTCAAGACATCCCATTTATCAAAACTCAAGATATTGATTTTATGTTAAACTACAAAATGCATCCAAATTTTGCAATTATCGTACCATCAAGAAGATTTGATGGGACAAATGCACTTGCCAGAATGCCAATAGATTTGATGGAAACTCATTATGATGAAGATAGTTACAAAATTCACATGAATACAGCAAAAGAACATACACTCAATGTAGCCATGGTTTTTGTTAAAAGAATAATGTGGGATGTAGATAATGCAGAAGATTTGAAATTTCTACTTGAACAAAATGAGAAACCAGAAATTTCTGAAAAAATCAAAAAGATTCTAGAGTGAAATTAGTCAGATATCTCTCAAACCATAAAAAAATTCCCATTTTAGGTACGAAATCACCGATATACTTATATGTAATGAATTAGAAAATGTTAAATATTATCATAAAAGGTTTTGAAAAAAATGGTTAAATCAACTAATCCAAAAGACAAATGCCCCAGATGTGGAAAGGGAACCCTAGTTACAGACGCCAATACGGGTGAGAATTTTTGTGGAAAATGTGGATTTGTAATTACTGATAAAGTAGAAGAGTCAGGACCTGAATGGAGATCCTTTTCCAATGAGGGAGAAAACAAAAGCAGAGCAGGAGTGCCAACATCCCTTGCCATGCACGACATGGGATTAGCCACTGTAATTAATCCACAAAATAGAGATGCAACAGGCAAACCATTAACTGCCGCTATGAAAAGCACCATTGAAAGATTAAGAACTTGGGACAGTAGAAGTCAAGTCCACGAACCTGTGGATAGAAATTTCAGACAAGCATTTAGTGAATTAGACAGACTCAAAGACAAACTTGCAGTAGGGGATTCAGTTATTGAAAAAGCAGCTTACATTTACAGAAAAGCACTTGAAAAAGGCCTAGTTAGAGGTCGTTCTATTTCAGCATTAATTGCATCAGCATTGTATGCTGCATGCAGAGATACAGAAACTCCCAGAACACTAAAAGACATTGGCCAAGCAAGCAACATTAAACGAAAAGACATTGCAAGATGTTACAGATTATTATTAAGAGAATTAAATTTGAAAATGCCAGTAGTGGACCCGGTAAAATGTATTTCAAGAATTGCAAGTAAGGCAGGGCTATCGGAGAAAACAAAAAGAAAAGCAACTAAAATATTACAAACAGCAGAAGAGCAAAAAATTTCAGCAGGTAAAGATCCAATGGGGTTGGCAGCAGCAGCATTATATGTTGCATGTGTAACAAATGGTGAAAATAAAACTCAAAGAGATGTGGCAGAAGCTGCAGGAGTGACAGAAGTTACAATAAGAAATAGATACAAAGGTTTGAAAGTAGCTCTAAACCTCTAATGTAGATTCTTTTTTAGAATAAAATCTATTTACAAATAAAATACAAATAGAAAATCCCCCTGCAACTAAAAGTAAAATTTCTAACGTTGACATTAAGGAATGTGAAAATGCATCTTGAATTGAAATTACATTTATCTGAGAAATGAAAGTAGCATACGAGAATACAAAATAATTTGCAGCCCAATGAATCAATAGAGAAGCAACAAACCCATATCTAAGATAAACCCAACCTAGAATGATTCCACTAGCAGTCGCTTGGGCAAATTTTCCACTACTCCATGAATCTCCAAATGCAATATGAGAAAAACCAAAAAGAATTCCAACAAAGACTATCAATAAAATGGCTTTTTTTGAATCATGAATATCTAAAACATCAGGGGTCCACAAACATCTGAGAAAATATTTCACAGAAGACCTTCCAGAATAAAGTGCAAACAAAGGAATTCCTAGTAAAATCAACCGAAATCCAAATTCTTCAATCAAGGGTGCAAGGCTAACATAGAAAAATTGAATCAAATCATTGTCAGCCAATGGAGGAATAATTTCAATACCAATTCCTTCTTGAACAAAATTAATCATAGCAGAAATTAAAATTAGTATTGAAAACCATTTTGTAATTCCAATCATATAGTTCGCACGAGTATCATATCTACCAAATGAGATGATTGGAGAAAGGGTTTTCAGAAAATCATGTTTTGGGCCTAAAATAGCAATTACAAAGAGTGCAAGATAAAAAACCCATAAAATTACAAAAACATCACCTAAACTCACATCAGTTGGAGATTGGTAGAAATCAGTATTAGCAAATAATTCCAGATGAGTGATAGGGTATTCATAATTGATATCACCCCCAACATTAGTTTCAAAAACAACAAAGATGCCAATAGGAAATGAAACAAGCAATAAACCAAAAATTACAGATAGTAATGCAGTAAAAGGAATTCCAATGGATTGGAGAATTTTATTTGAATTTTGCAATGTGTCCTAGTGTAATTCTATAGTGTCTTCTGCAAATCCAAGATTGATCAAAGTGTCTTTAATGGTATCTCTATGATCACCTTGTAAGAAGATATATCCTTCTTTGGCAGTTCCACCACATGCATATTTGTTTTTGAGTTCTTTTGCAACAGTTTCCAAATTGTTTAGTTTAGGATCTAATCCTTCAATCATAGTACCTTTTTTCTTAAATCGTCTAGTTTCTAATCGAATAATTATTTTAGTACTGTCTTTGGCAAGTTCACCACATGCACACAAATCTTCTGGAAGACCACAAGTATTACAAATTACTGCCATTCGTTCGAAATCAATTCAATTATTCACACTATTAAGCCTTGTTTGAATATGAAGAAGAAAAGGAAAACAAACTAATTTTTTAGATAGAAAATTTACAAAAAGTAGTGACAAAAGAATTAACGAAAAAAGCTGCAGAAATGCTGTTAAATGGAGCAACATTACTCAGCGAACCATGTCCATATTGTAAAGGAGTAAGAGTCATGAAGGATGGTCAGGCCTTGTGTATTAGTTGTGGTCGTCAACCAGAGAAAAAAGAGGTTCCAAAACCAGAATCACCAAAGGAATCCACATCAATTGAGAAAACATTAGAGAAAAAGTTAGAATTACTCTCAAAAGAATTAGAAAATGAAAAAGATCATGAAAAACAACAAAGTATCCTCAAAACGATCAATTCGCTATTAGAAACAATGGAAAAAATGAAAGGAAAACAATAAAGTTTTTATGTTAAAATCCGTGTTGTCGAATTGTAATGGCAGATAAATCAGCACCACTTCCAGCATCCAGTGGAGGTCTCATGAGATTCTTTGAGGATGAGACAAAGGGGTTCAAATTAGATCCAAAAATTGTAGTATCAATCCCAATTAGCTTAATTGCCGTTTCATGGATAATCGATTTATTTTTTGCTCCGTGAATAAACAATGGAACAAGATACAGACGATGTTTCAAATATTCATAACAGATTTTCTCTTACTCTAGTTAATCCATCATCAAAATATTTTTCCCTAGTTGTGTCAATGATAGTAGCT
>Ga0209992_10002050_pt1 | contig 19360 bp, 10 predicted proteins | sample 2SBtaG_2_FD_182564 | JGI IMG/M metagenome (GOLD analysis project Ga0209992, IMG submission 182564) | Deep subsurface microbial communities from Kolumbo volcano to uncover new lineages of life (NeLLi) - 2SBTROV12_ACTIVE470 metaG (SPAdes)... | ecosystem: Environmental > Aquatic > Marine >... | reverse complement strand
CAGTATCACCAAAACATGCAAAAGTTTCTTGATCAACATTTACAACAGGCTCAAAAAGATAAATGGGTTTAGTAATGGAATTAATACACCCATTAGTATCACTAACAGTAAGTGTTACATTTTCCATGCTATTATTCAATGGGTACGAATGTGAAATAGATGATCCGAATCCAGTAGTCCCCGATCCTAAATCCCAATTCCATGTAATGGCATTGTTAGTAGTGCTGATAAAATTAATGTTGGAATTATTACATGAGTAAACTTCTGAATAGGAAAAATTAGGGTTGATTACATGTTGAGCTATAAAATATTCGATAATTAGTGTAGAAGTATCTCCATTAGATGAAATTGCATAATGGGTAACATGGAAAATACCTGCTTGATCGTAATAATGCGATGGGTTTTGTGTAGAGCTATTTGTGCCATCGCCAAAATCCCAAAAATAAGATTGTGCTCCAATAAATGGAGAAATAAGTGTAGCCCATTCAGGTCCACATGTAATATCAACATCTGGATAGGTTACTATAGGTCCTGGATTATTTGGATCTATTGGCATTGTGTCTAAAGGTGGGCTTATCACAATTGTAGATGTATCGTTGTTATAACAATCAAAAAATAAAGGCAAATAATTAGTTGTATGGCATCCTATAATTGATGTTGCCTGGTATTGTAATAGAGATGGATCATTGCTGCCAACATTATAAATGTTAGGCATTAATAAGATAGTGTCATTACCAATAATCCAAGTTTCATTAGCTACTCCAACTGAATTATTAGTTATAGAAATGATAGTTGAATCACAACTAACACTATTAATGTCTAGATCTATGGTCATACCATCAATTACAAGATGTGCAAAATTATTAGCAAAAAAGGTACATCCATTAGGAGAAGTTACATTTAAATCTACTGAATATACACCGCTATTGTTATATGTGTTTGATGGGCTTGGTCCATTTCCTGTGTTACCATCACCGAAATTCCAAGACCAATTGGATGTTCCAATGTTTTGTGCATTTGGTTGGTATACATAAGGAGAGCAAGCAATAATCGTATCTGCAGGTGGGAGCTGAATCATTTCTCCATAAGCATCTATGTAAGAGTTAATTACAGTTGTGTCTACACATCCATTGCTGTTCCAAGTGATCAATGACACGTCATATACACCAATAGAATCATATAGATGAGTGGGGTTAGCTGCTGAAGAAGTATTTCCATCTCCAAAATCCCAGTACCAATTTGTAGCACCAAGACCTAATGCGGTGAAATCTACTGTTAATGTAGCGCATCCTGTTTGAATGTTGGATGAAAAATTAGCATTGAAAGAGTTTGTGTTAATAGTATCAACTTGATAAGTTGAGCTACAACCAATTGGATCTGTTACAATTAATTGAGGATAATAAACTCCATTGGACATATAGGTATGAGAAGGCGAAGATTGTGTAGTATAGGTGGAATCATCTCCAAAATTCCAAATGATATTATTATTGACATTAGTAGATGAGTTAAACTGGACAGTTAGAGGTGCACATCCTAATGCATTAGCAACAGAAAATTGTGCAGTGGGCGAGGGTAATACTTCTAAAATTTGGCCAAGCTGAACAGATGAAATACAGCCATTACTATCAGTAATATCAGCACTAATAAGATAAGTTCCTGAATTTGGATATAAATAGGAAATATTTTCATTTCCTAATGATGTATTTCCATTGTCAAAGTCCCATCCTACAGACTGTATAGTGGAACTAGAAATAATGTCTAGATGAATAGAGTCATCTAGACAAATGGTGTTATTGCTAATGCTTATACTACTATTTGGAGGAGAAAAGATGTCAATGTTAGTTATTGTAATAGTATCTGAACAACCCATAGTTGATATACCTGAAATAGATACATTATAAGTTCCAGAGCTATTGTATTGATGATTAGTGGTGGGTAAGCTAGTAGATGTAGTGTTGCCATCATCAAAATCCCAGCTCCATGAAGTTACTGTAGTATTAGATGAAGCACTGGTGAAAATGAAGTTATGTGAAGGGTCGCACCAATTTTGAACATCTGAATAAGCTGTTATAATAGGGTTAGGTTCAATGTTTATTGCAGGTAAAATTTTATTAGATGTACACCCTTGATTGTTGGTTGCTATTAAGTTGATTACATGAGATCCACTTGTAGTATAGGTATAGGTTGGATTAACATCAGTACTAGTATTTCCATCCCCAAAATCCCATAGATAGGAAATAGCATTAGTACTTGAATTTTGAAAGGAAAATAGATTGTCATCTTCGCAATAAGGGCCAGTTTGTGTTAACTGAAAATCAGCAGTAGGAGAGGGAAGAACTTCAATTAAATTAGTTTGTAATAAAGTGTCTGATCCAGACGTTCCTGTGGCAATCAGTTGAATAGAATAAAGACCTGGTTGTGTATATACAGTAGTTGGATTTTCTAAAGTAGATTGAGCACCATTGCCAAAATCCCATTCATAAGAGATAGCATTGGTTGAGTTGTTAGAGAAATTTATAACTAAAGGCAAGCACCCAGAATTCACGTTTGTAGTAAAAGAGGCTGTCTGTGAAATTATTATATTAGGTAATACAAGAACTAATAAAAAGAGATATTGAACTAGATTTCGCATTTTAATTCAGGGTGTTTTTAAATTATTGGTACAAACCTATTTTAAAAATCAATTAAATACTATCAATATTTTCCTAACGACTACATATTTCATCCGAAATGGTAAAAATCAATGATTTAATCTTCAAGGTCATTTGGAATTAAGAGTTCAATACATGTTCCAGTAGGTTCGTTTTTATTGTTTTTCATGTCAATAATTTCATAAGTGAATTTTTTTTCATGAAATTCTTCGAACATTTGCATTCTCAAGTCTATAATACTCTGTGCTTTAGACTGATGAGTATTTCCTTTTCGTTGCATTTTTAATTCTTCAGCTTTTTCCCTACCAATTCCGTTGTCAGATATTTTTACAATTAAATTTATATCATTTAATGAAAATGATAATGTAATTTTTCCATTGTTCTCTAAATTGGAAACTCCATGAACAATTGCATTTTCTACAAAAGGTTGTATAATCATAGGAGGGATCATAATTTCATCATTTAATAACTCATCAGATATATTTATTTTAAAAGTTAGTTTCTCTCCTAACCTTGTTTGTTCTAGTTGAAGATAATTAGTTAAAAAATCAACTTCCTCATCTAAGAAAATAAGATCCTTTTCTGATTGATTAAGTGATGTCCTGACTAGTTTTGAAAATCCAGATATTCCTTCAAGTGCAAGGTCTTTATCATTTTCAAGAACATGATATTGTATTGCATTTAAAATGTTAAATATGAAATGAGGGTTCATTCTAGAAACTAGACTCCTTAGTTCATGTTGAATTGTTTTTTGTCTTTCTAGTTGAAGCTGAATTTCACTAATTTTATTTGTTTTGTTTTTATTTTCAATTAATTGTTTCCTAAATCCTAGTGCAGCATTAACTCTAGCATTTAATATGGTATTGTTTATTGGTTTTTCAATATAATCATTTGCTCCACTTTCAAAACAGCTTATAAAAGTAGCCGAGTCATTATCTCCTGTAATCATAATTACGGGTACATCATTATAGCTATCTTTTTTTCTAATTTTTTTTAATAGCTCAATGCCTGTAATTCCAGGCATATTAACATCTAAGAGAAGGAGGTCAAATTGTTCTTTTTCAATCCTCATTAAAGCGAATTCTGATTTAGCAACAAAAGATACGTTTCTTTGATTATTTGAAAGAATACTTTTCAATTGATCCAGAACCAAGAAATCATCATCTACTATTAAGATATTTTCCATTTAATTAGTTGTTATCACTAAAATAGTTACTTATTTCCTATTGAGCTTAGAAATTTCTTTTTTGATTATTTTACTGTATTTTTTATTATGATCATAGAATAGCTCTTTAGAGTTGTTGTATTTAATAAACCCTACAGGGAAATCAAGTAGATCTTTATCTTCTTCAGAAAGATCCCAAATGTATTCTTCCATTAAATTTATTTTTAAATCAAAATAGGGTATCTTTTTTTTGTCTGAAGGAATATCTGTATTAAAGGCAATTCTTTTTATATGATGTTCATCTGCAATGAATTCAAGAAGATATTCGGAATTTAAATTAAGGTCAATGTTGTACTTTCCATTGGTAATAAAAGTAGTATCTACTTTTTTATTTATTTCAACAATCCTGATCATCAGTTTTTTTACCTTTCCTGAAGAATTAAGAATTTGACCTTTGACTTGTAAATGCCGTTGATTTTCTTGTGTGTATATAACATGTCCCCCTGTTATAAATAAAGGAATAAACAAATAGATCTTTAGTAAGGAATGGCTCATTATTTTAATTATACCTAATAATGAAATTTTATAATGCTATTTTAAGAATAAATTAGATTCCTTTTTTATAAGGCACATAAAGAGAATCCACATTAATATGTGTAATACCTATGTGAATATCATCTAAATAATTGATCTTGGAATCAAAATCTATAAGAAATAATTCATTTATATTATTTTCATTTGAGCTTTTAATCTCTATATACGCAGGACTGAATTCGGGTTTTTTCTGAAATGCGGCATAACCAACTTTGCAATTAGAGATTGTTATTTTTTCTATTTCTAATTTTGAGTCGTCTTTAGAAGCAATTGCAATGTTAGCATTGTTAATATTGGCATTAATAATTTTCAAGTAAGATCTTTCTCCATTTGAAATTGCTTTGTCTTTTGCATTTTCTACAGTTACATTGTCAATAGTAACATGACTCCCTGAAAGGTCTATTGCATCATTTCCTGCTGATTTAAAAATACAATCTTTCATGTTTCCATCACAAAAGTCTGCATCAAATGCATCTGATAAAGTATTATTGAATGAACAATTAATAAGGGAAAAGTTAGATCTAATAACGTTCAATGCGTCTTCTGAATTATTATTATTAAATGAACAATGATTGATAGTTACATCGCTTTCATAAAACGTCACAGCTCCAGTTAAAGTCCAGTTATTGTTGGAGTTAGATTGTAGATGATTAAATGAAACATAATCCATTTTAGATGGGAGTTCGGCATTTAAAACAATAAGCCCCATACCTGAATTATCAGAAGATGAAATTGAAATAGGTTGTTCTTTACTTCCATTCAAAAACACTGGAGAATAAGAAATAATCGAAGAATTATTGGTTAAATTAATCTTTGTGCCAGCTTCTATATTTAAATCCCATCCTTTTGGGATAATAATTGATTTATTTAATAGGTGATTTCCTTTATGTAAATAGATCTTTTTATTAGTACTATCAATAGTAACTTGATCTAAGTTGTTTTTATAGTCAAAATCTGCTGTGTTTTTTAGATTTTTCGAGTGGTATGGCCATTGATTTATTTTAACTGAATATGTATTTTGATTGTTCAAGGGTTGTATGAATATATATTTTGAGTTTAAAGGGATTTTTATTAAAAAAGACTTTTGATCCTTTTTATAAGGATTTAATTCTAGGGAATGATCAAAGTAGATTATAGAATCTATGCTCTTACTAGGGCTAGATCCAATTACTTTAACTTTAGCTAAATGATAATTATCTAATGAGACTTCTAAATTTTCTGTGAGTTTATTTTTTAAATACGCTTTAATTCCTATCGACTTGAAATATTTATTATTAATCTCAATGTCATTATAATTTACATCATAACAATGATGTTCATAGTATACATTGTATTTAGAGATTAATTTTCTAATATCCTCAGCTTGTTTTTCTATGTAATTTAAGTTGAATTGGTAATTTGGGAATTCTTGTTGAATAATTTTTGTTAGTGAGTCACTTAATTCCTCATACTCAATTTTTATTTTATTAATGTAATCCTTACTTGAATAGGTAATTAAGTAATTTTTATATAGTTCAATAAATTCTTTATTGTTAAAGATTTGTTTTGAAATAAACTCACTGTTAAAATTAGATTTATCTTTATTACTATAGCCATAAATCACATCATTTATACCCTCTTCAATACCAGCATAACAGTCAAATGCTATATGTTCTAGTTTTTTAGATATAGGGTCAATGTAAAACCTTTGATTATGCCAATGATATGAATGTCTTATTTTACCTAGGTCACAAAGTGCATAGAATTTAGCCATTTTATCCAAGTCAAATACTGTGCTTAGGTCCGAGTGAAATTCTTTGTATTTAAGCATAAGCTCATTGCCAATAACTAAATTATTTCTTAATGTAGGAGACTTTAATGTTCTGTTTTTTTTAAATGGCATAACTTCAGCAGCTTCATAAAAAGGAAATAATGATTTGTTATTAGGGTTGTTTAAACGAGTTTCCCATAATCCTTCTTCATTAAACTTTAATATAGGTGCTTCTCTTCTTTGATTGCTTTCTAGAAGTTGTTTGTCAAAATGCTCTTCACACGCATAGATTCCTAAAGATTTGCCATTCAGCATTACAGAGATAAAGTTGTATCTGGTAGTTAGAATATCTTCTTTTTTGAATATTTGATGCATGACCCATTCTTTTAAAAAGGTTCTAGTATGAGGGCTCTGAATAGAAAAACTCTTTAGTCCCTTAAATGAATGATCTCCTTTAACTTTTATTCTAAAGGACCATTTGTCATCTGCTAGGTGATCTGGCCAGTCTCCTTTAAATCTCATTTCAATAGGAATTTTTTCTTTTTTATAGATTAAAGTTCCTTCAATATATTTCTTAAGACTTTTATCTATAATTCCATTTTTTAATGCAATTTCTCTGATCCTAGCTAATAATTCAAAGTCATCATCAGAAATGATTAATTGGATATCTTCATCTCCAAGATCAACTTTTCTTACTTTATCAAAAACTTCAATTTTAAGATCATCATAATAGGCTGGTTTTTGATCATCATTGTGAATGTAGAATTTTAATGAATTATAGTTAGAATCTAATACATAGCTTAATGTAATTAGAATCCATTCTTCTTTTTCTGTAATAATAGCTCTACTTTTAACTTTAAGGATGGTGCCGTCATTTTTACATAGCTTTAAATATCCCCTGCTTTGATCAGCTTTTTCCCATACTGATATAATCACTTGGTTTCCTTTTTTTAAATGCTTAATTGTATGAACTAACCCAAAAGGATTTAGTTGGTCAATTTTCGCACTATACTTGCCACTTTTAGCATAATCACTACTTTGGTTTGCAGCGTGTTTAATTTTATGATGACTATCACAGATAAAATGACCTTCATCTATGTTTTCCATATCACAAGTTAATGGGTATGTAATGATTGTTTTTTCACTGCAGCCTATTAAAATGAATGAAATCAATAGAATAATAATGGTTTTAATACTGCTCAATGTAGTTTTGAATAAATAATGATTATTTTCAAGGATATGATTCCTTTATAAGGTATATTTTTTTATGTTTTAATTAAGGCTTCCAAAAATAATCAATGCATCTCGAATATTTTCATTATCAACTGAATTTAAAATCTCCCTTTAGATTGTCAGCAGGTGTAAGAGATCATACCGACATAGTAATTATTAAGCTGTCCTATGAACATCATGTAGGATATGGGGAAGCAAGTTTACCCCCTTATTTTGATGAAAATATTAGAACTGTAATTTCATTTTTTAAAAAAATTGATGTTAGAAGATTAAGAGTTGATTTGCCCATCAATGAAATTCTTCAATATGTAGATGGAATTGATAAAGGTAATAATGCAGCAAAAGCTGCCATTGACATTGCTCTGCATGATCTAAAAGGAAAGATAGAAAAAAAGAGTATTTATGAGTTATATGGTTTAAATAGACCTATAGACATATCCACTTCATTAACAATTGGAATAAGCTCTTTAGATGAATTAGAAAAAAAAATAATAGATGCAGAAGGAGTGGAGTTAATCAAATTAAAACTAGGTGGTAATAATGACAAGGCTCTTATTCAAGATTATCTATCAATTTGTCATAAACCATTCTGTGTTGATGTTAACCAGGGCTGGAATGATAAAGAAGAAGCATTGGAGTTGGTCAATTGGTTACATGAAAAAGGGGCAATTTTTGTAGAACAGCCGCTTAAAAAAGAAAAATGGAAAGAGATGGAATGGTTGTTTAAAAGATCTCCTTTACCTTTAATCGCAGATGAATCAGTAAAAAGGTTAGAAGATGTTGACAAAGTGATAGGTCGCTTTCATGGCGTTAATATTAAATTGATGAAAAGCACAGGCATTTATGAGGCCAATAGAATGATAAGTCGTGCAAGGAAATTAGACCTAAAAGTGCTTATTGGATGTATGGCTGAATCCTCCTGTGCAGTTGCTGCTGCTTGGCAGCTTTCTTCTTTGGTAGACTGGCGAGACTTGGATGCACCCTTGTTAACCTTAAACGATCCTTTTAATGGTATTAATTATAAAAATGGAAAAATTGATGTTGTAGGGTCAGTTGGTTTAGGTGTTACTATAGAAGAAGGTATTTAATAGAAATTATTTTTTTAGTGTTAATTTTTATTTTAATGATATCTTTCACTTTTTAAATTTTTATGGAACAATTAAAATCAAGAAAACCTACTTTATCAATAGCATTAATTCCAATAGTATGTTTAATAGGGCTATTAAGTATAAATGTTTGGATTTATGGGGACAATACCTTGTCTGGTTCTAATCAGCTCACTCTATTGTTATCTGCAGCAATTGCAGCATTTATTGGTTATTTAATTAAAGTGCCATGGAAAGAAATGTTGGATGGTGCCATTAAAAGTATTTCTTCCGCCATGGGAGCTTTGATCATCTTATTACTTATAGGTTCCTTAGCGGGGACCTGGATGCTGAGTGGTATAGTTCCTGCAATGATCTATTATGGCTTGGATATATTAAGTCCTCAGATCTTTTTATTTGCTGCTTGCTTGATCTGTGCCATTGTTTCTTTAGGAACCGGTAGTAGCTGGTCTACTGTGGCAACCATTGGAATAGCGATGCTCGGAATAGGTTCTGCATTAGGAATTCATGAAGGATTGATTGGAGGTGCTATTATTTCAGGCGCATATTTTGGTGATAAAATGTCTCCATTATCTGATACTACTAATTTGGCACCTGCTATGGCTGGAACAGACCTGATCAGTCATATTAAATACATGATGTGGACGACCATTCCATCTATAATAATTGCACTCATCGCTTTTTTATTGATTGGTTTTTTTTCAGATTACAATATAGATGCAGATAGCAACAAGGTTAGCTTAATGCAAGAAGCAATAGCAAGTAAATATTACATAACCCCATGGTTGTTTTTAGTTCCTGTAGGTGTAATTGTTATGATTGTAAAAAAGGTACCGCCAATTCCAGCATTATTGATTGGAACTCTAGCGGGGGGTGCTTTTGCAATGATTTTTCAAACTGATGTTATTAAAGAGGAAGGTTCAGCTACAAGTGCTAAAATTTTAATCGATGAAATACCTGAAAACTGTATCATAACTATAATGCCTGAAGACATTGGTCAAGATGATTTGTCATCAGATAAAAATGAAATTCAATATAATATTTATTTAATAGATACAATTGAAAAAGATATTGAAGGGATTCGTCCAGGTAATTATATAATTAAAATAGAAAATACACTTACAGGTTTTGTTGAAATGTCAGAATTCACAATTGATGATTATACTTCTAATGAATATTATTGGAAAAGATCAGGGACTTTATCAAATGGAATGGATAGTTTAAATTATAAAATCCATATTGGAAGAACTGAAAGTTATATTAAATCCTCTTATGTTGCTATTATGAATGCAATGACTGTTAAAGTTGCTCTAAACACTGGGAATAAAGAAGTTAATGAGTTGATTGAAACTAAAGGAATGGTTGGAATGTTAAATACTATTTGGTTAATAATTTGTGCTATGAGCTTTGGGGGAGTAATGGAAGCAACTGGTTTATTAAAGCGTATAACTGAAAGCATTATAAATTTTGTTAAATCTAGAAAATCATTAGTGCTTACTACATCAGGGACCTGTTTATTTTTCAATGTTACTGCGTCAGATCAATATTTGGCAATAGTGGTGCCTGGAAGAATGTTTGCAAGTACCTATAAGAAATATAATTTGGATCCTAAGAATTTAAGTAGAACATTAGAAGATTCAGCAACAGTAACATCTGTATTAATACCTTGGAATACTTGTGGGGCTACTCAGTCAGGAGTGTTGGGAGTGGCAACAATTACTTATTTACCTTATTGCTTTTTTAATCTCATTAGTCCATTAATGACCATCTTTTTTGCTTATGCAAGTATTAAGATTGCTAAATTGAAAAAGGAAGATTAGTTATTGTTAATGAATTTGGTAATTAAAGAATGGAAATGATGAATTCCTTTTTCCATTTTAGGTGAATATCTTCCATGTTTGTAAAATCTAGAGCTTACACCTTTTTGTACTTTTTCGACAATGTCTTCATCTTCTCTTTCTACTTTGTCTAGAATAGAACCTGCTCCATGCTCTAGCTTGGATTCATCCCAAATATAGGTTCTGAATTCAACTTTTGTAAGAGAAGGATTTAAAGGTTTCACAATATTTAAAGACAATCCCCAAGGATAAAAGTTGAACATCATATTTGGGAATATCCAGTAATAATAGGCAGCTATTTCTTTTCCATAATCTGGTGAGCTTTCAGGTAGATTAAAACAGTGCTCGCCACCAGAAGCAATACCTAATTGCAGGTTTGAATACTGGTATATTTCAGTTTGGTATTTGGAATAATCCAATGTTTTTGCTAATTCTTTGTGAATAAATGGAATATGAAACCCTTCTAGGTAATTATCGCAATACAATGCCCAATTGGCTTTTACCAAATAATCTCTTGATGCATTTGGATCAAATATAAAATCTTCTATAGGCATCCAGCCGACTCGATCATTCATTTCTTTTATAAGCTCATCGAGTTCTATTTTAGGGTCTAAAGAAGTAAATAGGAATTGTTTCCATTTTTTTAGTGGTACATTGGTTAGGTTGTCATCTTCTGTAGGAAAATTCTCCATTCCTTGTGTTTCAGGCATTGAAACAAATTCCCCGCAAGTGTTAAATCTTCTGCCATGGTATTTACAAGTAATGTCTTTATTTATTGAGCATGGATTTTCAATCAATATATTACCTCTATGGGTGCAAACATTAGACAAACAATTGATCTCATTTTCTTTGTTTTTTACTAAAACTAGTGGTTCTTCGATAAAGCCATCCATGAATAAAAATGGCCATGCATTATTAGACAAAGGGACTTTAGCTTCTTCGCAAATTAATTGCCAGGTTTTACTGAATATTAAATCTTTACAATTATTTAAAGAGCTTTCAGTTTTATAGAACTCACCTTTTAAAGTATTGGCTTTATTAATGTCTTTATTGATAGGATCCATAATTTAATTTTGTTCGTCAAAGATAATAATAGTGATGATGAAATTAATTTTTTTATCGATAAATGACTAAAAATATTAATAAAATATATATTAAGTATTCATCTATTTATTAAAATATTATTTTATAAAAATGTTTTTTGATTAGGTATTTTGAAATAATATTAATAATTTGTTCTCCCTTAATTATTCCACATGAAATATATTTTCAGCTCTATAATTCTAATACTGTATACTTTGTTCACAATAAATTATTATTCTCAAACTACGGGTGAGGAGTTTATTATTTCAACAGCTGGTGAAGATGCTATTATGTCAAATGGCAATCAAGTTTCTTGGACTATTGGGGAATTGGTCACTGTTACTGCAGAAATGCCTGAAAAACATTTTACTCAAGGGTTTCATCAGCCCTATATTAATGTAACAGATGTAATTGATCATCAACCTAGTTTCATGGTAAATATTTTTCCAAACCCTGCAACAGATTATCTCTTTATAAAACTTGAAACTATTAGAAAAGGAGATCGCTATCAATTATTAGATGTTAAAGGAAAACTTTTACACAATGAGCCAATAGTAAATACTGAGATTACTCTTCCTTTTAATTCCTATTCTACTGGTGTTTATTTTCTAGTATTTATTAATAATGAAAATGAGAAATTAAAAACATATAAAATTCAAAAATCCCATTAATTATGATAAAAAAGCTACTATTAATTGTTTTTACCCTTTCGATTATTTATTCAAATAACATCTTTGCTCAGGCACCAGAAGGATTTAATTATCAATGTGTGATAAGAGATAATTCAGGACAAGCCATTGCTAATCAGGCTGTAGGTGTGCAGTTTAATATATTGCAAGGTTCAATTACTGGTTCATCTGTATATACGGAGTCACATTCAACTACTACTAATGGGTATGGTTTGATTACTTTAACAATTGGTGCTGGTACTACAACAGATGATCTTTCAACTGTTGATTGGGGTAATGGTCCATATTACATACATGTAGAAGCAGATGCAAATGGAGGAACTAATTATTCTGATGTTAGTACTACTCAAATGATGAGTGTACCTTATGCATTATATGCTAAATATGGGGAAGATGCAGATACAGATGCATCTAATGAAATACAAGATATTTCTTTAACAGGAACAGATCTTTCGATTAGTTCTGGATCTACAGTTGACTTATCAAGTTTACAAGATGGTACTGGAACAGATGATCAAAATATAGCTGGATCTGGGTTAAATGGAACTACATTAACTATTGGAATTGAAAATGGAACTAGTGAAGCAGTTGACCTTTCCTCCTTACAAGATGGCACAGGTACTGATGATCAGGGTTTGACTGGTGCAACATTAACAGGGACAACTTTACAGATAGATATTGAGAGTGGAACATCAGCAACTGTTGATTTGGTGGGCTTGCAAGATGGAGTAGATGATGCAGATAATGATCCTGTTAATGAATTAAATACTGGTGTAACTTTAAATGGAACTTCATTAGAGGTTACTGATGCAGGAGGAACTTTATCTGCAGATCTTTCACCCTTACAAGATGGAACAGGTACAGATGATCAGGATTTAACTGGCGCAACTTTAACTGGAACAACTTTACAGATAGATATTGAGAGTGGAGCATCAGCATCTGTTGATTTGGTGGGTTTACAAGATGGAGTAGATGATGCAGATAATGATCCTGCTAATGAATTTAATACAAGTACAGTATTAAATGGTACTGATCTTGAAATTACTGATGGTGGTGGTACTTTAACTACAGATTTATCATCACTTACTGATGATGGAGATTGGGTTGTTGGGTCAGGTGTTGTCTATAATACATCAGATAATATTGGAATAGGAACTGCTAATCCTACAAGTGGAAGCCTTGTTGTAAATGGTACAGGTTCAAATGCATTATATGTATCTAATTTAAGTGCAAATAGAGGCGCATACATAGAATCTCTTACTGGAACAGGTGCAGATATTGTAAGTGGAAGTGGGGATGCAGTTATTGGAACTACAAGTAGTGGAGTTGCAATAACTGGTTTTAGCAATACTGGAACTGCTGGGTCTTTTACTTTGTCAGCTTCAGGAACTTCAATAATTAGTGCATTTGATGGCACTACAGAAGTATTTACTGTAGATGATGGTGGTAATGTAGGAATTGGGATAACAGCTCCTCTATATGATTTAGATATTGCAGGAGATGCACATTTATCTGGTCAGTTAATAGATTATTTAGGTAATTCTGGTATGTCTGGACAAATTTTGGCTTCAAGTGCTGGTGGTAATGTGTTTTGGGCAGATGCCTCATTGATAAATACAGATGATCAGGATTTAACTGGCGCAACTTTAACTGGAACAACTTTACAGATAGATATTGAGAGTGGAGCATCAGCATCTGTTGATTTGGTGGGTTTACAAGATGGAGTAGATGATGCAGATAATGATCCTGCTAATGAATTTAATACAAGTACAGTATTAAATGGTACTGATCTTGAAATTACTGATGGTGGTGGTACTTTAACTACAGATTTATCATCACTTACTGATGATGGAGATTGGGTTGTTGGGTCAGGTGTTGTCTATAATACATCAGATAATATTGGAATAGGAACTGCTAATCCTACAAGTGGAAGCCTTGTTGTAAATGGTACAGGTTCAAATGCATTATATGTATCTAATTTAAGTGCAAATAGAGGCGCATACATAGAATCTCTTACTGGAACAGGTGCAGATATTGTAAGTGGAAGTGGGGATGCAGTTATTGGAACTACAAGTAGTGGAGTTGCAATAACTGGTTTTAGCAATACTGGAACTGCTGGGTCTTTTACTTTGTCAGCTTCAGGAACTTCAATAATTAGTGCATTTGATGGCACTACAGAAGTATTTACTGTAGATGATGGTGGCAATGTAGGAATTGGCTCATCATCACCTATTGGTAAATTATATCTAGAATCAGCAGGCTCAACAGGAAGTGTTTCGGATATGGGAGTATTTAAGAATAATAGCACTTCTGGTTCTAGTGCTTTGACATATTTAAATAATGATGTTTCTTCTCAACTTTCTGTTGGAGTCAATGGAACTACTCATTCAAGTGCATCAAATGGTTTTATATGGATGTATAATGATCATGACATAAGAATTGGCACGAATTCTACAGAAAGAATGATCATTAAGAATGATGGATTAGTCGGAATTGGAACTACTTCACCTAGTGAACTTTTACATGTGAATGGTGTGGCTAAAGTAGGTACGTCTACATATGCAACTGGAATGATCTATTCAGGATATATAGAAGCTGCTTCAACAAGTGATGGAAATCGGATATTCCCAATGGTTAATACATCTACCACTGGGGCTGGTTGGGGTTATATAGGAGATAATGACACCTATTGGTACTATGTGTATTCTCAAAACCTTATAGATCCTTCTAGAAGAGAATTGAAGAAAAATATAATACCAATAGATAATAATATTTATGAGTTGGTTATGGCTGATATTGATAAAATTCACCCTACATTCTATAGATATAAGAACGAAACGGAAGAGCTTGAAAGTGGTAATGAATCAAAATTTCGCCCTAATATGCATTTAGGTGTAATCCTTGATGAATCTCCTGATTATATTCAAGATAATGCTTTTTCAGGTATAGATGTTTATGCTATAAGTACATTGTCATTAGCTGGAGTAAAGCACAATAGACTTAGAATAAATAATAACGAAAATATTGTTAAAGAATTAATAGATGCTAAAGATTTTGGTGTAGTAAACATGAATACTTATTCTAAAAAAGTTAAATTTTCAAATGAGTTTAAAAACATGGCAGATCAAGTTGAAAATAATCCTGTTATAATGCTAACTCCAATGTCACCTAATACTAATGTTTATGTTACTGATGTTTCTAAATCTGGTTTTACAATAGTGAGTGAAAATGGAATAGGAATGGATGTGAGTTGGATGGCTTTTACTAAGGTGATTATGCCTGATATTAATAAAGGAAATATTAATAATATTCCATCTTCATTAATGAGATCACTTAAGGTTGATGAGTCACAAAAGAGTATTATTAAAAACTATGAGGAAAAAGTTAGGCAAGAACAGTTAAATAGTATTAAAAAATAATAATTCTATTTTTATTACCGATTACAATTAAAATCACGTTTAAGCGTGAAGCTTATTATTCTATGTATATGTATTATTGTAAATAATTGTATGGAAAAGCAACCATACTGTGTTTATATAGTCTTATTTTGTACCAAAATATAGATTAATATATTTAAATAATATTTTTTCACATTACTTAGACTGATTTATCAATAGAATGCTATCCCGAATAACACCAATTTTCAACCTATTTTTTTTCATTTTCTTTTTAGGGTTTACTCTACATGGTCAATATACTGCTGATCAATATATATTATCAACTTCAGGTAGTTTTGGCTCATTTACAAATAATAATACACTTTCCTGGACAATTGGTGAAGTAATTATAGAAACTGGTAATCAAAATAATTATCAATTTACTCAAGGATTTCATCAACCGACACCTACATGTAATTTAGTTTTCGATTTTAGTGATTCATTGACATATTGTGGTCTTGATTCTGTTTTAATTGATATTGGCTCATTCGAATCCTATATGTGGTCTAGTGGAGATACTACTCAAACCTTAATGGCTAACACAAATGGAAATTATACAATTCAAGTAACCGATAGCCTAGGTTGTTCTGCAATCGATTCTTTCCAGCTTTTTTTACATGATATTCCATTCATTACTGCTAATGTTTTTGAATATATAGATGGGACTGGTGGAGATGTAGATCTTGATGTTTTTCAAGGCAATCCTCCATATTATTATGATTGGTCTATGGATGGCACAGGAGATTTTGATGATCTTGAAGATCAATTTAACCTTTCTCCAGGCACTTATCAAGTAATAGTAATTGATGAAAATGGATGTAAAGACACTATTGATGTTTTTATTACAGACGAAATGGCCATTTTTATTCCGACAGGTATTTCACCTAATGCAGATGGTGTAAATGATACTTGGGATATTCAAGGTATAGATTTATTAAATGATTATGAGGTTAAGGTTTTAAATCGTTGGGGACATGTGCTGTATTCTGCTAAAAATAATTTTTCTCCATGGGATGCAACTTATAAAGGAGCTTTAGTTCCTACATCTGATTATTATTATGTGATAGAATTTATATCTCTTAAAAAGGTATATACCGGAACATTAACTGTAAAATATTGAAAATGGGTAGTTGGATTAAGAGTATAGCTTTTGTTTTCATATTATTTTTTACATATAATGGAATCTCTCAACAAGTTGCTTTAAATAGTCAGTTTTATTATTTTGATTTCATATTAAATCCATCACTTTCAGGATCTAAAGATTATAATCCAATTTATTTGTCTTATCGAAATCAATGGACTGGGTTTAATGGAAGTCCAGAAACTATTCATTTTGGTGGAAATATGGCATTGGATGCTTTTAATGGTTTAGGGATACAATTTTTTCAGGACAATCATGGTGGTGCATATAAGCAAAATGGGATGCATTTAAATTATGCTAGACATTTTATTATAAAAGAAAAAAAATATTTTAGTATAGGTGGAGGGATGTTAATTGACCAATTTTCTGGAAATTTCAATAATTTAGAATTGGTAAATCCAACTGATAATGTTTTTCTTATAGGTCAAGAAAGTAAGTTATTAGCTGACGCATCTATAGGATTTAATTTTCATTTAAATAAATTTAATATAGGGATTTCTTCTTTTAATTTGTTGCAATCCAGGGTTAGTAATAATTCTATACAGAGTAATAACAATAATCTAAAAAGACAATATCAATTACTATGTAGTTATTCCTTACCAATCGATAGTTCTATAGTTTTAGAACCTAAAATCCTTGTTAGGGGATTGGAATCAGGTATATATCATGGTGATTTACTTATGTTAGGAAAGTTTAAAGAAATTTATATTCTTGGATTTTCACATCGAATAGGCGCTGCATGGTCTTTTATTGCAGGTATTGAGTACAATAATTCAGTGATTTCTTATAGTTACGATCTATCAACTTCTGGATTACAGAACTATACTGGAGCTACTCATGAAGTTATTCTTGGTTATAAATTTAAGGGTAAAGGAGGTGAATTAAATAATGACCTAGATTTTGATGGCATTAAAGATAATAAAGATGATTGCCCTAATATACCTGGTCCTATTGAAAATAAAGGTTGCCCTTATGGAGACTTAGATGAAGATGGTATTTTAGATAATATTGATAAATGTCCTGAAATACCTGGTATTATTGAATTAGATGGTTGCCCTGAAGAAATTGAAGAAGTTATTGACTCATCAAATTTTAATCTTGACACTTTAGAAGAAGGTGATATAAATTTAATTATAGATCCAGATGAAAAGGGAGATATAGATTTTGCTATTGACACTAATGATATGATTGAAATCCCTACATCAAAAGAGGAGGCAGAAATCAACATAATTTTTGAAAATCTAGAATTTGAATTCGATAAATCTTCTATAAATCCAAAGTTTTATCTTGAACTTGATCGTTTGGTAGAGTTATTAAAAACTAATTCAGAATGGAAACTAATTATAAATGGACATACTGATGCAAAAAGAGATATTCAATTAGCTAAGAAAATTTTAAAAAGAAAAGGAATTCCATATTCTAAAGAAACTCACGATGAATTAAGTATGAAATACAATGTTAATTTATCTCAAAAAAGAGTACAGTCAGTTGTTGAATATTTAATTAAAAAGGGTATTTCAGAAAGTCGTTTACAAGCAATTGGTCATGGAGAAGAAAATCCTATAGCAACAAATAAAACTGAAGAAGGAAGACGAAAAAATAGAAGAGTTGAAGTAGAAATTATTAAATAAATATATTTTATGAAAAGATTAGTATTATTATCCTTTTTAAGCCTTATTATAAATTTAGGCTTTTCTCAATCACCCGAAGGATTTACATACCAAAGTATCCTTAGAGATTCAAATGGTGATGTAGTTCCTTTACAAAATGTTGATATACGATTTAGTATTTTACAAGGTTCTTCATCAGGTCCATCTATTTATACTGAAACGCATACTACAGTTACAAATGATTATGGTCTGATTAATTTATTTATTGGTCAAGGTACTACTTCAGATGACCTTTCGTTAATTATATGGAATAATGGGCCTTATTTTGCATTTGTTGAAGCTGATCCTGATGGATCTGGATATCAAGTTGTAAGCACTACTCAAATGATGAGTGTTCCATTTGCATTATATGCTAAATATGGAGAAGATGCAGATATAGACCCAACCAATGAATACAATACAGGTGCTGTATTAAATGGAACAGATTTAGAGATCATAGATGCAGGCGGAACACAGACGGTAGATCTTTCTTCATTACAGGATGGAGTAGACGATGCTGATAACGATCCAACCAATGAATACAATACAGGTGCTGTGTTGAGTGGAACGGATTTAGAGATCACAGACGCAGGTGGAACACAGACGGTAGATCTTTCTTCATTACAAGATGGAGTAGACGATGCAGATAACGATCCAACCAATGAGTACAATACAGGAGCTGTATTGAGTGGAACGGATTTAGAGATCACAGATGCAGGAGGAACACAGACAGTGGATCTTTCTTCATTACAGGATGGAGTAGACGATGCAGATAATGATCCAACCAATGAGTACAATACAGGAGCGGTATTAAATGGAACAGATTTAGAGATCACAGATGCAGGAGGAACACAGACAGTGGATCTTTCTTCATTACAGGATGGAGTAGACGATGCAGATAACGATCCAACCAATGAATACAATACAGGAGCTGTATTGAGTGGAACGGATTTAGAGATCACAGACGCAGGTGGAACACAGACGGTAGATCTTTCTTCATTACAGGATGGAGTAGACGATGCAG
>Ga0209992_10002049_pt1 | contig 19363 bp, 15 predicted proteins | sample 2SBtaG_2_FD_182564 | JGI IMG/M metagenome (GOLD analysis project Ga0209992, IMG submission 182564) | Deep subsurface microbial communities from Kolumbo volcano to uncover new lineages of life (NeLLi) - 2SBTROV12_ACTIVE470 metaG (SPAdes)... | ecosystem: Environmental > Aquatic > Marine >... | reverse complement strand
ACGATGACCGCGAATAGAAGTTTGATATTCCCGGATTCTTGTGAAAAAACCTATCTTGTAATTGACGGCACTACTAGAAGCACGAACCATTACACAATAACAGTTAAGACAAGTTCAGGTACAGGTGTAACTATGCCTGTTGGATCTACAATGCTCGTGATTGTAGATGGCACGAATGTTATAACGGGCATCACGGAACGTGGATTCATATCAACTAGTAATGCGTACACTGCTGTAAATCATGATCAAGTTATTGTTGACACAAGTTCTGCTGCAGTGACAGTCACACTACCGGCTAGTCCTGCTGTGGGTAATGAAGTACACTTTATAGATGGTAAACTAAACTTTGGATCAAACAATTTGACTATTGGTAGAAACAGTCAACCTATTCAAGGTGTCGCTAGTGATTTAGTTGTTAGTACAAACGGACAAAACTTTACACTAGTCTATGCAAATTCAACAAAAGGTTGGGTGAAGAAACACTTTGCTGGAACGTAAGAGGTTTACATGGCTCTTATTGATTTTAAAATTACACCAGGTATAGATAAACAAAACACAACTAAAGGTGCAGAGAATCGTTGGATCGATAGTGACAACGTGCGTTTTAGATACGGCTTGCCGGAAAAAGTTGGTGGTTGGTCGTCACTTGTAAATGAAAGTATAGTCGGTGTAGTTAGAAGCCAACACCCTTTCTTAGATATTTCAGGTAACAGATATGTTGCATTAGGCACGGATAAGTTTTTACTTTTATACTTTGAGGGTCAATTGTATGACATATCACCTTTTGATTCATCAAGACAACAAACAAGTTGCACACTTGCAACAACAGACGACTCAACATCAGTAACTATAACAACAGGATCAGCACATGGTTTATCGGCTGAAGATATTATTTTGCTTGACTCAGTAACCTTGCCTAGTGGAACGGGGCTTAGTGCATCAAACTTTGAAGACAAAACATTTATGGTTGTAACTGTTCCAAGTTCTACTACTTTTACAATTACATCAACAGCTGCTGCAGGAGCAACTGTATCAACAGGAGGTTCTACGACTGTAGAATTCTTTACAAAAGTTGGTCCACAAAAACAAACATACGGATATGGTTGGGGTGTTGGCGCATGGGGTGGTACTTTATCAACGGCTGCAACTACAACTATTAATGAAGGTGCAGAATTTGCAAATAATGACACTACTTTAACTTTAACTAGTGGCACTGCTTTTCCAAGTGCTGGAACTATAGCTATTGGCACAGAACTAATTACATATACAGGTAAATCTACTAATAACTTAACGGGTCTTACAAGGGGTGCTCTTGGAACATCGGCTGCAGCTCATGCTGATGGTGCAACCGTAACGGATGCATCAGACTTTAGTGGTTGGGGCACAGCTTTGCCCGCAAACCAAACAACACTAGAACCTGGTTTATGGTCACTAGATAACTTTGGTGAAGTGTTGATTGCAACGATTGCAAACGGTGAAACATTTACTTGGAACCCATCAGCATCAAATAGACTAACAGTTAGAGCATCAAAAAGCACAAGTGGTTTTGCAACAAGTAACAATCCTACAGCATCAAGGATAACATTAATATCACCTACAGCTAGACACCTTATACATCTTGGAACTGAAACAACTATTGGAACAACAAGCACACAAGACGATATGTTTATACGTTTCTCTGTGCAAGAGGACATAAACACATTTACACCAACTTCTACAAACACAGCAGGAACTCTTAGACTACAAGATGGCACAAAGATTGTAGGCGCACTAAAAGCAAAAGAAAGTATTCTTGTGTTTACAGACAATGCTTTGTACACAATGAAATACATAGGCTCACCTTTTTATTTTGGTGTAGAACAAGTTGGTACAAACTGTGGTTTGATAGGCCGTAACGCTGCGGTTGAAGTTGATGGTGTTGCATACTGGATGAGTTCTAAAGGATTCTTATTGTATGATGGTACAGTTAAAACACTGCCTTGTTCTGTGGAGGATGAGGTCTATGACAATTTAGATTCTACAAAAGGTCAACAGATAGCAGCAGGGTTAAATAATTTATTTTCAGAAATAGTATGGTGGTATCCAGCAGATAGTGATTTTAATAATAAAGGTGTATCTTATAATTATGCAGAATCGCAAGGTGTACCTGGAGGTGTATGGGCACTGTCTACAGAATCAAGATCATCTTGGATGGATGCAAAAATATACGAAAGACCATATGCAACTAAGTTTGATACATCTGGCACAGGGACTTTTCCTGTGGTTCAAGGACAAGTTGGTTTGGGACAAACTAAATATTTCCAACACGAAATAGGAACAGACCAAGTAAATGAAGATGGGTCTGTAACAACAGTAACATCAAACTTACAGTCTTATGATTTAGATCTACAGACACAAGCTGGGGCTGGTGACATATTTGTATCTGTCAGTAGATTCATACCTGATTTTAAAGCTTTGAACGGAAACGCAGATGTAACCCTATCTGTAAAAAGATTTCCGTCACAAACAGAATCATCATCAACAAATAGTCCATTTACTATAAACTCGTCCACCACTAAAAAAGATACAAGAGCTAGGGGTCGTTATGTTAATGTAAAAATAGAAAACACAGCTGCAAATGAATCTTGGAGATATGGAACTTTGATGTTGGATGTAAAACCGGATGGAGCTAGATAATGTCAAGAGTAATAGTTAGATTGCCGGAACCAAAAGATGAGTACGAAGTTAGTACACAAAGACAAATTAACAGAGCTGTTACAGGTGTGGTTGATCAATTAAATACAACATATCAACAAGTGTTAAAAGATGAACAAGAGCAGGAGGCTTTCTTTTTTTCCTAATGTCAAATAGTTTTAAAAATTCAAAAGTAGACCTTACAACCACAAACGATACAGTTCTATATACTGTGCCTGCAGAAAGCACAGCTATTGTAAAATCAATATTAGTATCTAATGATGACGCTAGTAATGCGTGCGAGATAACAGTTACTTTATTAAATACAGGTAATACTGTATTTAGTTTATTTAAACAAAAAGACATATCTGCTAAAACAACTGTAGAACTATTGACCAACTCGTTGGTCATGAATGAGGATGAAGAGTTAAAAGTACAGGCTGAAAATGCAAACGATTTGCACGTGGTCTGTTCTTATTTAGAAATAAAAAGAGAGTTTCAGTAAGGAGGAACTATGGCGTTTGAAGAACCAGGATCAGTAGCATGGCTATACGAGGGCGACAAAAAAATAGCTCAAGTAAAGGTTGACACTACGGTGGTATTAAAAAACTTAAAAACAGGTAAAGAGTATGACTCTGATGCAGAGGGTGATGCTGATGTAGATAGCCCAGATACTGACACTAAAAGAGAGGATATCTCTAGAAGTGTCTATATAAAGGTGGCTAAAATGCCTGCTGTAGGCTCAGAATCGTAGTTGCAATTTATGGTAAAAGGATATAAATTTAAAAAATCTATAGGCTTTTTAACAAGCGTAGCCAGCTTGCTTACTCACATTATTGATATGGACAATTAATTATGCAATACGGACTAGCAAATTTAGCAGACAGACCACAATTTGGATTTGGATCATTTATTAAAAAAGCGGTTAAAAAAATATCTAAACCTATAAAAAAGATAATACCAAAAGAGATTAGGCCTTTTGTGCCTGCTATTGCGGGTATGTTCTTAGGCCCAGCTGCGGGCAGCATGCTTGGCAAATTTGGAGCAGGTCTTGCTGCGAAAAGCGGTATACTTGGAGGTCTTGGTACGGCTTTAAGTAACCCAATGGTTACCGGTGGTTTAGGAAGAGCACTTGTTGATGTAGGTGCACAAGCACTAACATCGGATCGTATATCACCATTGTCAGTTGCATTGTCAGGTGGACTTGGTGCTCTTGGTGGATACGAGTCTGGTAGTCTTTTAAATAAAGGCACAACAGCTCGTGGTATGAATTTAAAGGCACCAAGTAAATTTAGAGTTGGTTTAGACAAAGCCCTAACACAAGGTGCGAAACTTGGTAACGTTGGTAATTTAGGAAGTGATGATTTTAATTTGTTGGGAGCAGCGAAAGCCGCAAACATTGGTGGCACATTAAAAGGTGCTGATGATGCACTAGCTCAACAGAAAAAAGATGCTGCCATAGCAGGCGCAAAAAACGCTGCTTTCTTTGAAGCGGACAATGCAAGCAGAAGACAGAGCATTATAGACTCTATGTTGGCTGCAGGATTTTCTTTAGATCAAGCACAGGCTGCGGCTGCTGAGGAAGGATACGCATTTGGTGGTAGAGTGGGATTTGATGATGGTGGATCACCTGGTGCTAATGAAGAAGCTATGTTTGATATGATGCAAAAATTAGATAGTGGTGAGTTTTATATTGACGAAGAAGGTAATCTAAGAAGAATACCAAGAAAAAGACCTAGAATGAATACAACACCTGGCATGAATGAAGATGCGATTGCAGAACAAATGCTTAGAATGCAAATGAATGAAAGAATGGGCAGAGCAGAGGGAGGCGATGTTCCAGGTCTACCAGAGGGCAGACAAGTAGATGCAAGAGAAGGTATGTTCATACCTATGGGAGGAGCGAAGAGAGCTGACGATGTGCCAGCGATGTTATCGGTCAACGAGTTTGTATTAAATGATGATGCGGTTGCAGGACTTGGTAAACTAATGACAGGTGATCCTGACCCAAGAGCCGGTGCTCGCGCATTATATAAAATACAAGACCAATTGGAGGCAATGGTATAATGTCAACTAATCAAAATTTAACACAAACAAGTATTGTAAAAGACCCTACCTATGTAGAAGGTCCAGCAAAAGCATTTTCAACAAGAATTACAAGTTTACTTGATCCAAGCAAAATAGAAGTAGACCCATCAAAATTTCAACAACAAGTTGCAGGACTATCACCTCTACAACAACAAGCAGCGCAGCAAGCTGCAACACAAGCGGGTCTTGGTTCTTTATCCTTTGATCCATCAGGTGCAGTGTCAGGAGTTGGTCAAGGAACGGGAATCGCGGGCTTTCAACCTTTCTTATCTGCAGCAGCAGGATTAACAGGGCCACAAGCTTTTCAACCTTTTATGTCACCTTTTCAACAACAGGTAATCGATACAACCAAACAAGCTTTTGAACAAGAAAGAGCCGGAGGCAGACAAGCAATTGCGGATGCTGCTATTCAATCTGGTGCATTTGGTGGTGGTCGTGAAGGTGTGCAAAGAGCTGTGTATGATGCGGAGACTGCAGCACAGATGGCAAGACTAGAAGCAGATCTAAGATCAAAAGGATTTGCACAAGCGCAAGATCAAGCAGCAAGAGCATTTGACATGCAAACAGGACTTGCAAGATTGCAACCAGAGTTAGCATCTGGTTTGCAAAAATCACTATCTGGTTTTGGCACACAGTCGCAAGCACAACAGCAACAAGTTCTTGATGCAGATCAAGCTAACAGAAGAAGACAAGAAGAAGCGTTTAGAAATCAATTAATAGACTTTGGAAATTTATTTGGCACATTGAAATCAGGAGCACCAACAATGACACAAAAGTTTGAACCAGCACCAACAGCTCTTCAAGGTATTATTGGAACGGGTACAATGTTAGGTAGTGTTCTTGGTGGGCTCGGAAGTATATTAGGACAAGGATAATGAGTAGAACTTTAAAAAGACCAATGTTTAGAAGAGGTGGCTTTGCTGACACCGGTATCATGGATGGGTTTTCTAATGGTGGTGAAGTTGAAAGAGACAGACAGACAGGTAAATTTTCTGGCATGCCAGCAACTTTTGGTGCCGAAGATATGTTAGGCATGGCTAGAGAAGAAGCAGCATCAGCGCCAGCGCCAACACAACCTGTATTTACTAGAAGAGAAATGGAAGATGAGCCACTTATGGGTTTATCCGACTATGCATCATTATTTAAACTAGGAGCAAACATAGCTAGTGCACCAGGACGTGGTGACGGTTTGGGTGGATTACTTGCATCAGCAGGTCCTTCATTAGCACAAGCTGCTGATGAGTTTGGAGCAAGTCAAGAAGCTAAAGCTGCTAGAAGACGAGAGTTTGAAAAAGCTGAGGATGCTAGAGAGGATGCATTTAAAGAAGCTAGAATGGGTGAAGAGTTTCAAACAGGCTTGCTAAGAGAAGAGTTTGATTTAAAAACAACTTTAGAAAAATTAAAAATAGAATTAGATCCACCAGATGCAATTGTTAGATTAAGACAAGCTGAGCCTTTGCAAGCAGAATTAGCTAATGCAAAAACTAGAAAAGAACAAATTTATGCTACCGGAACTCCAAAAGAAAAAAGAGATATTTTATTAGAAATTAGAAATCTTCAAAACCAAATAGCTGGCGTGATGGGTCAAGCAGTTGATGTCGGTGAATTAGATGACAGAGACAGAAGAAGAATAGAGTCTCTTGCTGAGGACGAAGCGCTAGCTTTACTTGAGTTAGACGATATACCAGAATCCGGAGAAGAGTTACGAGAATACAATCAGTTAGCTGAAGAAATTAGACAGTATAAAATTGTAGAAGAATTAATAATATTAACTCAAGGTGCAACTTTTGCTGAGGGTGGACGAGTAGGTCTAGCAAATGGCGGTGGACCTTTTGAACCAGGAAGCGGCCCAGATCCAGATCCAGGCTCACCACCTATAATGCGAGGTGACAGTCCTATGTTAACCTTTGAAGAGCTAAGAGCTAGACTACCTAGAGAAGTATCTGACCAAGTCGTAAGACTTATTGCAACAAGTGAAAATGCACTGTTAGACTTTGCAAACATAGACACACAAGAAGACATAGCAATCTTTAATCAAAAATATAACGTGGATTTACAATTACCGACACAGGTAGCGTAAAATGAGTAATGGTATATTAGATACAATTGCTGACACCGCAATCGGTGCAGTCAGCGGTAATCGTCGTTTTGAAAATTTTCAACAAAGAAAAAACCCTCAAAATGAATTAGAGTTATTAAACTCCAAACGTAAAGCTTTGGAGAACATGACTTCAGAATACAAACAAAGATTAATGGAAAGACAAGGTGTTAATCGTGAAATGGATTTAGACATAGGTTCATCGTATGATTCATACATCAAAGCTTTTAAATCTGCAGAAGATGCAGATTTTGCAGATACATTAACAAAAGGTTATAAGACACAAAACCTTATAGCTGGTGTGGGTAATGAAATAGCAGGCCTAGCAGCTTTAGCTGGTGTGTTGCCTGGTGTTACCATGGAAGGCATATACGAAAGTTTAAGAACGCCAATAAAATATAATAGAGACCTCATGGGTGATTTAACACCAGATGAAGATAGATTTATACAAGATTTTATAGAAGAAAATTCAATTGCGGTTCAAGGAGGTAGGGCGGTTGTTCTTGTGCCTGAGGTAATTGCAACGCTTTCAGGTATTAATCCAAAAATGATTAATAGAATTAATTCTTTTGTCAACAAACGAAATACTGGTGAAAAATTAACAGCAGCTGAAAACAGGCAAATGTTAAGTGATGTAGATGAAATAAAAAAAATGTATGCAAGACCAACTCAAAAATTAATTACTAAACCAGCTCCCATTCCAGACGAGCTTTCAGAATTTAAACAAATAACGGAGCCAGTAGAGGTGCGTTCTAAAAGTAAAAAGGGTAAAGAAATTAAATATTTAAGAGAGCCAGAATTTGGACGAGAAAACACTTATGAAATAGCTCCTGGCAAATTTGCTACTGCAGAACAAATAACAGAAGCAAAAAAATTATTTAACGAGGGAACTTTACAAAAAGAAATACAAGAAAAAATAGGTAGGTCAGAACCAATTGTAAGAGCAATTTTAAAAAGTTCTGTAGCAGAAAAAGGTGGCACAAGAACAATTGCAACAATATCAAAAATTGTAGATGAAAATAGAAAAAAATTAATTAAACAATTAGAAGAAGGCAAGCTTCAAAACGTTGATTCTTCTATGAAAGCAAATATATTAGATCAATTTAAAAAAATAAATGACCCTAAATTTGTTAAAAAAGCAGTTAGAGAAAGAACTTTTAGTGATGTTACAAGATCTTTTGATCTTAATTTAAACAAAGTTAAAGAATTACAAGAAAAAGCAAAAGGTCTTTTCACAGCTTCAAACGCCATTAAATCTTTACAGAAGAAAGGAGTTAAAATTAATAAACAAATGTTAAGTCAAGGTGGTCGCCAAACAGAGGTAAGTGAAGTTGCGGCAGGTGTGCAAAAAATTTTAAAACCACAACAAATTAAACTTAGATCAACACCCAAAGAAATTAGAGAAGCAAAAAAAGTAGCAGAAAAAAAAGGAACAAAACTTGTGCTTGACGAGCAAGGTGCTGTTTTGGGTAGAGATAGAATTTTTGTAAAACCGTTAACCGATAACCAAACTCAAAAACTTAAAAAAACAATAGAAGAAAATCAACAGCCAACACTTATGATAGATACGGCTGAAAGAGTTTTAAAGTATTTAGATGATCCTATTTTGGGAACAGAACTTAAAAACGGAAGACTACCTTCTTTAAAAGAATTTATGACTAGAACTAATGATGGACCTAGCACAATAGGAACTGCAATTGCACAGTTAGTTAGAAGATTAGATGGATCAAAATATAAAACCCCATACGCAACACAAAAAGGTGGCAAACGAACACGTGACAGTAGAACCATAAAAACTACTCAGGACTACGACAAAATTAGAAGAAATAGAATTAGGGCAGAAAAAATATTTGAACAGTTGGGACAACAGAAAGAAGGTTTAGACACTTTTTATAATCAATTTTATGATTTGATGTCGGAAAACTTAGACAACGTTTTAGGTAAAACAACAAAAACAAAAAATATAAAAAGAAACATACGCGATACTTTAAAAAGTAAATACAAAATTGTAATGGACGATATAAACCCAATGTCTGTAAACATACATGAACCATCAAGTATAATAGCGTCCGGCAGAGCAGACATACCTTCTTTTTCTAATTTTGTTAGGTTAGAAAAAGCAGGTTTAAATCAAGGTTTAATAAGAAGAACTCAAGCCGAACTTAGTAAATCTTTACAAAGAATTTTGGAAGATCCAAAAAAATTTACAACAGAAGCCAGACGATACAACCAATTAATAGATAGAGAAATTGCAAAACATTTAAGAGAAACCGGAGAAAATTTAGAGGGTAGGTTTGTTTACATAAGAAAACCTAGTCACGTAAGAAAACAATTTACTAGAGAAGAGTTAGATAGGTTTAAAGAAGATTACGGAATGTTTTTAGAGGACGAAGCTAAAAAAGCTGGGTTTTCTTTAGAGTTACCAGAGGATGTTATTCCTGTAGAAGATTTACTTCAAGAAACACCAGAGGCTATTGAAATGATTAATAAAGCCAAAGCTGGTTTTAATCAAGGTGGCCGAGTTACGGACGAAATACAAGATAGAAGAGACGCTGGAAGAGAATACGATAATGGTAGATTTGTAGTTGACAACCTACAAAACCTTGAGTCTGTGAAAGCACTACAAGAACAAATAAAAAAAGCATACGAGTCAGAGATAGCTGTTGGTATCAGAGACGCATCAGAAAAAAAGTTTGAAGAAATACAAGAAGATGCAAAAAAACAATTAAGAAACGAAAGACCAGTTAAATTTAAAGCATCAGAACTGGCAAACGCTGCAGAAGAATTTGTGTTTAAACCTGCAGGAACTTTGATGACAGCCCCTGTGGTTGGTGCATTAAACACTATTGAGTTTGCATACAACTCGGCTAGAAAAGGTGTAGAAAATGATGTGGACATGAAAGAAAAATTTCCAAGTGTTTATAAACTATTTGATTACTACACATCAGGCATTGGTCCAACACCAGATGAACAAACATATGTAGGATTTATTGATGAGTCTATTAGATCAGTGCAAAAGGGTGGACAGAATCTTGCATATAGTGTTTTAGATTTAGCTTTTACCATTCCTGATTTTGCATTTGATACAAAATTGCAAGAAGAATTACAAAAAGCGTACGATGAAAAAGCTTTTGCTGATCCAGAAACATTTTTAGGAGACGCAGGGTCCATACTTGTTGAGTTTGGTGTGCCGAGCACAGTAGCTTTTAAATTTTTAAATATGTTACGTAGAGGATTAAAAGCACGGACTGGTGTTAATTTAATGACTACATCAACGTATGGCATGAAAGGTGCAGAAAAAGCAAAGACAGCCATATCTAACGTTGCAAAAAGAGTTGGTGTTGTAGCACCCTCTGCTTTTTTAGGTGAGTTTGTAGGTGGTGGGCCATACAATACGGTATCAAGAGAGTTTGCGGATGATCCATTATTTTTAGATGAGACACTCGGATACGATTACATAGATACAAGAGAGTTATCAGGCAAAGAATTACAGATAGCCAACTTTAAAAATAGAATTAGGTTTGGAACAGACGGCGCCATTGTTGCAGGCATGTTTCCACTTCTTGGCCCAGCATTAGCAAAAGCCACGAAGAACGGTTTGATAAAACCATCAGCGTATATAGCCGGTAAAGGACTACAAGCAGTTAATTATTTAGGTATAAAACCCGTGTCTTATTTGTTGGCAAGAACTCCTGGAGTATCACAAACAGGTCAGATAGCTGCAAAAGGTTTAAGTTTAGGTGCTCAATTTTTAGGTAAAGATGTTTTAGCAAGAGCTGCCGTAGGACTTATGGGCACGCCTACACTAAAACAGTTACCAGATTTTAAAGATTGGAGAATGTTTGAGGTTACATCAGAAGATCCATTACAAAAAAATCTTAAAAGATTTGATAACTTTTTATCTTTCTTTAGAGATAGCGCTAATCAATCAGCCAATAGATTTTTCTTAACAGGTCAAACAGAAAGAAAAATAAAAGCAACATCTAGAAAAATAGAAAAACAATTAGATATAATTGAAAAACGTGCTTATGATTTAGCTAGAGGTTTTTTAAAAGACTATAATACAAACACAACGTCACCCGCAAAACAACAGTATTATTTGGACCAAGTAATATCTTATTTAAAAGGACAGGTTAAATTAGTTGATTTACCAACTCAACTACAAAATCCTGCTGAAGCTTTGAATAAAAATTTTATAAATATTAAAAGAGAGTTTACAGATGTTTTACCTGATGGTGCTGGCCTAAAAGATTATTTAAACACTAATCTAAGAGAGTATATGCGTGCTTCTTTTGCATCATTTACAAACCCACTATATAAACCGGATAAAAAGTTAGTTGATAGAGCTGTAGATTTTATGGTTGATAGAATTAACAAAAACGAAAACATGATTGAAACTGCTCTAAGAGCAAGTAATTTACCACCTGAAGAGGCGATTAAAAGTTTTGCAAAAAAACAAGTTGAAAGTATATTACAAAGAGGTAAAGCAGACGGACAAGATCCATTAGAAACTTTACAATTTATTGCTAGAGACAATTTAAAAATGGACGACCTTGTGGTGCAAACAGGTGAAGAGTTACCTGATGTAATAAAGAAACTACTTGGTGAAGAAAAAAGTTTAAGAACATCAGTAATGACAACAGCTTCTGATCTTGCATCACAAACAGCAAATGTTCAAATGTATGACAAGTTAACTGGTCTTGGTCTTAGAGAAGGTTGGTTATTTTCTAGCGCTGAAGAGGCTATTGCAGCGGGAATCGCTGACCCCAAAAAAGTTGGACCAAGATTACCTGGTTTAGGAAAACTAGACAGTTCCATATCTGAAGCATATGGCAATAAAGAAATTATAGATTCAATTGTAGGCTCATCAGGTATTCTTGATGACGTTGTAAAAAATTCATTATATCAAAACTTGCTTGCATACAAAGCTATGGTGCAAACAGGTAAAACAGTGTTTTCTCCAGCCACACAAACTCGTAACTTTGGAAGTGCAAGCTTTTTTCCATTACAAAGCGGTCACATAGGTGGGGCTGCGTCTGTTACAGATGCTTTTAAAATAATATTAGATGATGTTTTTGGTGCAGGTAAAACTTTAAATGAACAAGAACTGATAGATAGAATAGCAAGAAAAGTAGAACTTGGTGTGTTAGATGAAAACGTGGTTGTGTCTGAATTAAAAGATATCTTAAAAGATGTAAAAAGTGGTAACATGAGAACATTAGCCAAGTTTTCAAACAAAGTAGATAACACTAAACTAGCTGATGTTGCGACAAGATTATACGCCGGTGGCGATAATGTTTGGAAATGGTATGGTCATGAGTTTGTAATGTCACAACTTAAAAATGGTTTTAAAAATGTTGATGAGTTAGCGTTAGAATACAAAAAAGTTTTTGGTGCTGATATAAAACCAAAAAATCTACAAGAAGGATTAGAACAATACGCCGCTAGTTTAATTAGAGACACGTATCCAACATATAGTAAAGTGCCCAAAGCAATTCAAGCTATTAGAAAATTATTTTTTATAGGTAACTTTGTTTCTTTTCCTGCTGAAATACTTAGAACGACCTTTGCAACCACAGGCATTGCTTTAAAACACATAGCGTCAGACAACGCAGCACTTAGAGAATTAGGATACAGAACTTTGATGGGACAGTTTATAACGTATGGTGGTATAGGAGCGGGCACAGCTTATCTTGGACAAGCAATGACAAACGTTACAACTCAAGAGTTAGAAGACATCAAACGATATTTTGTTCCAGAATTTATGAGATTTAGTGATCTAGTGCCGTTAACCAATGTTGAAGATGGAGTTGTTAAAGTTTTCGATAATTCTAGATATTTTCCATATGATTTGATTACAGCAACTGTTGGCAATGCCATAAATAGAGCTTTTACACAAAGAGAACAATTGGACCCAGAACAAATAGAAACTGACATGTTTAGAGACATATACAATTATTCAGGACCTCTTGCCGATTTAGCTGGTGGCACCTTTCTTGGTGTGTCTATTGGTTATGAACCCGCGCTTGATTTTTTAAGAGGTGGTAAAACTAAAACTGGAAGATCCATATACTCTAAAACTGATACTACATTAGAAAAATTTGATAAAATGTTTGCACATACATTTGACACAATCAATCCTGGTTTTATTAGAACGTTGGAAAATTTATACGGAGGTGCCGCTGGTGCTCTTACAGGAACAGGTCAACCCATAAAGTTTACTGATCAAATGTTTAAAGTGCTTGGTGGATCATCAGTCACAATAGATGTGCCAGGATCTTTAAGATACCAGGTTGGAAAGTTAAAATCTAGTTTTAAAGAACCAAGAGTATCTGAGGGATTCTTTAGACCAGACTTTAGAACAGCAGCTCAATTGGTTAGAGAGTATAATGAACAAAACGAGGAAGCATTTAGAGAACAATATGAATTTTTTAAAGTTGTTAGAGCTGCATTAAGAAATGATTTTATGTCAGAGGATGATGTTTTTGATGTTTTAAAAGAACGTGTCGGTAAGAAAACAGCTTACAACGTAATAGATGGCATATTTACACCTTTAAGTATTAGTGAGGGTGCATTAGAAGGTAGATATGAAAACATAAAAAGAGGCAATCCAAAACAACGTTTTCGTGAATCTGAATATTTACCTATTGATGATCTTGAAAACGCAAAAGATGATTGGATGGATTTAAACTTTGAAGATTACGAACGAGAATTAAAAGAGCCAAAACAAAGAAAACAAATGTCTGAAGCTCCTGCTACACAACCTGTAGACCAAGAACCTCAGACACCACAGTTACCTGACACGGCTGCAGCACAACCAGGACCACCGCCAGTGGCATCAGTGCCTAACCCAGCAACTGGATTGACACCTGTTGAAAGTTCTTTATTATCGCGCGAAGAACAACGTATTCGACAACGACAGAGGGGACTAGCATAGTGAACGATACTGTACAAGGTATAACTCCTGAAGACGACAGAGAGCATATTATCTCTCTGTATGGTCATGTTAAAGGTGTTGAGCGTGAAATAGAATTAATAAAAACTAATCACCTCGCGCACCTGGATCAAAAAATTTCACACGTACATGAAGACGTAGAGAAATTGGGTGGTAAAATAGATCGGATCTATTGGGTTGTCGTTTCTACAGTGGGGGCTGTAGGATTAATGTTTATAGAAACTTTATTGGGGATGTTATAATGAATTGTAAAAATTGTGAACATAGTTGCCACTGTGGAAACAGCGGCGAATGTCCGATTGAAGATTGTAATTGTATAAACTGTGAACACTATGAAACTGACAAATAATTTTTCACTAGCAGAGATGACTAAATCTCAAACTGCAACTCGTAAGGGCATTAGAAATGAACCCTCAACCGAGCACGTAGAAAATCTTATTCACCTAGCGGAGACTGTCCTACAACCAGTGCGTGAGCACTTTGGTAAATCGGTCGTTATATCCTCAGGCTATCGTAGCCCAGAGTTGTGCGAGGCTATCGGGTCTTCGGCTAAGTCACAACATGCTAAGGGTGAGGCAGCAGACTTTGAGATTCATGGAGTTGACAACATGCAACTCGCAACGTGGATTAGTAAAAATACAATATTTGATCAGTTAATCCTGGAGTATTATGAACCAGGTGATCCGAATTCAGGATGGGTGCACTGTTCAGCGGTGAAGGAAGGACCGAGAGCACAAGTATTAAAAGCAACAAAAGTAGAAGGGAAGACCAAATACGAAAATATACTTCTCTAGATCCAGTCTTTGATATCTTCTCCCATAATTTCATTAGCTATATTTATTTTACTTCTTAGTGATTTAACGATACGTTCATCTATCGTATTTTCAGCTATCAAGTCAACATAGGTTACACTGCCAGTTTGGCCGATACGGTGAGCTCGATCTTCCGACTGCAATCTTTTTTCAAGATCATAGTTGTTAGAATAGTACACAACAGTGTTGGCAGCAGTTAGGGTAATTCCATACCCTCCAGTCTGTGCATTTCCTACAAAATAGCGTACAGGGCCGTTTTTCTCTTGAAATAGAGCAATCTGCTCCTGGCGGACCTTAGGGTCTACCGCACCATGATATTCGACTGTAGAGTCTTCTCCGTAAGCTTTTTTCAAAGAACTTACTATGTTTTTTATATCTTCTACATAGTTTGCCCAAATAATTACTTTACCCTCTGTCTCCTCTAGTAACTCCATTAAAGAATTAATTCTGTTGTTTTTAAGATGTGTGATCGTGTCGTCGTCCGCCTTAAAATGGCCACAAGTTACTTGATGCAATCTCATAAGTTGTGTCATAACATTTACAGTTGACATCATTTTGCCATCGTCAAGTATAGCGAGCGCCATCTCTTTCATTTGCCGGTAAACTTTTTTCTGTTCATCGGTTAGTTCTACTAATCTTTTTGTAAAAACTTTTTCTGGTAAATCTAAACAATCTTCTTTTAACACACGATAAGAAAATTTGTCTAGCTTATCTGCTAGTTCTCCTAGTCTCCTGTAGCTACCAACAATCTGTACACGACGTCCACCGAAATTTCTTTCTAGCATGTGAGCGTAACGAGATCGATACGCATAGTAAGAGTCATAACCAAGATGGAAAGGATCTAGAAACTTGCACTGACTAAACAGGTCAAGAGGTGACTTAGTAACTGGAGAGCCTGTTAATATTCTACGGTACTTCGCGAGATCCCCTATGTTTAAAATATTTTTTGTTCGCTTTGCTGTCGGACTCTTGATTGTCGTAGATTCATCAATCCCAATTAAAGCTCTTCCAACAAATATGTTAAGAAAACTTCGAGCAAAGTCCACTCCTTTTTGTGTAGAAAATGCTTCTACGTTCATTATCAACAACTTAAGATCACCTTTATCATTAAATAAAGTATCAAGTTCCATTTGTTTTTTCTTTGTAATGTTTGGTTCCCACAATACTTTTGTGTGTTCCACGTGGTCTGGTAAGTGGACCGGGAATTCTATTTGATCCCAGTTCTTGTACACACCTTTTGGTGCTACAATCAGAGCACCTTTTATGGCGCCTCTATCATAGAGCATAGCGATATTATCAACCAATACCTTAGATTTACCGGTGCCCATTTCCATGAATAAAGCATAGGTATCCTGAGCCCATGACTTTTCTAATGCTTCGAGTTGATGCTCGTAAGGCTTAGTTTTAAACTTATAATGTTTTATCATATTTTCTTTCTTGACTTTTATATAATGATCCTTACATTCAATGTCAACCATAAACAGGAGAAAGAAATGGATAAAGATAAGATTATACAGTCACTACTCAAGATGTTGCAAAAAAACAACAGTGAGATGATTAATTTGAATATTCAAATTGATGACTTGACAGATAAACTAAACACAGCTAATGCTGTTGAAAAGAAAGAAAACGAGAATGAAGAATCAAATATTCGAACTGTACAAACCGAAAAGCCTAACTAATTTTTTAGCTTTTTTAAAAGAGAACCCTGACGAAAATTTTGTGTATGTGTTACAGCATCCACCACAAAGTATTAATATTTTATCAGCATCTGATTTTGGATATTTAGTTATTTGTTTACCAGAGAATTCACAGATGATGTTTAGTCCAGCACCTTTTATACACAAGATGAGAAAAAATTTAAGGGACTTTAAAAAATCTGATTACATACTATGCACTGGTGATCCTGCTATTATAGGATTGTCAACAGCAATTGTTGCTGAGTATACGGGTATGTTTAACCTGCTGAAGTGGGATAGGCAGGAGAAAAGATATTACCCATTATCATTTAATTTAAACAGGAGTACAGATGAGTGAGATAAACGACATTGATTTCGAAGAAGACCAACAAGAAGTTTTAGAGAAAACAGATATAAATACTTTGGCTTCTTATTGTCAGGAGCTGCAACAGGTTGAAGACCACATTGCACTTTTGGAAAAAGAAGTAAAAACACAAAAAGAAAAAGCAGACAAGATTGGCTCAGAGATTATACCAAACCTACTCGCGGAGCAGGGATTGGCATCTTTGAAGTTAGCTGATGGCAGTTCGATAGATATTAAAAAATCTTACAACTGCACAATTAAAAAAGATCAATTGGAATCAGCTTTTGAATGGCTTCGTAACAACGGACTGGGTGACATTATTAAAAATGAGGTTGCTGTACAGTTCGGGAAGGGCGAGGATAACAAGGCAGAACAACTGTTAGGCCTTGCAGTGCGAGAAGGTTATGAACCTTCGCAGAAGCAGAAGGTAGAACCTATGACTTTGAAAGCACTCTTTAGAGAGCGTATCGAGGCCGGCCTCGATATGCCCTCACAATTCTTTCACACTTTTGTGAAGGATCAAACAAAAATAGGCCGGAAATAAGGAAACAAGAAACATGAACCAAGTAACAAAAAAAGAAAAATCAGACGTGGCTCTAACGAGTATGTTTGAACAAGACAAAGCTGGCGGCATGGACCAGATGGGGCAGGGCGATTTTGCTATGCCTTTTTTGAGAGTGTTAGGACAGCTAAGCCCTGAGGTAAACGAAAGGGATGCCAAGTATGTAAGTGGTGCTAAGGCAGGTATGATATTCAATACCGTGACTAAGCAGGCATATGATGGTGTAGAGGGTGTCAACGTAATACCATGTGGTTATAAACGTGAGTACGTTGAATGGAGTGATAGAGGCGAGGGCACAAGTGCTCCTGTTGCAATTCACTCAGTAGCAAGTGGTATCATTAATGATGCTACTAGAGGAGCTGACTACAAAGACAGATTACCAAATGGTAATTATCTTGAGAACACAGCTTCTTATTTTGTTATGTTGCCGGACATGCAACAAGCGTTGATTACTATGAAATCTACTCAACTGAAGGTAAGTAGATCATGGAACTCAATGATGAACAGTATCAAACTTCAAGGTAAGAATGGACTGTTTACTCCGGCTGCTTACAGTCACGTGTACAAACTAAGTACAGTGCAACAATCAAATGACAAGGGGACTTGGTTTGGTTGGAACATTGAAAAGGTTGGTCCCGTACAAGATAAAAATATGTACGAGGCTGCAAAACAGTTTGCTTCGAGCGTTAGTAACGTTCAGGTGAAACATGGTGAAGGTGAGACTAAGTCCAAACCACAGGACTCAGTACCCTTTTAATCATGATGGGCTCATGGATTGACTCCCCCCTCTTCATGGGCCTACTTGAAGATAACTATACATACGAAATAAAAGAAAGGAAAGAAAAGAAAAATGCCGAGACCAAGAATATGCCCAACATGCAATCAGAAATTCGATATAACGAAATGGCAAAAAAGTAAAATTTATTGCACCGAAGTTTGTAAACCAACTTGGAGACCAAACAGAGGTGGTGCTATAGGGAGACCTAAAGCAAAAAAATGAAATTTAAAGAAATATTTGAAGGCAACAATAGTGCCTATGGTCAGTTAATTTTATCAGGCGCAACAACTGAAAAAGGTAAAGCTGAAGGTAAAGCTTTTATAAAACGTCAACCAGTTACAGACATACTTTGGGAAGAACATCTAGATGGTAAAGATCCTGCTCTTGGTGTCATACCTATCAACGAAGATAACATGTGTAAGTGGGGATGTATTGATGTAGATCAATACAACCTAGATCATTTGTCTATTATGCGTAACATAAAAGGTTTTGGCTTTCCATTAGTGACTTTTAGATCAAAGTCTGGTGGGGCACATCTATTTTTATTTGCTAAAGAATTTATACCTGCAATATTAATGCAGTCCAAACTGAAAGCAATGGCCGAGGCTTTGGGTTATGCGGGTAGTGAGATATTTCCAAAACAGACTGAGATATTAACAGAGCGTGGAGACACAGGAAACTTTTTAAACTTACCATATCACGGTGGTATTAGAGGATTACGTTATACATTTATGGCTGGTGGTGAAGCTGCTAGTTTAGAATCATTCTATTCTATCTATGATGAGTGGGTACAGACAAAAGAACAGATAGAAAATATTATTGTCAAGCAGAAAGCAGAGAGCAACGATGCTTTTAAGGATGGTCCACCTTGTTTAAATAAATTGGCTCAGGATGGTTTTGGTGAAGGATCGCGGAACAATGCTTTGTTTAACGTAGCTGTGTATCACAAGCAGGCTAACCCAGATAACTGGGAGGACATGTTGATGTCTGACAATCAGAATTATATGAACCCACCTTTATCTTTTCAAGAGGTGCAACAATTAATAAAATCTGTTGGTAAACGTGGCTATGATAAATACAGATGTAAAGAACAACCAATATGTGGTGTCTGTAATGCTGCAAAATGTAGAACAAAAAAGTTTGGTGTTGGTTTTGAAGAAGAACAAATGCCAGAGCTAGATACGCTAACAAAGATTACATCTAACCCACCACAATGGTTTTTAAACGTTGGTGGTAAGAGAGTGGAGTTAAAAACAGAACAGCTACACAACCCTAACTTATTTGCAATTGCAGTATTAGATCAAGCAAACGTAGTGTCACCGATACCAAAAGCACAAGACTGGAGGGAAGTTTA
>Ga0209992_10002048_pt1 | contig 19374 bp, 13 predicted proteins | sample 2SBtaG_2_FD_182564 | JGI IMG/M metagenome (GOLD analysis project Ga0209992, IMG submission 182564) | Deep subsurface microbial communities from Kolumbo volcano to uncover new lineages of life (NeLLi) - 2SBTROV12_ACTIVE470 metaG (SPAdes)... | ecosystem: Environmental > Aquatic > Marine >... | reverse complement strand
TCTACGAGCACCACAACCCGACGCACGGCACGGATTTGCTGGAAGAACAGGTGGGATCGATGCTCGTGGTGCATGTGCCCGGCGCCGCGACCCGCGTGGACGCGCAACCGGTGAGCCTCGTCGACGTCGTTCCCAGCGTGTTGCGCGAGCTCGGCGTTGCACGCCCGCCCATGATGCAAGGTGCCGACGATATCCTGCGTCCCGATCCGCGCCCGAGCCGAGACGTCTATTTCACCATCCAGGGGCTCGCCAGCATGGACGGTATGGTCCGCGGCCGCTGGAAATTCATCGCCGACATCAACCGGCGCACGACGCGGCTGTTCGACCTGGATGCCGACCCCTCGGAACGAGCCAACCTGGCTCAATCGCGCCCTGAAGTCGCCGCGTGGATGCACAACGCGCTCAACGACTTCATCGACCGTCAGCTCGCTTTTTACGATCGCAAGCTCTGGAAACAGCGGACCATTCGCACCCTCGACGCGCCGTCGCCGACCCGTTGACGCGAACCCCGCGACGTCGTCTCAGGCCCGTTCTTTCTATGTTTCCGTTCGGTTTCGAGCCCGTTTCTATATGATTTTATTGAACTTTTCAGCTTGACCCGGGAGCCAGGGATCCGCAAAAGGATGATTCGTCTACGGCGACCGGCTCTTGGCGCCTTTGCCTGACCTGCGGAGTGAAAAATGAGTAATTTCTCGCAAGGCGACACCGCCTGGATGCTGGCGTCATCGGCGCTCGTGCTGCTGATGGTGCCCGGATTGGCGCTGTTTTATGGCGGCATGGTCCGTGCGAAGAACGTGCTGTCCACGATGATGCACTCGATGGTCGCGCTCGCCATCATCGGCGTCGAATGGGTCGTCGTGGGGTACGCGCTGGCGTTCGGAGATGATGTGGGCGGGTACGGACTTATCGGTTGGGACCCGAAACTCGTGCTGCTCAGCGGGTTCGGTCCCGACGCCCTGTGGCCCGACACGGGCATCCCCCTGTACGTCCACGCCATGTTCCAGGGCATGTTCGCCGTGATTACGCCCGCGCTGATCTCCGGCGCGCTTGCGGAACGGATCCGGTTTTCGCGGTACTGCGCGTTCGTCGCGGTCTGGGGGCTGCTCGTCTATGCGCCGCTGTGCCACTGGGTTTGGCACGGTGAAGGCTGGCTCTTCGAGCTCGGCGCCCTCGATTTCGCCGGTGGCACCGTTGTCCATATCGCCGCCGGCATCTCCGCGCTCGTGGCCGCGCTGATGATTCGCCCCCGCATCGGCTACCCGGAACGTCCGATTCGTCCGAGCAGTGCCGCGAACACGCTCTTTGGCGCTGGCCTGCTGTGGTTTGGTTGGTTCGGGTTCAACGGAGGCAGCGCGCTCGGTGCCTCGACCTCGGCCGCGCTCGCTTTCACGGTCACACACGTCGCAGCTGCGGCGGGAGCGCTCGCCTGGATCGCCGTCGAGTGGCGGGTCCACGGCAAACCAACGGCCATCGGATTCGCATCGGGCGCAGTCGCAGGCCTGGTCGGGATCACGCCGGCGGCGGGCTTCGTGTCCCCCGCTTCGGCGCTCATCATCGGCGGGCTATGCGGCGGACTCTGCAACTACGCAGTCTCCATAAAAAGCCGGCTCGGCTACGACGATTCGCTCGACGCGTTCGGGATCCACGGCGTGGGCGGCGCGATCGGTGCCGTCCTGACCGGTGTGCTCGCCAGCAAAGCGCTGTACGACCCGGCAGCGGACGGAGGCTGGCTGATCGACGGAAACCTCGACCAGGTCGGCGTCCAGGTCGTGGGAATCGTCGCCACGGTCGCCTTCGCCGCGCCCATGACGTGGCTGATCGTCAAGTTCATCGGCGCCGGCAACGCATTCGTCGTGGGTGCAAGGCAAGAAGAAGACGGCTTGGACGAAGTCGAACACGGCGAGCGCGCGTACGACCTGCATCCAGACGTGGTGACCGCGATGAGCGCCGAACCCCGCGCAGCGGCCGCACCGCCCACAGTCGTCACCCACACGCTCGCGCTATCGGGCCTGGCGCCGGCACAAATCGCAGCCCGCTGGTCGTCGCTGTGCGCGTCCAACACGCCCCCGGGCAGCTTCATCGCCGTGTATCCGGCCATCGCACGCGTGTCCGGCCGGCGCTTCCGCGTGGTCGACGCCGACGCCGAGTTCGCGCGCAAACACCTCTCTGCGCTGTTCGACGGTGCCGAGATCACCATCGAAGACAGCGTCGCCTACACGTCGCCACGCCTCGCCGACGCCAAGAACGCGGCGTAGCAAAAGGGACTCCCCGTGAAATACATCATCGCCATCATTCGACCCGAGAGGCTGCAGGACGTCCAAGCGGCGCTCATGGAGCGGGACATCTACCTGATGACCGTCTCGGATGTCCGCGGCTGCGGGCGCCAGAAGGGTTTTTCCGAGGTGTACCGCGACCGCGCGATGCTGCGCATGGTCTCCAAGGTCAAGATCGAGATGGCCGTCAACGATGCGTTCGTCGACGCAGCGGTGGATGCCATCACGCTCGCCGCGCGCACCGGGGAAACTGGCGACGGGAAGATCTTCGTTTTGCCGCTTGCAGACTGCGTGCACGTGCGCAGCGGGGCGTCTGGCATGGAGGCCATCGGGCCGGAGCCGCTGCAGGCAAGTGGTCGTGGTGGCGGGCGCTTGAGGTGAGATGCGCGCGTCGGTGGAGCTCGCCGGACGACCCAGCGGTCGAAGCAGTGCAGACGGATCGCCCCTTGCCCTCCGGGATCCTCCACAGGGATTCGTGACCCCGAGAGACCCGTCGCTGGTTCCTCCCCCGGCACTGTCGGCGAGGCTCAAACGCCGCGCACGAACAGCACCACCACCATGCAGCAAGGCGAACCGCCCCGCCGCGCGGACCTACCGCCGGCTTCGACACCGACGGCCCGCCCAACCTACCTGGTGATGCTCCGCGTCGCCGTGCACAGCGCTGCGAAGACCCCGACGCCGCTGCCGGGGCACTCTTCACCTGTACAAGTCCCGTGCCAAATTCAAAACACAACAATTCCAAACCCTTACATCATCCACTCTCCGCCCAATCGGCTCCAAACCCATCCAGTGGGACCAAAACCGCGCATCCCGCCCTCACGACGAATCCCCGATCCGCACCAGTCCCCCATTCAGCCAACGCGCGACGCCCCCTCTGTGGGACCCCGTGGGACCATCGATCCCGTCTCTGATCCCGTTTAGATCCGCTGAAACTGGGACTTGTGTGGGACTCTGGGACTTCCACCCACCTCCCGCCCTCCCCGCCGTCCTTTTCTAGCGACCGTGCGCGGCGTTCGACCCTCTGGCGACACGCCATCTCAAAGCACAGCCGGCACTGGGTCCCGATCAAAACGCTGCCAGTCCGCGAACCGATGAGTCCGCTGAGTCGGGCCCGATGAAGACAAAGAAGCGCGTGTCCACCAGCGCACGCCGATCAGTGCCGGGGAAGCCCAACATCGCCGCGCAACCGACAAAACCGACCGGTTTTAAACACCAAAATGCCCACAGCGGGCCAGCGGGGCACCTTGGATGCGTCGTGGCGACCGGTGGCTATATCAGTGGGATCTCAGCGTGATCGCCGCGTAGACGAGCTGTCTCGGCACACCGGCTTAGCTGGCCCGTCGGGCTAAACCGCCATTCGCGCCTCCTTTGTTTGACACGCATGGGCATCGATGGACACGATTCGGCGATGTCTCCCGCTGTTGCCGTCCGGTTTGCCACCGTCACATTCGCGACTGTTGCTCTTTGCAGCATCGCTGCGCCGTCGACCGCGGCGGCCGATTCGGAGGCCAAGGCGCTCAAACTCAGCCAGCAAGCGCTGAAAAACTACATGCTCGAGCGCTACGAACAGGCTGCCCAGCTCTACCGTCAGGCGTGGCTGAACCACCATTCGCAGCATGTCTACCTCTACAACGCCGCGCGAGCGGCCCAGCGCGCGGGCAAGTTCGATGACGCGGAGCGGGACTACACCCTCTTTCTCCGCAACGCTCCGCGGACGTCCCCGGAACGGCCCAAAGCCGCCAAACACGTCCAGGAAGTCCGGGCCGAGCTGGCGCGTCGCCGCCCAAAGGCGAAACCGACACCTCGTCCCCCGCCGCGGCGCCACGTGCGGACCAAGCGCTTCAACCGGACTCCGAAACGCAAACCCGATCCAGCGCCCAATGGCAGTCCCGGTGCCGGAAAACGCGCGCTTGGTTGGGTCCTGGCGGTGGCTGGCGGGGCGGCGACGATCGGCGGCGGTGTGCTCTTGCTGCAGGTCAACAGCCGGCAGACTGAACTCGACCAGAAGAAGTCCAAGCGCGACGAAAACGGCAAGATCGTGCTCATCGGTTTCGAGGAAGCCCGCGCCGAGCAAAACGCCATCAACAGCAGCCTATACCGAGCCTATGGCGTGACCGGCGTCGGGCTCGCGGCGCTTGGCGTCGGTGCCTACCTGGTTGCGTCCACCCCGTCGTCCAGCGTCAGCCTCGCCCCGGCATTTGGCGGCCGCGGCTTGCTGGTCGCCGTCGAATTCTGATCGGCTGGCGGAGACCCTCCCTCGCGATGAGCCACACAGACACTGCCGACACCGTCGTCGACGACACGATGGTCAGCGACGAGCCTGGCATCATCGACGACCTGCCCACCCTGCTGGCCACAATCGGCATCGACGGCGCTACCGTGGCCGCTGACAACCGCGGCACCATCGTCCCGCCCCAGACTCGCCCGAGGACCCGCGACGAGGCGGCGCTGCAAGCGTTGCCCGAGATCGCGATTGAAGCCACGGAGGCCGCCGGAGCCGAGCTCGAACTGGGCGAAACGATCGGCGAAGGCGGCATGGGCTTGATCCGGTCGGCCGTGCAGGTTCCTTTGGCGCGCGACGTGGCGGTCAAATCTGTCCGGCCTGAACGCATCGCCCCCGAAACAACGCTTGCCCTGCTTCGCGAGGCTTGGGTCACCGGTTCGCTCGAGCATCCCAACGTGGTGCCCGTGCACACCCTGGGCCGCGACGACAGCGGCCAGCCCTTGCTGGTGATGAAACGCATTGAGGGCGTCGCTTGGGATCGCATCATCCGCGGCGCCGATGGCGATCCGACGCGTTCGGGCGCGCACGATCCGCTCGGCCGAGATCTCGACATCCTGATCGCCGTCTGCAACGCCCTCGCCTTCGCGCACAGCCGCGGTGTGGTGCATCGCGACGTGAAACCCGAAAACGTGATGGTGGGTCCGTTTGGCGAGGTCTACGTCCTCGATTGGGGGCTCGCAGTCACCGTCGACGAGTCATCGAAGTACGGCATCCCACGGGCGGCCGACATCCGCGGCATCGCCGGCACGCCGCACTACATGTCGCCCGAGATGGTGGTCGGCGACGCCACGCGTATCGGCAAAGCGAGCGATGTCTACCTGCTCGGAGCCATCCTTCACGAGATCTTGACCGGCACCCATCGGCACTACGGACGCACGCTGATGGACGTGCTGAAGGCCTCCAAGAACGTCCAGCCATTCGCCTACGACGATGACGTCCCGTCCGAGCTCGCCGCCGTTGCCAATCGGGCCACTGCGCGCGATCCGAGCAAGAGATTCCCGGACGCCGCGTCGTTCCGCGCAGCCGTCACCCGCTTTGTGCGCAATCGACACGCCCTGGAGGTCGCCCGGAACGCGACGGAACGACTGCATCGCTTGGAGACGCTCTGCGCCGTCGACGAACCGGACGACGCGATTCAAGACGAGATCGCCGGTCTGCTCGCCGAATGTCGCTTTGGTTTCCAGATGGCCATCCGAGAGGCGCCAGAGCTCCAGACCGCTCACGACGGCCTGCGAAAAGCGCTAACGACGGTCTGCAGCTTCGAGATTCGCATGGGACGGGCGGCAACGGCGCGCTCGTTGCTCGGCGAGATTCGGATGCCCGATGCCGACCTCGTGGCCGCGTTCGACGCGTTGCTCAAACGACAAGAGGCCGAAGCCGCCGAGGTCGAGCGCCTACACAAGCTCCAGGCCAACCTGGATCTGACCACCGGGACGCGGACGCGCGCCTTCCTTTCGATCGTCTTGTCGGTGCTCTATGGGGCGGCGCTCACACTCGCCGGCCTGGCCGAGGACTTCGGATGGTTCACCTGGGGCCACGGGCACAACCTCTTCCTCGCCGTAGATTTCCTTTCAGCTGGCGTCATCGGCATGTGGTGGGCGCGCGACACCCTCACGCGAACCGCGGTCAACCGACGCCTGGCCAGCTCGGTGATTGGGTTGGGAGTCGCAGACGTCGTCTTCGCCATAACCGGCGCGCTGTCGGGAGCTTCGGCGCTCGATGTTGTGATCTTGATGACCGCGACTATCGGCTGCTGGTTCCTGACCATCGCCCTGACGGTTGACCGCCGTCTGCTCGCGTCGACCTTGATCTTTTTTGTCGCCGCACCACTGGCCGCCGCATTTCGGCCATGGGCCTGGTACATCGTCGGCGCCGCCAACTTCCTGGGGCCCTTCGCCGCAGCGTGGCTCTGGCGGCCGGCGCGGGGCGAATTGCTGCCACCGACGGCCGCCAAATGGGCCCGAAACATCTTCAACAATGAGCCGAGCAACGGCGACGACGCCGAGCCGAGCATCGAATCTTAAAAATCGAATCTTAAAACACGGCGCTGACCGACCAACCACGGCTCGGCCAATCGCGCCAAAAACACAAACGGCCCGCAGGTTTTGGTCCGAAGACCTCTACCTGCGAGCCGAATGCTGTTGACCGGAAAGCGCTGCCTCTGGGTGTTCCCTTCGAAGGACTCCTGCTGTCGAGTTTCCACGTCGATGTCACCACCGTCGCTTCATCCCCTCTTCGTATTGATGCGAACTTCGCAGACGAAACCACGTGCTCGGCGCCCTATTTGCTTGGCGCGCCCGCCGCGACCTTTCAACTGGGCTCTAACCTTGCGGTCTTTGCTCAGCGCCCGGTCCTCGCGGTGCACACGTGGCGGCGTTCCGGCGTGCGAAGCGCCGGTCCATGCCTGCCATGTTCCTTCATCCCACGTCCAGGGTCTCGACCCGCGATCTCCCCCGGTCTTGCGACCAGCTTCAACCTCGCGTCTCCTTCCCGACACGTCTCGGCATCCGTTGCCCGTTTACATCCTCGCCGTCTCCGTCGCTGCTTGCCGACCTTCCACTGTGACTTGCGCCACCGCTTCCTGCCTCTCCACTGCGCTTTCCTCGTCGCGGACTTCATCCGTCCTTCGATTGCACATGTCCTCCCTTGGGTTTTTCCGTCCCTTCGACGACATCCCGTCTGTTCAGCGACCTACACCGGGTTTGCAGACCCAGCTGTGCTGCCTCCTCGCCGTTTCTCGCGGCCTCGAGGCTTTGTTCCGAACATCCGTTTGCAGCCCTGTTTCATGCCGCTGCCGCCCCTGGGATTCGGCCCGCCAGTCCACCGTGCTGGCCCTCGGATTTCTCCGCGGCTCCCTCACCTGTCTTCCAGCGTGCCCCCTTCGGGGTGTTCCCCCCTCGAGTCTCAGCTGCTCACATCCTTGCGCGCTGCCTCGTCGTTCCGCCATTTCTGGTGGTCCGACTTGATTGGCCCCGTTCCTCCGCCATTGCTGGCTTTGTCCCGTGGCTGAACTTCCGTTCATCGCCATCTCTGACGACGTTCATCCGTCCGCGCGCCGCTCCGTTCGCGGCCTCCTCTCGTGGGCTTTTTCCAACCGCCCCCTGCAGTAACCTGCAAGTCCCGCGCCATTTCTGACGCTCGCGACGGTTGGCTAGGCTCTCCAGAGTCTCAAAGAACCCGAGGATTGGCTTGTCTCTTGCGAGGACTGCCGACCCCCTTGAGGTCTTCCACTCGGTCCCGTTCAAGCTCTTCCCAGCGAAGCTGTTCCGTCCCTGAATACGACCGCGTGGTCCCTTTGGCGGTGCGCTCAGCACCCGGCCAACGAGAAGAAATCTATGCTTTTGGCGGCCAGCGTCAAGGCTCAATTGCAATTAAATTGGAAGAAATTTGAAGGCTCTTGGATCGGCTCGACTTGCGTGACAAACCGGTGACAAGAACTGTACGCCTCGGCGTCGAACTCCGGTCGATCCAACAGCTTTAGGGCCGCACCCCCGTCTCATTGCCGTGTTTTGGCGGTTCTGCACACGTGCAATTGTTTTTGGGGTGAATGCGGTCTCCTACTCGCTTTTCTTTGCTGTACCCTGCGCCTCGCCGGGCCCGCGGGCAAACCGACCGGCTGATTGGTTGCGATGTCGAGATTCATAATTATTTCATGTCTTTGCGCGCTTGCTGGCGGCCTCTTCGGGTGTGTCGAAGGGGACCCTGAGGGCAGTCGCGACGATTTCGCGGACGCCGGACAAACCATCGACACCGCCATCGTCGACACCGGATTCGACGCTGGCGGTGTGCCCGATATCGGCGTCACGGGCTGCACGGACGACTCACACTGTGAGCCCGACGGGGTCTGCGACAAGGACACGGGCAAGTGCGTCGACTGCCGCACCGACCAGGATTGCCCGCAGTCCGCGTTCTGTATCGAGGGCCAATGCATCCCCGACATCTGTCAGCCCGGTGCGACGCGCTGCTACGGCCGCCCGAAAGTCGCGATGTGCAAGGCCAACGGCGGCGGCTGGAACCTCTCGGATTGCCCGGCGGACACCTTCTGCGAGAAGGGCAAGTGTGTGCCGTTCGTCTGCAAACCCGGCTCGCGCGTATGTGAGTCCACCAACGTCATGAAGTGCGACGAGTTCGGCGCTGAGTACACACATGTCGAAGACTGCGCCAAGACCGACCAGGCGTGTGTCGGCGGCAAGTGCATCGAAAAAGGCTGCACAGCCGGAACTGTCCAATGCACCAAGGGCGCTTCGGCCGACACTGCGCTTATCTGCAAGGACCCGAAAAAGGGCATTGAAGCCCAGCCTTGCGCCGACAAGGACCCGTGCACCTACGACCTGTGCAAGCCGGGAGTCGGCTGCGCCAACCCGCCAAAGCCGGACGGAATCGCGTGCGGCGCGGGCAAGTGGTGTTACGCGGGCACCTGCACCATGCGCACGTCCAACCTCGCGATCATCTTCGACACTTCGGGATCGATGGCGTTCAACGTGCCGGGCAAGCTGTGCTGGAAACAGAAATGGCCCAAGTGCCTGCCGCCCCATAAGCAGTGCTCGCGCATGGGGGTGTCCAAGAACGTTTTCACCAAGGCGCTCGCGCACATCAACATCGCGCAAACGCGGATGGCGATGTTCCGGTTCCCGCAGCTCGTCCTCGATCCCAAGAAGACGACCAGCCCCAAACCGCCCTACTTCAAGCCGCCTGAAGTGACCTGCAAAATCGGCCACTACATGGGCTACCAGGACATGACGGACCACACCAAGGAGCAGTCGGTTGGGCCGACCTCAACGTGGTACTGGAAAAACCTCAACGAGATCCTCTGCGTGCCGTTCCCGAAGACGGACAAGGACAACCCGAAGATCGAGATGGCGCGGTGGATGGACGGCAAGGAAACCTACCTCGAGGAACCCGAATTCCGCGCGATCGGTGGCACCCCCATCGGCAAGACGCTGTTCTACGTCGGCGAGTATTTGCGCAATGTCGTTGTTATCGATGGCAAGACGTGCAAGGCGGATGCCGATTGCGGCAACCCGAACTACGTGTGCAAGGACGCGAAGTGTCATGACCCGATGCGGGCTTGCCGGGACACGACGGTCGTCATCTTCACCGACGGTGGCGAGGTCAACAAACCCAACCAGTTCTTCTCGCCGTGGGTGCAGGCCAAGCGGCTCGCGTACGGGTTGCATTGCAAGCAAGACCACGACTGCGTGGGCGGCGCCAAGTGCCTTTGTCCACCCGACAAGCCGCAGTGCAAACCCCAATTCAAGCGCTGCACGCCCGAAGTCGAAGGCAGCGGTTTTTACTGCCGGACGACGATGCAACCTTGCTTGCCCGAAGCGGCCAAAGGCGCGATCGGCTACTGCCCGCCGCTGTCTGGATTCGACGCGTGTGTGGCCGATCCAATCGGCGACGTGACCGCCAAATCGGTCGACTTCAACCACAATGTGCTGCGATCTCCCGACGGTGAGCCGTTCGCTGTGCGCGTCCACGTCGTCGATATCAGCGAACAGCCGTGGGGTATCGAAAAATCCGCAAACATCGCTCGATCGGGCAATGGGCTGCTGCTCGCCAGCAAAGGCCAGGACGAGGACACCTTCCTCAAGCACCTGTTGACGGCGTTCGACGTCGGTCCCAAGCCCGCGTGCGGCGCCAAGAACGTCACCTGCTCAGGCAAACCCGGCGAGTGCGACGATGGCGACCCGTGCACCAAGGACAGCTGCAACGCGATCACAAAGACGTGCGTGCACATCGCATCGAACGGACCGTGCGACGACGGCAAACCCTGCACGCTCGGTGAGCGCTGCCTGGGCGGCAAGTGCAAAGCCGGCATCGTCCACGTGACGACCAAGGCCGGCGGCGGCAAGACGCAGATCATCGACGGCAAGGCGAGCGAGGCCGGTTTTCACGAACCGCGTGCGATCACCAGCGACGGTGACGGCGGCCTGTTCATCAGCGATTTTCACATGGTGCGCCACATGAGCAGCGCGGGGGACGTGACCTTCGTCGCCGGCCACCACACCCCCGGATTGGTCGACGGACCGGTCAAAGACGCGCGTTTTTCGCAGCTGATGGGTATGGATTGGGACGAATCGGGCAAGCAGCTGTTCGTCGCCGACCGCAACACGCACCGGATCCGGCGGGTGAAAGACGGCAAGGTCACGACCGCGGCCGGGTTCTTCAAGGGCTACCTCGAGGGCCCCGCCGCAGCAGCGCGATTCACCTACCCTGAAGACGTCATCGCGGCCCCCACAGGCGGAGACATCACCCTCTTCGTCGCAGACCGCGGCAACCGTCGCATCCGCCAGGTCTCTCCCCAGGGCAACGTCTCCACGTTGGTCGGCACCGGCATCGCTGGGTTGATCGACGGCCCGGCGGCGACGGCGAGATTGGGATCGCCCGGCGCGATTGCGATTGGCATCGACGGGGCGCTGTACATCGCCGACAGCCATCGCGTGCGCAAGTTCAAGAAGGGGCTGCTGACGACCATCGCTGGCGGCGATGTGGGCTTCAAGAACGGCGTCGGCGACCAGGCTCGGTTCAGCGGCATGTCCGGCATCGCCATCGCCGTTGATGGAACCATCTACATCGCGGACGGACTCAACAACCGCATCCGCAAGGTCACCCAGGGCGGCGCGGTCACGACCGTCGCTGGCGGTCCACAGTCCGGCTTCCAAGACGGCTTCGGGCAGGTCGCGCGCTTCGCCAACCTCGGCAAAATCGAGCTGGTCGATGGCGGCAAGATCATCGCGGCCGATACCAAGAACTGGCGATTGCGGCAGATCCAGCTCCCCGAGGTCGCGTGCCCGGTGGGTGGCGAATGCAACGAGAGCTTCTGCGACGCCAAGACCGGCAAGTGTGCAACCAAGCCCGCCGCGGACGGCAAACCATGCGCCGGAGAGCTGTGCACGGAGGACCAGACCTGCCTGTCCCTCAAGTGCGCCGGCGGCAAGCCGATGGACTGCAACGACAACGATGTCTGTACCGACGACTCGTGCGAAGCCAAGCAGGGTGGATGCGTGCACAAGGCCAACACCGCGGCGTGCGACGACGGCGAGCCATGCACCGAAAAAGACGTGTGTGCGGCCGGCAAGTGCGTCGGCACCGCGATGGACTGCGACGATAACAACCCCAACACGACCGGTGTTTGCTACCTCGGCAAGTGCTACCAACAACCAACTGCGTGCTCATCGGATCTCGAATGCAGCGACGGCGAGTCGGCGTGCACGATCGAAACCTGCGTCAAGGGCAAGTGCGTCAACACACCGACCGGGTCGGCCGGCTGCTGCAACGCGCAACCATGGGCCAACAGCTTCGACAAGATCGATCTGTTGGGCATCAAGGTCAGCAACAGCGCCGGCGCCGACAAGGGCTGGCGGCTGTGGACCAAACCGGACAACCCGCCACTTTCCGCGCTCTATTACGGGGACCCAAAGGCCGGCAACTACGCGTTCAACGGGCCGAGCAAGGGCACGTTCACGACGCCCGAGGTGAAGCTGCCCGCGGGACGCAAGTCGCACCTGTCGATGTGGTTGTGGATGGACACCGAGGGCGGCCGGCTCTACGACGCGCTGCGGATCGAGGTCATCTCCGCGAAGAATACGACGCTGCTCTGGGAAAAGACCGCGGCGATGCCGCTGGCGTCCTGGCAAAAGCTCAAATTCGACCTGGCCAAGTGGCAAGGCGAATCGGTGCGCGTGCGGGTGACGTTTGATACGGTCGACGAAATCGACAACGAACGGTTCGGGGTGCTGGTCGACAACCTGTCGTTCGATGTCGCGTGTAAGTAGTCGCTGTGGGGGCGCTCGGGCGCGTCTACTGGTGGGGCACCAACCAGCACGGCCAGCCCGGACTACCGGTGAGCAAACCTTCATCTGCCTATCCCACCGAGGTGGCGTCGGCCCCCAAAGCGGTTCGCGTCACGTGCGGAAACCAGCACACGTGCATCATCGCCAAGGACGGTGGCGTCTACTGTTGGGGCCGTAACGACAAGGGCCAGCTCGGCAACGGCAAGACCGCGACCAAATCGCCCAACGTCACCGCTGTCAACAAACCGTAAATAGCATTCACTTTATGAACAACGTTTACTTATTGGGCGCTGCGACGCCCTTGTGGACTTTGCCGTCTTCGAAGAGCCAGACACGCTGATCGGCCTTGAACGGGCCCTTGAACGTCTGCTTGCCGGCGCCTGGGAAGGATACTTCGATGCTATCGACGGTCTTGTCGACGCCGAGGCCGAAGTGCACGACCTGGGAGTCCTGGCCGCCTTGCCCGTTGCCGCCGCTGACGTAGCCGATCCGGGTCTTGCCGCCGACCTTGATGGCGATCGTGGCGCCAATTGCTGCGCGGTTGCACTTGCTGGTGCCACGGGCGCGGACCTGGAACCATGCGCCACGTTTTCGCCCGGTCTTGGCCGTGACGATTTGGTTGCGATACAGCACGCCTTTCGCGGCCAGGTCGACCGAACCGTCAGCGTCGAAGTCAGCCGCGGCCATGCCCCAGCCGTTGTCGACCGCGAGTCCGGCGTTGAACACGTCGAGCTTGAATGTGCCGTCGCCGTTGCCCCAGTAGAAGTCGCTCGGGCGACCGTCGTAGACGCAGCTGATCGCGAGGTCGAGTGAACCGTCGTTGTCGAAATCGGCGAGCACCGGTACCGAATGCGTTTCCTGGTAGCGCAGGCCACCTTTGCCCCAGGGTGCGCCCTGCATCTTCAGCCAATCGCCCTGGTTGTCTTTGAGCACGCCCTTGCCGTCGTTGATGAGCACCTGCGACTTGTTGCTGAAGTTGAAAAAGCGCGGGTGGGCGAGGTTGGCGATGACGAGATCGAAGTGCCCATCGCCGTTCAAGTCGCCCCAGGCCGTGCCGATGCTGTGGCCAAAATAGGTCTTGTTGCCGAATTTGCCGGCGATACCGGCGGGGCCGAGCGCCTGGCCGTCTTCTTTGAACGAGCCCTTGCCCTGGTTCACGTAGAAGAGGTTGCGGTGCAGCGTGTAGTTGTTGACGAGCAGGTCGATGTCGCCGTCGCGGTCGTAGTCGATGGGGTTGGCGCCACGGCCGGACATCGGCGCTTCTTTGCTGCCCCACCAGCCGTTTTTGCCCGAGATGTTCGTGAACGTGCCATCGCCGTTGTTGCGCCAGGCGGTGTCGCGGAAGAACGAGTAGTCGTGCCAACAGATGAAGTTGACCAGGTAGATGTCGAGGTCGCCGTCGTTGTCGAAGTCGAGCCACGCCGCAGCCGGAGATGGTGCGTGAGTCGCGGGCTTGGAGCCGCCCTTGCTGCACTTGTTGTAGCTCTGTTTATCGTCGATCTTCGACTTGACGGTGACGTCGGTGAAGGTGCCGTTGCAGTTGTTCTTCAGGAGCTTGTCGACGCCGTAATAGCTCTCGTGAAAGATGAGCAGGTCGAGGCATCCGTCGTTGTCGTAGTCGCCCCACACGCCGCCGCTCGCGGCCAACTTCATCGCCTTGAGCCCTGATTTTTCGGTCACATCTTCGAGCGCGCTGGTGGCGGTGGCGTAGCGAAAGAGCCTGGCGCCCGCGACGAAGAGGTCGTCGTAGCCGTCACCGTCGTAGTCACCCCATGACTGGCGATTGCTTGGTTTGACGCCCTTGACCGGCCGCAGGAGCAAATCGGCCGGCTTTTTCGCGTCCTCGGTGTACTCGACGAGCAGGCGAACCATGTAGTTGTGGGGTCTCGACATGCTGACTCCGGGCCACGCGTATGTGCTCGGCGGGATCTGTTTCATGTCGGGGAAATTCCACGCGGAATGGCAGCTTCCGAATTTGCCGCAGAGCTTGCCCATGCAGTCGTTGAGCGCGCTCCCGGTCTTGCCCTCGCAGGATTTGTGGGTCGTTACGTCGAACATCCACGCGTTGTCGCCCTGGTGTTCGCGCCGGTGGCCGACGTAGATGAGGCCGGGTTGCTTGAATTCGACGGCCTTTTTGAGCGCGAATGTCGTCCAACCCTGCGCCTTGACGTCCGCGGCGCAGAGGTCGCCCTTCCAGACCGGATCGAAGTGCCAAAAATCGAAGCCATTGTAGCCAAAATCGGCGTACAGGCCGGCCTCGATCGGCAGGTTCGCGCCGGGAATGACCTGGCCGTACATGACCCGGAAGCCCCAGATCTTCGCGGGTCGGTCGAGCTCGAACCTCACCGCTTCGTGCATGGGAATGTCGTTGAGTTGTTTACCGCCGATCTTCCACTGCGACTGTTGCGCGATGGTCGTGAGCTTGTTGCCGAAGTCGTGTTTGAGCTCGGTCAGGCCGGTGGGCAGCGTGTTGGCCGCGCTGCCGCACTTGGGCTTGGCGGGACCTGTGTCGACGGGGCCAGCGCCGGAATCCACCGTTGACGAGCCGGTGTCCCCGGTGGCGGAGCCGCTGTCGGTCGATGAGCCGGTGTCGGTCGCGACCGTTGTGTCGGCGGTATCTTCGGTGCCAATGGTTGCGCTGGGTGTCTTGGACTCGTCGTCGCCGCCGCAGCCGGGCAAGGCGGTCGCGAAGGTCAGGGCAGCGGCGAGAAAAGGGGCGCAACCCCGGGCGAATCGGCGATTGAACATGGTGTGATCCCAGCGTTTGAGCGCGGGGAGCATAGCGGACCTCGGCGGCGCACCGAACACCAAGTTCGGGTGGCGGAGTCGTCGCGCTCAGAAGCGGGGATCGACCGCGCCTACGTCCATCCAGGCTACAGCGGCGCGACGGATCACGGCCTCGACGGCGCCGCCCATGCGGTCGGAAAGCGAACGGGGAGCGCTCCATTTCACCTCGAAGACGTCGGCGTCCTTGGCAGCGGCAAGCAGCACGTCGTCGCTAGTGCCGAGCTCATCGACCAGGCCGAGCTCGATTCCTCGCTTGGCCAACCACCACTCGCCGGTGGCGATCTTGTCGAGGTTTACGTCGGGGCGATGGCTGGTGATGAGCTCCTTGAACACCGTGTGGATGTCTTCCATCTCCGCCTGCATCTTGGCGCGGCCCTCTTCCGTGTTTTCGCCCATGACGGTGAGCGTCCGCTTGAACTTGCCGGCAGTGATCTGCTCGTAGTCGACGCCGTGTTGCTGCAACAAGCGACGCACGTTGGGAACGCCAGCGATGACGCCGATGGAGCCGACCACGGCAAATGGCGCCGCGACGATGCGATCGCCGACGACAGCCATCATGTAGCCGCCGCTCGCCGCGACCTTATCGACGACGGTCGTGAGCTTGAGGCCGGCAGTACGGATGCGCTCGAGTTGTGACGCGGCCAATCCGTATGCAGAGACCGCACCGCCGCCACTTTCGACCTTCACCACGACCTCGTCGCCGGCTTTGGCGGCCCCGATGACGGCCGTGATCTCCTCGCGCATCGACTTGACGCCCTTCGCTCGCACATCACCGCGGAAATCGAGCACAAACACACGCTTACGACCGGATGTGCCGGATTTTTCGACGCTCTTGGCCTTCTCCTTGTCGCGCTTCTTGCGTTCCTTGGCGCGGTTCTTCGCGGCGACCTTGGCAGCGGCGGGGGGCAGGGCAGCGTCGTTGACGGCGGCGCTCATCTTCTTGAAGCGGTCATTGAGCTTGCGCACCGTGAGACGGCCAATCGGCGGCATTCGGCGGCCTCGAAAGGCGCTGGCGATGAGCGCGGCGACAACTCCTACCGAGACGACGACGGTGACGGCCTGTAACAAGAAGCCGATGTAATCGATGAGGATCGGGTGCATTCATGTCTCCCGCGCTGGGTGCGCGAAGGTGGAAGCCACGAAGAAAGACGCGGTCGAAGCCCACGAAAAGACGCGCCCGCCGATTGGCAACCCCTGTGTCAGCGTAGTGCTGCCGCCCGGGCCCGATTGGAAGTCGCTGACTGAGCGATAGGCTGGGTCCGGGCCACCCGAACCCGAACCCGAACGCGAACTCACACCCTCACGGGTGCCGCTGTGCTTGCGGATGAGGCCGGTGAGCATGGCCGCGACCTTGTCGTCCGCCGCCAGCAGCGCTTCGGCTTCGGCGGCCGGCACCAGACCAGGCGCCGCGGCCAGCTCCACCGCCACCGCCGCCTCGCACGCCTCGCCCCGCGCCTGGTTGAAGCGCTGCCGCTTCTCGCCTGCGTTGAGTCGGTTGGCGCCCTCGCCGATCAGCAGAACCGGGCCGCGTGCCCGTCGTCTCAACCGAGCGCCGGCTCGGGGAGGGCGACGTGCGCGCTCGGGCCGGCCGGGATAGCGAACGGCAGTGCGGCAGCACCCGCGGACCCTCGAGCCCCGCGAACTCCGATCGAACCTGGCTGCCGGCCCGGGCCTCTTTACCGGGGTTGCGGACCATGGTGATCTGGCCGCGCAGAGAACAACCGAGGATCGGGAGGCGACGATGGCAGCTTGTCACGCGAAGACGGGAGCTAGCGCGGCAGCAAGCGCAGGCGGAAGGCGCCCACGTGCTTGGTTGATGGGGCGCGCGGCAGCTGTGGCCGTCGTGGCCCTTATTCTGTCTGCGGGAGTGGTTTCGACCGGCGAAGCGACCACCAAGGACCCCAAGCGCGTGATCACCGTCGGCGGCTACGCGGAGGGCTACTACGGTTGGAACCTTGGTCAGCCCGGCAACGGCATCACCAACTTCCGCGCCTTCGACACGCGGCACAACTCGTTCACGTTGCTCAACGCGGTACTGAGCGCCGATTGGACCGCGCGCGGCGGCTACGGGCGGGTCGCGCTGCAGGTCGGGACAAGCGCGGACACGTATTACGGTGCCGAGGTAAGCGACGCAGGGGCGAGCGGGGCAGGTCCGCACAACCACGAGGTCTTCAAACACGTCCAGGAGGCCTACGCTGGGGCCGCGTTCGCCGACGACCTGGTGCGCGTGGAAGCGGGCCTGATGCTCTCGCCAATCGGCCCGGAGAGCATGGCGATCAAGGACCATTGGACGCTTTCTCGCTCCAATCTCTACTACGCATTTCCGTTCTATCACCTCGGCGCGCGGGCTCACGTCGCGGTGTCGGACGCCACGCAGATCACGCTCGGCGTCTACAACGGATGGGACGGGCTGCTTGACAAGAACCACCAGAAAACCGTGTCACTGGCCGTGCATCACAAGCTTTCCGACGACGTCGAATTCGACGTGCAGTACTTCACCGGTGTCGAACGACCGGCCAACGCGCCCGAGGGGACGCCGATCCGCCACCTGGTCGATGCGTGGGTGAAGGCGCGGCTCTCAAAGAGCTTCGCGATCATCTTCGACGTCGATGTCGGCATGGAAGACGGTGACCTGGGACGGTCCGGCTGGGCATCGGCGGGGCTGTGGACACGCTTGCAGGTGGCCGAGACCACGTACGTGTCGACGCAGAGCGACTTCATGCGCGAATGGCGCGGTGCCAAGGACGGCAAACGGGCGTCGGCGATCTTCTGGCCAGTGGAGTGGGTCACGTCGCACGCGCTATGCGTCGAACAGCACGTCGGCAGCTTCGCGGCGATGAAGCTTGAGTACCGCTTCGACAAGGCCGGCGGCAACATGTATTTCGCCGGTGCCGTCGAGAAAGACTCGATCTCCCACAACTGGATTGAGAACGCGGACAGTCAGCAGACGATCACGCTCGCGCTCACGAGCTGGTTCTAGCGAAAGAATCGACCGGTACTCACGCGCCCCCCAAGCAGTCAACGGTGCGCCGTCCGACTGAGCCAGACTATGCCCGCTACGCCGGGTTGCCGTCGTTGGCCAGCGCCTCGTGCACCTTGCCGACCATCTTCGCGGACGGTTTCAGCGTGACATCGCCGTCTTCGTTCCAGCCGGTCGGAATGCCTTCGTCCCGCTTGGACACATACAGGCCCGCTTTGAACTTCCGCATCATCTCGTCGACGTTGCGACCGACGTTGAGGAAGTTGACCTCGGAGAACAGCAGCGTGCCCGCGGGGTCGATAATGAACGTTCCGCGCAACGAAAGGCCGGCGTCTTCGAGGTAGGTGCCGAATTTGCGAGCGAGCGCACCAGTGGGGTCAGAACCCATCTGGAACTGCACGCTGGCGAGCTCTTTTTCGACTGTGCGCCACGCGAGGTGGGTGAATTTCGTGTCGCAGCTGACCGTAATCAGCTCGCAACCCATGCGATCGAGGCGTTGATGCAGCCCTGCCAGGGCTGAAAACTCAGTAGCTCAGACGAAGGTGAAATCGGCCGGGTAGAAGAAAAGAATCGTCCACCGACCAGCGGCCTGCAGCTCCTCGCTGCTCACGGAGCCAAAATCTCCGGTCGCCGGGTTGTACGTATCCAGCTTGAAGTCGGGAACTTTCGTCCCCACTTGGATGGTCATATGCGCCTCCGAGCCCGAACGGCGCGCCGGCCGGGCGGTGCTTGTTGAAATGGTGCGGTCATATCGCCCGAAAACGCCAAGCAGGTCCACGTGTTTGTCTTTGGCAGTGTGTAGTGGCTTGATTTCATAATGGAATAAGAGGGCGGCCGGACGGTCGTTTTGGGGGCCGCTACAGGCCGGTCGATTTGGAGCGGCCCGCCGGAGAGTTGTGAGGGAGGGAGTCCCAGGGTCTCACGGAAAGTCTCAGTCGCGGTGGTTGTGAACGCGAGCAGACGCGGGATCGATCGTCCCACGGGGTCCCATAGAGGGGGCGTCGCGAGTTGGCTGAATGCGGGACTGGTGGGGATCGGGGATCCGTTGTGACCGCGGGGAAGCGCGGTTTCGGTCCCAGTCGACGGTTATTGGGCGAGCCGGGCGGAGTGGTCGGTTTGTAAGAGTGTGGAATTGTTGTGTTTTGAATTTGGCACGGGACTTGTACAGGTGAAGAGTGCCCCGGCAGCGGCGTCGGGGTCTTCGCAGCGCTGTGCACGGCGACGCGGAGCATCACCAGGTAGGTTGGGCGGGCC
>Ga0209992_10002046_pt1 | contig 19405 bp, 17 predicted proteins | sample 2SBtaG_2_FD_182564 | JGI IMG/M metagenome (GOLD analysis project Ga0209992, IMG submission 182564) | Deep subsurface microbial communities from Kolumbo volcano to uncover new lineages of life (NeLLi) - 2SBTROV12_ACTIVE470 metaG (SPAdes)... | ecosystem: Environmental > Aquatic > Marine >... | reverse complement strand
AAGTAGGAGATTTAAATACTGATAGAAAAGCAACAGCTACAGGTGTAGGCACAACTACTGCTGCACTTATTGCAGGAGGCTTTGCTACTGCCGCTGTAAGTGTTACTGAAACTTATAATGGTTCTGCATGGACTGAAGTCGGAGACTTAAATACTGCAAGAGATCAACTTGCAGGTTTTGGTGAAAATAGTTCTGCTGTTGTAGTTTGCGGAGGACAACCAGGACACAAAACTGTAACAGAAATTTATGATGGTTCAAGTTGGACTGAAACAACAGATTTAAGTGAAGGAATAAGAAACCATGGTGGAGCAGGTACTTTAGCTTCTGGTTTATCTGTTGGAGGATATGATGGAAGTAGTGCAGTAGGTCAAACAGAAGAATTTGCTCATCAAATTGTAACCTATACCCCTGCAGCATGGGCAGCGGGAGGTAATTTAGGAACAGCTAGATATCATCTTAAAGGAGCTGGTACACAAACGGCAGGATTAGCTTTTGCTGGAGCTACATATCCACCAACAACAAATAAAAATGAATCAGAAGAATATGATGGATCAAGTTGGGCTGAAGGTAATAATGTAAATGTTGCTAGAAGATATCTTGGAGGTACAGGAACACAGACAGCAGGATTAGCTTTTGCAGGTATTGGAGATACTGACGATACAGAAGAATATAATGGTACTTCGTGGACAGAAAATAATAATTTAAATACTGGAAGATATGGAGTAGCTTCAGCTGGAACTCAAACAGCTGCATTATGTATTGCTGGTGGAGAACCTAATATAGATAGTGTCGAACAATATGATGGTACAAATTGGGCTGAAGGACCTGATGTTAATACAGCAAGACACGCAACAGAAGGAACTGGAACAACCACTGCTGCGATTGTAGTTGCAGGTAATCCTGGTCCTGGAGTATCCGCAATAACTGAATCGTGGAATGGCTCAGCTTGGTCAGAAGTAGGAGATCTTAATACATCTAGATTTAAACATGGAGTTAGTGGCATTAGCACAGATGCTTTGGTTTTTGGTGGTTATGATGGTAGTGGAAAAACAGCTAAATCAGAAATATTTGATGGCACATCTTGGTACACAGCACCTACTATGAACACCGCAAGAGATGCTTTGATGAGTGCGGGCACAGCCTCTTTAGGTCTAGGAGCTGGAGGATATATCTCAGCTGTTTCAAATGCAACCGAAGAATTTGCAGGTGTAACAACAGCCGCAGAAGCTGTTGATATAGACTTTGACTAATATTCTAAAATAAGGTATAAAATCGCTATATGAAAGAGAAAAGAAATATTCACGAACTCATTGTAAAAGAAGAACCTCATCTTCATGAGATCTTAGATCCTGCACAGGTTTCTAAATTTAAAGAATTAACAAATGAACTTAGAGACACTTGGACAAAGAAACAAATGTTTCGAACTAAAACAGAAATGGAATTTTCTGTTTTAAATGATGCTAAGTATCCAACCAATGCTGCCAAGTATTGGCAATGTGTTAGAGAACAAAACACCCATATGGAAAATCTAATGCAGTTATCTTTTGAAGCTCGTAAAAATGATATTGAAATAAAACAAAAATTAAAAGAATTAGAAGAAGAAAAAGACGAATTAAAAAAAGAATTGATTCAAGTTGAAATTGACCAGAAAACTTATGGCAAAGCAACCATGCAATTGGTTGCAGCTCATCGTATGAGAGAAGTAACCGAATGGTCTAACTTTAAAAAGATTTATAATGATGGTACTTTTGATGATAAGAATGTAGATACTCACCAACTACTATCCTATAAAAAAATAATGAAAAATAGAAAGAATACTTTAACACCCGGATCTTCTCAACCTGAAGTCTTTAATGTTTTAGGACAGCTGCAAACGATTGAACGAGTAGAAGAAGAACGAAAAGCTTTGGGTCATGAGAAAAAGAAAGCAATCAGTGAAACACCCGTCTACGGAAAACAAAGATAAACAAATCTTTTTTCTTTGTGCGATGCCAAGATCAGGAAATACTCTGTTCACATCAATCATGAATCAAAATCCAGATATTGTTGTTACTGCTAATAGTATTACTTTGGAAATCATGAAGGATTTATTTCTTCTTAAAAAAATAGACACCTTTCAAAATTTTCCTGATGAGCAATCTTTAAATAATGTTATGGATGAAGTTTATAATCTTTATTACAAACATTGGAATTATAAAACTATTATTGATCGTGGTCCTGTTTGCACACCTGGTAATCTAAAGGTTATGCACAAACATTTTAAACAACCTATTCGATGTGTTGTATTGGTTAGAGATTTATTAGATGTACTAGCTTCCTATATTAAATGGTTTGAAACAGAACCCACAGCATTTCCTAATAAATTTAAAACTTTAGATGAAAAATTAAGTCAAATTATGCATAAGAATGGTGCTGTTGCAAAAGAATTGATGTCCATTCAATATTTACTACAACATCCCGAAATGGCTGTGTTTATTAAGTATGATGACTTAGTTATAAATCCAGAAAAAGAATTAAAAAAAGTCTATACTTTTTTAAACCTTCCATACTATCAACATCAGTTTACTAATTTAAATCAAATTATGGTTAATGGTATAGAATATAATGATGGTATTGTGGGTAAAAATATGCATACTATTCGCACTAAAAAAATTATGAAAGTAGAGAATGAATATAAGTATATGATTCCAGAAAGGTTTATAAAAGAGTATGGACACATCCGATTTTAAATTTATTTGGTTAGGACAAACCATTTGTAGGTATCAAGTTCCGTTAGATGTTTTTAATGCTTTAAATGGGATTTACGAAACAAACTTTGTTAACCTTCCTGATGCTCATAAACAATTGGTAGGTAAAATAAGAAAAGAAAATTCTTTGTTTTATGGTGGTGCAAAGAATGATAAAATGCACCAACATAATTTACTTCCTCCTTATGTTTTAAAGTGGTTTGAAAGTCGGTTTAAACATTATTTAATGTTCAATAAGATTTATGAATATAAACTTCATATGAACTCCATATGGATTAATGAGATGAAAGCAGGAGAATATAATCCAGTCCATATTCATCAAGGAAGTATTTATACAGGACTTTCATCAGTCATGATGCTCAAACTTCCAAAAGATATGGGACCTGAACATGCTAGACCGGATGCGCCTTTAAATGGTAAACTACAAATTATGGGATCTGCAAATGGTCAATTTGTTAAATCAGATTATTCCCCTAGAATGGAAGAAAGAATTTTTTATATTTTTCCTTATGACATGAGGCATTGTGTTTATCCTCATACCAATCCTAATGCCATAAGACGCACACTTGCAGCCAATATGGATGTAGAGTATAACCCTGTTAGTACAAGGACAGCAGGATGATACCTACAGAACCTACTTGGAGAAGTTATATAGCTGAAACAACAGGACCTATCTTTTCACCTAAACAATGCCAGATGGTGATTGATAAAGGCATGAGTTTAAAAACAGAAACTGCACAAGTCGGTATGGGACAAAGACCTGGTGGTGGCTATGATCCTAAAAAAAGAATTACAACGATTAGCTGGATTCCTTTTAAAGAAATGCCAGAAATGTATCGTGATATTGAAGCCACAATGCTCAAAGCAAATAATAATCACTTTGGTTTTGAAGGAATGCAATTAACTGAACCTGGACAATTTACTCACTATCTTACAGGAGGATTTTATGAATGGCACATGGATAATGATGTATTAGGAAAACATCAACCCCCTGTTCGTAAAATCTCAATGACTTTATTATTATCTGATCCTTCTACCTTTGAAGGTGGAGAATTAGAATTTATGAGCAAAGGTAAGACTGCAAAGTTAAAACAAGGTCAAGCGATCTTCTTTGCGAGTTGGTTACAACATCGAGTTAAACCCGTTACTAGAGGTGAGAGAAAATCTTTAGTGATGTGGTTTGGAGGTCCATCTTTCAAATGATTACTGAATACCATTTTCCAACAATCATTTATATTAAAGATATTCCTAATGCGGTTCAACTAAATCAATACTTAGAACAAAAAATTATTCAATGGAGCCAGCAAAATAAAGGTGTTGCTAAAACTAATGCAGGTGGATGGCATAGTACAACTGACATGAATAAAAAAGAAGAATATAATCCGTTAACAAAAGAACTTTTTAATATGCAGGATGAGATTTTTCAAAAAGAACATTTATCTTTAAAACCTGTGCTTGGAAATATGTGGGCAAATATTAATTATCCAGGATGTTTCAATAGACCTCATATACATCCTAACTCATTATTTTCAGGTGTTTATTTTATTAAGACTCCTCAAAAATCTGGTAATCTTATGGTGTATGATCCAAGACCAGGAGTACAAATGGCAATGCCTAATCGTAAAGAGGGACAATTGCCTTCTCAATTATGGAGAGAAGTACATTATGAGCCTGCAGCAGGAAGATGTGTTATGTTTCCTTCTTGGTTATGGCATGAAGTAAAACCTAATCAAAGTAATGATACTCGAATATCCGTATCATTCAATTTTTTGCAACGATGAGTTTTAAAGAAAAAAAATACATAGTTATTAGAAACGCTATCTCTTATGAGCTTGCTAATTTTGGTTTTAATTATTTATTACTTAAACGAGAAGCTACAAAATGGATGCAGGATAATAATTACATATCAGAATTTACGCCCGGATTTGGTACTTGGAAAGATAAGCAAATTCCTAATACCTATTCTTGTTATAGTGATATGTTTATGGAAACCTTAATGATGAAAGTATTACCGATTATGCAGCAACGTACCGATATGAATTTAATTCCTTGCTACACTTATACGAGAGTTTACAAAAAAGGAGATATTCTAAAAAGACATAGTGATCGACCGAGCTGTGAGATATCTACAACCCTTCATTTAGGAGGAGCTCCTTGGCCTATCTTTTTAGATCCTACCGGACAAAAAACCGTCATTGATGAGTATAAACAAATCATTAAACCCAATGCTCCTAAAGGTATTCCTATCGATTTAGAGGTAGGAGACATGCTAGTCTATAGCGGTTGTGAGCTAGAGCACTGGAGAGAACCGTTTGAAGGTGACATTTGTGCCCAAGTTTTCTTGCATTATAACAACATCGATGGTCCGTTCGGCACTCAAAATAAGTTTGATAAAAGACCTTTATTAGGCATACCAAAGTAGTTGATCTAGTTTAAAATATGTTATAATTATGGTATACGGATTTTAGTATGCTTCAGAAATTAGACTTTGCACCAGGATTTAATAAACAAGTTACTGCTACTGGCGGAGAAGGCCAGTGGGTTAGCGGTGACTATGTACGTTTTAGATACAACTCACCTGAAAAAATAGGGGGTTGGTCTCAATTAGGGGATAAAACAATCACAGGAAGAAATACGGCATTACACCATTTTGTTAATGCAAGTGGTATTAAATATGCTGCGTTAGGAACAAACCGATTTTTATATATCTATTCTGGCGGTGCATTTTATGATATAACACCTATTAAAAGTACAACAACATTAACAAATGCATTTACAACAACCAATGGATCAACAACTGTCACGATCACGTTTGCGAGCGCTCACGGAATTACTGCTGGGGATATTATTCTTCTGGATAATTTTACTGCTATCACCGATTCTAATTTTAGCTCTGGTGATTTTGACGATTACAATTTCATGGTCACATCCGTTCCAACCACAACAACGATTACGGTCACGATGGGATCAGCGGAATCAGGATCAGGAGCAACCACATCGGGAGGCATAAGAGTCAGACATTATTATTCTATAGGACCTGCCGTTGAGGAATCAGCCGCTGGTTATGGATTAGGACTTTGGGGTGGTGTTAAATTAGGAGTTGGAGAATCAACTTTGGATGGAGCACTAACAAACTCATCAACAAGTATTGTTTTAGATGACTCAGCATCCTTTCCGGCTACAGGTACTGTAGTCATAGATGACGAGCGTATTGCTTATACCTCAAATACTTCAGGGACAGATACTTTAGGAGGACTTACAAGAGGATCAGACAATACCACAGCAGCAGCACACTCAGACGGAGCAACGGTTAAGAATGCCTCAGATTATACGAAATGGGGTGCATCGCAAACAGGAGATATTATTACAGCTCCTGGTGTATGGACTTTAGATAATTATGGAAATAAATTAATTGCAACCATCGTCGATGGTGCAACCTTTGAATGGGATTCGGATTCTGCTACAGCTACATCTACAAGAGCAACGATTGTGGCGAATGCACCCACAGCAGCAATAGAAACTTTAGTATCAACACCGGATCGGCACTTAGTTTGTTTTGGAACAGAAACAACGATTGGTACAACATCAACACAAGATGACATGTATATTAGATGGTCAGATCAAGAGAGCATTGATGCCTCGACATCTTGGACACCTTCAGCAACCAATACTGCAGGCACACAGAGATTAGCGGATGGCACAAGAATTGTAGCAGCGATTAGAGGTCGTGATGCAATTTATGTTTGGACAGATACTTCTTTATTTGTTATGAGATTTGTAGGAGCACCTTTTGTATTTTCATTCCAACAAGTTGGAACGAACTGTGGATTGATTGGAAAGAATGCAGCAGTCGAAGTCGATGGCGCCGCTTACTGGATGTCTGAAAATGGTTTCTTTAGATACACAGGTAAACTAGAATCGTTAGCATGTTTGGTTGAGGATTATGTTTACGATGATATCAATACGGTTCCTAAAAATCACATTTTTGCAGGATTAAATAATTTATTTGGTGAAGTCACATGGTTTTATCCAGGAAGTGGTGCAGCATCAAATAATAGATCTGTTACTTATAACTACATGGATTCAACTTCTGAAAGACCGATATGGACAACAAGTTCTTTAGCAAGATCTTCATGGTCTGATTCCCATATTTTTGGAAAACCTCATGGAACCGAATACGATTCATCAGCATCAAGTGATGAAACAGTTGGTAATACCGATGGAGTTACCACATACTATGAACACGAAACAGGGACCAATCAAATTAAAGCAGGAGCTACAACAGCAATCGCTGCGAACATTCAATCTGGAGATTTTGATATATCAGCAACTCAAGGAGGAGGCGCAGATTTAAGAGGTGATGGAGAATACATGATGAAAATTAGAAGAGTCATTCCTGATTTCTTATCACAAACAGGAAGTGCAAGAGTTACATTAAATTTAAAAAATTATCCAACCGATACAGAAGCGAGTTCCTCTTTAGGACCTTTTGAGGTAGACTCAAGTACAACAAAAGTAGATACAAGAGCAAGAGCACGTGCTATAGCTTTAAAAGTAGATAACACAAGTATTACACAACACTGGAAGTTAGGAACTTTCAGATTAGATATTCAATCAGACGGAAGAAGATAATGGCTAAAATTGTACAGGCATTGACACAACCTGGAGAACAATACGATCAACAACTTCAACAATCCTTTGTAAGAGATGTAGATAGTATTGTACAAAAATTAAACTCAACGTTTCAACAAGATTTAAAAGATGAACTAGAAGCTATAAACTTCTACCTAGCATAATGGCAAATACATTTGTAAATAAAAAGAAGGATTTAACTAGTAATAGTGCGACAACACTATATACAGTACCTACAGCGGTAACTGCTGTAATTAAATCTATCTTAGTATCCGAAGATTCAGGTAATGCTGATACCATTACCGTTACTATAACTGACACAGACGAAGCTGTTTTTAGCTTATTTAAGACGAAGGCTATATCAGCTAATGCAACAACAGAGCTATTAAGTGCCCCTATAGTCGCCCAGGAAAGCGAAATTATTAAGGTCACAGCAGCTACTGCAAATAGGCTACATGTGGTATTATCAGCCCTTGAAATTAAGCCTAGAGAAGTTACAACATAGACTTGATTTATTAATATAAATTAAGTAATAATGTAAACTCAGGTGAAATCCCTGCCTTTAATACAAATTAACAACATATAAATATGGCAATAACTAGAGCACAAATGCGTAGACAACTATATAGAGGCGGCGGAATCGCTAGTGTACCTCGAAGACAAAGATATGGACTTGGTTCTAAGTGGCAAGATTTTAAAGATAAAGTAGTAGATAAATTTCAAAAAATAGTTCCAAATGAAATAGCAGATGTAGCAACTAAAGCTGCACCACTTGTTGCACCTTTTAATCCATTAGCCGCAGGGTTAATGAGAGGTTTAGGTAGACTTGATCAAAGAGGAGATTTAGGAGATGCTTTGAAACAAGGTTTATTAACTTATGGTGGAGGTAAAGCTATAGGTTATTTAGGTGGAGCAGAAGGCGTAGGATCATTAACTGGTCCTCAAACCTATTCTATGGCAGGTTTTAAAGGAGGTCCTATAGGAAGCACTTTTTCTAATTTAGCTGGAGCAAAAGATGTTGCAACAACATCTGGTGTGACAGGAAAATCTGTACATGGAGCAAAAGACGCTACTCTTTGGGACAAAGCTAAAGGAGCTTGGGATGCTATTCCTGGTGGTAGACTTGGAAAAATGGCAGCCATAGGTACTGCAGGCACAGGCATAGCTTTATTAGCAGATAAACTTGTAGGTCCAAAAAAGCCTGAAGAAACTATGGAACAATACATGACTAGAAGAAAATCTACAGTTGGAAAATATTTAAAATTTTATTATAAGAGAACAAACCCATTAGCTTCTGAACAAGAAGTTGCAAATTTTGTAGCACAAAACACCGGCGAATATGCTAATGGTGGAAGAGTTGGGTATGCACATGGAACTCCAGAAATTCCGAAACAATTTTTAGAAGATTTAAAAAGAAAAAAATATGAGGACATGCTAAAGGAAAAGCTTGACGAATACAAAAAACGTCAGAGAAAAAGAATGATGGCTCCTACTCAAGAAGCAGCTCAAGGCGGAAGAGTCGGATACAACATGGGAATAGGACCCGCAGGATTACCAGGAATACCAAGAATGGCTCCTGATGGAATAGAATATGATATGAGAGCAAGAGGTGGTTTTCAGCCACTAGGGGCTCAAGAAGGTAAAGATGATGTTAACGCAAAGTTAGCAAAGAACGAATTCGTTTTCACGGCTGATGCAGTAAGAGCTGCAGGCGGTGGAAGTATACAAAAAGGAGCACAACGAATGTATGATACAATGAAAAGACTGGAGAGTAGAGTAGCATAATGGCAGTAGCAACAACACAACAATTACAACCTGATTGGATAGAAGCATTAGGGAAAACGTATGCAGCCGATTTAACAAGACGAGCTGGTATTCCTTCTATTACAACCGCACAAACACAACAAGCAGGAGAAACTGCTGAACAATTTGCACAAAGACAAGCTGAAGCACAACAATACGGAATTAGAAAAGCAGGAATGGCAGATCTTATTCCTACCGTTGCAGGACAAGATGCTTTACAAACGGCAGCTTATCAACAAGCAACTGATGCAACAAAAGGATTAGGAGCTTACCAACCTTATTTAACTAAAGCAGGAGCCGCAGCAGATGATTTAACTGGACTTACTGGACCATTGACGGGTGCTCAACAAACAGCATATATGTCTCCTTATCAAACTCAAGTGATGGATACAGCACTTGCAGAATTTGACAAACAAGCAGCAATGAGACAACAAGCTATTTCAGACGCAGCTGTTGGTATAGGTGGTTTTGGTGGTGGCAGAGAAGGTGTTATGCAAGCGGAGTATCAATCAGCAAGTGATAAAAATAGAGCCGCGCTTCAAGCACAAATGTTACAACAAGGATTTCAACAAGCACAACAAGCTAGACAACAAGACTATACTAACCTAACAGGAATTGCTAATTTACAAGCGAACCTTGGACAAACAGCACAAACAGGTGCACAAAGACAAATAGCAGGTTTAGGTACATTAGGTGGAGTACAACAAGCTCAAACTCAAGCGGAGATTGATGCTGCGAGACAAGGTGCTCAAATGGCTGTACTGGAACCACAACAAAGATTAGGTACATTAGGTTCAGGTGTTATTGGTTTAATGGGTGGAACTCAAGGACTGGGTACTACTTATCAACAAACCCCACAATCTAGTCCTCTTGCAAGCGCACTAGGAATAGGTTCAACACTTGCTGGTATCTATGGAATGGGATCAAGAAACTAATGAGAGTATTAAGAAGACCTATGTTCAGAGGAGGTATTCCTCAAAGAAACGAAGGCATCATGGATGGCTTAGTTGATCGTAAAGGTTATGCTACCGGCCCTGAAAACCCTTACATTAAAGAAGCTATGGACGCTTTTAGTCAAATAGAAGCACCTAGAGATACAAGTTTATCTGAAATGTTAGTTGGTGGCGGATTAAATTTAATGTCAGGTCGAGGAGCAGGTAGTGGATTAATGTCCAACGTTGCTCAATCTTTTCAAGAACCTTCTCAAAGGTATTTTCAAAGTTCTCGTGCCGCTGGTGACTATGACCGTAAACTTAGAATGGCTGCAACAGAAGCAGGCCTTCAACAGAAATGGCAACTAGAACAAATAAAAGCTAAAACCGATCCAAGTTCAGCTTTATACACTGTGTACTTAGAAAAAGGCATTGAAGATGGTTTATCTGGAGCAGAAGCTCAGCGTTTTGCTGAGTACCATACAGCGACAAAAGAAGAGTTGCGACAAAAAGTAGGTGCCGAGCGAATAGGTGGTATCATAGATTTTGATATGGCTGATGAAAAGCAATTAAGAAAAAGATTACCTAAACTTAAAAATAAAGTAGGACATTATTTCTTTGATCCTTATGATGGTAAGATTAAAAAACTAGTAAGTAGAAACGGTCAATTAGGTTTTGAAGAATTTAATTCAGTCGCAGAGATTACACTTGTTGATAACGAGATTGCTGAAACTAGTACTAAATCTCCATACACAGCATTAGACACAACAGCAGCTGAAGTCCCTGTAGAAGAAGATATTTTCGCAAGAAGATTTCCATAGGAGGATAAATGGCTAAATTTGTCCCATTATTACCAGAAGAAGATAGTAATGAAACTAGCTGGTACACAGCAGGAGCTGCCGGTATTGCATCAGGTGTATTAAAAGTACCTGAAGGAATATTTTCTTTAGCAGCTGAACTCATTGATCTTGGCTTAGACACAAACACCGCAGCAGGTGTAGAACAATTTTTTGATACCTTAAATCCTTTTGAAGAAATTGCAGAAAAACATGGAGCCGGTAAACTAACACAGGCTCTAGTTTCTATTGGAGTTCCAAGTACCGTTGGATTTAAATTAGGAAGCAGACTAGCAAAGAAAGCATTACAAGCAAGACAAACAGGAACGGCTTTTAGTATTGGAAGTAAAAATGCTGTTAAGAATGCTATGAAAGCAGACCGACTTAACGCACAGGCAGGCAAAATAAGATTTGCTGCAGGTGTTGCGGGAGGAGCAGCTGGTGAAACAATGGTTGCCGACATAGAAGAAATTGGTACGTTTGGTGATATGTTTGATTCAGCGCCTACAGAATTAGACCGATATAATACAGAAGGCAGAGAAGACGCTTCTAGAAAACTAATGAACAGACTTAAGTTTGGAACAGAAGGATTATTAATAACTCCTTTTGTTGGTGCTGTTGCAAAAGGCGGAAAAGCTTTAGCTAAAAGAGGAAAAGACCTAGCTTATAGTAATTCTGCATTTGATAGATATGTAAATAAAGTTGCTCAATTTGCAACGCCCGAAGGAAAACTAACCAAAGACTTACATAAATCTCAAAGAATAATGGAGCAATTTAAATCTTCAGATATAAATAGAGGGACTGAGATTGTAAGAAATTTAACAAGAGCTATAGATAAATCTTTTCCAGAAATGCAAAAGGTATTAGACAAGACTATAACTCCAAAAGAAAAGAAAGAGTTTTATAAAAAATTAAATGGGTTATTATTTGATGGAGATATATCTAAAGGTGCTTTAGATCCAAAAAGAGTAGATACTGCTATAGCTGATATGAGAGCTTTAGGGGTTAGTGGAGAAACTAGTGGAAAAATAATTAATAACTTAGAACAGGCAAGAGCAGAATTTGCAAGACTCATAGGTTTGACACAAGGCAAAGAGAAAAATGAGTTAACAGATCTTTTAAAAGATCGAGTTTCAAAATATGTAGGTAATACTTATAGAATCTTTGAGGATAAACCTATTCTTGGTATTTTTAATCGATACAGACCTGGTGACGAAGCATTAGGAAATGCTATTAACTTCTTTAGAGCTCAAATTGCAAAACAAGATGTAAATAGAACTGTACCTTATGATCCCAATGGAACACAATACTTTCAAGAAGCAAGACAAATAGTAAATAATCTTTTAGCGGATGCCACTAAAATTAAAAAAGCAGAAGGTCTTCCTAATATTAATTATATTAATAAAACTTTATTAGGTAAACCGGGCGCAAAGTTTGTGGAAGAAGTTATGGAAAAAACAGGGCAACCTCCAAAAGTTCTTAGAGAATTGTTTGGTGAAGTTAAAGACCCTAGACTTTCTATTCTTAATGCGGTGACTAATTTATCAGCACTAGGTAGACAAACTCAATTCTTAAATGAAGTAGCTGACAGCAATGCTAGACTTCAAGCGGCAGGTGAACGAGGAGCTTTTTGGGCAACTAGAGATGCAGCTGAACAAGCAACCAATGGAGTAGTACCTATCGTAGCTGTAAAAAATGAATTAGGTAAATTAGGAAAAGTAGCAGGAGAAGACGTAGTCAATCCTTTACTTCCTATGTACACAACAAAAGATATTGCAGATGGTTTAGCAATTGCTAATAATATTAAAGACACATGGCTGACTTCTTTTGCAAGAGGAAGAGAAGGAGCAAGTGTAGCAGAACAAGGTGCAAGTTTCTTATATAGAAATCTTATACTAATCCCTAAAGCAGGATCTCAACTCGCTAAAACCGTTTTATCTATTCCAACTCACATCAGAAATTTAATGAGTGCTGGTGCTTTTGCTGGTGCAAATGGTGTTTTGTTTTCAAATCCAGCTAATTTAGCCAAGGCATTTAAAGAGGGCGCACAAATTTCAGGGTTATTTAATTTAAAAAATTTTAGACAGGCTGATTTAGAAAAAGCCTATAGAGAAATGTTAGAACTTGGAATTGTTAATCAACAAGTTCAAGTTGGAGATTTAAAAAATATATTTAAGGCTGCAAACTTTGGAGATAATGTAGCAAATACTGACGCTGTATTAAGACCAATGATGTCTAAATTAAAAGCTATTCCAGGTTGGTTACAAGGCAAATATGTAGCAGAAGATGATTTTTGGAAAATTACAAACTATTTTGTTGAGATGTCTCGAAGAAAAGCAGCCTATCAAAAAGCTGGTGTTGATACAACAACAGATGCATTCGCCCAAAGCTTAAAAAGAGAAGCATCTGACATTGTTAAAAATACAGTGCCAAACTATGCCTTCGTTGGTGATGTTGTAAGAACGGCTAGACTATTACCTGTTGGTAATTTCATGTCGTTTCCTTCTGAGATTATTAGAACCACTTCAAACATTGGTCGTCAAACTATAAAAGAATTAAAACACTCAAGACCTACTACAGGCAGTAATATAATGCCTGTAGTTTGGGATACACAATTAGGAAGATTCGTGAAGAATGATAATCCAATGTACGGAATTGGTACACAAAGAGCATTAGGTATGGCTACAACTTTAACGGTTGTACCAACCGCTACTGTTGAGGCGGCTAAATGGCTTTATGATGTAACGGAAGATGAGATTGAAGCTTTGAGAAGATTTGCTCCTGACTGGTCTAAAAATTCTACACTTGTTCCTATCAGAGATGATAATACCGGTGAGTTAAAATACATAGATTTTAGTCACAGTAATGCATACGATTTAATGGCTCGTCCTTTTAGAACTTTAGCGCTATCAATAAATGATTCCTCACAAAACGATCAAACAGTTTTAAATGGTTTTTCAAATGGTATATATGATGCAATAACAGAGTTAGCTTCTCCATTTGTTGCTGAATCTATTTGGACTGAAGCACTAGGAGATTTAGTTGGAAGAGGAGGTCGTACAAGAGATGGAAGATTATTATATACAGACCAAACTTCTTTTGGTGATACCAAAGCAATTCAATTTAGACATTTACTAGAAGCCTTAGCTCCTTCTTATAAACAAGGAGTAAGATTATATCAAACTGCAACTGGTGCTCCAACAAGAACGGGAGAATTTTTAACAGGAAAAACTGCAGGTATTAATGATCAAGTTCTTGGCTTTATGGGCTTGAGACCTATTACAGTAGACCCAGTAAAAGCAATGGGATTTAAAATTGCAAACTACCAACAAGGTATAAGAGAAGCGAGAAGAGAATTTACCGGTGGCTTTTTTGGACTATTAAGAGGAGGTCCAATTGACGAGAACGATGTTCTAAGAAGATACATCGCGTCCAACCGTTCAAGATTTAATGTACAAAAAGAAATGTATAGAGACATTGATGCTGCAGGTACTTTAGGAACTAGCTCAGCTGCTTTAAGAAAAGAATTTAGAGATAGACAAATAAGTATGGATGCTTATGGAAAATTAGAAAGAGGAAGATTTGATCCTTATTTCCCTTCTAAAGAAATTCTTGCACGATTTAGAGAGATTGCTAGAAATCTAGGAGATCCTGATGCATTTAGACTGGCTCGTCCTGATGTAAGAGGAGAAGAAAGAGAATTTAGAGGCTTACAACTAGCAGGAAAATTTAGTGAAGGTGGAAGAGTGGGTTATGCACTAGGATCACCTAACCCTAACACAGAAACTGAGATTAAAAATCTAGTTAATCTTTTACGTTCAGTAAGAAATGAATTAAAAAAATTACGTTTAGATGATGAATTTGATATTGAAATAGGGGATTATGTTGAAACACAAGATCCACAAGCAGCAATAAGCCCTGAGCAGGAAACACCACAAGTGAATCCAGCTTTGGTTGAACCTCTTAAAAACAATATGAATGTTATGCAAACTGGGTTGACACCAACAGAGCATGCTTTATTATCACCTGAAGAACAGGGAATAAGACTTAGACAAAGAGGAATAGGTTAATGGCAAACGAATTTGATTACATGGATCGTATTTTAACGAATGAACAAGTTTCTGGTGACCAGAATGTTCTACGTTTAGATCCAGAAGCAAGTGTAAGAGCAACCGATCAACGATATTTATCCGACGCTTATAATTATTTTTTAGGTGGCGGTAAAGGTATTGATCCGGGAGCCGCGGTCCAAGTTCCAGGAACCACGGCCAACGTACCGGGGACCGCGGATCAGGGAACAGGCGGTGGCGGAATCGGAACTATTTTATCACCAGGTCCAGCATTACCTGATTTAGGTGGAGCACAGAATCCTTTAACACAAATGGTTACAACTCCAGCTGGAGAAACAATGACAGTTAAAGAGGCTATGACACAGCCAGGAGCTTATGACATTCCAGGAACAATGCCTTCAACACCCGTTAGTGGTGCGTGGGGTCCAATGGATTATCTTCAAGAACCTCAAACTATTGTACAAGACCCAATGGCAGGAGATGCAGCCGTTGCAGAAGCAATTGCAAGATCACCAGAACAAAATTATCAAGCCTATTTAGATTTAGTTGAACATAGAGGTTTAGAAGGACCTTATGACGCTGAAACTACAACTTACACATCACCACTAGAAGATATGGCAAGAGGCTCTCAGTACGGAAGTTATATGCCAGATCAAGCAGTAACAGGAATAACAGGACCAGCAGGCATGGATCTCGCAGACATAGGTCAAGAAGTATACCAAGATCCTATTATGGATATGGTTGCAGCAGACAAGCCAGCTATGTTAGGAGACGAAGGTTTCTCTAACGCAGATATTCAAACTGCTCAAAGTCCAGAATCAAAAAGTTTATTAGAAAAAGTTGCAAGTGGAGCAGCAACAGCAGGGGATTACGTAAGTAAGTATGGAGCGGCAGCATGGAATTTTGCTAAAGGAAATATGATGGGAGGAGCCTTAGGTCTCATGGGTGGTCCTCTGGGATTAGTCCCTATGTTAGGTGGTTTACAAAAAACAAATATAACTCCTGAAGATAAAGCAGCGAACGTTGAATTCGAACAAAGAAATGAGATTAACATTGGAGATGATGGTAGAATTACAAGTGGACCACTTCAAGGTTTAAACCCAGCAGGAAAATCATTTGCTGGTTCAGCAAATTATGAGGAAATGGTAGACAAGAAGATAGCTGATATAAAAAATAGAAAAGCTCCACAAACAGATGCAAGTAGATTAAAAATAGCAGAGCTGGAAGCTATGAAAGGACCTGAAACAAGAGATCAAGCAATTGATGAAGGTATTTTAGCAGCTGAAGATGATAAAGGCACAGATATGTTGGATATACCAACAGAAGAAGAGGAAGATATAAAAGATTTAGATACTTATGATGAATGGAGTACTATTATAGATGCACCAGAATTTGAAAAACCAACACCAACAGTAACAGGAATAGAAGGACCACCATCAATAATATCGCCGGAACCAGCAGAACCTACAGGACCAACTATGGCAGATGTAGCTGGACCAACAACACCAACACCAACTGTACCAGACCACATTAGTGGCGTAACGACTTCAACACCAAGAGGGGGTGGAGCAGATAAAGATCCAGCACCTTCAGGACCAACAGGCGGACCACCGGGTGGCGGAGATCCAGGAATGAGATCAGCACCATCAGCACCAGCAAGTGGACCTCACGGAGGTGGAAGAGATGAACCATCAGGACCATCAGGCGGACCACCAGGTGGCGGAGATCGAGGTATGAGATCAGCACCATCAACACCAGCAAGAGGTTCTCCACATGCAGGAACTGCACCATCAGGCGGTGGCGGAGGCGGCGGAGGCGGTGGCGGCGGCGGTAAAATCGTCTGCACAATGATGAACGACTCTTATGGCTTTGGATCCTTTAGAAATAAAATTTGGTTAAGACAATCTAAAAACTTAGCTCCAGAATATCAAATAGGATACCATAAAATATTCTTACCACTCGTTAAACTATCTAAGAAAAATATTGTTCTTAAGAAAATATTAGAACACATTGCGGTTCATAGAACTATTGACATTAGACAGGAATCTAGAGGAAAAACACATATGCTAGGTCGAATTTATAGAAAAATATTAGAACCAATTTGTTATTGGGTAGGAAAAAATGGCTAAACAAGACGCATTACAAAAAATAGAATCGCACGAAAAGCTTTGCAGAATTATGCAAAAGCAAACCCATGATAAAATTCTTAAGCTGGAGCAACAAATTAATAGAGTCGAAAGTATTTTATTAGTATCTGTTGGAGCTTTAATTAGCGGTATGGCTTATTTAATTTTCACGCTCGTATCACATTAACACTTGTAATTTCTATAAAATAGTATATATAAAACCTAAGAGTGCTTTAGGAGGCTCTTATTATTAACTGTCTAACAAAGGAGGTTATTATGACTGATCTAATAAACTTAAACAATTTCCTAAACCATGCAATCGGATTTGAAGATGTCTTCAGACGTTTTCATCGTTTGCCTACAATCAATGCAGGCTTTCCGCATTACAATATAAAGAAAGCAGGCGAAGATAAGTACACATTAGAAATGGCTGTGGCAGGTTATAAAAAATCTGACATCAATGTTACCGTTGCTGATGGTGTGTTGTCTATTGAAGGAACTTCTTCAGAAGATAAAGAAGAGTTTGTTCATAAAGGTATTGCTAAACGAGCATTTAAAAGACAGCTACAACTAGCTGACTATGTTGAATGTAGTGGTGCCAAGTTGGAAGATGGAATGTTGAAAATTAATTTAAAACACAATCTACCTGAAAACAAAAAAGCAAAACAAATTGCTATAAAATAACGGATTGGAAAAATTCCAGCGCGTCGCGCGTATATCCTACAATTTAGAGGATTAAATCCAAGCTTTTAACTCTTCACCCATAACTTGGGTGGCGATGTTAACTTTTTTGCGGAGGGCCTTTACGATTTTTTCGTCAATAGTGTCCTCCGCAATAATATCAATATATGTCATTGGTTTTTCTTGACCAATTCTATCTATTCTTGCTTCAGACTGTTTACGTTTCTCTAAATCATATCCATTTGAATAATAAATCATTGTTGATGCACCCGTAAGAGTAATTCCATAACCACCCGTCTGTGGTGTACCTACTAAAAACCGAATTTTACTTTCTGGGTCTTGTATTTCTTTTATCGCTTTCTGTCGGTCTTCAAGAGATGTATCTCCAAAGTAGGTCATCACAGTTCCTGGATATTTTTTATTAATTGCTTTTACAATTGTAGAAATATCATGACGCCAATGGGCCCAAATAATAGCTTTTCCTTCTATTTCTTCTAAAGTGTCCATTAACTCATCAATACGGTTATTTTTAATATCCTGAATAGAGTCATCATCAGCTTTAAAATGACCACAAGTAATTTGTTGTAATCTCATAAGTTGAGTAATAACATTTACTGTCGTTGTCATTTTACCATTCAACTCCGCCAAGGCTGATTGCCTCATTTGCTCATATACTTTTTTCTGTTCCGCGGTCAATTGAACAATTCTCTTCATATAAGTTTTAGGAGGTAAATCTAAACAATTATCTTTTAAGACTCGATAAGAGAAGGGTTTTAGTTTCTCGGATAATTCTGCTAGATGTTGGTAGCCAACAACAATTTGTACAGTTCGACCATTAAAATGAGCTGAACGCATAATGGCATAACGTGTTCTAAAACTGTAATACGACCAATGGCCCAATAACCACGGATCGAGGAAATAACATTGTGTGTATAAATCTAAAGGAGATTTAGTAACAGGAGACCCAGTTAAAATTCTTCTATATTTAGCTCTTTTTCCTAAATTAATAATTGCTTTTGTTCTTTTAGCCCCGGGATTCTTTATAGTTGTGGATTCATCAATAGCCATTAACGTACCATGAGAATCTAAAAACCTTCCAGCGAACTCAACTCCTTTTTTGGTTGAAAATGCTTCAACATTCATAATAAGGATATGAAGATCAATTTCTGGTTTAAATAAACTATTTAATTTTAACTGCTGTTTTTGATTAATGGTAGCTTGCCACAAAACTGCCTTCTTTTGTATATGATTAACTAAATGAGCAGGTATTTCCGCATCGTGCCAATTTTTATAAACTCCTTTAGGGGCTATGATTAAAGCACCATTAATTTTACCTTTGTCATAGAGCATAGAAATATCATCAAGTAATACTTTTGATTTACCCGTTCCCATTTCCATAAAATAGGCAAAATTTTCTTTACGATTTGAAACCTCTAATGCTTTTAACTGATGAGCAAAAGGGGGTGTCTTAAATTTATAGTTCATAATTTTAATTTCTTCTTTCTATTGACATATATACAATAATGTCCTATATCTTGTCAAGAAAGTTATGAGTGAATATACAGATCTAAAAAAGAA
>Ga0209992_10002045_pt1 | contig 19409 bp, 11 predicted proteins | sample 2SBtaG_2_FD_182564 | JGI IMG/M metagenome (GOLD analysis project Ga0209992, IMG submission 182564) | Deep subsurface microbial communities from Kolumbo volcano to uncover new lineages of life (NeLLi) - 2SBTROV12_ACTIVE470 metaG (SPAdes)... | ecosystem: Environmental > Aquatic > Marine >... | reverse complement strand
GCGCCAATTTCGATATCAATCATCATCTTCAGGCCAATTGGGAGACGATTTCCCACAAGTTGGATGGTAAGCTGCACATCGCAACCGGTGACATGGATTCTTATTACCTGGATAACGCAGTGTATCTGCTGGATGAGTTTCTCAACAAGGAGGCGCAACCGCGCATCGAGACGGAAATTCAATACGGCAGGCGCAAGCCACATTGCTGGACGGGTTACTCTCCAAACAATCCTGGTGAGGACATGACAACGAAGGAGTTCGTGCGGATCGCGGCAGATCACATGGCCTCAAATGCACCCGCAGGTGCGCAGATGAGTTGGTACCGTAGATAGCGGTCGTGTGTGATTTCTTGCGCCCGAAAAAGGAGACTGAACGGCTATAGAGCCGCCTATTCTCGCCGATGAATGAAGGGATACGCTCTCATTAATTCCAGACAGGCATGCAAATCGCAAGTGAAGGAAGATCCTCCTGGCAGCGCAAACTCCCATTTGCCGTAGCGATCTTCACGAGTGCATTTCTTGTATTTCAGGTTCAACCTGTAATTGCTCGATTCATCCTGCCGTGGTATGGTGGATCTGCCGGTGTTTGGACGGTATGTATGCTTTTCTTCCAGCTGGGGCTCTTGGCTGGCTACGCGTATGCCCATGGACTGGCACTCCACCTGAATCGAAAACAGCAGGTGGTGGTGCATTGCATTCTATTGGCTCTTTCTCTTCTGGCTCTGCCGATCACGCCTTCCTTGCCAGAACTTTCTCAAAATACGCCGGTCACGCTGCAGATTTTGGCTGTCCTCGCACTGTCCGTCGGAATACCGTTCGTTCTACTTTCTGCTTCGGCACCACTGCTGCAGCACTGGTTTGCTCAGGTAAATCCCGGCACCTCCCCATTTAGATTGTATGCGCTTTCCAATGTAGGGTCACTGCTTGCCTTGTTGTCTTATCCGTTCTGGGTGGAACGCACGCTGGGGCTTCTTTCTCAGACTCTGATCTGGTCGTTCGCCTACTTCGGGTATATGGGCATGGTTGTCTGGTGTGCCTGGTTCGTATTCAGATTGAATCGCGAGGAAACTACTGGAAGCGTGATTGTGGAATCATCTCCTGAAATGACAATTGAGCCGGTTCGGAAATCTGATATCGGTGACAAGTTGATGTGGATTCTATTAGCAGCCTGTGGCTCGATCGCTCTAATAGCGATAACCAACCAGATGAGTCTCGATGTCTCCGTTGTCCCGTTTCTGTGGGTCATACCCCTGAGCCTTTACCTGATAACATTCATCATCAGCTTCGAGAGGGATGCGTGGTATCAGCGCACAATCTGGGTCCCTTTTTTCATCCTGAGCGTTGGCCTGTTGGTGTATCTGCTGAGCGAGGATTATGGAAGTGGTGAAATGTCTCTGGCCTACCAGATAATGATTTATTGTGGTGCCCTGTTCGGGTGCTGTATGATTTGTCACGGTGAATTGGTTCGCCGGCGCAGTGATGCGAAGGATCTGACGATGTTCTACGTTTATGTCGCGTTGGGAGGAGCCGTGGGGGGTGTTTTTGTCAATCTTGTGGCACCGCTGATCTTCAACGGGTATTGGGAATTACACGGACTCCTGGTAGTCATATCGTTGATCATTTTGTGGTCGATCGGCCGTGAAGAAACCACCGGGAATGTTCTATTCAAGAAGATGGGACTGACTGCCGGGTATGGCGGCGTTGCCGTACTCATCTTGTTTCTTGGGCTGCACATTGCCGACCGACTCGAAGAGACTATTCTGAATACCCGCAGTTTTTACGGAATGCTGCACGTATACGAAGAAGACGCGGGGACCAGGGATCACATCAGAAAGCTGAGGCACGGTAGAATTGGCCATGGTAAGCAGCTCGTTCATAATACACTTGAGCGGATTCCTACCTCTTATTATGGCCCGGAAACGGGCGCCGGCTTGGCCCTGGATCACCATCCGGTCCGGAGGGATCACAACCATCCTACAGGCTCGATCAAGGTGGGAGCAATCGGATTGGGAGTCGGAACAATCGCTGCGTATGGCAGACCTCTTGACACATTCAGGTTCTACGAAATCAGCGCGGATGTGGAAGTAATAGCCAACGAGTACTTCACCTATCTATCAAAGAGTAAGGCCGCAGTCGATGTCGCGATTGGCGACGGTCGACGTGTGATGCAGAGTGAATACGATGAAGGCGGCTCACAGAACTACGACGTAATTATTGTGGATGCTTTCAGCGGCGACGCCATCCCTGTACACCTGCTGACTCAGGAGGCGTCAGATCTGTATTGGAAACACCTCAATGAAGACGGTATTCTGGTAATTCACATCAGCAATCTCCACATCGACCTTTCAGATGTGGTACGTCAAATGGCTTCTCACGCGGGAAAAGAAATTTTCAACATCGACGATGATGGTGATTCACATTTCTATATGAGCGGTAGCAGCTGGGTTGTGATTACAGACAACGAAGCATTCCTGAACGACGAGTTGATTCAGGACCAGATGGATGAATGGGACCACGAGCTGAATCCTATTGTCTGGACAGATGACTTCAGCAATCTGTTCGATGTGGTGGAGTGGTAGGACGGTAAAACGGTCTTCAGGAGTGGGACTATGCCCTACATACAAAGGTATGGGACATACTTAAGATCTATCGCGACATTCACCTGAAAACGCCCGTTTTGATCGATCCATGGCGGAAAACTTCTTCCAGGCGTAGCCAGCTAGAGTTAAAAACCAGATTTTGACCTGAAAAGGGCGAAAAACGGCTTTCCAATAGCCAACAAAGAGTTTTTATTCGTTCTCTTATGGCAAATAACGGTCTACTACCATGCGTTTATCACTATTTGCCCTTTTGATATGCTTGGCCACGCCTGCGTTTTCGCAGAGCGGGTTTTTGCAGGTTCACGTATTTGAGGAAGGGATCGAGATTACGGTCGAGAGCAGAGGCTCCGTGCTGGCATCTCCAGCAAAACCAGTTGAATTTGGGTTGAAGCCCGGATCCTACACGATTACTGCGAAGAAAGCTGGATTCGAAGACCTCGTAAAAACGGCTAGAATTGAAGCCGACAAGATCACTGAAGTCAATATCAGCATATTTACCGCTCGTCCACGGGAACGACAGCTGCCATTCAATCCTGGAGAGGGGCTCTCGGCGCGAACCGGGGATCTGAAAATTATAAGCGTACCCGCAGACCGCGCGGTGTTTATTGACGGCGAGCAGCGACAGTTCAATACGCCGATGGAAATTACCGGTATGCAGACAGGGTATTACACCATCAGGACGGCAGGCTGTGATGTTGTTGCGCCTGTGCGGGAAGACGCTGTTACCCTGGTCGAATGCATGAATTCAATCAGTCGCGTGACGTTTTCAGATGCGGGACGTCGCACACCTCAGCCGACGGATGTTGCCAGACAGAACAGGTTTGGTGGCGATTACGACTCCGAGAGGTCGTTCTGGGATCAGCGATTTGAAATCGGATTGGGTGGTGGCTCCATGACCGTGCGGGAAGAAGGCACGACCAAATCCGGAGTTGGCATCAATACTTCGCTGGCTTATGCCATTAATCGACGAGTAACGCTCGGCGCCTTCGGATCGTATGGTATTATTCCGGTCGACGGATCGCCTGACAATTCTAAAAACCTCCTGGCAGGTGTTTTCGGCAGACTCTACATAACTTCAAGCCGCTCCTCCTTTCGACCGTTCATCGTGCTTGGGGGAGGAGGAGCATGGTTTGACGCAACGGCATTCGGTTTGAATGTTGAAGCATCAGGCGTCGCTGGTATGGCGGGATTGGGATTTGATTACGCTCTTTCCAACAGCATGGCCTTGTACCTTCAGGCTGAGTACAATAATGTCAATTACGACACGGCCACAGTGGGAAATCTGGGCGCAGTCGAAATCGACCTTGAACTGGATTACATCGTGGCAGTAGGCGGTATTCGATTCCGCTTCTGATATCACTAGAGCGGACTCGGGACCAAGACGCTTGCATTTCAGGTGTATTGTTATCGTACTTCAGTCTTCGAAGTGAATCGAGGAAGGCGCTTTCCTGCGTTTCACTGCACTATCGTAAAAATATATTTTGAGGTGCGCGCATGAGTATGATGAGTGAATTCAAAGAGTTTGCCGTCAAGGGAAACGCAGTGGATATGGCCGTCGGCATTGTTATAGGTGCTGCATTTGGTTCGGTAGTGACCTCATTTGTTGGTGACCTTATCATGCCAGTGGTCGGAATGCTTCTTGGCGGAGTTAATTTCACAGATCTCGCCTATGTGATTTCAGAGGCTACAGCCGATTCCGAAGCCGTAGCCATTACCTATGGCAATTTCATCCAGACAGTTCTGGACTTCCTGATCGTGGCCTGGGCCATATTCCTTGCGGTTAAAGCAATGAATCGGCTGAGAGGAAGTCAGGAAGAAGAAGGAAGCGACGACTAGAATAGCATCTGGTCCGGATTGATTGTATATGAGCGCGGCCGCGATTGCGGCCGCGCTCGTTTTATTTTGCTCACCTTTCGCGTACCTTTAAACTCTCAATCCAACTGCCTGAACCATAACATCCAATCCATGGCAGATCGGGAGTCCCAGCTTGCTGCCGGCCGGAGACTGGCACGGGATCTTCACTCCATTCGTCGAAAGCGCGGAGTAGATCTCAAAGAAGTGCTAGATGTCACTCGCCTGGCTGAAGACGTAATTGATCAGCTCGAGGAAACCGCACTGATCGACCACCCTGCGTTCAACAGGGTGTATCTGCGCTCGCTCTATTCCTCGTATGCGCCCGTATTGGGAATCTCCTTGAAGGACATGGTGGCCGCCCTCGATGAGGTGTTGAGCGGCCATTATGTAGGATCTCTGGCCAGTATCTATCTGGGAGAGAAGCTGCTTGACGAAGAGGTCTCGACCGAGCAGAAACAGGATGCGGCCGAAGTAGCCGAAGCTGAAGAAGCGGTAGAAAAAGCGGACCAGCCCCAAACGCCGGCTCAAGAATCAGACAAAGATATCCCGTCTGCAGATTCTGAAGTTGAATCCCTGCCCGATTCTGGTCCAGAGCCGGAAGAAGAGCCTGTTTCATCGCCGGGGGTGTTGCCGCCTTTCAAGATGGTCACCACCAAATTCAGCAAGCTTGGAGACGGCCTTCGTACCTCCAGAGAAAGCGTACTTCTGCCCAATATGAGTGGAACGCTCATTCTCGCTGTCGTTGGTATCGCATTGATAGCCCTGATCTGGTTTGCCCTATCCTGGGTATTATCTCTCAGTGATGACGAGGAATTGGAGTCCGTAGCTGCTGATTCATCGGCAGTGCCAGCAGTGGTAATGCCCGATCCGATCGTGCTTCCAGATACTTTCGCCGTCGAAATCATCGCATCTATGGAAGCTCTTGATCCAATTCGCGTGACATTGGATCGGGATCTCAGAAAACCGTACTGGGTCGAGTATCAGGATACGCTGGTATTCCAAGTGACCGATCGCCTTCGAATAGAGCGCGAAGTTGAAAACACAAGGATTCTGGTTGATGGATTTCTGGCGCCGCCGGAGTGGTTCAATGATTCGCAACCCATAGACATTACGAGACTTACCACGCAAGCCTGGCTTGATTCATTGACCGATTCAGGGATATCTCCTCAAAGAATCAGTGCGCGTAGATGACACTTCTTGAGCGCACCAGAGGGCTGCAGTCTCTTCTCAGGAATGGTGGTGAACACCCCGATGTGGAAGATCTGGTAGAAGATCTCATTTCCGTCCTGCGAGAACATGGACTCCTGTATTACCGCGATGCCGAGCCACTCATTTCCGACGGTGAATACGACGAATTGCTTGGCTGGCTAAAAGATCTCGAAACGGATCATCCTGAGTTGTTGCGCCTGGACAGTCCGACACATCGAGTGGGAGCACAGCCAAGGGATGGTTTTGAGAAAGTGACTCACCCTGAAGCGATGCTTTCGCTTGGAAATGCGTTTAACGGTGAAGAGTTAAAGGCCTGGTATGAGCGGTGTCGCAAACGACTGGAGGCCGATGATGGGGAAGAATTACCGCTCACAGCTGAGCTGAAAATTGACGGTCTTGCTGTCGCGTTAACTTACCAGAATGGTCTCCTCACGAGAGCTGCCACGAGAGGCGACGGAAGGGTTGGGGAGCTGATTTCCCAAAATGCTCGTACGATCCGGACAGTTCCTCTTCGGCTTTCCAGCGGTGGAGTAGAGTACCCAGAAACTGTCGAAATACGGGGTGAAGTCTACTTTCCCAAAACAGCGTTTGAAAGGCTCAACGATTCGCTTCGGGAAAAAGATCAGAAAACGTTTGCCAATCCCCGCAACGCGGCAGCTGGTTCTCTTCGCATGCTGGATTCCTCGGTTACCGCCTCCAGGGATCTGGCCTTCTACGCCTACTCAACCGGACCATCGTCTGCGCCGGTAGGAGCCTCGCAGCACGAAACACTCAAAACGCTGAGTGATTGGGCGTTTGATGTCAACGTCGAAGCCCGACGATTCACTTCCATCGAAGATGTTGTCGACTATTGTGAGAGTTGGGCGTTGAGGAGAGACTCACTCGACTATGAGATTGACGGAGTGGTTGTGAAGGTGGATTATTTTGACCTTCAGCGCCGTCTCGGAAACGTATCGAATGCGCCTCGATGGGCCATAGCATTCAAGTTTCCGGCGCGAGAATCGACGACGCGGCTCAATGACATTGTCATCAACGTCGGGAGAACTGGAATGATTACTCCCGAGGCAGTACTCGAACCGGTGCTGATCGGAGGAGTCACCGTATCTCAGGCCACGCTCCACAACGCGGACTACATACTCGATCGTGATATTCGAATTGGTGATACTGTTGTTGTCAAGCGTGCCGGTGATGTGATCCCTGCCGTTGTGTCTGCGGTACCTTCAGCTAGAACAGGTGAGGAGGTTGAATGGGAAATGCCACATACCTGTCCTGCCTGCTCTTCCGAGTTGGAGCGCCTTGAGGGCGAAGCGGATCACTATTGTGTTTCATCGACTTGTCCGGAGCAATTCATCAGATTGGTCGAACACTTCGCCTCGCGAGATGCAATGGACATTGACGGTTTCGGGACGAAGCTGGCGATTCAGTTGGTGGAGGCAGGTCTCATTTCAAAATTGCAGGACATTTTCGCCCTCAAAAGGGTCAATCTGCTCGAGCTCGAGGGTTTCGCGGAAAAAAAGGCAGACTCTCTTCTGTCCGGTATTGAATCAAGCAAAGGCCAGCGGCTCTCCCGTCTTCTGTTCGCGCTTGGCATCAGGCACGTAGGCCGGACGACGGCTGAGCTCCTTGTCGGGTGTTTTCCGGATATCGATTCCATGGTGGAATCTGATGAACAAGCGTTTTTGGAAGTAGATGGTGTAGGGACCGTCATCGCGTCGAGCCTGGTGGACTGGTTCTCACTTGATTCAAATCGAGAACTGATCGCAGCACTGAAGGAATCCGGGATGTCGCTGAGCCGGCGCGAAGACGAGAAGCCCTCGGAAGGCGACAATGCTGCGTTTGAAGGAATGACATTTGTCGTAACCGGTACCTTACCTACCATGGGCCGCAAAGAAGTCCAGGAATACATCAAGCGACGAGGGGGGAAAGTGTCCTCCAGCGTGAGTTCTAAAACGTCCTATGTGGTTTTGGGAGAGAATGCAGGATCGAAAGCGACCAGGGCAGCAGAATTGAATATCCAGATCCTGGATCAAGACTCCCTAAAAGCTCTTGGAGGACAGAACTAAGCGATGCTGCATCCCGTCGATTATCTGGTAATTGTCGTCTATCTCGTGGCCGTGGTAGTATTTGGTATTCGTGCAGCGGGTAAACAGAGCTCCGCCAGTGACTATTTCCTGGGAAGTAAGGAATTGCCGTGGTGGGCGATCTGCTTCTCTATTGTGGCCACAGAGACGAGTACCCTGACAGTGATTGGAGTCCCGGCGGTGGCATATGGTGGCAGTCTCACATTCTTCCAGCTCACACTGGGGTATCTGGCTGGCCGAACGGCCGTAGCTGTCTTCTTTCTGCCGAGATACATGAAGGGTGAAATGCAGACAGCCTACGCGTTCTTGGGAGAACGATTCGGCACGCGCCTTCAGAAACTGTCTTCGCTGACCTTTTTAGTCACGCGACTTCTTGCGGATGGAGTTCGACTGTTTGCCACGGCAATTCCCATCAAGATTATCGCGGCGTCCTCAGGATACGATATCGGATATCCCGCAATCATTCTCGTGATCGGACTCCTGACCGCGCTTTATACCTACGTCGGAGGATTTAAGGCTGTAGTATGGATGGATGTGGTCCAGATGATCGTATACGTTTTGGGCGCGCTTCTGACTGTCGGATTGCTGCTATCCGCTCTTGACGTGGGATATTTCCAATTGTTATCGCAAGCGGGCAAGCTTCAGGTATTTGACTTGAGTTCTGGACTCCAATCCGTTTTGACACGCCCATATGTGCTGATCACGGCCGTTATCGGCGGTGGAATATTTTCCATGGCTTCCCATGGGACAGATCAACTGATCGTTCAGAGACTGCTCTCCTGTAAAACTCTTCATGATGCCAGAAAGGCAATCATTGGAAGTGCCTTCTTTGTGATGGGGCAATTTGCCATATTTCTCTTGGTAGGTGCCCTGCTTTGGGCATTTTATGGTGGCGCCGACGCCGCGTCTATTGGACTCGGACGCCTGGACGAGGTATTCCCCAAATACATCATTGAAAATCTTCCCATCGGGATTGCGGGACTCGTACTGGCTGGGATTCTGGCAGCGGCGATGAGCACACTGTCTTCCTCTCTCAACGCTCTTGCGAGCTCTTCCCTCAACGACCTGATGGGGGATCGGCTCTCTGGTATGACAGACGCAGCAGCTCTCAAACTCTCGCGTGTCTTGACCCTCGGCTGGGCCCTGGTTTTCGTCTTTTTCGCAACCCTATTCGAAGACCGACAGAATCCGGTTGTGGAACTCGGACTTTCGATCGCTTCTTTTACATACGGATCACTTCTCGGTGCGTTTTTCCTTGGATTGTGGTTTAAGCGTGTCAGGGAGATGGATGCCCTGATCGCCTTCGTGATCGGACTGGTAACGATGATATTGATCATTTTCGGATTGTGGCTCACACCTGACGGCAGTTGGGTATTCATGGTCAGTCCTTCAACAGAAATCGTAGCCGAACGAGGCCTGACTGCGATTGCGTGGCCATGGTACACCGCGATAGGTGCGTTCATTACATGTTCGGTAGGATCCTTGCTGGCACTACGGCATAGGTAGGCCCATGTCATTTCTGGATAGAATACCGTTTTTGAAGAGGCAGGTGAGACCTGTGGGAGATACTCTTGAGTCAGGGGATTTCCACCTGCTTCGATCGAGACAGCGAAAACATTCTGCCGTCAAGTATCTGATGATTCTCGTCGTAGTAACTGCGACGATGTTTGTTTTTCCGAGAGGGCAGGTCTGGGAGACCACTGTAGAGGTGGACGATATCTGGCGTCAGGCCAACTTGCATGCACCGTTCAGCTTTGCGATCCAGAAACCGCAGGAGGAGTTGGAACAGGAACGACTGTTGATTCGCTCTACCACACCTCCGTTTTTTGTCAGGGACGCTGAGGCTGAAGATCAAATTCAGGCGAGATGGCAAGAATTCGAAGAGACCATGGACCGGATTCTTGGACACTATGGACGGTATCAAATCAATTCCACGCGTGGCCGAATTGACGAAGCACTGGTCGATTCAATCGCATTTGAATCAGCCAGAGATAGTTTGGAGGTCCGATTCAATTCCATTGAGTGGGATGAAATAGTGTCGTCTTATGAAAGTTCAGTTGCTGGCCTGGCTACAAATTCCAGACAGAGGGTAGTGGGAGACCGCTTGGATCGTGAAACGGCTTCGATCGCACTGATGACGGCCAGCGGACTGATTTCTGTTGGAATATTGGATGTTGACAAGGCTGAGGTCCATGCCGACAGTGTTGTCCTACGAAATACCGAGTCGTTCGAAGAAGTCGTTGTCGCTTCCCCTACGATATATGGATTGACTGAGGCCTACCAGCGGGGAAATGACCAGTTGGCGCTTCGGTGGACCAATGATGCAGTCAGGTTTGGCCTCTCGTCGAAACTGTTCCAGTATTTTCTTGAGCCGAATCTGATGTATGATGCGGTCGACACTGAATTGCGCTGGGAAGCCAGAGAAAGCGCCATTCTGCCATCGGCCAATCTGGTACGCCACAATGAAGTGATCGTACGACAAGGGGATCGTATCACCGAGGAGATTCATCGCAAGCTGACATCTCTTGAGCACGAGCTGAATCAGCAAGCCGGAAACACTGTTCCCTGGAAGACCTTGTCGGGGCAATTCATACTCACACTTGCCTCATTCTTGATCTTCTTCCTGTACTTGTTCTTGCTCCGCCGGCCCATATATGAAGATAACAGGATGATACTGTTGATCAGCCTGCTGTTTCTCGCGGTGATCGCAGTTTACGGTGTAGCATTACGAGCGGCGCTACTGGACATGTATGTGGTGCCCGTTGCGATCGTTGCCATTCTTCTGACTGTCATTTTCGATTCCAGAGTGGCCTTTTTCGGAGCCTTGACGATGGCGCTGATCGGGAGCCATTTGCTGAACTACGATTTTCCTTTCACGTTTGCAACGGTTTTCGCCAGTACTCTCGGCATTTTCAGTGTTCGTGATATCCGAAACAGAAGTCAGTTCTTCTTGAGTGCCAGTGTCGTGTTTTCAGGATACATGGTCGTGCTGTTCGCCAACCTTCTTGTGCAGAACACTCCGCTGGATCGTTTTCAGGATCTGGCCATCTTTGCGGCGATCAACGCCGTGCTGCTCCTTCTGGCCTATCCGGCTTTGTGGATCTTCGAACGAGCATTTGGGGTGACCACAGATCTCACACTTCTGGAACTCTCTGATACCAACAGGCCTCTTTTGAAGGAGTTGAGTCTGAACGCGCAGGGTACATTCAATCACGTACTGCAAGTAGCCAATCTCGCCGAGACGGCTGCCGCCTCGATAGGTGCGAACGCATTGTTGACACGAGTGGGTGCGCTCTACCACGATATCGGGAAAATGGTCAAGCCCGAGTATTTCGTAGAGAACCAGCGAGGGGGAGTCAATCCGCATGATGGATTGAAACCGAGAATGAGTGCGCTGATCATCGCAAGCCACGTGAAAGAAGGGATCGATATGGCTCGGCGGTATCGGCTGCCTCAGGAAGTCGAGGACTTTATCCCGATGCACCACGGGACGACCCGGATCGAATACTTCTATCAGCGAGCGTTGACACAGCACAAAGAAGGAGATGCTGCCGTGCAGGAATCAGAATTCAGATATCCCGGACCGAGTCCGCATTCGAAAGAAACGTCTATTCTCATGCTCGCTGACGGAATCGAAGCCGCCAGCCGAACGCTGGACAATCCGACGCACAAGCGTCTGGAAGGGCTGATCGATTCAATTGTTGAAGCTCGCAGAGTGGATGGTCAGCTCGATGAAGCCGATTTGACCTTTTCCGAACTGAAGACGATCAAAGAATCGTTTCTCGGTGTTCTGATGGGCATCTACCACGTCAGGGTCAAGTATCCAGGAGAAGAGTCGACCGAAGATGGCGGTGAGGATTCAGGGAATGATGCCTCGCATGCGCTCGATGGATGACGGTGCCAGGCTCAATGTGAGTTTGACATGCTTCTGGGATCGATCCAAAAGGGGTCTGACGGCGCGCTCTGCCCCGCTGGTGTAGACAAACAGTTCACTCTGTCTGATGAGCGAAGAAAGGTATGCATCGCCCTCTTCGGCCGAAACGGCGAGTACCTGGCCCGAAAAACTGGTAATGTCCCTCAGATCTGAGAGTAGGGGTGCTACCGCATCCGAATAGCGGGTGACGAGTCCCAGCGTCTCATGCTCCAGCAGCCTGGAGATGGCAGCGAGAGCTTCCTCGTTTATTTCGTATCCGACCGCAATCACGTCCGAACTGGGATTTCCGGACAAAACCTGTTTCACGTTTTTGAATGGTACGAGTAAAAAATCAGCGTCCGCATGCTTTTCAATCTCGTCGAGAGAGCAGGATGAGCAGTCTTTTTGAAAGGTATTGGATACATGAAGCGCACAGGCCTGTCCGAGTTCGCGAAATGGCGTAGCGATGACAATCTTGAACTGCTCGTCTTCCGAATCAAGAAGATTGATTTGCTCCTCGAAAATATATTCCAGTTCGCTTTCATCGAGACCAAGACCAATGACTTCTTTCAGCGCGCTGGCCATAATGGCAGCACCACGTTCCATACGCTCCGACTTGTCAAGCGGGTTGGCGTCAAGGACCACAAACCCGCTGCCTTTTCGGGATTCGACCAGGCCTTCATCCTGGAGAGTCAGGTAGGCTTTTCTGACGGTGTGGAATGAGATACCAAGTTGAGTTGCCAGCTTTCTTGTGGCTGGGAGTCTGTCTCCTACACGAAACCGACCATTGGCAATGCGAAATCGGATGGCAGTAACCACCTGCTGGTGAACTGATACACTCGATGATCTTTCGATTTCAATCACGATACTTCGGCTGCTGGAGGCTCTGACAGCATGGTATAATCTAATCCGGTACGCAATTCGTTCCACTGTGGCCAGTGTTCTGCATCCAGAGAATACTCTTCAAGGCCCAGAGTCACACGGGAGTTGTCTTCATTGTGTGTTGTGTCGATCACTCTGCGCCACTGCAGCGGAGAGGGCTCATCAGCAGCTTCAAACAGCGATCGGAATGCGACCGCGTCTTGCCTGAGGTGTACCTCGCATATGACGTTGCGGACATGAAGCCAGGTCCATCCCATGGCGACCAGCACGGCGATCGGAAATCCAATGTAAAGGAACGCCAGAACGGCATATCCCTGCAACATGGAAATCAACGCTCCGGTCATCACGGGAAGCATGCATACACCGATGGGGGTCGCCAGAGCGATTCTAACTATGGCAGGTTTACTTTTTCCGCCTGGATGGAGGTTTGATTTGAAAACAGGGTATGCAGTGTAAGAGATGGACAATAAGAGTGCTTATCGGGTGCCGAAAGCCTTTACGAGCGGCACATCTTTTACCGTTTGAAGCCCCGGGACCGCATTGAAGGCCTGAGGAATGCCATTGATCAGCGTTGCTACTGTCGCAGTATCACCAAAGATTCCACCCTTCACGACAAGGTCCATCGGAGGGTCGCCATCGACCTTCACGGCATCACGGGGATTTTCTGCCCCGACAAACATCTTCAGGTCGAGTGTCAGAAGGAGTTCGTCCCCGTCATATCCGTAGGCGTGATGATGGATTCCCGCTACCTGACCCTTTTCAACCGTCAGAAAGGGCGTCACAACCTGTTTTTTGGAGATTACAGGATCGAGATGTTCTTCGATCCTGTCTATACTCCAGTCGAGACCGTCAGCAAGCATTCGGATTGATTCGACCAATCCGATGTGGCCAAAGAGACCTGTTGCTTTTTTTTCAGCGAATTCCTGCTCTGTGATTCCTGCTCCAACTTTCATCTGCAGGGGTAGGCGTCTGTATCCGGCATCAACTTCTCGGTGAATGGTGACGGAGCGGACATCGTTACACACACCGGTTGCCATTAACGCGAGCGCATCCATGGCATAGCCGGGATTTACTCCGGTGCCCAGAATGGTAACCCCATTTTCCTTCGCTACGCGATCCAGTTCTGCCGCAATGTCGGGGTGCCGGTCATAGGGATAAGACAATTCTTCAGTGGAGGAAATCACTGAAGCTCCATGGGATGCGCAGGCGATGAGCTGATCGTACATCCTTGCCAGAAATGACGAGGTCGTATGAACAACAACATCCGGCCGTGTTGAACTCAATACCTGTTCGGCGTCCGAGGAAACAACCACGCCGGTTGGGACATCCAGGCCCAAAATCACAGAAACATCTTTACCGACCTTGGCAGGGTCAATATCGATGACACCAACCAGATCAATGTGGTCCTTCTTGGAAAGGATCGTTTTGAGACACGACTGCCCGATCGGGCCGATCCCGTACTGGACTACTTTGAAGGATTTAGACATCAGATTGACTGTGCTCCGGTTTGAAGTGCGCTTTTTTGTCGGCGTAATGGCCTTCCAAGTGAGATCAGTGATGAAAAGCTCCCGTGTCTGGGAAATACGGTGCCTACAGTTCTATGTCGTTTGGATCTTCCTCGTGAAATGGATAGCCGAAGTGCTTCGGAGGATTGAATGTTTCCTTGATTGAACGAGCCGAGGTCCACCTGACCAGATTCAGGAAAGATCCGGCTTTGTCATTCGTTCCCGAAGCTCTTGCACCTCCGAACGGCTGCTGACCGACCACTGCTCCAGTGGGCTTGTCGTTGATATAGAAATTACCTGCACTGTCTACGAGTGATGCCGTTGTAGACGCGATAACGGCCCGATCCTGAGCGAAAATGGCTCCTGTCAGCGCAAACGGAGACGTTGAGTCAAGTACCCGTAGCGTTTCCTCATACTTGGCATCGTCGTACACATAGACCGTTACAACTGGGCCAAATATTTCTTCGCACATCGTCCGATATCCCGGATCATCGGTTACCAGGACCGTTGGTTCGATGAAGTAACCAACTTCGTCTGAGAAATTGCCACCGGACAGAACTTCGAGGCCAGCCGCTTTCGCCTCAGCGATATATGAGGTGATGCTGTCGTACGAACTGCGATCGATAACGGCATTGACGAAGTTGGTGAAGTCTTCGACGGGGCCCATTTTAATCTCGTCAAGCTGGGCGACAACTGAATCTCGAATGGTCGGCCAAAGAGATTTTGGCAGGTAGACCCGAGATGCGGCTGAACATTTCTGGCCTTGATACTCAAATCCTCCACGTACGATCGCAGTTGCTACGGAAATGGGCTCTGCACTCGGATGAGCTATGATGAAGTCTTTACCGCCTGTTTCACCGACAACCCTCGGATACGACCGATAGTTATTCATGTTGTTGCCAATCGTGGCCCACATGTGGTTGAAGGTGCCTGTCGAACCAGTGAAATGAAGTCCATTGAAGTGTTCTGATGCGAATACAGAACCGCCAACGGTCGCTCCGCGGCCAGGGATCATGTTGATTACGCCTTTTGGCAAGCCAGCCTCCTCGAACATCTTGTACAGATAGTAGGCTGAATGAAGCTGCGTTGACGATGGTTTCCAGAGTACGGTGTTTCCCATCAGCGCCGGGGCTGTCGGAAGATTACCCGCAATCGAGGTGAAGTTGAATGGCGTGACAGCAAACACAAAGCCTTCGAGGGCCCTGTACTGTACGCGATTCCAGATTCCCGGAGATGATATGGGCTGATCGCCGTAGATCTGCTCCATAAACCGAACATTGAACCGGAAGAAGTCTATCAACTCGCAAGCAGCGTCAATCTCGGCCTGATACGGATTCTTGGACTGTCCCAGCATGGTAGAGGCGTTGATCACATCTCTCCAAGGGCCTGCGAGAAGATCGGCGGCCTTCAGAAAGATGGATGCGCGATCGGTCCAATGCATATTCATCCAGTCATTTCTGGCCGCGACGGCTGAAGAAATGGCAGTCTGCAGTTCGGGCTCTCCGACCTGATGAGCCGTACCCAAAACACGGGAATGTTCGTGTGGCGCGAGCACATTCAGGGTATTCCCTGTTCGCACTTCTTCGCCATTGATGAAGGCTGGAATATCGACAGTTTCACCCTTCATTTTTTTCATCATGCCGCGCAGTGAAGCGCGTTCTGGAGAACCGGGTGCGTACGAGCGAACTGGCTCGTTTACGGGATCAGGAGTCTTGGAAAACAGGTTGTTCATATCCTTCTGGACGACCGAAAACGGATCGATATAGCGATAAAATAAAAGGCGCAATAAGCCATCTGAACGCTTTTAAGACGTTTGGCTGAATGCGCACTGAAAGGCCAATTTAAGGCCTTGTACAGGGTCGAAAAAACGGTTCTTCAAAACTTCTATCGAGCCGGAGTTCGGCACATATTTCCACCATTCCAGAAAGCGTTTCCCCTCAACATGGGTCTTTTTCTTCTCGCCGTCCTTCAGGAAAAACGGGCATTAAGGCTCGCTTTATAGCAAAATACGGCTCGTGCGGACCCAAAACGGCACATTAGAACTGGCGATTCAGGTGTTCGAACACGTCCGGCATGAATATGGACTATGTGCGTGCTGAACAAACTCCGAAAAATTCCCGGGAAACTGGGCTATCACAATGTTTGCAAAAGGACAAAAGACAAACGTCAACGATGCACGCGATGCTGTCAAGAAGCAGATGCTTCGCTCGTTGATGCAGCAAGTTGTCGAAGAACTGACAAATGAAAGCAGTGACGGGTTCTCTGAACTCATCAAGTCGTTCATGGCCGATGCCGATATCAGTCAGCTGGCCGCCAGCTTGAAATCTTCGATCTCTGATGAATTGAAAGATCAGATGCTGCCATCACTGATTCAAAAAGTGACAAGCGACGTAGCCGTTGAAGATGAAGCTTTACGCACGGTCGTACGTGCGGAATTGTCTGACGTGGAGATTGAAGGACTGCGCGAAAAAGTCAGCCAGCTAATCAACGAGGAAATTCAGGAATCGGTTGTGCCTTCGCTCATGAGCGAACTGACAAAGGAAGTCGAGGCCTCCGATGAGATGCTTCGCGCGGACGTTGTGCAGAAGCAGCTTTCCGAATCAGAGTTCTCTGACCTTTCTGATCGACTCCGGGGTTTGATCGACCAGAAGATCAACGAGAACATACTTCCGAATATTGTTGATGAAGCGATAGAAGAAGCCAACAAGGCCGACGAGCAGGCCATCCTGGATTTTTCAACAAGCAAAATTACACAGACTCGGTTTGCTGACCTGTCGAATCGTCTTCGCAGTCTCATCGACCGAAAAATCAATGAAACAGTTCTTCCTGGACTTGTTGACGAAGCCGTCGCGGACGCGAATGAAGCGGACGAAGAAACAGTCATGCAACTCGCAGCTGATAGAATTTCTGAGTCTGGATTCACGGCTCTGGCTTCACGAGTTCGAAGCCTGATACAAAAGAACATCAACGACACCGTCGTTCCAGCAATCGTAAAGGACGCCGTCGCAGAGGCCAACGAAACCGATGATCGGGGTGTAACAGATCTCATTGACGGAAAAGTCTCAAAATCACAGCTTTCAGATCTGGCCTCGCGATTGCGCAGCCGTATCGACAATCGGATCAAGGACTCCGTAGTACCAGATCTGGTAAACGAAGCAGTTCTCCACGCAAACCACGCAGATGAAGAGGTCTTTATGGATCTCGTCTCTGGACGAATCACGGATTCCGGCTTTACCGGTTTTGCAGAACGTCTCCGCAAAATGGTCGACCGCAGGATCAAAGAATCGGTCGTTCCGAGCGTTGTGGACGAAGCAGTGGAAGAAACAAATCAGGCAGACGAGCAGGTCATTCGTGATCTCGTTGCAGGTCGGATTTCGCAGTCGAGATTTGCAGACTTGTCTGCGCGTCTTAAAGGTCTGATAGACAAACGGATAGGCGAGTCTATCGTACCAAACCTGGTCAATGATGCCCTTCAGACAGCCAATCAGGCTGACGGAGAGGAATTTATGGATCTGGTGGGCGGAGGCATCGCGGAATCACGATTTGCAGAACTGTCTACGCGTATCCGCAACTATGTAGACGGCAAAATCAAAGACTCAGTAGTTCCGAAACTGGTCAACAATGCCGTTCAGGAAGCCAACCACGCAGATGAGGAAGCATTCAGTGACCTCGTTTCCGGCAGGGTTTCAAACTCAAGATTCGCCGATCTGTCAGCGCGCCTGCGCAATATGATCGATGTCAAAATCAATCAAACAGTTGTCCCCGTCCTCGTCAATGACGCCGTCGAAAATGCGAACCACGCCGATGAGCAGTTCTTCATGGACAACGTGAACGACAGAATCTCAGAATCGAAATTCTCGGATCTGTCCGATCGTCTACAGAGTGCGATTGACGACACAATCAATAATTCAGTTATTCCAAACCTGGTAAACAGCGCGGTTCAGAATGCCAATCAGGCTGACGAAGAAAACTTCGGCGATCTTGTCGCTGGCAAAGTCTCGAACTCCAAATTTGATAATCTGACAATCCGCCTTCGAAGCCTGATCGACCGAGTGATCGATGAAACAATCGTCCCGGGTCTGGTCAGCGAAGCCGTAGAAGACGCAAACTTCTCCGATGAATCTGCATTCGCAGATATCGTGGCAGGCAAAGTCTCTGAGTCTCAATTTACTGAATTGTCAGAGCGCCTTCGAAGAATGGTAGATGCTTCCATTCAGGGCATGATCAAACAGTCAGTCGTCCCGAATCTGGTGCGCGACGCGGTGACTGAAGCCAACCACGCCGACGAAGAGTCCATCCAGGATCTCGTGGCAGGAAGAATTTCAGAATCGCAGTTCTCAGAGCTGTCTGCCAACGTGCAGGACATGATCGAGAGCACGATCGAAAACACTATCAAACAGTCAGTCGTCCCGAATCTGGTCCGAAGCGCTGTAGCTGAAGCCAACCTGACAGACGCGAAATCATTCAGCGACCTGGTTTCGGGAAAAATCGATGAGTCTCAGTTCACAGACCTGTCCGCACGTCTGCGCGACATGATGGTAGCTCGAATCAACGATATCCGTATTCCGGAGTTGATGAACGACGTTCGTGAGGAGCTGAGTCATACCGACTTCAATCACACTATTTCATTGATGGTCAACGGCTCTGAACTGGCTGAATTGAAAGACAAGCTCAGACAAGAGGCAGCGGTGCAGTTTGAATCATCAGTTGCCAACGAAATCAAAAGCGAAATCAGTTCGCATGAAGCCGGCCTGGAAAGTCAGGTATCTGACCTCGTCTCAACACGTCTGGAAGATCTGTTCCAGGAAGACTCATGGGCTGATAGCCTCGAGTTGGCCGAGCAGGGAATCAAGGACGGAATACTGGATGCGCTCAATGAAGCGGCCTCCAGTGAAGGAGAATTGACACGTCAGGTCAGCAATTCTGTTGAACAGATGTTCCTCCAGGATCCTGAACTGAGAGACAGATTAGAGCGGGAAACCAAGAAATCGCTTGTGGATACCTTCTCGTCAGAAATCACCGAAGAACTGGCTGATTCGGATTCGATCGTACAAGAAACCGCGGATGCTGTCATGCAGCGCATGGGTCTTGTAGAGAAAATCATTGACGAGGTTCGCAAGAACGTCCACAGCCACGTAGCAAAACGTGCGATGGATGACATCGCGGATGTTGAGAAAACGTCTACAGTCACGTTCGACACGATCGATCTGAGCGACGAGGCGATTTCCGAAAGTATCGAAAGTGTAACAGAGCAGCTTCTTAATAACATCGCCACCAGATCACTCGATTCGATCTCCGATATCGAACTGGTCAAGTCGAAAGCCGGTGAATGGATTACAGAAGATGATGAGATCGTTCAAGCTGCG